>Ga0192647_100621_pt1:0-12500 | contig 24852 bp, 20 predicted proteins | sample LauGreFa1BDMLBSN_2_FD_133046 | JGI IMG/M metagenome (GOLD analysis project Ga0192647, IMG submission 133046) | Freshwater lake microbial communities from Lake Michigan, USA - Fa13.BD.MLB.SN - reassembly | ecosystem: Environmental > Aquatic > Freshwater > Lake | place: Lake Michigan, USA...
AATCCCTGGAGAATCCCTGGAGAATCCCTGGAGAATCCCTGGAGAATCCCTGGAGAATCCCTGGAGAATCCCTGGAGAATCCCTGGAGAATCCCTGGAGACCCATCCCTGGAGACCCATCCCTTCGGGTGGCCATGTCCGATGTCAGATCCATCACACAAGTCATGATGGGGTTGACGGCGTGATCCGTTTTTAGTGGGGACGTGGGCACGGACGTCCCACGTCTTTATTTATGCCGTGACCATCACCTCCGGCGATGGGGCCTTGTGCTTGCCTGGAGAATGCACCCCATGCCCCAATAGCGACTCGGCTGCCTCTAACAATGTTTCAGCCACGGTGGGATGGGCTTGTATGATGGTCCCTACATCCATGGCCTGTGCGGCCATTCCCACCAAACTGGCCCCGGCTGCAATCAACTCACCGGCCCCTGCCCCCACGATGCCCACGCCCAACACTGTTTGGGAGGTGGGGTCTACCACCACTTTTGTTAACCCATCGGTTCGATTCATGGTTAATGCACGACCTGAACCCGCCCAGGGAAACTTGGATACCATGACCGCCCGGTTTTCTCGCTTCGCTTCCGATTCGGTTAGCCCCACCCAGGCAATTTCGGGGTCAGTAAAAACCACGGCCGGGATGGCTGTCTGGCTTACCATCGGGTCACCGACCAAGGATTGGACCGCCCGTTTCGCATCTGACCCTGCTTTGTGGGCCAATAACAATCCGCCGATTACGTCCCCAATGGCATAGATCGAGGGGACCGTGGTCTGATACCCTGATGTGACCTTAATGTATCCTTTCTCATCCAATGCGACCCCCACCGTTTCTAATCCCATGTTGTGGGTATTAGGGGTGCGACCCACTGCGACCAAGACCTTGTCCACACAGTGGGTTTCAATGGTTTCGCCATGGGCCATCTTAAACTCAATGCCGCCTTTTACTGACTTTAATCCTTTGATCGAGGTATTGGTGTGTATGGCATTGAATGTTTGGTCAACGGTACGTCGCAATACCCGTACCAGATCATCATCGGCTCCCGCCAATAGAGTGCCACCCGCTTCTACCACGGTCACCTTGCTGCCCAATGCCTGGTACACCGTTCCTAACTCCATGCCGATGTACCCCCCCCCAATGACCAGCAATGAGGATGGGATATCCGTGAGTGCCAATGCATCGGTAGAGGTCATCACACGGGGATTTCCCAAATCAAAGGCTGATGGCATCGCCGGCCTTGACCCCGAGGCCACGATGGCATGGTCAAAGACCACCATCTGCTGCCCATCTTCCCGATCGATTCGTAATCGATTGGGGGCTTCAAAAATCCCTCGTCCCGTTATCACCATGACATTCCGTTGTGCAGCCAATCCCGCAATCCCATTTGATAATTGATCAATTATCCCGTCTTTCCATGCCCTGACACCGTCAATCTCAATCGTGGGGCGCCCAAAGGTTACCCCCCCAGGGGCACTGTGCTGGGTTTCATGGATTAATTTGGCCACATGCAACAAGGCTTTGGAGGGGATACACCCACGGTTTAAGCAAACACCCCCCAAGCGGCTATCCGAATCCACCAACACCACGGATAGCCCCTGATCAGCCGCATGAAAGGCGGCAGCATATCCCCCAGGTCCCCCACCAATTACCACCACATGTGTTTTAATTTGAGGATGCATTATCCAACCTCCACTTCAGATTCTGACAACGTTTCGATTTCTTCAATCATCGCACGTATAAACCGGGCTGCATCGGCCCCGTCAATCACCCGGTGATCATAGGATAAACTAATGGGCAACATGGTGCGAATCACCACCTCGCCATTGAGCACCACCGGTTTTGACAAGCCTTTTGATAATCCCACAATGGCCACTTCCGGCGTGTTGACGATGGGGGTAAATGCCCCTACCCCTAAACTCCCTAAATTTGAAATGGTAAACGTGCCCCCTTGCAAGTCTTCGACCCCAATTTGCCGGTTTCTCGCTTTTTCTGATACCACCGCCAATTCTTTTGACAACGCCAAAATACTTTTCCCTTCCACGCCCTTAATGACAGGGACGATCAACCCATTATCGGTATCCACCGCAATACCCAAATTAATGTAGTGTTTGATGATCAGTTCGTTTTGGGTGGTGTCGAGTGTGGCATTGAACTGTAAAAACCGTGACAAGGTTTTGGCCACCGCTTTAATGACCAGTCCGGTGACCGTTAACTTACACCCTGCTTTTTCGTAGGCTGCCACATGTTTTTTTCTCAAGGCCATGATGTGCGTGATGTCCGCTTCATCAAATTGGGTGACATGGGGCACTGTCGACCATGATTGCGACATTTTGGCCGCTATTTTCTTTCGTAATGATGGCAATGGCCGGCGTTCAATCTCCCCCCATTTGCCAAAGTCGGGTAATCCTTCGGTTGGTGCTGTCGCGGTCGGTGTTGGGGTGGGTGAGGGGGTCTCAAATGCACGGTATTGAATATGCGACACATATGCTTTTACATCGGCTACGGTCACCCGCCCCCCCATCCCAGTACCCGTAATCCGTGTGATATCCAGTCCAAACACATCGGCCAATTGTCGGATGGTAGGAGAGGTTACCACCGTGTGATTGTTTCCTTGGGCGGTGTATTGACCCATGGCGTGTGGGGGGATGGGGGCCATGGGCGCGACCGATGCACCACCTCCTGCAGGCCCTGTTCCATTGGGGCTGCTACTGGCGACCGGTGCTACCGTTGGGCTGGCAGCCCCACTATTATCAACTGGTAGGGACTCACCACCGCTCACCGATAGGACCGGGGTCCCCATGCGAACGGTGTCGCCAACGGCTACCAATACCGTTTCGACGATGCCGCCCGACGGGGCGGGAATGGCGGCAACGGCCTTGTCGGTTTCCAATTCCAAAATTGGCTGCTCCTTTTTAATGGCTTCCCCTGGCTTGACCAATATGGCCAATACCACAGCGGATTCAATGCCATCCCCCAGATGAGGCAACTGTATATTCATGTCTTATCCTTTCCCTACCATGGTATCAATGCCATTGGATTTAGTCGGTGTGAGTTGAAACGTTTCCAACGCTTGGGTGGCAACTTGGGATCCAATGTGACCTTTTTGTGCCAATATATGCAGTACATACGCCACCACGGTTTCGGCATCTACTTCAAAAAACCGACGCAATGCTGACCGCGAGTCACTTCGGCCAAACCCATCCGTGCCCAAGGTGTACAACCCCCCGGGCACATAAGGGGCAATTTGGTCGGGGACCAGTCGCACATTATCCGAGGCCGCAAAAAACACCCCCGTCTCGTTTGCCAACACTTGTTCCAAATAAGATGGTTGTTTGGGTTTGGTGGGGTTTAAGAAGTGCTGTCGACGGGCTGCGATGGTCTCGATGCGTAACCGTTTGTAATTGGTGGCCCCCCATATATCGGCAGATACCCCATACCCTGCCAACAATTCTTGGGCACGGATTACCTCATTCATGATGCTGCCTGAGCCAAACAAGTGGACCTTAATGCCGTCAATCCCACTTCGTTTAAAACAATACAGTCCCCTTAAAATACCTTCTTTGCTTCCTTCAGGCATGGCGGGATGATGATAGTTTTCGTTTCCAACGGTCAGGTAATAAAAGATAGATTCGTTTTGTTGATACATTCGACGCAATCCATCTTCGATGATTACCGCAATTTCATATCGAAAGGCCACGTCATATGTGACCAAATTTGGGATGCTGGACCCTAATACATGACTATGCCCGTCCTGATGTTGTAATCCTTCTCCGTTTAAGGTCGTTCGACCGGCTGTGCCGCCCACTAAAAACCCTTTGGCCCCGCTATCTCCGGCCAACCACACCATGTCTCCTACCCGTTGCATGCCAAACATCGAATAAAAAATGTAAATCGGAATCATGGGTAGCCCATGGGTGGCGTAGGCTGTGCCAGCGGCTAACCAGCTCGCCATAGACCCCGCCTCGTTGATTCCTTCTTCTAAAATCTGCCCATCTTTTGCTTCTCGATAGGCCAATAATGACTCACTATCCACCGGCTCATATTGCTGACCAAGAGGGGAATAAATGCCGATTTGTCGAAACATGGCCTCCATGCCAAAGGTACGACCCTCATCTGGAATAATGGGTACCAACCATGGCTTAATTGGGTCTCGCAATGCTTTGCTGATGAGACGAACCAAGGCCATGGTGGTGGATAAGGGGGCCGACGAGGCGGCATGAAACTCGCTGTAAAACGATGGGTCTGGTAGGGGGGGGGGCGGGAAATGCCCCACCCGTTCGGGGAGTGGTCCGTCCAATGCTTGGCGACGGGCTTTTAAATAGCGACCTTCCACACTGGTCGCCGTGGGTTTAATAAAGGGAAGGTCGGCCACTTCGTCATCCGAAATGGGCAGGTGGTACAAATCTCGAAAGTGTCGAATTTCTTTTTCACCAAGTTTTTTTTGTTGGTGAGAGTGGTTGCGTCCTTCACCTGCTTCTCCCATCCCATACCCTTTAATGGTTTTGGCCAATATCACGCTGGGTTTTCCATTGCGTTGTGTGGCCCTGGCATAGGCAGCATATACTTTTTCAGGTTCATGTCCCCCCCGTCCGAGTTGTTCTAATTGTTGATCAGATAAATGGGCCACTGCCGCCAATAAGTCAGGGGTTTTGCCAAAAAAGTGGGTTCGCATGTAACTACCTGGCATCACAATGTATTTTTGGTATTCCCCATCCACGACTTCGTTCATGCGTTGGATCAACTCATGGCGGTAAGGGCCTGCTAACAATGCATCCCATTCTTTCCCCCACACGACTTTAATGACTTCCCATCCCGCCCCGGTAAAGGTGCCTTCCAGTTCTTGGATGATTTTGCCGTTGCCCCGAACAGGCCCATCCAATCGTTGCAAGTTGCAATTGATCACAAAGACCAGATTGTCTAATCCTTCTCGACTGGCAATGGATAATGCCCCCAATGTTTCGGGTTCGTCACATTCGCCATCCCCAATAAAACACCAGACAGTCGGATCATGTGATAACAGACCCCGGTGTTGCAAATACCGGTTAAATCGGGCTTGGTAAATGGCCATGATGGGACCCAGTCCCATGGATACGGTGGGGAATTGCCAGTAGTCTGGCATTAAATGTGGGTGGGGATAAGATGACAACCCGCCGCCTTTGGCTAATTCGCGTCGGAAGTTAATTAACTGGGATTCGGTGAGCCGGCCTTCCATAAAACCACGTGCGTAAATGCCGGGCGACGCATGTCCCTGAAAGTACACTTGATCCGCCGTTCGACCGTCTCCGTTTCCTTTAAAAAAATGATGAAACCCTACTTCGTACAGCGTTGACGAAGAGGCAAAGGTGGAAATATGCCCGCCGATACCGTCGGATGCCTTGTTGCCTTTTACCACCATGGCCATGGCATTCCATCGGACCATGGCTTCGATTTTTCGTTCGATGACCAAGTCGCCTGGGTAGGGGGGTGTTTGGTCCGGAGGAATGGTATTGATGTAAGGGCTTTGGGTAATGGGATGATAAATGCCTAGTTGACTGGCTTCGGTTTGTAGCGTAGCCAACAGTGATCGTGCAGCGTCGGTCCCCTTGTATTTGGCGAGGTATCGCAACGAGTCCAAACACCGGCTTGTTTCGAGTTGGAGGCTCACATCAGATGATGTGACGGGTAATTGAACGCTCATGGATCGATTGACTCCTGAATGGTATGAGGATGACAAAGGAGGTTCAGTTTACATCATTTGGGAATGTGTGCAAAACAGTAAACCACATGGGTGACCCTACACGGACGATCGTCATGTATTGGATGGTGTTATGGCACTCGTTTCATGTTAAAAAAGGGTCGTAGTAAGGGGGGCTAAAGGGTGATGAAAGGATGTCGATATGACCAGCCCGCTTCAAGCTTGTTGGTTTGGGTTGTCAGCTTCTACTACTCGTTCTCGGTGTTGGGGGTCTCTTCTAAAGGGAGTAGTCAATGGGATCTCCCACTGTCTTACACAAGGGGGTATGACGGAGGGTCGAAGGGAACTGCCATCAGGGACAGGTGTACTGGTTTATGCATTGATCGCAGGTGTGGGGATGGCCTGTATGGCGGGTGTTTTGTTGTGGTGTTGCCATTGTGTTCGACATCGCCATGGGGGCCATCAAATTCATGCCGAAAATGGGGGGCTTGGCGTGGGTGAAGGATCTTCTGAGATACGTGTCAGCATGGGGTTTCAAGTATTGAGACTCCCTGAGGGTACCATTGGGGATATCGAAGATTTGCGTCGCTTGCAAATGACCATCACCCGATAGTATGGCAGTGTCGGTTGGATTCTAGGTGACGATTGGATGGGTGTTGTCCCCACTTTTTAACCGGCTGAGGGGCTCGTGGGTTCCATATTGCCTCAAGATGCATCTATATGATGGCGGGTATTTTTTGTGGGTCATTTTCCTTGTCTGTGATTGATTCCATGGCATTTTTGCGTTACATTCAGTTGGCGTTTGATGTAAGGGGTACTGTCATGGGTCATCAGTTTGTCGGTGAACCCGATGGTTAAAAGGAATGGGTTATGGGATACAATCGATTGATTGGAATGGTTGGAATGATTGGTGTGGGGCTGTGGCTTGCAGGGTTGCTAGGCTATACCATGGCCAGTGGTAGTGTATCGGCTGGGTTATTGGTTTTAACGACGCTTACGTTTATTTTATTGGCAGGTGTGACCGTGCTAGGTGGGGCATGGTTGTTGTCTGAGTGGGTGTGGGTTCGCCGTCGTGCCCGTCATTTATTGGGTATATGGGGGTTGTTGTTAATTGATGCGGCGAAAGGTTTGTCAACTTCCCGTAATATTCGCTCATCATCAGAGAGTGGGTTTGACTCTCGTTTGGCTCATTGTGCGGTGTTGTTTAGTCACTCGGATGTGGAATCCATTACGTATTTTATTCCCCGTATTAAGGGTGCAGACGAAATAGATGAACGTATTCCGGCCGATCATATGGTGGCCATTGGGAGCACCATTGAGCGGTTACGTGCCGGAGGGGTGGATGTACGCTTGCTGGTTTCACCATCCTTACAAGATGATGTGTCGCCACAATTGTCTTCTTTTCAGATGACCACGACTTCTTTTCCACTTCCTTCTGCGGTTTTTTCCTCCAATTGAATAATTGATCGATGTCCGATTTCACCCTGATTGACCATATTCGGGAGCTGAGGCGGCGGTTATTATGGTCGGTTGTGTCGGTGGGCGTGGGGGTGGTGGGGGTGTACGTGACGTACGATCTAATGGTGGGCTTTTTTATGGCTCCCTTCTTGAAAGGGGGGAATCCACTGGTGATTCATTCGTTGTTAGAAGGGTTTGTGACCCGGTTTAAGTTTTCGTTATTGGGTGGGATGATTGTGTCATTGCCTGTCCATTTGTTTCATTTGGTTCGGTTTGTGTTTCCGGGCCTTACGTTGCGTGAGCGTCGCCTTATTGCGTATTCGTTATTGGGTAGTGTGGGGTTGGCCATTATGAGTGGGTGGTTGGGTTATCGTTACTTTATCCCATTTGTTGTATCGTCGTTGTTAACCCCTGAATTTGTTCCTCATGGCGTATTGTTGATGTTGAATTACGAGCAAAGCGTGTTTTATGTTCTGAATTTTTTGTTGTGGGGTATTCTTACGTTTCAGTTACCGGTTTTGTTGGAGGTTTTGTTGTATTTAAATGTGATATCACGTCGTTTTTTACTGGTGCATACCCGGGCGGTGGTGGTGGTCATTTTAATTATTGCGGCGGTGGTGACCCCCCCTGATGTGGTCAGTCAACTGATGATTGCATTGCCCTTAATGGGGTTATATGGTGTGACCATTTTAATTGCCAAATTGGCAGGCTTTGGAGAAGGCCGTGTTTAGTGTGGGTGCTCAAGAACTCTTGTTGATTGCCATCGTCTTGGTGGTAGTGGTGAAACCAGAAGATATACCAGGTTTGGTAAGGCAGCTGGGGTATTGGTATGGTCGATGTCAGCGGTGGGTGTATATACTACGAAATGAAATTGAATCAATGGATTCAATGAAATAGGAGGCCGGTCATGATTGGGACAACGGAATTAGTGGTCATCGTATTGGTTATTGTGGTGCTATTTGGTGCGTCGGCCATTCCTAAATTTGCCCGGTCTTTGGGTCAAGCCAAATCGGAGTTTGAAAAAGGGTTTAAGTCAGGAAAAGAGAAGACCCCTGATGATGACCCATCTCCTTCCTCTAAGTCGTCTTAGATACGGGCGATAGGGGGGATAATATGGCCTTGGCGGTTTCGATGAGTGATAAGCACCTGTATTCGGTGGTGTTGTCAGGCCCGATCACCCAAAATGATCGGTGTTCTTGACCAAATTGCTGGGTGTCGTTGGCCACGATCCAATCGCATCCTTTTGACTCTCGTTTTTTTTGGGCAATAGATACAATGTTCCCATCGGCCACACAAAACCCGATCACCTGCTGGTGTGTTTTATGTTGATTGACGTGGGCTAAAATATCGTCGTTTTCTATCAACGTGAGCAATGGGGGTCCATTGGTTTTGGATTGTTTATATCCAACAGGGTTTAATACTCGAAAGTCGCCCACGGCGGCGGGCATCACCAATGCATCCCATTTAGGCAGACTGTCCATCACGGCCTCTTTCATCTCGGCGGCCGTACGCACCATCTGATAGCCTGTTAATCCGGGGTAATGAAAGGGGATGGTGCTAATGACGCTCACGCTGGCACCCGATGCCATGCACCCCATGGCCAAGGTAGATCCCAATTGTCCGGTGCTGTGATTGCCAATGTAACGAACGGAATCAATGGGTTCTTGGGTGCCACCCATTACCACGCCAATCCGCATGCCACTCAGTGAGGGGTAGGGGCCCAATCGCCAAGCGACAGCAAAGGCAATATGGCCTGGGTCTGCCATGCGTCCCATCCCCACATCGCCGCAGCTTAATGCACCGGTTTCGGGTCCCACCCAAAAGATTCCGCGTTGGCTTAGCGTGGCCACATTGGCCTGGGTGGCGGGATGTTCCCACATGCTATCGTGCATGGCAGGGGCCATCATGATGGGGCATCGGGCTGCCAATAACAGACATCCCAATGGGTCATTGGCCAGTCCCATGCAGGCACTGGCGATGGTGTGGGCGGTGGCGGGGGCCACCACTATCATGTCAGCACGCTTCGCCCACTCAATATGTTGAGAATACCCATCATAAAAGCAATCGGGTGTCCAAGTGGGATGCTCGGACAGTACCGATAATGCGGTGGGGGTTACAAATGCCAGTGCGGCCTCGGTCATAACGACCCTGACGTCGTGCCCCTGGGATTTGAGTTGACGGACCAACGCAGGGGTTTTAATGGCAGCAATGCTGCCGGTTATCCCCAACACTAGCTGTGACATTTAAGTGGTTTTGCGTCGCTTGGGCTTTGATTTGGTGTCTGTTTTTTTGTCTGTACCCACCCCTTCTAACTGGGACACTTCATGGTTTAAATCCAATTCCATGCGTTGGAGCAATTCATTGTCCGTGTCGTGACTGGCATCGTGGGCAATATCTAACTTGCCCAATTCGATCTCCTTTAGGGCCACCAAAATAGGGTTGGGGTTTTCTTCGTTGATTTCGATGAGAGGCCGATACCCCTCTTTTAATTGGCGGGCCCGTTTGGCAACGGCCACCGACAAAAGAAACCGATTGGGAATTAACTTTTCGATTTCGGTCATACTAATCGAAGACAGCGAATGGGTCATGGGTATGGACTCCTTTAAGTTGGATGGGAACTTGATACTGTACGAATAATATCACGCACCGATTGAACAGCGGTTTCTACTATATCATTGATTACCACAAAATCGTACTGGTTTTGTCGTGACATCTCAATAAGGGCGGTGTGGGTGCGCTCATTAATCTGCTCATTGGTTTCGGTTCCCCGACCTTTGAGGCGGGACAATAGCACATCCAGAGAGGGTGGGGCAATAAAAATGAAGGTACCATGGGGATACTTTTCTTTGACTTGCATGGCCCCTTCGGTATCAATTTCTAATAATGGAATACGGTGGGTCTGTTGGATGCGTTGTATTTCGGATTGCAGGGTGCCATACCGGTGTTGATGTACGGGGGCCCATTCCAAAAAACGATGGGTTGCGACCGCATGATCAAATGCGTCGTTGCCCATAAAATAATAATGCTCTCCATGGGTTTCACCAGGTCGGGGGGGGCGAGTGGTTGCCGATATGGCCAATGATAGGGTAGGATCATCGCCAATGAGCCGATGGATAATGGTTCCTTTTCCGACGCCGGAAGGGCCTGAAATAACCAAGAGGTCGATCATGGGTATCCTTTCGAGGAATGACTTCCATTTTTTAGTGGTTAACTTATCAATGCGTCATTTTTTAGGAAGTGGGCAGTGAGCATGATAAAACGGTCCATTCAATACGAAGCGAAGATTACCCTATGGACTGGGTGCTTGACAAGGTCGTGGCGATGGGGGATTAGGTGCTTGTTGGGGGTGTGCGTTTTGAGTGGGTCGATAGGGGCCGATTATCAAAAAGCCCTGGCGCATTATTACCAAGGTCGATACGAAGAAGCCGAACAAACCCTGACCGACTTAGAGCCACCTAATGCCCGTCTGTTGTTGAGTTTGATTCAGTTGCGTCAGCAACAACATGAGAAAGCCAGGCGTACATTTGCGACGGCCAGTGAGTCGCTTTCGGGGGTGTCGCCCTTTGATCGGGTGGTCCGCTACTGGTTCACACCCACCCGAAACATCACGGCCTTAGAGCAAGCGGCCAAACGGGTGGATGAAACCGAAACGAGGGCATTTCAGGATGTGATTTATTTGGAGTTAGCAGATGCATGGCGTGATAGCGGGCGGTATGACAAAGCCACCATGATTTTACAAAAATTGCGTCAGCAGTCGTTGGTTCCAGATATCAAAGACCGGGCACGGATTATGTTGGTTGAAGTGGCCATTGCCCAAGCCCAGCAATCGACGGCTGAGGCGATGTACCGAGAATTAATATTGGCCAATGGCACTGCGGATAAGGGGTTGGGACTATTGATTCGATTAAACCAGGCGTTTGGCACCCCTTACGGGGTACTGGATATATTAAAGACCCCTGATAACCAGCTGCTGTATATTCGACGCTTGTATAGTCGCCAGTCGTATGGTGATTTCCGAAAGATGGCCTCCTTATATTTACAACGATACCCGCAACAGGCGGCCCAATCCGAATTGTTGACATGTATCGGGGTGGCGTTGTTTGAAGAGGGAAAATACAAAGAGTCCGAATCACATTTTAAAGCGGTGATGCCACAGGTAAGGGGCACGTCGTACGGCCACCAGGCCCAGTATTATTTGGCCCGTTCCATTCACCGACAAAAACGGTATGAAGATGCCAAGCAAGCGTATATTGACTTGATTCAATCGGTTCAAGATGTGTCGATTACCCCTGCGGCTTATTATTATTTGTACTGGACGTATTCAGAGTTGGGTGACTTGGTGTCATATCAACCCTATCTCAAGCAATTTAAGTCACGGTATGGCAACACGTTGTATTATGACAAAATCATGTGGGAGTATGGGTGGCAGGCATATCTCAAGCGGGATTATGCGGGTGCCATGGACATTTTTTCTAGGACTGATTGGAAGTTTGGATCAGACCTTCGTATCAAGGTGACGTATTGGATGGCACGTATTGCGGATCAAATTGACCCTTCTTCTTCGCGTGCGTATTACATGCGGCTGCTACAAGAGCATCCCTTTAGTTATTATGGGTATCAGGTGGTTAAAACCCTTTTTCCCAATCAACTCAATGACTTGGTGGCCAAGTTTCAACCCACAGGCTTAACCCCTGATCCGATTTACCTTACCTTAACCAACATGGGGTTGGGGGATTTGGCGGCGACGGATTTGCAATTTAAAGTGAAACGATTACACGATCGTCAACCCAAAACGGTGTACACCTTGGCGTATGTGTACAGCAAAATGATGCAAAACCACAAGGCCATTGGCTTGCTCTCCAGTTTGGGTTTTTCGATCAATCCCAAAGAATCAAAAGTCTCCAGGGAAATTGCTCACATGTTGTATCCTCGTCCCTATTGGCCCATGATTGAACGGTATTCGGCCCAGTTTGGGGTAGACCCCTATTTGGCGTTGGCGTTGATGAGAGAGGAAAGCTTGTTTAATAGTACGGCCCGCTCACGGGTTGGTGCCATTGGATTGATGCAGATTATGCCTGAAACGGGGCGTGGGATTGCCTCTCATTTAAAGCACGAGTGGCGAGGCGAAGAAACGTTATTGGATCCTGAGACCAACATCAAATTTGGTGTTCACTATATTGCCAGTTTATCCCGTCGATTCAATGGCAACCCGGTGTTGATTTTATCGGGTTATAATGCCGGGCCCAATGCCACCCGCCGTTGGATGAGTCAATTGTCGGATCAGCAACTGAATGCCCATGACATGACCTTGTTTGTGGCTTCCATTCCTTATTCTGAAACCCATGCGTATGTTACCAAAGTGTTGAAAAGCTATT
>Ga0192647_100621_pt1:17500-24852 | contig 24852 bp, 20 predicted proteins | sample LauGreFa1BDMLBSN_2_FD_133046 | JGI IMG/M metagenome (GOLD analysis project Ga0192647, IMG submission 133046) | Freshwater lake microbial communities from Lake Michigan, USA - Fa13.BD.MLB.SN - reassembly | ecosystem: Environmental > Aquatic > Freshwater > Lake | place: Lake Michigan...
TTATATTTATAAGGCTGGCCATTCTTTTTTATACGATTGGTTGGGATGTAAATGCGATCCATCTTCTGATCGTGGTCATGGACAATTTTTGCTTTGAGAAGCAATTCCCAAGCGTTAACCATTCATATACTAAAACACTCTTTTTTATATGAAAAGGTGGGCTTGTTCTACCGTTCAATGGCCGCCGTTGCGGCTTGAATGGATTGATCTAATAGTCGTTGTCCCTTTGATTTTCGTCCCATTGGGTGTTGGGTTTCTGATTATTTCCTGACGTTGGGGTAGCTGCGTTTGAACCATTCGATTGTCTCGGATAACCCTTCCCTTAAAGGGATAAATGAATAAGGCCCAATGATCGATAACAACCGCTCGTTGGAAGATGGTTTTTTAAGTTGCCCTTCTGGTTGGCTGCTGTCAAATATGATTTTGTTTTTAAACCCATACAGCTCACAAATCGTGACCACCAATTCTTCAATGCTGACATCCCCTCCCACCCCTTGGGAGATAATGACGGGGTCTGGTCCATTGTGTTTTTCGATCAACAATTCACAAATATGGGCCACGTCTTTTGAAAACACAAATTCTCGTTCGGCTTTTCCACTTCCCCATACGGTTAAGGCCTCGTTTTTTTGTTGTGCCACATGCACCTTGTGGATCAAGGCCGGAATCACATGGGCATCCTCTAGATGAAAATTATCATGCGGCCCGTAGACCGATGCCGGAATCACCGAAAAATAAGGGCAATGGTATTGATGGTGATACGCTTGTATTTGAATGTCCACCATCCGTTTGGCATAGGCATACGCATAATTACTAGGGTGGGGCGGGGAGAGATGCATTTGGTCTTCTGTGAGGGGGTAATGGGGGGTTTGAGGAAACACACAGGTGGATGAAAAGGCAATCAATTTTTTGACCCCGTAAACATGGGCATAATGGATGACCAAACTGTTGCTTTTGATGTTTTCATAATAAAAATCGGCCAAATGATCCATGTTGGCTTTGATACCACCCACCCGTGCCGCCGTATGAATAACATGGGTGGGTTGAATCGTTTCATACATTTGGATCACTTGTGATTCATCCAATAAATCGTAGTCCTTACGTCCTATTTTGATGCCGTTGCTGAACTGTCGGCCGATTAATCCGGTACCGCCGGTGATAAGTGTGCGCATCCCTTTACCTCCTCAAAAAACATCGGCCCGTATTGACCCGATCTCGCCAATATGACAACAAATCAGTCATGGTGTCTTCAAATGTAATACAGGGACGCCACCCCGTATGCGATTGAAACAAGTGGGTGTCTGGTACTTGTAAGTCAGCATCGATGGGTCGTAACCGATTGGGGTCGGTGACCACCCGAATCGTCTCTCCCATGGTTGATTGGGACAGTAAATAATCCAGCATCTCACCTACCGTGCAAGTGTGGTTACCCCCAATGTTGTAATAGGCGCCTGCAATGGGATTGTGGGTGACCAATAAATAATAGGCCCTGACCGCATCACGAACATCGGCATACGTGCGAAGGGATTGCAAATTGCCCACATACAAGATGGGTTCTTGTTGCCCCTTTTCAATTAATGCAATTTGTTTGGCAAAACTGGATTCGGCAAACACATCCCCACGCCGGGGCCCCGTATGGGTAAACATGCGGGTGGTAAGGGTGGTCATGCCGTACCCTTCGGCATAATACCGACCCAATAAATCGGTGCCCACTTTCGAAATGGCATACGGAGACGCCGGATGAAACGTACACGTTTCATCAATGGGCAACTGATCTTGGCTAACCCTCCCAAATACTTCGCTGGATGAACAAATATGAATCACGGCGTTACGATAGGCAGAATGACGCACACATTCTAGCAAAATGGCGGTGCCGATGATATTGGTTTGCAATGTTTCGAGTGGGGCGATAAAACTGGTTTGGGGATACGATTGTGCCGCCAAATGAAACACATAATCAGGGGCTGCGGTCTCGATACTGGTTGCCACCGATGAATAATCATTCAAATCCCCATACAACAATTGTAATCGTGAGCCTTCGTTTAAGAGTGGCATGAGGTGCTCGAGATTATCCATTGACTCATTCCACCGACAAAACCCGAACAACTGCCAATCAGTATGGGCCAATAGGTAATCGACTAGATGGGAACCCACCATGCCCGTGACCCCTGTAATGAATGCCCTGGTCACCCTCACGATGCCCGTGATACCACGCTGGTACCTCGTTTTTGAATGACTTGCGTGGCACACTCATTGGCAAATGAGATACATGATTCGATGGCATTTCCTTTGTTATACCAATGGGCCATGGCGGCAATAAACGTATCGCCCGCCCCACAGGTGTCTTTGACATCTACAGTTGGAACAGGGTAACGGATGCCTTGGTGTTCACATCCCTCTGAGCCCAAGGTGATGATCAGTTTGTGTTCTAATGCTTGGGTGATGCTGTGGCGGGTGGCCGCATATTCAAGGTGATTGATTTTGATGTATAGGCTTTGCAAGGCCCACGGTCCCAATATTTTTTTGGTATCCAACATGACCTTGGGGTGGGCCTGACAAATGGTTCCAATGTCTTCTGCGCTTAAGTACCCTTTGTCGTAATCCGAAATCACAATCAGTTGATAGTCATCCCAGTGGATATTAGACCAGTCGATATGGCCATACCCCTGATCGCCAATGTCGACCCTTAAAAACATCTGATTGGTTCTTTCATCGATGTATCGTCGTTTGATAATACCCTCCCAATTGGGATTGGTAAGAATATCGCAGCGGGATCCCAATGACATTAAATTCTTGTACACATTCATGGCCATTCCCCCCATGGAACGCTCCAGCGAAGGTTGTAAAACGGGTACGGGGGCTTCGGGGGCCAATCGCTTGACGCTCCCGTACACGTACCAGTCGTGGCAGGATTCTCCAATTACTAAAATTGACATCTTACCAGCTCACAGTCCAATCTTTAAACTCAGCGGCCAAGCAATCAATTTTATAATCTTTTCTGCCCCCTACAATTTCTTGGATTTTGTTTTTGGCGGTGTTTCGAATGCCATTTAATCCGTGGGTCAGCTCCAATTGATTGTTTTCTTTGAGCCCTTTTCGGTAATTGGCTTCATTGTGCCAAATATGGAGGTTCATTTGCGATACAACCACAATGGCCCGGATCACTTCCGCTGTAATGGGTTGAGAGTGAGAGCTTAAAATGACATTAATGTCATGTTGGATATCGGCGATTTCTTGGGCGTACGTTTCTTTGTGTTCGGGTATAAACACTTCTTTCAGTTGTACGATGGATAACCGATCAATTAGCTCACCGAGTGTGGGCAAGTATTTTCTGCTCATGACACGTCCTTTTAATAGCGATGAAATGGCCGGTTATTATTACACCAAACAGTCGGTTTTAAAACCTTCCGTCTTACCATAGATGGGTTGGCAATATGTCGGGGTGATTGACTATCCAAATTACGTGATGTCGTGGGGTGGTATCCGTTGCTTTTTTTACCTGTTTGATGATGGCCTCCGATTGGGAATGCTTCCTACTATACAATATGGATTGGGTGTTGGGAGGTTGGTATGCTGGTGACGTTGTGTCGGCAGGCATCGATTCGACGATGGGGCGTGGTAACAGGTGCCCTGAGTTTGGCCGCTTGGATTGGAATGGGTGCTGCCACGACGGTGTTGCAGGCCACCCAATTGTTGCGTGTTCCATCGATGGTGCGGTCAAATGAACAAACCGAATGCCGTTATTTGTTGGTGATGGGTGACCAACAGGACAAAGGGTCCACGGCAGCTCAACTCAATTATTGGGTATCGCTGGGTCCTACCAATACCATCACGGCACATATCATGAATGAGCAAACCAATGTTGGGTTTTATTCACGTGTGATGCAATTCTCGTCTCCATGGGTGACACACTGGTTTGGACTGGGGTATCACCTGACCCATTATGCCCCCATTTCGATTCCTTTTTCATCTTATTTTTTGGGCTATTCCGGCGAATTTGACCAATTTAGTCGATTGCATATGGCCATCGGTCATGATGAAGCCAAACACCGATTATTGGCGTTAGCGGCCATTGATTTGGATTTGGGTGAGGGCAATGTTAGTGTAGAATGGGATGGGGTGTCGGTCATAGTAGGGTACCGACATCGGCTTACGCCGTCTATGGTGGTCCAAGGGTATGTGACCCCCGTAGGAGAAAGCCCCACTGATCGCATGGTGCCCAAATTGATGCTGGGGGTCTCCTTGTCTGATCCTTGGCGTACCGAACCTAAAGTGCCCACTGTGACGGGTTTAATCGTGTCATCGGGGGCGTCTCGACCGCCCATGGCATCGAATACCCCGGTTGAATATGGGTTGGATGATGCATTGAGACGCCTAACCCAAGCCAACGACTATTTTTATGCGGGCAACTATGAATTGGCTCGGTCTGAAATGGAATACCTGCTCACTATTTTTCCTACCGCAGGATCATACAGTCGATTGGGCTCGATTTATTTTAAGCTCAATCAACTGGATAAGGCGTTAGAAAATTGGAAAACGGCGTTTTCCCTCGATAAGTCCAACGCCGCCTTGGAATCTTTTATCAATCAGTTAGAATCTCAAAAACAGTTAGAATCTAAAAAAATGGTCACCCCCACCACCACCCCATAGTGGAAGGTCGGCACTTACTGATCCATTTTGCACCACTGAAGGGCGGAGACAATGGATCCTTCAGGAAGGATACTTGCGTTGTGCGGGACATTTGGGGGTGGGTACGCACGGTTGCGTTTCATGACGCAACCGATTACACTCTTTTCAATGAAATTATTGGTGACCAGTGCCTTGCCTTATGCCAATGGTCCCATTCACTTGGGTCATTTGGTTGAGGTGATTCAAACCGATGTGTTTGTTCGGTTTCAAAAAATGATGGGTCACGAGTGTGTGTATGTGTGTGCGGATGATACCCATGGCACACCCATTATGCTGGCGGCCCGTACCAAAGGCATACCCCCCCAAGAATTGGTTGCATCGGTTCGTCAAGACCACATGCGGGATTTTGCGTCGTTTAATATTCAATTTGATTGGTATGGCTCTACTGATTCGGTGGCCAATCATCGCATGGTTCATCACATTTATGCGGCGGCACAACAACAGGGGGTCATTTCCTCTACTTCTGTCCGACAATTGTATTGTGATCATGACGCCATGTTTTTGCCTGACCGCATGGTCAAAGGTCATTGCCCTCGTTGCGGTGTTCCTGACCAGTATGGGGATTCGTGTGAGCAATGTGGGGCGACGTATTCACCCATGGAGTTGTCACACCCCGTGTGTACCCTTTGTGGGGCATCGCCGATTTGGCGTGACTCCGATCACCTTTTGTTCAATCTTCAGGCGTTTCAGCCCCTGTTGGAAACCTGGGTTCCGGAGCATGTGCCGCCAGCTGTGGCCAATAAATTAGCAGAATGGTTCGAAGTGGGGTTAAAACCTTGGGATATCAGTCGGGATGCCCCCTATTTTGGATTTGAAATCCCAGGCCATCCCACCAAATATTTTTATGTGTGGATGGATGCCCCCATTGGGTATATTGCCGCTACCCAAGAATGGGCCGAACAAAAAGGCCAATCCGGGTTGGATTGGTGGACCGATCCGGCGGTACAGATTCATCACTTTATTGGCAAAGATATTTTATATTTCCACACCTTGTTTTGGCCTGCGATGTTACAAGTGGCGGGGTTTCAATTGCCCCATCGGGTGCACGTTCATGGTTTTTTAACGATCAATGGTCACAAAATGTCCAAAAGCCGCGGGTCGTTTATTACCGCCGAATCGTTTGCCCAGCACCATCCGCCTGATTATTTGCGGTATTACCTGGCCTCAAAGTTAACCCCTTCGGTGGATGACATTGATTTTAATCCCGCTGATTTTATGGCCAAAGTGAATGCGGAGGTGGTCAATAAAGTGGTCAACATTGCCAGTCGTTTAATTGGGTTGGTCATTAAAATCAGTGGGGGGGCGTTATGTGACACCCCTTCTCATCCACTGCTCGATCGATTGTCTCCTTACCTGGAAGATATCGCCACGCATTATCAACAAACCGATACCCTCAAAGCCACCCGGCTTATGATGCAAATGGCCGATATGATCAATGAATATATTGACCATGCAGCACCGTGGGCATTACTTAAAACCGAACCTGATGCAGCCTTGGAAGTATGCAGTGTGGGTCTTAATGGGTTGCGGTTGGTGGTGTTGGCCTTGCAACCCATTATGCCGACCATCACCATGGCGTTGTCTCGGTTATGGGGTGATGATCGCCCTTATCAATGGCATGATGCCGCTACCCTGTTGGGTTCCCATACCATGGTCCAACCATACACGGCCCACGTGGCCACCCGCTTGACTCCTGCCGATTTAGAGTGGTTGGCCGTACCCCAATCCACATGATCAACCGGTTTTTACGTGCTTTTTGGGTGCCATCTGATCGTGTGTGGATGATGATGGGGGTGGGTTCAAGTGTGCTGAACAGAGTCTTTGATATGATGCCGCCTGTATTAACCGGATGGATTATTGATTCGGTGTCGGGCAATCCCCCGTGGGTGTTAACGGCAAGTGTGGGTGTCTTGTCACCACTGGCATCCGCTATGGTGTTGTCGGGGTTGGCAGTGTTCATTTTTGGTCTCGAAAGTGTGTTTCAGTGGGGCTACCACTGGTCATTTGCGACATTGGCCCAACGACTGGTCCATCGCATTCGCATGCACGTGTTGGGGCACATGCAACAACGTGAAATGGCCTTTTTTGATACCCATCGTCTGGGGGATACCTTGGCCACTGTGACCGATGATGTGGCCCAATTGGAGCGGTTTATTACCAATGGGCTCAATGAATGGATTCAGTTGGGGGTGTTGTTGGTGGTGTCGGTCATGATTATGCTATCTATTTCATGGCAGTTGGCGTTGGTGGCGTTTTTGCCTATTCCCGTCATTGTGATGGGTAGTTTGTGGTATCAGCGACAAATGGCCCCTCGGTTTTTGGCTGTCCGGGATCGGATGGGGGCCCTCAATGCCCGATTAGAAAATTGGATTTCGGGCATGGTGGTGGTCAAAAGTTTTACTGCCGAACCCATGGAACATGCCCGTGCCACTGAAGCATCCAAAGCGGTGATGCTTGCCAACCGGTCGGTGATTTCGATGATGGCATTGTATGTCCCCGTGATTCGAATGGCGGTCGTGGTGGGATTTGCAGGCGTATTATTGATTGGCAGTTATTGGGTGTTAACGGGCAAGGGGGTTTTAAGTTTGGGCGAATTGGTCTTGTTTGCCATGTTAACCGAGCGTTTGTTGTGGCCAGTGACCCGTTTGGGTGCCACCTTTGATGAA
>Ga0192647_100634_pt1 | contig 24616 bp, 27 predicted proteins | sample LauGreFa1BDMLBSN_2_FD_133046 | JGI IMG/M metagenome (GOLD analysis project Ga0192647, IMG submission 133046) | Freshwater lake microbial communities from Lake Michigan, USA - Fa13.BD.MLB.SN - reassembly | ecosystem: Environmental > Aquatic > Freshwater > Lake | place: Lake Michigan, USA...
CGAGTGGCTGGGGAGGAAGGATTCGAACCTTCGCATGCCGGAATCAAAATCCGGTGCCTTAACCAGCTTGGCGACTCCCCAACCGATGCTGCAAAACCGCCGGCGCCGCTGTCGCGTCAGCCGTCAAAACCTTCCGCCAGTCCGTGCAGCGGATGTACATCCAGCCCGCGGGCAACAAAGCCCCGCATGGTTGCCGGACAGGCTGCCAGCGCAAGCCGCGCAGCCCCTTCATCCGCAAACGCCGCAAAAACGCAGGCGCCAGAACCGGTCATCTGTGCCTCACCATATTGGTTGAGCCACTCCAGATGCCGCGCCACCTCGGGATACTCCCGGCAAACCACCGGTTCCAGATCATTGCCCCGAGGCACGGAAAAGCCTTGGATTTTAACCTTTTCTGAGTCCCTTTTCAATTCAGGGTGTTGGAAAACCCTGACCGTGGGCACCGCCACCGGGGGCGTAAGCACCAGATACCAGGCCGGCGGCAGCGCCAGCGGGGTCAAATCCTCCCCGACGCCCTCGGCCAGGGCACTCTGACCATAGACAAAAACCGGCACGTCCGCTCCCAGCGGCAAGGCCAGCGCCTGCAAACGCTGGCGGGACAGTCCGGTCTGCCACAAATGATTCAGCGCCAGCAGCACCGTGGCCGCATCGGAACTGCCGCCCCCCAGTCCGCCTCCCATGGGCAGCCGCTTTTCAAGGTCGATGTCAGCCCCCAATCGGGTGCCGGTCGCCGCCTGCAGTGCCCGCGCCGCACGCACTGTCAGATCGTCGGCTTCGTCCACACCGGGCACTGGCTTGAGCCGCGCAATCACGCCATCACGGCGAACCCGTAGCCGCACTTCATCGCCATGCCCGATAAAACGGAACACCGTTTGCAGCAAGTGATAGCCGTCTGCACGCCGACCGACAACGCGCAGCATCAGGTTCAGTTTTGCAGGTGCCGGAAATGCGATCAGTGGGCTCACGGTGCATCCCCGCTACGCCAGGAATCAATCACCAGCCGGATCTGCTGGCCGCTGCGATTCAAATCAAGACGCCGCGGCAGCACGGCGTTCGGCACATCGGGATAGATGTAACGGATGCTCCAGCCCGCCTGTTCCAGCAGCAGCAACCGTCCCGCCTCATCGCGGCTGGATGCCGTCGTATTTTCACCGGGCACGGGGCCCGCCTGAACCCAGTGGCGCAGCCCACCCAAAGGCAGGGGCCAGCCCAGCGCTCGCCGGGTAAGGCTCTCGACCGAATAGTCACGATACTCCAGTAGATCCGGCGTCGTGAGGACGGCACCGGCGGTATCGGCAACGATATGCGCCAGCGTCTGGCCCACCGGGGACATCAGCCAAAGCTCATCACCTGCCCCGTCATGGCGCCAGCGCAGACTGGAGGAAAACGCGCGGCCTTCGCCACTGATCAGCACCCGCCCGAGTATGTCGAAATCCGCAGCGGCGGGCTTTGAACCGGGATCAACGGCGACGCAGGCGGTCAGCAGTCCGGACAACAGCAACGCCGCAAATATGCGGACAACACTCATTGCGTCGATTGCAGGATCGCCGGCGCGAGTCGCTTGACGGTGCTCTGGAGCACTTCATTCTTCGACTGGCCGCGCAGCGCTTCTGCCCATACTTTTTGCGCTTCAGCCTGGCGGCCCAGGGCCCACAGGACCTCACCCAGATGGGCGGAGATTTCGGCATCGGGCCGGGCTTCATGGGCGCGCTGCAGGTATCCGAGTGCCTCCTGATGCCGACCCTGGCGGAACATCACCCATCCCATACTGTCGAGAATGTACGAATCTTCGGGTGCCAGCTTGTGTGCGGTTTCGATCAGCGTGTACGCCTCCGCCAGCCGTTCATTGCGGTCCGCCAGCGAATAACCAAGGGCATTGTAGGCATGCGCATTCGTCGGTCGCATCGCAATGACCCGCCGCAGACTGGCTTCCAGCACATCGTTACGGCCGATCTTTTCGGCGGCCATGGCGTAGTCATACAGCAGATCGGGTTCGTCCGGCGTTTTCGCCAGGGCCGCACCGAGAAACTCGAAAGCATCCTGATACGCATGCACTTCGCGCAGCAGGCTGGCTTCAGCCAGCGTCAGCTGCAGCCGCTGCTGGGCATCGCCGGCGGCCGCGTTCTGCAGATATTTCCGCGCCTCCGCCAGCTTCCCCTGCCGCGCCAGCACGCCGGCATAACGCGCCTGGGCTGCGATGAATTGCTCGCTGCCGGGGGCCACGCTGGAATACCACTGCAGCGCCTGGTCGTCGCGCTTCAGTTCCTCGTTGACCTGACCGAGGTACAACCGCACCACATCGGGTTCCTTGGGATTGATCTCCAGTGCGCGCCGCAGTTGCAGTTCTGCGGCGGTATAGTCTTTGGCCTGCAGCGACAGCGTCGCCACCGCCATCGCGATTTCCGGATTGTTCGGCGCTTCACCGACAAGAATCTCGAACTGTTTGCGCGCTTCCGGGAAGCGGCGCGCGGACACCAGCAGCCGGGCCAGATTCAGGCGGGCATCGCGGGCGCCGGGATTGCTCTTCAGGAATCCTTCCAGAAACACGATGGCCTGATCCGCCGAATCGCGCTGTAGCGCACGCGCCTGGAACAACGCGGCGAGTTCCCAGTCAGGGCGCAGTTCCAGCGCCCTGCGCGTCGCCGCTACTGCGGTGGTCTGGTCATCGGCGTTCCATGCCGCCTGCGCAACAGCAAGACTCGCCTCCGGTACGGCCGGATAAGGCGCGGCCAGCGTACGCATCAGGCGGAGAATCGCCGGTTTGTCCTGATGGCTGGCCACCAGTGATGACAGCTGCAGAAAATTTTCACCAACGCGATCCGGTTCCGCGGCCAGCCACTTCTGCAAATGCGGCAAGGCATCATCCAGCCGCTGCTGGTTAACCAGCAGGGCAATCACCGTCTGGCGCGCCCGCGCCGAATCGGGGTCCAGCTGCAGCCACAACGTCGCCGCATCCAGTGCCGCAGGCATGAAGCGCGCACCCCACGCCACTTCAGTGGCGCGACGTGCAAGACGGGGATCGCGGGTTTCGCGCGCCGCCTCGAGAAACGCCGGAACCGCGACATGTGGCTGACCGCGCTGCAGGGCGATTTCCGCCAGCGTCAGCTTGAACAGGATGGCTTCGCTCAGCTCGACATTGGGCAGCGGTGCAACGCGCGGCACCGGGGCTGGAGCAGGCGCCGGAGCCGGTTTCTGCGCGACGACTTTGGGCAAGGGCTTGGCAGCCGCTGCGGGAGGGGTTGATTCAGTCTGCACCGGCGCCTGGGCGCAAGCGGCCAAAGCGAGGCTGGCGGACAGCGCTGCGATTCGAAACAGTGTCATCGGATAAACGGGTTGCGCGCGTAGGCTCGGGTAGATGGGCGCCGGAAAGAGCATGTGGGTAAACGGCTGTGGCGTAGTGCGTCCACGCCATTCATAATGCAACACATATTAGGTATATTTCAGCCTGACCACAAGGCAACACGCCGCTACGCAGCAAACCCGCCGTTGATGACTTCCCCCGCCCCTGAATTAACCGTTAGCGCAAAGGGTCTTGCACGCCACTACGGCAAACACGCCGCGGTCCGCGGGCTTGATCTGGAAGTTCGCAAGGGCGAAGTGCTGGGCCTGCTCGGCCCCAATGGCGCCGGCAAGACCACCACCATGCAGATGCTCACCGGCAATCTTGCACCCAGCGCCGGTGAAATCAGCGTCTGCGGCATCGATCTGCTGGAACAGCCGGTCGCTGCCAAGGCCCGTATCGGCTATCTGCCGGAAACGCCGCCGTTGTACCGCGAACTGACCGTCGCCGAATACCTGCGGCTGGCTGCGCGGCTGCATCGCCTGCCGCGCGCCGGCTGCGAAGCCGCGACAAGCCGCGCCATGCAGCGCTGTGGTCTCACCGAGGTGTCGCGCAAACTGATCGGCACACTGTCCAAGGGCTACCAGCAGCGTGTCGGCATTGCCCAGGCCATCGTGCACGAACCGGACCTGGTCATTCTCGACGAACCCACGGTTGGTCTCGACCCCAACCAGATTCTCGACATCCGCGCGCTGATCCGCGAACTCGGCCGCGCACACAGCGTCATCCTGTCGACGCACATCCTCACCGAAGTCGAAGCGGTCTGTGACCGTGTGCAGATCCTGCACCACGGCGAGGTTGTGTTCAGCAATACCATCGCCGGCCTGCGCGAATTCCAGCGCGGCCGCACCGTCACGCTCAGCCTGCACCGGCCACCGGCCATCGAAACGCTGCGCGGCATCGCCGGCGTATCGACCGTCGATGCGGACGGCGATGGACGTTTCCGCATCCGCTTCGCGCCCGACGTTGATCCCACCGCAGCGCTGGTGGCGCGCGCCGGCGCCGAAGACTGGGGTCTGCACCAGCTGACACCGGCGCAGACCAGCCTTGAAGATGTCTTCGTGCATCTGACCCGAGGCGACAGCGCGGGGGATTCCAAGCAATGATTTTCACCATTGCCGGCAAGGAATTGCGCGCACTGTTCACCTCGCCCTTGGCGTGGCTGGTGCTGACCGTGGTGCAGGTCATCCTCGGTTACGGATTCCTCAAGCGTCTTGATGATTTCCTGCAGATCCAGTCGCAGTTGGCGCAGCTTGCCAGCCCGCCCGGAGTCACTGAACTGGTCGCTGCACCGACTTATGCCACCGCAGCCGCAGTGCTGCTGTTCGCGGTACCGCTGCTGGCAATGCGAATGATCGCCGAGGAGCGGCGCAATCAGACCATGACCCTGCTGCTGTCGGCGCCGATTTCGATGACTGAAATCATCATCGGCAAATTCATCGGGCTGATGACCTTCCTGCTGCTGATCATCCTGCTGGTGCTGGCCATGCCGCTGACCCTGGTTGGCAGCACCAGTCTCGACATCGGACTGCTGGCAACACTGACGCTGGCGCTGCTGCTGCTCACCGCGAGCTTCGCCGCGGTCAGCCTGTATTCGTCCAGCCTCACGGCGCAGCCGATGGCCGCCGCGCTGCTGTCTTTCGGCCTGCTGCTGGCGATGCTGTTCATGGGCGAAACAGCAGGCGACAGCCTGCGCGCGCGCGGCTGGCCGATCCCCGCCGCCTTCGCCCAGGTGTTTTCACCACTGCGCAATTTCGAACCGCTGGGCAAAGGCATGCTCGACTCCTATGCCATCGCCTGCCCGCTTCTGCTTGCTGCGGCCTTCCTGATCCTCGCCATCCGCCGCCTCGACGGGCGGCGGTTGCGAGGCTGAACCATGCAGATCACCCGCCGCCTGCGCTGGCAATTCCTCGCCCAAAGCGGCGTCTTTGTGCTGCTGCTCGCGCTGCTGGTCGCGCTGCTCGCCTATTTCGCGCGTGAATACCGCGTGGAACACGATCTCACGCGGGGCGCCCGCAACACGCTGTCAGCGACCACCACCGGCGCGCTGAAACAGTTGCAGGGTCCGGTCAGCATCAAAGCCTATGCCGTACGCCAGGACAGCAGCGGCAGCAATGTGCACAAGATCATCGAAGAACGGGTACGCCCTTATCAGCGCGTCAAACCCGATCTGCAACTGCAACTGATCGATCCGCGTGAACAGCCCAAACTCGCCGCCGAAGCCGGCCTGCGCACGCCGAACGCACTGGTCATTGAATACCAGCGGCGCATCGAGCAGATTCCGCTGGCCGAATTCAGCGAACAATCGTTTGCCAACGCACTGCTGCGGCTGGTACGCGGCGCCAACAACCTGGTGCTGTGGATCGACGGCCACGGCGAACGCAAACTCGAGGGGCTCGCCAACCATGACCTCGGCGCTTTCGGCCATCGCCTGCGCGAAAAAGGTTTCAGCATCTCCAGCCTGAATCTGGCCGTCGCCCAGGAAGTTCCGGAAAATGCCGCGCTACTGGTGCTGACCCAGCCGCAGGTCGAACTGCAGGCGTCGGAAATCGACAAGCTGCTGCGGTATATCGAGCGCGGCGGTAACCTACTGTGGCTGATCGACACTGAACCCCTGCGTGGCCTGCAGCCGCTGGCAGAAAAACTCGGACTGGTACTGACGCCGGGAACCGTTGTCGATCCCGCACTGGCCCCGCGCAGCGGCCCGCCGGTATTCGCCGTCGCCACCAATTACGCCCGGCACCCGGTTGTCGGCACGCTGCAGTACAACACGCTGTTCCCTCATGCCCGCCAGATCGGCGCCGATGACGGCGCCGGCTGGACGGTCACGCCACTGATCGACGTCGCCCAGCGCGGCTGGGTGGAAGTCGGCAAGCTTGACGGCAAACCGGTGTTCGACAAAACACGTGACTTCCCGGGGCCGGTCAACGTCGCCAGCGCCTTCGAGCGTACGGTCGGAGACCGCGAACAGCGTGTCATCGTCGTCGGCACCGGACATTTCCTGTCCAACAGTTTTCTCGGCAACGGCGGCAATCTGGCCCTGGGCTTGGGTATGCTCAACTGGCTGGCCGGCGAAGATGCCATGGTCACCATCGATGCCCGGCCGGCAGCGGATACGCGCATTGAAATCGACAGCACTCAGCTTTACCTGATCGCCTTTGTCGTGCTGTTCGCGTTGCCGCTGCTGTTCGCAGGCACCGGCATCGCAGTCTGGTGGCGCCGGCGCAACGCTCGCTGAAGCGCCACCTCATGAAACAGCAACCATGAAGCGCGGCTGGCTGATCAATATCGCTCTGCTCGTTGCTGTTGCACTGCTCACCTGGCTGGCGTTGCGCGCACCCTCGCGCGAAGAAGCGGCAAGAGCACCGCTGTCGGCGGTCAAACCCGCAGCGGTGTCGCGCATCACCCTGACACGTCCCGCCCGTCCCGCGATCACCATCGAACGGCGCGGTGAACAGTGGTGGATGACCGCACCGTTCAAAGCGCGTGCCGATGAATTCCAGATCCTGCGAATGCTGACCATCCTCGAAGCGCAGCCGACCGCGCAGCTTCCCGCCACCGACCGCACGCGTTTTGAACTCGAACCGCCTTCTGCAGTGCTCGATATCGACGGCGTGCAATACGCGTTCGGCGGTATCAATGCCGTCACCCGCGAACAATACGTGCTGCGCAGCGATGTGATACACGCCGTTGAGCTGCGGCACGGTGCAGGACTGCCGCTGAATGCGACGGCGCTGGTGCGTCGCGCGCTGCTCGCCGAAAACGAACAACCCGTTACAGTGGCCCTGCCGGAATTCACCGTCAGCAAAAACGACGGGCGATGGGTGCTGTCGCCACCCTCCGAGGCCGCCGGCGCCGATGAGCTGCAACGGTATGTGGATCAGTGGCGCATGGCTTCGGCGGCAACTGCGGAGCCTTACGACAAGCGCCCTCCGCAAAGCGATATCCGCATTACATTGACGGACGGCAGCACGCTGACGATGGGCGTACTGCAGCGGCAACCGCAGTTGGTGTTATGGCGCCGCGACAACGACCTGCAGTACACCTTTCTCGATGGTGCGGCGCGCAGTTTGCTGGATCGACCTGGCTTTACGCGCGGAATTTCTGAAAAAATACAAATAAAACAATAATTTACGATGCCCGAACTGCCTGAGGTTGAAACTACCCGCCGCGGCCTCGCTTCCGCGGTGGAACATCGCCACATCGAACGCGCCGTCGTGCGCCACCGCGGCATGCGGCAGCCGGTACCGCGCGGCCTTGAACAACGGCTTGCCGGCGCACGCATCAATACACTTTCACGCCGTGGCAAATACCTGCTGTTCGATTGCTTACCGATCAACGACAAAGCGGGTACGCTGATCGTGCATCTGGGCATGTCGGGGCGGTTGTGGCTGGTCAACACCGCGACACCGGCGGAGAAACATGATCACTTTGACCTGGTCATCGACAACGGTCGCGTGGTCCGGTTGCGCGATCCGCGACGTTTCGGACTGGTGTTGTGGCAAGCCGGTGCGGATGCACTCGTTCATCCGCTGCTTGCCGCCATCGGCCCCGAACCGCTGACTGCGGATTTCGATGGCGCTGTGCTGTATCGGGAAACACGCAGCCGCAGCGCAGCGATCAAGCTGGTGATCATGGACAGTCATGTGGTTGCCGGCGTGGGCAACATATACGCCAACGAGGCCCTATTTCATGCCGGCATCGATCCGCGAACCCCGGCGCAACGGGTCAGCCGTGGGCGCTGCGATCTGCTGGCACAGCACATCAAGAATACGCTGGCCGCCGCCATCAACGCCGGCGGCAGTTCGCTGCGTGACTATGTCGGCAGCGACGGCATGGCGGGAAATTTCCAGAATCAGTTTCTGGTATACGGGCGCGCCGGTGAGCCCTGCACGCGTTGCGGCGCAACGATCCGCGAATTGAAACAGGCCCAGCGCGCAACCTGTTACTGCCCGTCCTGCCAGAAACGCTGAAGGGGCGGCAAGGGCCGGTCAGGCTGCCTTCTGCGCAGTGAGCTTGAGGTACTTCTGCTGCAGATCTTCTTTCGTTTCGTTGCGGTCAGGATCCAGTGGTATGCAATCCACCGGACAAACCTTCTGGCACTGCGGCTCGTCGAAATGACCGACACACTCGGTACATTTGTCGGGATTGATGACGTAGATTTCTTCACCTGCAGAGATTGCCTCGTTAGGGCATTCCGGCTCGCAGACGTCGCAGTTGATGCACTCGTCGGTAATCATCAGCGCCATGATGAACCCCGCATCATTTGCCCCCAAGATCCTTGATCTTGTTCTTCAGGCACGCCGCAACCGTCGGTGACACGAATTTCGATACGTCGCCGCCCATCACCGAAATTTCGCGCACCAGCGTCGCCGACAGGAACATGTGTTCCTCACCCGGCGTCATGAACACAGTCTCGACTTCCGGATACAGCTTGCGGTTCATGCCGGCCAGCTGGAATTCGTAGTCAAAATCAGAGACCGCACGCACGCCGCGCAGCACCACTCGTGCATCATGTTCCTTCACAAAACTCATCAGCAGGCCGGAAAACCCTTCCACTGAAACGTTTTTGACGTCAGCAAGGGCTTTGCGGGACATGTCGATGCGTTCAGCCAGCGTGAACAGCGGACGTTTGGTCCGGCTGTCGGCGACAGCGAGCACGACATGATCAAACAGACGCGCCGCGCGGCGCACCAGATCCTCGTGACCCAGTGTCATCGGATCAAAGGTACCGGGATAGACGGCTTTATTACTCATGTTCCGCCCTTTTCAGGAGTTGATGGCTGACCTGGCCGGCGCGCCCGGCCTTGAATATTTCCCAACCCGGTCCGGCTTCCAGCGCCTCGCCGCGTTCACAGTACACCAGCGCACCGGGTTTCAGGCATTGCGGCAACAGCGCCAGCAGCTGCGGCCAGCAATCTTCGGCAAAAGGCGGGTCGAGAAAAACCACGTCGTAACGGCTGCGATGATGCTTGATGAATTCTAGCGCATCAGCACGTACCACTTCCACCGCATCGCCACCCAGCAGATCGCGGTTGGCCTGCAACGCGCGCGCTGCAGCCGCATCGCGCTCCACCATAACCACGCGCCGGGCGCCGCGGGAGGCCGCTTCAAAACCCAGCGCGCCGCTGCCGGCAAACAGATCCAGGCAGTCCTGCCCCTCAAGATCCTGCCCCAGCCAGTTGAACAGGGTCTCGCGCACGCGGTCAGGCGTCGGACGCAGGCCGGGGCGATCGGCAAAACGAATGCGCCGGCTGCGCCAGGTGCCGCCAATGATGCGCACTTCGCAGTTTTTTGAAACCGCAGCGGGCATCAGCGCGTTGCGGCTGCCGTCTGGTTGCGGTCGGCACCGACCACCACCGTCACCAGACGGTCCGGATCGACACGGCGTGCGAACGTGGCCTTGATGTCGGCTGCCGTTACACGCTCGATATTGGCGACAAAGGTTTCAAGATAATCGACCGGCAGGTCATAGAAACCGATCAGCGCGAGAAAATCATGGATCTTGCGGTTGCTGTCGATGCGCATCGGAAAACCACCGACGATATTCTGCTTAGCTGCCACCACTTCTTCCGGGGTTGGCCCCTTGTCGATGAATTCGCGCAGCGTGCTTCTGACGACAGCCAGAGCCTGTCCGGCCTGATCACGACGCGTCTGCATACCGATGACAAACGGGCCGCGCGCCAGAAGCGGCAAGAAATTGCTGTAGGCGGAGTAGGCCAGCCCGCGTTTCTGCCGCACTTCCTCGGTGATACGAGATACGAATCCGCCACCGCCGAGTATGTAGTTGCCGAGAAACAGCGTGAAGAAATCCGGATCATCGCGGCGGATGCCCGGCGCACCGATCATGATGTGGCTCTGGCTGGCCGGGTGTTCCACCATCCGTGTCACTGCCGCCGGCAGGGACTGCACCTCGGGAATCGAAAGCCGCTGGCCACCGGACTGGGGCAGCGCGCGCGTCAACTGCTCGGCAATCGCTTCAGCTTCCTTGCGGGTAACGTCGCCCATGATCGCCACAACGGCCTGCGCGGCAGCATAGTGCCTCCGGTGGAACACCTTCAGGTCATCGCTATGCAGGCGACTGACGGCATCCACCTCGCCGGATGAACGCAGTGAATAGGGATGCTTGCCGAATACCAGCCGGTTGAATTCGCGACTGGCCTGGGTGTCCGGCGTCAGATCGGCTTCTTTCAGGGCACTGATGTAGCGGGTTTTCTCGCGCTCGATAACAGGTGCCGAGAACTCCGGGGCGCTGAGCACACCGGCCATCACCGCCAGTGCCTGGTTGCGCCGCTTCGGATCGGACAGGGTGCGCAAAATCAAACCGCCGCGATCACTGTCAAAACGATTGCTCATCTGGGCACCGACATCAGCCAGCGCGCGGGCGATTTCATCTTCATTCATCCCTGCAGCACCCAAGCGCATCAGGCCGTTGGTCATCGCCGCAAGGCCGGATTTTTCCGGGGTATCAAAGGCCGAGCCCGCCGGCACTTCGACCGAAACGTCCAGAATCGGCAACCCGCGGTTCTCGACGAAATAGACTTTGGCACCGCTTGACGTACGCCAGTGTTCAATCGGCAGGATCGCGTGGGCCAGTTGGGCAACGGCCAGCAGGGCAAAGGCGCAGAGTGTGCGGATCATCGGTTTCATTTTCATCTCAGTTGCCATGGCGAACGCCTGCGGGCGGTGCGGTCCGTGCCGGCGCAGCATTCAAGGGCTGTGGATCCAGATAGGCCACCGTCAATCCGTCGTCAACCAGATATTTGCGCGCCACTTCGCGCACCTGCTCCGGGGTCACCTGTTGCAGCTTCTCGATAAACAGATTGTCGTCACGGTAGGAAAGACCGACAGTCTCCAGCCAGCCGATCTGCCGCGCCTGGAAAAACATCGAATCGCGCTGATATACCTGACCAGCAATGGCCTGTGCCTTGACGCGTTCCAGCTCCTGCTGGGTCACGCCCTCTTCAATCACCCGCTGCACTTCGCGGCGCAGGCCCTGCTCCATTTCAGCCGCGGACTTACCCTGCGCCGGTGTGCCGCTCAGATAAAAGAAGCCGGGGCCACGTCCCACACCTTCGTAACTGGCACCCGCCGCCGCTGCAAGACGTTCTGTTTTCACCAGCCGCTGCGGCAAGCGGGCAGCGGCATTTCCGCTCAATACGCTTTCCAGCACATCAAGCGCGTAGGGTTCCCATTCTTCTTTCGGTTTGGTCAGCCGCGGCGTGCGGTAGGCCATCAATACCTGCGCCTGCTCGGCAGGCACTTTCACGGTCAGCCGCTTCAAACCCAGCTGCGGCGGCTCATCCTGCGGCTTGCGCGACGGCAGGGCCTTGCTCGGGATCGGTCCGAAATGCTGCTCGGCCAGCGCAAAAACTTCCGCCGGCACCACATCGCCCACCACCACCACGATGGCATTGTTCGGCGAGTACCACTGTTCGTAAAAACGGCGCGTGTCGCCGATGGTCAGGTTTTCCAGGTCGTTCATCCAGCCAATCACCGGATTGCGATAGGGATGCGCAGTCAGCGCCGTCGCCAACAGGCGTTCATACATGACGGATTGCGGCCGGTCATCGGTACGCCAGCGCCGCTCCTCCATCACCACCTTGATTTCCTTGGCGAATTCCTCCGGCGACAGCACCAGATTGGCCATGCGATCCGCCTCCAGCCGGAACGACAGCGGCAAGGCTGACTTGTGCAGCGTCTGGAAATAGCCGGTGTAATCGCGACTGGTAAACGCATTATCACGTCCGCCCGCAGCGGCGATCAGTCGCGAGAACTCACCTGCCGGTACCGCCTTCGTACCCTTGAACATCATGTGTTCCAGTACATGCGCCACGCCGGTGATGCCGCCCTGCTCGTCGACACTGCCAATCCGGTACCAGACCATGTTGACCGCCACCGGCGCACGGCGGTCGGTTTTGACGATGACGCGCAGGCCATTGGCCAGTTCTTTCACCGCAACATCGTCGGCCGGCGCATTGGCAGCCGATGCAACAGGCAGACCGGCGCAGATCAACAGCAGCGCAATAAGGATTTTGGGCAAAGCAGTCATGGTGTTCCGTCTGGTTAAACCTTGCCGGCGGCAAGGCCCTGTTAGAATTGTAGCCAATTAACACTCCGGCCCGGCGCGTATCGGCACCGCCCACATCTGACCACAGCATTCATGTTTGGTTTCGGCAAAAAAAAAGAAACTGGGGAAGCCCCGGCAAGCGGCTGGCTGGCCCGTCTTCAGCAGGGCCTGGGCAAAACACGCGCTAAGCTGGGCGACAGTCTGGGCGCCCTGTTCGGCGCCGGTCGCAAGCTGGATGAAGCCTTCTATGAAGAACTGGAAACCATACTGCTGACCGCCGATGTCGGCGTCACTGCGACCACTCACCTGCTGGAAGCATTGCGTGCACGGGCGCGGCGCGGACGTTATACCGAAGCCGCACAGCTGCGTGACGGTCTGCGCGAAGAAATGTGCACGATGCTGCAAGCCGTGGCGCAACCGCTCGAAACCGGTTCGGCGAAACCTTTCGTCATCATGCTCGCCGGCGTCAACGGTGCCGGCAAAACCACTTCAATCGGCAAACTCGCCCATTACTTTCAGTCCCAGGGAAAATCCGTGCTGCTTGCTGCAGGCGACACGTTCCGCGCGGCGGCACGCGAGCAGCTTGCGGCCTGGGGGGAACGCAACAACGTAACAGTGATTTCCCAGGCATCGGGCGATGCCGCTGCGGTGATTTTTGATGCCATCAACGCGGCAAGTGCGCGCGGTATCGACATCGTACTTGCCGACACCGCGGGCCGCCTGCCCACACAACTCAACCTGATGGAAGAAATCCGCAAGGTAAAGCGGGTTATCGATAAAGCCATGCCGGGTGCGCCGCATGAAATACTGCTGGTGCTGGACGCCAACACCGGCCAGAACGCGCTGGCACAGCTATCGGCTTTTGATGCCGCGATCGGCGTAACCGGCCTGGTGCTGACCAAGCTCGACGGCACCGCCAAGGGCGGCGTCATTGCCGGCATCGCGCATAGCCGTGCCGGCAGGCCGCCGGTTCCGGTGCGTTTCATCGGTGTCGGCGAAGGCATGGATGATCTGCGTCCCTTCGTCGCCGATGATTTTGTCACAGCACTTCTCGGCTCATGACCCAGATCGTCCTCAGCAGCGTCAGCAAACGTTATCCCGGCGGGCATGATGCGCTGGCCAACATCACCCTGACCGTGGAAACCGGTGAACTGGTATTCATCACCGGCCATTCCGGCGCAGGCAAAAGCACACTGCTGAAACTGATGGCGGCGATCGAACGGCCGACCTCGGGATCGGTCATCGTCAACGGCCAGAACATCGGCACGCTGCGTGCCCGCGGCATTCCCTTCCTGCGCCGTAATTTCGGCCTGGTGTTCCAGGACCACAAACTGCTGTTCGACCGCAACGCCTTTGAGAACGTGATGCTGCCGCTCGACATCACCGGTTACGACCGCCGCGAAAGTGCACGCCGTGCGCGCGCCGCCCTCGACAAGGTCGGCCTGCTGCACAAGGAAAAAGCGCGGCCGATCACGCTGTCCGGCGGTGAACAGCAGCGCCTTTGCATTGCACGGGCCATCGTGCACCGTCCGGCGGTCCTGCTCGCCGATGAACCGACGGGTAATCTGGATGCGGAATACGCTACCGAAATCGGTACGCTGTTCAGCGACTTCAATCAAGTCGGTGTCACCGTCGTACTGGCCACGCATGACGCCCAGCTCGCAAAACGCCTCAATCCACGAATCGTCAACATCCGCGGCGGGAGGCTGGTCGCATGAGATCCTGGGCTTCCGCACACCGCCGGGCCTGCGTCAGCGCCTTTGCGCGCCTCGCTGCAGCACCGCTGGCCAATCTGCTCAACATCACCGTCATCGGTATCGCCCTCGCACTGCCGCTGGGGTTTTATGTGGTGCTCGCCAATCTGCAGGGACTCGCGCGCGATTTCACGCCGCAGCCGGAGATCAGCATTTTCCTCGTCCCTGAAGCGACAGCCACGGATGTGCGCGTTCTCGAACTGCGTCTCAAGTCGCGTTCCGGCCTGGCAGGCTTCCGCTTTGTGCCGCGCGCACAGGCACTCGAACAGCTCAAGTCACGTTCCGGACTGGCCGATGTTGCTGCAGGGCTGTCCGGCAATCCGCTGCCCGATGCCTTTGTCGTTATCGCCGGCGTTAGCGATGCGGCGGCGTTGGAAACCCTGCGCGCGGAATTCGCCGCCTGGCCCAAGGTCGCGGAAGCGCATGTCGATTCGGACTGGGCAAGGCGACTCGATGGACTGCTGGCGGTCGGCCGTTATGCCGTGCTGATGCTTGCGGCAGCGCTGGCACTCGCGCTGGTGGCGATCACCTTCAACACCATCCGCCTGCAGATTCTCACCCAGCGCGACGAAATCGAGGTAGCCAAACTGATCGGCGCCACCGACGGCTGGATCCAGCGCCCCTTCCTTTATTTCGGCGGACTCATTGGCATGGCCGGCGGTATTACCGCTTGGCTGCTGACCGCGCTCGCCCTGCTGGTCTTCAACAATCAGTTGGGCGCCCTGGCCGGACTTTACGGGGTTCCGCTCAAACTGACCCACCTCGCCTGGGCGGACAGCCTGTTCGCCCTGTTGTTCGCCGCCGGTCTCGGCTGGTTTGGTGCCTGGCTCTCTGTGCGGCGTCATCTCAGCGCACACAATCCATCCTAAGTATTTGTTTTTAATTATGTTTTATTGTGGATTATCCGGGAACTCCGGCATTAATTGGCACTCATATACAGGGAGTGCTAAACTTCTTGTTATGAAGGAGCTGACGATGAACACCATGTCTTTGCCCGTACTTTCGGCAACCGGCAGTCTGGAGACCTACATCCAGGCGGTGAACCGTTTCCCGCTGCTCACCCAAGAGCAGGAGACCGAGTACGCGCGCCGTCTGCGCGACACCGGCGACCTGGAGGCCGCACGCCACCTGGTGCTGTCCCACTTGCGTCTGGTGGTTTCGATCGCACGCAATTACGTCGGTTACGGCCTGCCCCAGGCTGACCTGATCCAGGAAGGCAACATCGGGCTGATGAAGGCGGTAAAGCGCTTTGACCCCGAACGCGGTGTGCGTCTGGTGTCATTCGCTATGCACTGGATCCGCGCCGAAATCCATGAATTCGTATTGCGCAACTGGCGGCTGGTGAAGATCGCCACCACCAAGGCCCAGCGTAAGCTGTTCTTCAACCTGCGCAGCATGAAACAGGATCTGGGCACGCTGGGCGCCGCGGAAGTGACAAAAATTGCACGTGAGCTCGGCGTCAAGCCTGAAGAAGTTGTTGAAATGGAAACACGGCTCGGCGGCCAGGATCTGGCGCTGGAACCCGCCGGTGATGACGAACGCGAACAGTTCGCACCGATTGCCTACCTGGCTTCCGACGATGACGCACCCGATGTGGTGCTCGAAGCCGAACAGACTGCACGTCTGCGCGGCGAAGGCCTGGAAAAAGCGCTGGCCAGTCTCGACCCGCGCAGCCGTCGCATCATCGAAGCGCGCTGGCTGACTGACAATGCATCGGTCACGCTGCATGATCTGGCTGCCGAGTTCGGTGTGTCGGCTGAACGCATCCGCCAGATCGAAAACAAGGCGCTGGATAAAATGAAATCGTTGATCGCTGCCTGAGCAAGACCGCGACTCAAACAAAAAGCCCCGGTCCTCCGGGGCTTTTTTTATGGCTTCAGCAACTGCCGGATATCGTGCAGCAGGGCCGGGGCGCCGGCGCCATACTGGGCAAAAAGTCTTAGACGACCCTCAGTATCCAGAATGTAAGTGCCGGCGGAATGATCCATGGTGTAGGCGCCGCCTTGCAGTTTCTGCTTCTGGTAGAAAATCTTGAATTCCTTGGCAGCGCGGGCAACTTCATCAGCGCTACCGGTCAGTCCGAGAAAAGACGGGTTGAAGACCGGCACGTAGTTCTTCAGCACTTCAGCAGTATCGCGCTCGGGATCGACGGAAACAAACAGGACCTGTACCCGTATAGCGTCAGCCCCCAGTTCCTTCATGACCACTGCCATTTCGTTCAGCGTGGTCGGGCACACGTCGGGGCAATGGGTAAAACCGAAAAACAGCGTGATGACCTTGCCCTTGAAATCGGCCAGCGTGCGCCGCTGTCCGTTGTGATCGGTCAATTCCAGGGATTTGCCGAACGATGCACCGGTGACGTCGGTCAGCTTGAACACCGGCTTTTCGGTCTGGCCATTGCATCCTGCCAGCGCAATCATCGCACCGGTCAGCAGCACTGCAAGAAAGGTTTTCATTGGTTTCAGAACAGCTGCTGCAGGTAGTGATCCACCAGCAACGCGGCAAAAATCAGTGTCAGGTAGAGAATCGAGTAGCGGAAAGTGCGCCGGGCCAACTCGTCGCTGTATTCGACATAGATCTTCACCGCATAAAACAGGAACACTGCACCGAGCGCCATTGCCGCTACCAGATAGGTCATTCCGCTGAGGCGGGTGACGAAGGGCAGCGCGGAACATGCCAGCAACACGATGGTATAGAGCAGCACATGCAGACGGGTGAACTTGTCACCGTGGGTTACCGGCAGCATCGGCACGCCGGCTTTGGCGTATTCATGCTTTCGATACAGGGCCAGCGCCCAGAAGTGCGGCGGCGTCCAGGCAAAAATGATCAGGAATAACGTGAGTGCCTGGGACGTGACATCGCCGGTCACAGCAGCCCAGCCCAATACCGGCGGCATCGCGCCGGAAGCGCCGCCGATGACGATGTTCTGCGGTGTCATCGGTTTGAGGATAACGGTGTAGATGATCGCGTAGCCGACAAAAGTGGCCAGGGTCAGCCACATGGTCAGCGCATTGACCACGTGATACAGCAGTGCGAGTCCGATGCCGCCGACAATGCCGGAAAAAACCAGCGTCTCCAGCGGCGTGATCTGGCCCCGCGGCAGGGGACGGTATTTGGTACGCGTCATCAATGCGTCGATTTTCTGCTCGACCAGGCAATTCACCGCGGCTGCCGCACCGGCCACCAGTGCAATACCGATGGTGGCAGCGATCAGAATCACCGGCGGCACCATGCCCGGCGTCGCCAGAAACATGCCGATCACCGCGGTAAAGACGATCAGCGACACTACGCGCGGCTTGGTCAGCGCATAGAACTGGCGGATACGGGATGACAGCGGGCTTGGTGCGAGGGTGGTCGACATCAGGGGGCAGACTTCCGACGGAGGGCGAAGTTTATCACCACCGCGGTCACCAATAAAATTGCGGCGCCGGCATTGTGTGCGGCAGCCACGGCCAGTGGCAAGCCCGCCACGACGTTGGCGATGCCCAGCGCAATCTGCAGCAGAAGTACGCCCAGTAGAGCAGCGCCGTAACGTGCCAGACCGGGTTTGCGGAGCAAGGCCAGCGCGAAACCGCCGACATAGACAAAAGTCACCACCGCCCCGACCCGGTGTGTCCAGTGAATGGCGGTGATCGCGTCATAACTCAGATGGGTACCCGCAGCGGTCATGCCCAGTTCGCGCACCAGCTGGAAGCCATGACGGAAATCCATTTCGGGAAGCCAGACGCCGTGACAGGTCGGAAAATCGATGCAGGCCAGCGCAGCATAGTTTGTCGATACCCAGCCGCCAAGCATGATCTGCGCGATCACGATCAGCAAGGCCAGCACCGCCCAGGGGCGAAGCCGCACGGCAGCAGGTGATGCCGGCTGAAATTTCTCCTGGCGCAGGCCCAGCCAGGCCAGCAGCGCCAACGTCGCCAATCCGCCGAGCAAATGCAGCGTAACGATTACCGGTTTCAGCAACATCGTCACCGTCCACATACCCAATGCTGCCTGAAACGTCACCAGCCCCACCAGGCTGGTGGCCAAAAGCGGTGACTGCTGCAATTCGCGGCGGCGCAGCCATGCCGTAACCGCAATGGCGAGAATCACCAGACCAAGTCCGCCGGCGATATAACGATGGAACATTTCCTTCCATGCCTTGCCCATTGATACCGGCCCGTGAGTGCCGCCCTGCTCCTCGACGGCTTTGGCGATGTCGTCCTGTGCTTGGTGCGGCGTCAGTTCACCGTAACAGCCGGGCCAGTCGGGACAACCCAGCCCGGCATCGGACAAACGGACATAGGCGCCGACCACCACAACAATAAAGGTGTAAAGCACTGCAAACCAGACAAGCTTCCGGAACATTTAAATACCTACCCAAAACGGTTGATTGTGTTTCATCCGATCCGCGACACCTTGAGCAGCCGCTCAAGGTCCTTGCGCATGCGACTCGGATCGGCGTCGCGCGGATAACGCAGCACCAGATTGCCCAGCGGATCGATCAGATAAATATGTTCGGTGAGAGCGCCTTCGAAGGGCAACTGATCGAGCACTTTGCTGCCGGCCGCCTTCACCAGCCAGGTACCTTCAAATTCGCTGCGCAGCCGTTGCGCCGGTTCGCCCGCCCCGGTGATCAGCCACACGCGTTCAATACGCTCGGGATACTTGCCCTGCGTCTTGCGCACCTGGCGGATCTGCCACAGCTTTTTCTCGCAGTAGGCGTCGCAGGCAGCGTCATCGGCCACGATAAAAAGCCACTTGCCTTCCAGCTGCTTCAGCGAAAATGCGGTGCCGTCGGCCAGAGTCATCGGCGTCCGAGAAAGCTGCCTTGCGTCCATCAACTCGCCGTAATTGACCCGCCCTTCGGGCTGGTAAAAATAATAGGCTGCAAATGAAGCGATGAACGGTGCGATGCAGACCGCGGCAACCAGCCACAGCGTCTTACGGCTGCGCGGTGGTGTTTCGTTTGACATGGGTCACCAGATAATAAATAAAAATGGCAAAGCTCAATGCGTACCATTGAAACGCATAGGCGAGATGTGTATTGCGGCCAAGATCGGGACGCTTCCATTCCCGCTTCAGACCGTCATCAACAGCGCTGTCCTGCTGGATCACGAAGGGCTGCAGATCCAGACCGGTGGCCTGACGGTAGCGCTCGAACACAAGGTTCTGCCAGACATTACCCTCGGCCACCTTGGTCGACAGTTCCATGAATTTTTCGCTGTATGTCACCGCAGTACCCTTGACTACCTGCTCGCCGGCGGGTGTTTCAACCACCGGCAGGCTGCGGTCGCGGCCGGCTGGAACCCAACCACGGTTGACCAGGACATAACGCTGCGAGCCGGCAATCCGTAGCGGTGTGGCCACGTGATACCCGGGCTGATGCTGGTAGAGGCGGTTATCAACAAACACGGTGAATTTCGGTTCGAATTCCCCGCGCACTTCCACCTTCCGCAGCTGAATGTCATCCGCCGCCAGCGGCACCACGCCGATACTGACCACCGATTCGCGTGCCAGAGCATCCTGACGGTCCTGCAAACCCTGCTTGAAATCAGCGCGGCCGATCTGCCATTCACCCAGAAAAAAAGTCAGCACGATTCCGGCAACCGCCGCCACAGTCGTCAGCAAGCGGGGGCGGAATGAGAAAGCGCCAAGAGTAATTACAGCCATCGGTTTTCCGGTTGGGTTACACTGCGGCGCATAACATCATGCGCATAATCGTCATACTGTTCATCGTGATCATTTTCGCCAGCCTCGGCTCGGCGCTCTATTACATGATTCGCGATCATGGCACGACCGAGCGCACTGCAAAGGCCCTCACGATCAGGGTGGCCCTGTCAGTGGTGCTGTTCCTGCTGCTGTTGCTGGGCTTTCATTCCGGCCTGATCACCACGAGACTTTAGACACAGCTGACGCACACTCGTTCCGGCAGTTTTCTGCCGGCCCGCGTCAAAAAAAACGCCGCGTTTCCCGCGGCGTCCAAATCCCCGTATCGGGGGTACCTCCTCCCCGTGCGAACCGTGCTTTGCCGGCTTCTGTCAGCCGGACTGCGCGGTCCGCCGCCTTGATCCGTTACAGCCAGTAGACGACCACAAACAGGAACAACCAGACCACGTCGACGAAATGCCAATACCAGGCGACACCCTCGAAACCGAAGTGGTTGTCCGGCTTGAAGTGCCCGGCAACGCTACGGAACAGGATCACCCACAACATGATGGTGCCGACCGTGACGTGAAAGCCGTGAAAACCCGTCAGCATGTAGAAGGTCGCGCCGTATGCCCCCGTCGACAGCTTGAGGTTAAGGTCGCTGTAGGCATGGGCATATTCATAAATCTGGAAGCCCAGGAAAATCATGCCCAGGGCGATGGTCAGAACCAGGCCCCAGATCAGATGGGTGCGGTTGTTTTTCAGCAACCCCCAGTGCGCCCAGGTCAGGGTGACACCTGACGTCAGAAGCAAGGCGGTGTTCAGCGCGGGAATACCCCAGGCGCCCATCGGTGAAAACGTTTCCTTGATGCCAGGACCGGTGGCCGGCCAAGCCGCCTTGAAGCCGGGCCACAGGAATTCCTGGTGGGTCAGCGAACCGAGATCGGGCACCGAGATCACTCGCATGTAGAACAGCACGCCGAAGAAGGTGGCGAAGAACGTGACCTCGGAGAAAATAAACCAGCTCATGCCCCAGCGGAACGAGGTGTCGACCTGCTTGTTATAGTTTCCGCCCTCGGATTCATGCGCTACTGTTGTGAGCCAGCCGGCAAACATGAAGAAAAGGATCAGGAAGCCGATGCCCAGCAGTCCATAACCCAGCGGCATCTTGTTGACCGTAAACGAAGCGCCGAAACCGATAAAACCGAGCGCGATGGAAGCGACGATCGGCCAGTGCGAAGGTTGCGGCAGGTAATAGTTGCCAGATGCTTGATTCGACATATTCACTTCTCCCCTGAATCCTTGTGTTCAACACCAATCGCGCGGCGGGTCATCTCAGCACCAGCCGCACTACAGAAACCACTGTCCCCACGAACATCGCACCGGCAAACACTGCGACGATGATCACCTGCACCGGCGTCACCACAATCTTCTCGTGGTCGGCACGCTTGCGGATGCCGAGAAACGCGGACAGCACCATTCTCACCACCTGCAGCAGTGTTGCTTTTTGCGGAGCCTGAGCCATCGCAGTCATCATCCCTGCCCCCCGGCCTTCGGCATCGCCGCTCCCTTGACCTCGAAGAAGGTGTAGGAGAGCGTGATCGTATTCACGTCCGCCGGCAGATTGGAGTCGATGACAAACTGCACCGGCATGCGTTTGCCCTCGCCCGCCTGCAGTGGTTGCTGCTTGAAGCAGAAACACTCCATTTTTTTCACATACGGCGCCGCATGCTTGGGGCCATAACTCGGGATCGCCTGCCCGACAATGGCGTTGGCACTGTTGTTGCGGACGTCATATTCAATCTGGATCATTTCGCCGGGATGCACCCTCACGCTGCGCTGCACCGGCTTGAAATCCCATTCGAGTCCGTGGGCATTGGAATCAAACTCCAGCGTCACCCAGCGAGACTTGTCGATCTGCGTATTTTCGACCGCGGCCGCCGGCTTGATCAGGTTATTGACCCCGGTGACTTCGCAGATCTTTTCGTAGAACGGCACCAGCAGGAAACCGAAGCCGAACATCGCCACCGCGAATATCGACAGCCGCGTCATCATCCGGCGGTTGGCGCGTTCGCTTTTCACGCTATTCATATCAACGGGCCAGCAGGTAATACTTGATCATCACGCCAAAGAAAAACGCAGCAACTATCAGCCACAGCACGGTGGCAGTACGACGGTTGTTGCGTTTGACTTCAAGCTGGTTCATCTCGGATTACTTGATGACCGGCGGCGTTTCAAAACTGTGCCACGGAGCCGGCGTAGGCAGATGCGTCCACTCCAGGCTGTCCGCACCTTCCCACGGCTTGTCCGGGGCCTTCTCTCCGCTGGTGATGCACTTGATCACGATGTAGAGGAACAGCAGTTGCGACAGGCCGAAACCGAATGCACCGATTGACGAGATCATGTTGAACTCGGCGAACTGCAAGGCGTAGTCAGGAATGCGGCGCGGCATACCGGCGAGGCCCAGGAAATGCTGGACGAAGAAGGTGACGTTGAAGAACACCAGTGACAGCCAGAAGTGCCATTTACCCAGCGTCTCGTTGTACATCTTACCGGTCCACTTGGGGAGCCAGAAATAGATGCCAGCGAAAGCAGAGAACAGCGCACCGGCCACCATCACGTAATGGAAATGCGCCACCACGTAATAGGTATCGTGCAACTGAACGTCAACCGGTGTGATCGACAGCACCAGTCCGGTAAAACCGCCCAGCGTGAACAGGAACAGGAAGCCGAGCGAGAACAGCATCGGGGTTTCGAAGGTCAGCGAACCCTTCCACATCGTAGCCACCCAGTTGAACACCTTGACGCCCGTGGGTACGGCAATCAACGCCGTGGCGTACATGAAGTAAAGCTGCGCCTCCACCGGCATGCCGGCGGTATACATGTGGTGTGCCCAGACCATGAACGACAGGATGGCAATCGACGCCGTGGCGTAAACCATTGAGGCGTAACCGAACAGCGGCTTGCGGGAGAACGCCGGGATCACCTGTGACACCACGCCGAAAGCGGGGATCGCGATGATGTACACCTCGGGGTGCCCGAAGAACCAGAAAATATGCTGGTAAAGAACGGGGTCACCGCCGCCGGCGGCATTGAAGAAATGCGTTCCGAAATGGCGGTCAGTCAGCGTCATCGTGACCGCGCCGGCGAGCACCGGCATCACCGCCACCAGCAGGTAGGCGGTAATCAGCCAGGTCCAGCAGAACAGCGGCATCTTCATCAGCGTCAGGCCGGGGGCGCGCATGTTGAGGATGGTGGTGATGATGTTGATCGAACCCATGATCGAGGAGATACCGAGGATATGGACCGCAAAAATCGTCAGATCCATCGCCGGACCCGCCTGGGTCGACAGCGGGGCATACATGGTCCAGCCCACGCCGGCACCGCCGCCGGGCATGAACTGCGCGGCGATCAGCAGCAGCGCTGCGGGCGGCAACAGCCAGAACGACAGGTTGTTCATCCGCGGGAATGCCATGTCGGGAGCGCCGACCTGCATCGGGATCAGCCAGTTCGCGAATCCCACGAACGCCGGCATGATCGCGCCGAACACCATGATCAGGCCGTGGTAAGTGGTCATCGAGTTGAAGAAGTCGGGACGGACGATCTGCAGCCCCGGCTGGAACAGCTCGGAACGGATGATCAGCGCCATGACGCCACCGACCAGGAACATGGTGAAACTGAACCACAAATACATCGTACCGATGTCCTTGTGGTTGGTCGACATGACCCAGCGCTTGATGCCGCTGGGTTTGTGCCCGTGATCGTCGTGGTCGTGTGAATGTGCGTGTGCTGCGTCCATTGCGTTCTCCTGGAGCCTGAATTAGTTCCGTGCTGCTTTGATTTCGGCCGGGGCCACGGCTTCACCGGTCTTGTTCGACCAGTTGTTGCGCGTATACGTGATCACACCGGCCAGATCGGCGTCGGACAGGTGTTTGAAGGAAGCCATTGCAGTACCCTGCTTGCCGGCAAGCAACAGCTTGATCTGGTCAGCCTTCGGACCATTGACTACTTTGGATCCGGACAGAGCGGGGAAAGCCCCGGGAACACCCATGCCGGTCGCCTGGTGGCAGGCAACGCAGTTCTGCGCGTATACCTTTTCGCCGTGGGTTTTCAGCTCGTCCAGCGTCCAGCTCTTGTTCGGATCAACTTTTGCCGCGGCGATCTTTTTCTGCTGCAAACCGACCCATGCGGTGTAGGCGGCAGGCTCCATCACTTCGACGACGATGGGCATGAAGCCGTGATCTTTGCCGCACAGCTCCGCGCACTGACCGCGGTAGATGCCGGGCTTCTCGGCTTTGAACCAGGTATCTCGAATGAAGCCGGGAACGGCATCCTGCTTGACCGCAAGCGCCGGCACATACCAGGCGTGGATCACGTCAGCTGCCGTGGTCAGAATACGGATCTTCTTGCCGACCGGCACCACCACGTGGTTATCCGTCTCGAGCAGGTAGTTCGGATTGGCGTTGCGGCCTGCGACGTCTGCACCTTCGATCTGGGCGCGCGGCGTGGACAGCGTGCTGTAGAAGCTGATTCCTGCGCCTTCACCCTTGAGGTAATCGTAACCCCATTTCCACTGGTAACCCGTGGCCTTGATCGTCAGATCGGCTTCGGAGGTGTCGCGCATGGTGATCAGTGTTCCGGTTGCCGGAACCGCCATCGCGATCAGAATCACAAACGGGATCAGGGTCCAGGCCACTTCAACCGCCGTGTTCTCGTGAAACTGGGCGGCCTTGTGTCCGACCGATTTGCGGTGCTTGAACACGGCATAGAACATGAATCCGAACACACCGATGAAAATCACGAAACAGATTGCCGTGATGATCG
>Ga0192647_100638_pt1 | contig 24546 bp, 14 predicted proteins | sample LauGreFa1BDMLBSN_2_FD_133046 | JGI IMG/M metagenome (GOLD analysis project Ga0192647, IMG submission 133046) | Freshwater lake microbial communities from Lake Michigan, USA - Fa13.BD.MLB.SN - reassembly | ecosystem: Environmental > Aquatic > Freshwater > Lake | place: Lake Michigan, USA...
TGGGGATCGACGTGGCGTGGGAGCCCGTCGACAGCAAGCTCGACGTGGCCTTCGGCATCGGCTGGCAGCAGCGGCGCTTCAGGCTCGGCACCACGTCGAGCGCGGCGTCGAGCGAGGGCGTCGGACAGGACCAGAGCTGGGCGGCGTTCGCGTCCGTCGGCTACGACTTCGCGCCGAACGTGCGCGTCGACTTCATCGGCGGCCTGACGTTCTACGAGAAGCTGCAGCTCGTGAGCACCTCGGGCGCCGTGCAGGACGCGACGGTCGACCCGAACCCGCTGCTCGGCGTGTTCGCGACGGTCAGCTTCTGAGCGCGCCCGACACCTCGACCAGCTCGCCGCGCTCGGGGAACGCGAGCACCGCGGTCACCGCCTCCGCGGGAAGGCCAAGCATGGCGCACAGCGCGCGCCGGTAGCCGTCCATCTGCTCCCGGTAGGGCGCAATGCGCTCCTCGAACGCACGGCCGTCCAGCGCGCCTGCGCCCGTCTTCCAGTCGACGACCTCCGCACGCACCACGCGCCCGCCGCGCACGCCGAGCACCACGCGGTCCATGCGGCCGCGCACCAGCGTGCCGTCGATGACCGCGGCGAACGGCATCTCCGCGCGGACCTCGAGCGCATCGCAGCCCCAGGCATCGCAGCGTGCGCGCCGCAGCACCGCGCCCATCGGGCCGGCGAGCGAACGCCCGACCATCGCCCGCATCTCGCGGACCAGCGCGGCGTCGGCCGGGCGACCGATCTCGATCGCTATGGCATCCGCAAGCGCCCGTTCGTCGATCGCGGCCGGCAGCGCACCGTCGCACCACTCGATGCGCTCGAACCACGCATGCGCGATGGTCCCGCGCTCGCCGTCCGGGACGCCCTCGAACTCGCGCGCGAAGAAGCGCCCGTCCGCGGACTCGTGCGAACTCGGCGCGCGCACGCCGGCAGCGCGCGCCACGCGCTCGACCGAGGGCAGCACCGCCGCGGGCAGCACCGACTCCGCGGGAAGCGGCCGTGGCGGGAGGGGGCCGAGGTCGAGCTTTGGATGCGCGAACGTCCAGAATGCGGCGCCACCCGGCGATGCGGCCGCGGCCGTGAACGCCGCGTGGAATCCATCGGTCGCCGCCCGAAGCAGCCACGTGGCCGTGAGCTTCGGGTTGTCCTCCTTCGGCGGCGTGGCGCAGACGAGGTGGACGGCTTCCTTGGCGCGCGTGAGCGCCACGTAGAGGCCGCTGATGTCGTCGCCGAGCCGCGCCACCTGCGCCTCGGCCCGGAACGCCGCAAGGAGCGGCGAGAGCGCCACGAACTCCTTCGCCACGACGGGCGCGATCGCCACCGGCGCGCCTGCCGGGTCGGGCACGAGCGCCGACCACTGCCCTGCGCCACCCTCGACCTGGCCCATGGACTCGTCCATGCTCGCGAACACCACTTCGTCGAACTCGAGGCCCTTGCTCATGTGCACGGTCATCACGCGGATGCGCGCCTGCTCGCCGGTCTTCGACATCCGCTCGGCGGCCGCGCGGACGAAGCGCCCCGGATCCGCGGCGAGCTCGGGCTCGGCACCATGCGCAAGCGCCGACAGCTGGCGGAGTCGCTCGAGGTCGTGGCGAGAGCAGGCATCGCGCAGGAGGGCCGCGGTGCGGTCGACCCACGGTCCAAGGCCATGCTCCGCCACCTCGCGTCGAACGCGGCGCGAGAGCTCGCGGGCCGCTGCCCGCAGGGCGCGGCCACCCCCATGGCGCTCCATGGGCACCAGCCCAAGGCGCGAGCATGCCGGCTCGCGCGTCGCAAGCCACAGCGCGATCGAGTCGTCGGGCCGGTCTGCCACGCGCAGGAGCGCGAGCACCGCCATCGCCGCGGCGGAATCGCCGACGGGCGAACGGCCCTCGTGCGAAACATCGAGGCCGCGGTCCCGCAGCGCGGACACGCACGCGGTGACCTCGCTGTTGCGCGACACCAGTACCGCAATCTCGGCGCCCGGCCGCTCGGCCGAGCGCGCCTCGACGACGTCCGCCACGCGCTCGGCGATGTCGTCCTTGCGCGGTCCTCCGGCCATGAACGCCTGCACAAGCCCGGGCATGGATGCCTTGCGCGGCGTGGCGCGATGGGCTGCGTACGGCCACGCCTCGAGCGCGCGGCGCAGCGGCGAGCGGTCCGCATTCGCCGCTGCCGGCAGGCCCGCGGCCTGCAGCGCCGCGGACGCGCCGTCCGACGGCTCGTCAAGCGGCATCCGGTCCAGGCCCGAAGGAAGCCCCTCGAACACGGCATCCACGAAGGCCAGCACCACGGGGCTCGAGCGGAAGCTCGTGTCGAGCGTCACGTCCCGGTCGAGCCCCGGCCGCGCGCGCACCGATTCAAGCAGCGCAGGGGTGCCGCCGCGCCAGCCGTAGATCGACTGCTTCGGGTCACCCACCACCAGCAGGCGCCGGTCCGTCGAGAGGATCTCGTCAACAAGCGGCTCGAGCACGGTCCACTGCACGGGTGCGGTGTCCTGGAACTCGTCGAGCGCAAGGTCCCGCACCTGGCGGTCCAGCCGCTCCCGCATCGCGGCCAGCCGCTCGCCGCCGTCGCCCTCGGCCTCGGCACCGATCGCGTGCGAACGCGCGAGCGCATCGGCGACGTCGCCGAACCCCAGCACGCCGTCGGCACGCTGGATCGCCCGCAAGCGCGCGTCGACCATCGCCGCCATCTCCGCGGTCGCCGCCAGGCGCGCCCGCAGCGTGGCCTGCAGCTCGGCGAGCGCATGACCGATGGCCACCTGCATCGGCTCGGCAAGCTCCGCCGGCGCATCCGCCCCGTCGAAGCGCTCCCCGGCACGGACCCGCTGCACCAGCGAGTCCTTCAGCAGTTCGAGCCACTTGCGGTCGACCACCAGTCCCGCGACGCGCTCGCGCGCGTCCACCCAGCGCTTGCGCGGCTTGCCGTCCTTGGTCGTCGGCAGCGCCGCACCACGCACCAGCTTGACGGCCTCCTGCAGCCGCTCGTCGCTCGCGAACCGCGCGCCCGGGAACAGCTCGATCGACGGATCGGCAATCCGCGCCCACGGAGCGGCCGGATCGCCCGCGAGCGCGGCCCGCGACCAGAGCACCAGCGCCGACTCCAGCGCGGAGTCGATGCCTGCCTGCACCTCGACCTTCGGACGACCGTCCGCGATCCGGCGCGCCAGCTCCGTCGCGCGCGCCTCGTCGAGCGCGATGACGTCGCCGATGGCATCGACCTTCTGCGTGGCAAGCTCGTCCTCGTCGCCGATCCGCCACGACTCCGGCAGCCCAAGCTCGGGCCCGAACGCGCGGGCGAGCTGCGCGAAGAATCCGTCGATGGTCGAGAGCGACACCCGGTGCATCGAGCGCACGAACTCCTCGAGCACCGCGGCGTACTCCGCGGCCGCGAAGTCGCCGACCTGCCCCGGCTCGGCAAAACGCGCGCGCGAATCACTGTCGATCGCGCCCTGCGCGAGATGCCGCAGGATGCGCTCGACGATCTCCGCCGCGGCCTTGCGCGTGAAGGTCACCGCGAGGATCCGGTCCGGCGACGCGCTGCCGTTGCGGCGGCGCTCCTCGAGCATCCAGCGGATGATCCGGTTGGCAAGGAGGTACGTCTTGCCGCTTCCTGCGTTGGCCACCACCACGGAACGGTCGCTCACGGCACCACCTCCCGGCGCAGGCCGCGCATGCCGTCGCAGAACACCGCCGCGAACGGGTCGTCCTGGCGGCTCGGGCGCTCGTCCGGCCCCGAGAAGTCCCCTGCCTCCACGAGCGCAGCGATGCGCTCTGCCTCCGCCTCCGCCTCGCGGGCGAAGGACTCGTCCCACTCCGCGGCAAGCAGCACCTGCGCGTCCGAGGGGTTGGATGGCAGCGCGAAGTATCCGAGCCTGTCGGGGGACACCTCGATCCCGCGCGAGCGCAGCAGCACGCGGTAGAGCGGAAGCTGGAGGTCCTTCCATGGCCCGTCGACGCCCTGCCGATGCGCCTTCGCGGGGCCCTCTGCATCGGACGAGGTCTTGTAGTCGAGTGCCGCGTGCCCGTACTCGGGATGCACGTCCACGCGATCGATGCGGCCGACCAGGCGCACGCGGCTTGCGCCGATGAGCGGCGCCGGGAGCGCACCCTCGAACGTGTCGAACACGAGCTCCGCGCCCAGCACGCTCCAGCCGAGGCTCGCCCAACCCGCCTGCACGCGCGCGAACGCGCGCAGGCGCTCGATGGCCAGCGCGAACTGCACTTCGTACGTGCCGCGCACGTCGGGAACGAACCGCCGGCGGCGAATGCGCTCGAACGCGGCGAGCACGTCGCGCTCGATGCGCTCCTGGTCGGTGGTCGGCGGCTCGTTCGCCGCCGTCCGCGCGCATTCCGCCCTGCCCCACTCCTCGAGCGCCGCGTGGACGAGCGAGCCGAAGCCCATCGGATCAAGCTCCGTCGCGGGGCCATCGGGTTCGCGCAGCTTGATGCGCGGGTCGCGCTTCAGCCGGAAGAGCGCCGGGCACGCAAACCAGTCGCGGAACGATGTCACGCTGATGCGGTCGATCGGCGCGTTGCCCTCGGGCACCAGGCTCGGGCCGAACAGCCCGTTCGCCGGTGCCGCCGCCTGCCAGCGCGCCGCCTGCGCGTCCGCGGCATCCTCGTCGCAGAGCCACAGCACGCGCTCCGCGAGCGAGCTGCCCCGCTGCCCGAGCAGGAGCCGCGACGGGCGCAACCGCTCCCCTTCGGCGCTGAGCCGCCCGGTCACCAGGCGCACCGATCGCTTGCGGTGCAGCAACCCGTGCAGGATCCACGCATCGCGCGCCTGGCGGCGCCGCGCGCACTGCATCCCGAGCCGCTCGCGCGCGGAATCCGGGAGCCATGGATCGATCGTCAGCCCCTCGGGCACCACGCCCTCGTTCATCCCCGTCAGCACCACGTGCGGTGCGTCGTCGATGCCAGCCTCGAGCCAGCCCATGAGCTCGACGCCGTCGTCTGCCCCCGCAGAGGGCAGCACCGTGCCCGCCATTGCCTCGCGCACCGCCCGCACCCAGCCGGCAGGCGTCGGCCCGCTCGCAAGCGCATCGGGCAGGGCCTCGAGTTCCGCGATCGCCTCCAGCGCCGCGTGGCCTGCATCACGCGCTGCCTGCCCGCTCGGGCGCACCAGCGTGCCGAGCACCCCGCGCAACGCGGCCGCGGCCTCGGGCGCAGTGCGCGCATCCGCAAGCGGAGCGAGCAGCCCGTCGACCGCCGCGCAGAGCTCGTCGATGCTCGCGGTCGACTCGTGCGCCCCCGGCACCGGCACGGTCCGCGCCCCCGAAGCCGCGGCGAACTCGGACACCAGCCGCATCGGGTCCCTGGCACCGGATGCCTCGAGCCACTCCTCCACCTCGGCCGTGCGCACGAGCGCACCCAGCGCATCGCAGCGGCGCGAAGCGAGCCACTCCGCGATGGCAGCAAGCAGCAGTCCCAGCGGGCCATCGGCTGCACTGCGACCGGGCGGCGCCGACACCGGCATGCCCCACGACGGCAGGCGCAGCGACACCTCGGTGGCAACCGATGCGTCCGGGACGGCGACCGCAATCTCGTTGGTCCGCCGCGGCGCAGGCACCCGTGCGATGGCCTCCAGCACCGCCGCGGCCTGGTCCGACGGCGTGTCCGCACGCAGGATGAGCTCCGTCGGCACATCGAGGCCGACGCCGCTCCACCCGTCATGCGCCGGGCACCCGTCGTCATCGAGCGGCGCAGGCAACGCAGCGGCGTCCGCATGCACCATCGACCGAACGTCCACGCCGCGCGCGGCGAGAACGCGCAACGCCTGCCGCTGCACCGGCTCCGGGTCCGCGAGGAACAGGTGCACGCGTCGGATGCCGCCGGCGTGCAGCGCACCGCCGCGCACCGCCGCGACCGCGGCCACGCCGAAGTCCGCGGCACCGGCCGCGTCAAGCAGCGCACGACGCTCGCGGTCAACGGACAGCAGTGCGCGCCACCGCGCGGGGTCGGCTTCGGGCATCGTCTGCTCGACATGCGCCGCCACGTCGGCGAAGTTTCGGCCCGCCGCAGCGCAATCGCGGGACAGCGCGGCGATGCGCAGTGCCACCGCCTCGCGCGACCGTTCGTCGGGCGCCGCACCAACCGCAGCCTCCGGAAAGAGCGGAGCCACGTCACGCGCCTCGCATCGCTCGATCGCGGCAAGCCACGAGACACGCTCCCCGACCGCGCCGAGCGATCGGCCCCCGGGCACCACGAGCCGCGTGAGCAGCGCGCCCGGGGTCACCACCTGCGGCGCCACCGCGGCCATGCCGCGCTCGCGTGCCAGCTCGAAGAGATGCCGCTCGAACGCGCGCCGCGCGCGAGACGCCGGCACCACCACCAGCGCATCGGAGGCGTCCGCGACGCCGTGCGACGTGCGCGCGGCATCGAGCACGGCACGCGCCAGCGCGCGCATCGGCGCTGGATCATCCGGAAGTCGTTCGACGGACCATGGCATCGCGGGGAGAATCATCCCATGGCGCGATGAAGCATCTGCTTCACCCGCCCACGATGCCCTCGATGACGCGCATCTGCGCATCGCGGACGCGGGCGTCGGCCGCGCAGCAGTTCACGTGCCCGACCTTGCGCCCGGGCCTCGGTTCCTTGCCGTAGTCGTGGAGCCGAGCGCCCGGCACGGCCAGCAGGTCCGCGCGCCGCGGCACCGACCCGATCAGGTTGACCATGCCGCTCGGCCCGCGCAGGTCGGTGGACCCGAGCGGCTCGTCGCACACGGCCCGCACGTGGTTCTCGAACTGGCTGGTCACCGCGCCCTCGATCGTCCAGTGGCCGCTGTTGTGGACGCGCGGCGCCATCTCGTTGGCCACCACGCCGTCCGCGGTCACGAAGAACTCGACCGCGAGCACGCCCACATGGCCGAGCGCCTCCGCAACGCGCCGTGCTGCGTCGAGCGCCTCGCGCTCGGCATCCGCGCCGAGGTCGACCGCGGGCGCCACCGTGCGGCGCAGGATGCCGCCGCGATGCACGTTCTGGCAGGTCGCCCACGTGCGCACGTCGCCGTCGCGCGCACGCACCGCGATCACGCTCACCTCGCACGTGAATTCCACGAACGCCTCGAGGATGCACGGCACGCCGCCGACGGCGCGCCACGCCTCCGGCACGTCGCGCGCGCTGCGCAGCACCGCCTGGCCCTTGCCGTCGTAGCCGAGCCGACGCGTCTTCAGCACCGCAGGCGTGCCCACTCGGCCGCACGCCGCCGCAAGCTCGGTCTCGCTCGACACCGCCTCGAACGCCTGCACGCGGATGCCGCAGTCGCGGAAGAACTCCTTCTCGCGGATGCGGTCCTGCGCCACGGCCAGGCTGCGCGCGCCGGGCGCGGTCGGCACCAGGGACTGCAGGCGCTCCACCGTCGCCGCGGGCACGTTCTCGAACTCGAAGGTCGCCACGTCGAGCCCCTCCGCGAAGCGCTCGAGCGCGGCCGGGTCGTCGAAGCCGCCGGCCACCACGCTGCCAACGGCAGCGGCCGGGCAACGCGGGTCGGGGTCGAGGAACCGGAACGAATGCCCGAGCGGGATGCCCGCGAGCGCGATCATGCGGCCGAGCTGGCCGCCCCCGACGACCCCCACGAGCATCAGTGGCCTCCGCCCGGCACGAGCGCCGCGCGCGGGTCCGGCTGCGCGAGCACCTTCGCCGTCTGCGCCGCGCGGAACGCATCGAGCCTCGCGCGCACGCCGGCATCGTCGGACGCGAGCATCGATGCCGCGAAGAGCGCCGCGTTGGTGGCACCCGGCGCGCCCACGGCGAACGTCGCCACCGGCACGCCCGCAGGCATCTGCGCGATGGACAGCAGGCTGTCGAGTCCACTCAGCGCCTTGCTCAGGACGGGCACGCCGAGCACCGGCACCGGCGTCTTGCTTGCGCACATCCCGGGAAGGTGCGCAGCGCCCCCTGCGCCCGCGATGATCGCCCGCAGCCCGCGCCCGCGCGCCGCAGCGGCGTACTCAAACAGCAGGTCGGGCGTCCGGTGCGCGCTCACCACGCGGCACTCGTGCGGAATGCCCAGGTCCGAGAGCACACGTGCCGCGTGCTGCATGGTGTCCCAGTCGGACTGCGACCCCATGATGACCCCCACCACAGGTGGGCCCGGCGGGGTTGGCAGGTTGCCGATTGGCTCCATGGCGCGGGATCGTACGGACGGCCCCAACGCGGCACGCCGATGCCGGGACGGCGAACCCGCCGCTCCCATGCTGCCAGACCCGGTAACCCTCGTATTCACAGGTCTTTGCGCCCAATCGTCCGCACCTGCACGCTTCCCCTGATGGATTTCTCCAGAGAAATCCGTACCCTTGAATGACACGACAATCCCTCTGAACGATTGCTTGATGCCGTCCGAATGCAGGGCATCATCATCACGGTTGACCGCAGGCTCCCCCAGCCGCGGCACCCGGTTCAAGAGGGCGACATCCCGGTCACTCGCGGTTATCCCTTTCTCCGCGAATCGCCCACGCCCGAGGCCCAGTGCATCGCACTGGTCCCCCAACTCGGGGCGGAGCGCAGGGCCCGCTTCGGCGGCGCACCTGCAATGAGTTCAGAAAAGGGCGGACACCGGCTTCGGACACCGGTGTCCAAAGGCTCCACTGGGGAACAGTGGAGCCCGAACCTCGGGGGCACGGCACCAGGCGTGGGCCGTGCTCCCGGGTTCATTTTTGCGCCTCATTTCTGCGCCAGTGCATTCACCAGCACCGAGACCCGGCGACCCGCCTCCTCGACGTTCGCGCGTGAATTGAACGCGCTGATCCGGAAGAAGCCCTCGCCGTGGCGCCCGAAGCCCGCGCCCGGGGTCACCACCAGCTGTGCCTCGGCAAGCAGCAGGTCGAACGTGTCCCAGCTGCCCAGGCCGCGCGGGCACTCGACCCACACGTATGGCGCGTGCTCGCCGCCCCACACGCGCAGCCCCTGCGCCCGGCACGCCTCGCGCAGGATCGCCGCGTTGCCCATGTAGAAGTCCACCAGCGCCCGCATCTCGGCCTGGCCCTGCGGCGAGCAGAGCGCCTCCATCGCCTTCTGCACCGGCCAGCTCACGCCGTTGGAGCAGGTGGCCCAGCGCCGCGACCACAGCTGGTGCAGCGACACGCGCGCGCCGGTGTGCGTTCGCCCCTCGAGCGCCTTCGGCACCACCGTGTACCCCGCGCGCACACCGGTGAACCCGCCGTTCTTCGAGAAGCTGCGGAACTCCATCGCGCAGCGCTCGGCGCCGGGGACCTCGAAGATCGAACGCGGCAGCTCAGGATCGCGCACGTACGCCTCGTAGGCGGCGTCGAAGCAGAGGAGCGCATCGTGCGCCAGCGCCCAGTCCACCCAGCGCGCAAGCTGCGCTCGCGTGGCCACCGCGCCCGTCGGGTTGTTCGGGAAGCAGAGGAACGCAACGTCCACCGGCTCGCGCGGCGGCTCGGGCACGAACCCGTTCGCCGGGGTCGCGGGCAGGTAGGTGAGCCCTTCGTAGCCGCCGCCCTCGAGCGCGGGGCCGGTGTTGCCGGCCATCACGTTGTTGTCGACGTACACCGGGTACACCGGGTCGCAGACCGCGATCCGGTTGCCGCCGGCGGCGGGCGTGCCGCTCGCGAGGATCTCGACGAACGCGCTCGCGTCGGGCTTGCTGCCGTCGGAGAGGAAGACCTCGTCCGCGCCGATGGCGATGCCGCGCTCGCGGAAGTCGACGCGCGCGATCGCCTCGCGGACGCTCGCGTAGCCGGTGGCGGGCCCGTAGCCGCGGAACGCCTCGCGCCGCCCGAGGTCCTCCGCGCCGCTGCGCAGCGCCTCCACCGCGACGGCGGGCAGCGGCTCGGTCACGTCGCCCACGCCGCAGCGGATGATGCGCGGCGCGAGGACGGGGTTCGCCTCGGCGAACGCGGCGACGCGGCGCGAGATCTCGGGGAAGAAGTAGCCGGCGGCCAGCTTCAGGTAGTGCTCGTTGACGATCGCCATCGCGGCCTCTCCCTCATGCCGCGCTCAGGGCGAGGCGAAGATCGAACCGTAGTCCATCGGGTCCTTCACCACGCTAACGCGGACCTTCGCGTCGACGTTGCGGATGGTGATCCTGTTGGTGCACGTGCCCAGCGTGGCGTGAAGCGTGTCGTGGTCGTTCCGGCGGTCCAGGATGCGCCAGTCGCCTGCCTCCACCCGCGCCTTCACGTCGCCGTTGACGCACTCCACGTCGAAGGTGCCGCAGGTGCCCGTGAACGCGCGGAAGACGATCTCGCCGCCGCGCCCCACCAGCGTCACGTCCTCGGCGATGGCCCACGGCGTGAACATGCGGATGTCGCCGTCCACGGTCTCGACGTGGCAGGCGCCGCGGTTCTCGAAGACGTGCACCTTGCCGGCGCGCGTCTTCACGCGCACGCGCCGGACCTCCGGCAGCTCGATGTCCACGTCCACGTCGTGCAGCCAGGGCTCGTCGTGCGCGGTGGTGCAGCGGACCGCGAGCGTCGGAACGTCGCCGCCGCGGCGGATCTCCGCCTTCACGGCCACGTCGGCAAGGGACGCCTGCCCCTCGTCCTTGCGGTCGCTGCCATGGCGCGCGGCGACGGTGGCGCTGATGAGCGCCTTGCCCTTGGTGCCGCGGCCGCCGCGGATCACCACGTCGCCGGCGAACGACTCGAGGTCGACGTCCACGATGCCGTCGACGTCGAGCTCGTAGTGGCGCTCCTCGGTCACCGCGCCGTCGAACGAGGCCGCCATGCCGGCGTGCGCCCGGTCGAGGCCGCGCTCCACGGAACTGTGGCCCGCGCAGCCTGCGGCAAGCGCGGCGAGGAAGGTCGGGATGGCAGCGCGCCGGGCATGCGTTCCGTGCATCCGCGGGATTCTACGATGCCCGCATGGCCACCACCGCCACGCGACTCCGCGCCGTGCTCGTGGCGCTGGCGGCACTGGTGCCCGCCGCGGCCGGCGCAGCCTTCGGGCAGGACGCGCCGGGGCCGGAGGAGGCAGCACCGGCCTCCGACCGCATCGAGGTCACCCTGCCGCAGTCGTCGGCGGGGCTCCTCGGCGATGGCCGGCGGTCGGGGCGGATGATCGTCTTCCTGCTGCCCGCCGACGGACCGCACCGCGAGGACCGGCCCGTGGACGCCCCGTTCTACGACGCACCGCAGCCGGTCTTCTCCTGCGCCGTCGAGGCGCTCGAGCCCGGCAAGCCGGTCACCATCGACGGCGCATCGCTCTGCTTTCCGGCACCGCTCGGCACGCTGCGCGGGCGCTGGCGCGTGCAGGCGGCGTTCGACCGCGCCACGGAGGGGCGCGGCCACCTCGCCACCGGCAACCTGCTCTCCGCCGAGGGGCAACTGGAGCTCGACCCGTCCCGGGCGGATGCGTGCGAGCTCCTCCTTCGCGAGCGCATCGAGGAGCCGTCGCGGCAGGAGCGACCCAACCTGCGCTGGTTCGAGCTGCGCAGCGCCACGCTGGGCAGGGCGCTCGGGCGAGAAGTCACCATGCGCGCGGGCGTCGCGCTGCCGAGGGGCTGGGCCGACCCGGACCACCGCCGGCGCATCTTCCCCGCCGTCTACGTGGTGCCCGGCTTCGGCGGCCGCTGGACCGCGGCGGAACCGATCGCGCGGATGCTCGCCTCGCCGGACACCGGGCCCCTCATGCCCGAGGCCGCGTGGATCGTCCTCGACCCGGAGTGCCCGCTCGGCCACCACGGGTTCGTGGACAGCGTCGCCAACGGCCCGTGGGGCACGGCGCTGGTGGAGGAGCTGATCCCGGCGCTCGAGCGGGAGTTCCGGCTCCTGCCGCGCCCGCAGGCGCGCGCGATCACCGGGCATTCAAGCGGCGGGTGGAGCGCGGTCTGGCTGCAGATGCAGCACCCGGGCACGTTCGGCGCGTGCTTCGCAAGCTCGCCCGACCCGGTCGACTTCTCGCGCTTCCAGCAGTCGGATCTCTACGCGGACACCAGCGTCTTCTGCGACGCCGAGGGGCGCGAGCGCACCTCCTACCGTCGCTCCATCATGGGCAAGTTCGAGAAGGCGCTCATGACCGTCCGTGACGAGGTCGGCGTGGAGCGGGTGCTCGGCCCCGCCCGCGACAGCGGCGAGCAGTGGGACTCGTGGAGCGCCATGTGGAGCCCGCTCGACCCCGCCACACGGCTGCCCCGGCCGATGTTCGATGCCGTCACGGGCACCATCGACCGCTCCGTGGTGCAGGGCTCGTGGGCGCGCTTCGACATCGCGGCGCTCGTGCGCGACGACCCGGGCCGGTGGGTGCCGCTCTTCCGTGAGCGGGTGCGGCTGGTCTGCGGCGGCCGGGACGGCTTCTCCCTCGACCGCGCGGTGCAGGGGCTGAAGGACGCACTCGACGGGGGCGCGCGTGCGCTCGCCGCCCGCGGCCAGCTGCTGCCGGAGGGCCCGGGCTACGTGGAGATCGTCCCGGACGAGACCCACGACACCATGGCCGCCGCCGCCACGCTCCGCTGGTACCGCGAGATCCGCGCCTGGCTGGACCGGAAACCGGGGTGAATCCCGAAAATGGTCCGGGAGGAACGGGACTATTTTCCGCGCATGCGCCCTGTTGCCCTCGTCGTCGCCGCCGTGCTCGCCCTCCTCGCCCCCGCGGCCGGCGCGCGCGCGCAGTTCGGGCTCGAGTTCGGCGGCGCCGCCGAGGCCAACCCCGTCCTCTCCAGCAAGGACTTCGACGCCATCTGCGATGCCGTGCGCCTCGATGCCGCCCAGCGCCAGATCGCCGGAACCTCCTTCGACGACGCGCAGGACCGGATGTTCGAGGCGAAGCGGCGCGCCGACGCCGTCCGCGCCCGCACCGGCACCAATCCCACCGATGACCAGGCGATGGCCGAGCGCGAGCAGGCGCGCAAGGCGCTCGCTCAGGAAGTCCTCAACCAGCTCGACGACCTGTTCCGCGCGATGGTGCCCGTGATCCGCGCCGACCAGCGCGAGGACCTCGAGCGCGAGCGGCTCGCGGCCAAGCGCCGCGCGATCCGGGCGATGCTCGGCGGCTCCGGAGTCGATGGCGCCGCACAGGTGGACGTGGAGGGCGCGATGCGCAAGGCCGACGTCGCCGCGGAGCGCGCGGCCCCGGCGCTTGCGCAGCTCGGCGCCTATCGCCAGCGCATCGGGTCGCTGCTGCAGCGCATGCTCGATGACTCGATCGCGCAGCCGCGCCGCGGCGCGAAGGCCAGGCAGCCGGCCCCGGCCGAGGACGCGCCCGAGGGCGGGATGTCACTGGAGTCGTTCCGCCGCATGGCCGAGGCGCAGGCTGCGCAGCGCGAGACGGTGACGCAGCTCGCCGCCGCGCACCGCGACGCGCTCGGGCTGGTGGCCACGCACCTCTCCCCCGCCGAGCTGGCCAAGGTGCGCGAGCAGGTGCTTCGCCGCGTGTGGCCTCGCACCGGCATGGACCCGCTGTCGCCGGCGACCGCCATCGACCAGCTGCTCCGAAAGGAGCTCGATGCCGCGACGCGCACCGCCATCGAGGCCGTCCGCGACGCATGGCAGCCGCGCTGGTGGTCGCTCACCCTGCGCATGACGGCCGCCGAGGATGCGCTGCGCGGCAACTCGCCCATCCTCAACCTGGGCGCCCCCCCTGACGAGGCCGCCGCGCGCGCCAAGCTGCAGCTGCGCGAACTGCGCGAGGAGCGCTCCGCCGCGGACCGCGATGCGTGGAAGGCGCTCGCGGGCGCCGATCCGTCGCGCAAGGACTTCTACCTCGGCATGGCCAAGATGCCCGCACGCGACACCCTCTTCGGCGTTCCGCCCGGGCTTCCGGCGGACGGCGGCACCACGCCGGAGGGAGTGAACATCAGCCTCGCCGAAGCGATCGACGGGGGCGGAAACGTCCAGGTCGGCGCCGTGTCCATCGCCACGGTGATCACGTCGGTCGAGGGCGGCGTTCCCGCCGACGGGCCCGGCGGAGAAGAGGGAGACACCATGGTCTTCACCGCCGACGCGGACGACCTCGTGGGCGGCGGCATGATCATGGTCGCAGGCGAGGACGGACCCATCACCTTCGGCGACCGCTTCGGCGACGGGATGGGCGGCAACCTCGAGTTCTCCGGCATCGGCATGGGGGACCCGCAGGCCGATGGCAAGGCGACCGTCGGCATCCCGTCGCGGCTCGGCAAGGAGCGCATCGAGGCCATGGCGCGCGTGCTCGGCCTGGACCCGGCGAACCCGGGGCTCGTGGCACTGATGGTCGACCACGAATCGAAGGTCGCCGCGCTGCGGCAGGGCTTCGGCGACTCCGGCGCCGCGCGCAACGGCACGGACTTCGTCGCGCTCGAAGACGCCGCCACGGCCGCGGCGCGCGTGGACGACTTCCTCGTGCGCCTCGCCGAGGCCGAGGATGCGCTCGTCCGCGACATGGCCACGCTTGCCGGCACCGCGCCTTCCGTCGCCGATGCCGTGCGCGACGAGCGTGCCGCCGAGCGCGCGCGCTGCACGCGCCACGCGACGGGCCTGATGAACGACCTCGGCCCGACCGGCGTCTGCTCCGTGGACCTCGGAGGCTGCATCGCCTCGTCGGGACTCGCGGGCACCGACCGCGACCTCGCGCTGCAGGCGTGGGTGGCGTGGGCGCCGTCGATGCGCGGCGCCTGCGAGCGCTGGCTCGCCACGGAGCGAAGCGTCGCGCCGCAGATGGCCGCCGACGAGGCGCGCATGCGTTCGCAGGCGATGGACCTTGGCGGCGACGCGCCCGGCCTCCCGGAAGGCGCCGTGGCCATCGCGATGGACGAGGACGACGTGAAGCGCCGCGACGACCTCATGCAGCAGGCGTCCGCCGCGCTTGTCGCCATCAACGAGGCCGCGCTCGCCGGCCGCGCCGCCGTGCTCGCTGCGCTGCCCGAGGCCTCGCGCCCGGCGTTCGACGCGGCATGGCTTCGCGCGGCGGCCCCGAAGGTCTTCGCCGACGCGCGCGACGCCATGGCCAAGCTCGACGCGGCACTCGTGCTCGCCACGCTCAGCCCCCAGCAGCGGCAGCAGGTCGACGCGCTCCGCGGCGAGCACGCGGCGCGCCACGGGTCCGTGTGCAGCCGCATCGCGATGGCGGTGGTGGCCACCAAGCCCGGCGGCGCGAAGGCGCTCGGCATGGAACGCCCCGGGGACATCAACATCCAGGTCTCCGACGGCCGCTTCGAGCGCGCCGAGCTCAACGCGCGCACGCTGCGCCGCCTGCGCAGCATCCTGTCCGAGGACCAGCGGAAGGCCGTGGGGATCTAGCGCGCCTCAGCCGCGCGACCACTCCGCGGGCACGGGGCCGTGCGTCGCGGTGATGCGGCTGTGGATGCCGCCGCGACCCTTCCACTCGGTGATCACCTGCATCCATGCGGGCTTCATGGCCGCGGCCAGGTCGTCGCGCATGCGGTTGGTCACCGCCTCGTAGAAGATCCCCTCGTTGCGGAAGCTCTGGTGGTAGAGCTTCAGGCTCTTGAGCTCCACGCACCGGTCGCCGGGCTGGTAGCGGACGATGATCCGCGCGAAGTCCGGGTGCCCGGTCTTGGGGCACACGGAGGTGAACTCCTCGTTCACGTGCTCGATGACGAACGGCGTGGCCGTGGGCGAGGGAAAGCACTCGAGGAGCTTCGGGTCGGGCATGGCGAAAATCGTATGCGCGGCGGGCGGCGCAAGGGGAACCCGCGCGCAATCCCGGGAATCCCGCGGACTCAGGGTGCGTAGGTCCGCAGCAGCTTCTGCACCTGCGGCTGCGAGGCGTTCACCTCGAGGCTGCGCTCGAACGCACGCCGCGCCTCCTCGCGCGCCGCGCCGTCGAGGCGGTCGCTCAGGAGCCAGGCATTGAGCGCGCAGACGCCCACGCCGTTCCACGCCTTGGTGCTGCGGGGGTCCCGCTCGGCCGCGTCGCGGTAGGCCAGGAGCGCACGTTCGTAGTCGCCTGACCGGAACGCAAGCCACGCCGCCCGCTCGCTGGCCGCGGACGACGGCCAGCGCCGCGCGAACTCGCCCGCCGCGCTCGCCGCCTCGCTCCAGCGGGCCTCGGCCCCGTACGCCGACACCAGCCCGTCCATGGTCGCCTCGGACACCTCCCCCAGCGCCACCGCCTCCTCGAAGGCGGCGCTCGCATCGACGATGCGACCGCCGGCCAGGTAGGCGCGCCCGAGCCGCGTCCATGCGTCCGCATCCGCGCCGGCGTCCGCCGACAGGCGCTCGAGGAACGGGATGGCCGCCGGCTGGTTGCCCGTGCGCTCGAGCGCATCGGCGATGCCCGCCACCGCGCGCATGTCATCCGCCTTGACGGCCAGCGCCGCACGGTAGTTCTTCAGGGCATCCTCGTCGCGGCCCGCCGCGGCGTGCGTTCGCGCCAGTCCCACCAGCGCCTCCACGTTGCGCGGGTCCGCGCGCACCGCCGCCTCGTAGGCCCGCTGCGCCGCGCGCAGGTCGCCCTGCTCGAGCGTCACCGCGCCGGCACCCACCTGCGCGGCCGCCAACCGCGGGTTCTCCGCGAGCATCGACCGGAACTCCCCGAGCGCCTCCTGGTACTCGCCGCGCCGCGCCACGTCCTGCGCGCGTCGGATCCGCTCCGCCTCCTCGGGGGTCGGCGCCACCGCCACGCCCGACCGCTCGGCAAGCACCTCCGACTCCGGCTTCGCCCATGGCCTGCACCCGCCGAGGAACGCCGCGGACACGCACGCGCACGCCGCCAGCGCCAGCGCGCGCAGCCATGCCGCGTTCGCGCGGTCGGGGTCGCGCCCGCGGAGCCTGCCCTCCTTCGGCGTCTCCATGATGGCCGGCACCTTCGCCAGCGCACGCATGTGCGCGATGGCCGCGAAGCACGCGCGGCCGCACGCGCCCGCACCGAGGTGCTCGTGGCGGTCGAGTCGCGAGCCGAGCGCACCCTTGGAATCGTTGCAGTGCAGCACCTTCACGTGCTCCGTCCCGACCGCTGCGTCGAACGCCTTCCAGAACGCGCGCGCCTTATCCGGGGTGGACATGTCGTGCCCGAACGCGGTGCCATGGCACGTATCAAAGCAGATCGCGGTGCGCCCCGGGTCGCGCACGGCGCCGCGGATCGCCGCGAGGTGCTCGAGCGGGCCGCCGAGGTTGGTGCCGCTCCCGACGGTGTTCTCGATGCACGTCACCGTCCGGTACCCGGACGTGGAGCGGTGGATCGCATCGAGCTCCGCGGCAAGCCGCCTGATGCCCGCGGCCTCGTCCGCCGCGTCGCGTGCGGTGCCGAGGTGCGCGCCCGGGTGCATCACGCACCACGGGATGCCGAGCGCCTCGCAGCGCTCCACTTCCTCGAGCTGCAGCGCACGGCTGCGGGCACGCGCCCGCGCGTCCGGCGATGCCAGGTTCACCAGGTAGCTGTTGTGGCTCACCAGCCGGCGCTCCGGGTCGCGGTGCCAGCCGGCCTCGCGCACCGCGGCGCGGAACGCGTCCACGTCCGCCTGCGCGAGCGGCTTCACCTTCCACTGCCGCTGGTTCTTGGTGAACACCTGCACGCAGTCCAGCCCCAGCCGCACGGCCGCCTGCACCGCAAGGTGCATGCCGCCCGCGATGCTCAGGTGGCTGCCGACGAGCATCAGTCGCAGCCCGCGGGTTCGTCTCGGCCCGCGCGGGTCGCGACACGGGCGACCTTGGCGCCGGGCAGCTCCCGCGCGACGAGCTCCGCCGCCGCGCCGGCCGCCACCGCGGCCTGCGCGCGCAGCTCCGGAACGGCGGTCGACTCCCACAGCTCGCCGCGGCGGAACGCGCCGACCAGGAACAGCCGTTCGTCGGGCCGCTCGTCGGCGCCGAGGAGGCGACCGGCCGCATCGGTGCGGAGCCCAAGCCCCACCTCGTCCGCGACGGCCAGCCCCGAGCGCAGCATCGACCCGATCAGCGGATCCACCGTGTCGCGGACGCTCATGCCCGGTCCGATGCAGTTGAACACCCGCGCCACGCGGTGCACGCGCTCCGAGCCATCGGCGCCGCGGACGAGCGCCTCGACCGACTCACCCGGCCCAGGGTGCATGGCCGCGATGTCGCCGCGCTCGATCGTCAGGGAGCCGGCCTTCATTTCATTGGTCATGTCCTGCAGCACGGCTGCGGGCGCGCGGTGGCGGTGGATCTCCCACAGCGGCCGGGCGTGACGGAGGAACCTGCGGCGCTGCACCGGCGTCCACGACCGCCACACGGCCGTGACGTGCGGCCGGATCGCATCGAGGCCTGCCTGCCACGACCTGCCGGCGCGCATCTGCTCGTGCGCCAGCTCGCGGAGCGCGCGCAGGACGCGCGCGGGCCCGCCGGTGAACCGTTCGAGCGGCACCTGCGGCGGTGCATCCCCCGGCAGCGCGTGCGCGAGCGGCAGGCGCCCCTTGCGCGACACCATGCGGATCGTCCCGCGGTGACCGGCACGCCGCAGTCCCTGCACCACGTCGATCGCGGTCAGCCCGCTGCCGACGACAAGCACGTCGGCATCCGGAGGCTCCACCCGGAACGCACCGGCCTCCCAGGGGTTGGCCACCAGCGCACGGCGCGGCACGCGGTGGTCCACGCGGCTCCACGGGGCGCGCGCGGGCGGAAGCCCCGGCGCCATGATCACCGCATGCGCCACCATGGACCGGCCCGAGGCGAGGAGCAGCTCCATCGCCGACGGCAGGCGCTCCAGGTGCACGACCGCATCGCGCACCAGGCACACGCGTGCGCTCGCGGCGCGGAGCTCGCGGCCGACGGTCTCGAGCAGGTACTCGCCGAACATCGCCCGGGGCACGAACTCGTGCGCCCCGAACCGTCCGGGCGCGCGGCCCTCCAGCCAGCGATGGAACGCCGCGGGATCATCCGGGAATGCGCCCATCCTCCCGGCCGGGACGTTGAGCAGGTGGCGCGCATCGCACCCGCCGTACGCGATGCCCGGGAACGGCAGCGGGCGCCGCTCGAGCAGGGCGAACCGGCCGCCCGGGAGCGCGCGGCACAGGTGCACGAGCGACATCAGGCCGCTGAACCCGCCGCCGACCACGGCGACGTCGACCTCGGGCGGCACCTGGTCGGTCCAGCGGAGGGTCGTGGGGTCGCGGTCGTCGCTCATGGGTCGGTCGCCTCGTGAACGCTCACACCATGCGCGAGCCCGCGGCGCGCGCCGCGGCAACGATGCGGTCCGCGGTGCGCACCGCGGCAAACCCGTCCTCGGCATCGACGAACGGGCGCCGCCCGGAGCGGATGGCGTCGACGAAGTCCTCGGCCTGCAGCCGCAGGGGCTCGCCGGCCTCCACGCCGAGCGGCTCCACCTGCAGCAGGTCGAGGAAGTTCAGGTGGCTGAGGTCGGCGCCCTGCTTCAGCAGCTCGCGCACCTCGGCGATCTTCGCGATGTTCGGCCCCTTGCGCGCCACCGTGCCCTTGCGGTCCACGAAGTCGGCGCTCACGTAGGTGTCGTCGCTCATCACGCGGATCTTGCGCTCGGTCTTCATGGCGAGGCGGCTCGCGGTGACGTTGGCCACGGGCGTGTAGCCGTCGGCCATGCGCGGGAACTCGAGCCGCGCGTTGCACACGTCCTCGGCCTCGCCAAGCACGCTCACGGCGCTCGCCTTCACCTCGACGGGCTCGGCGCCGAAGAGCATCAGCAGCACGTCGATGTCGTGGATCATCATGTCGAGGACCACGCCCACGTCGACGCTCCGGAAGGTCATGGGGCTGACGCGGTCCACCTCCACGAAGCGCGGCACCAGCCCGAGCTTGCGCACCGCCACCATCACCGGGTCATAGCGCACCACGTGCCCGACCTGCAGCATGGCGCCGCTCCTCGCGGCGGCATCGGCGATGGCGCGCGCCTCGGCAGGCGTCGGCGCGAGCGGCTTCTCGATCAGGCAGTGCACCCCGGCGGCGAGCAGCTTCTCCGCGGCGGCGCGGTGCGCGACCGTCGGGGTGGCGATGGTCACCACGTCCACGCCGGACTCGATGAGCGACTCCACGTCCGCATGGCCCTTGCCGCCGTACTGGTCGGTCACCTGCTGCCGGCGCTCGGCGCTGGAGTCGACCACGCCCACCAGGTCGCAGCCTGCCACCTGCGTCCAGAGGCGTGCGTGGTGGCGTCCCATCTTGCCGACGCCGACGACGCCGCAGCGGAGGGTGGCGGTGGTGGTGCTCATGGTCGTTCCTCGGGTCTCAGGCGTTCACCAGGACGCGTTCCACCGCGTTCCTGAACATGCGCAGCCCCAGCGGCTCGCCGTGGCGCTGGTGCTCGGTCAGCCGCGTCCAGCGCGGGTGCTGCGTCCAGCGGATGTAGCGCTCCGGGTGCGGCATCAGCCCGAACACCAGCCCGCTCGGGTCGCAGATGCCGGCGATGCGCCGCATGCTGCCGTTGAAGTGGTCGGCGGCGTGGTAGCGCACGGCCACCTGGCCGTTGGCCTCGAGGGCGTCGAGCAGCCGTTCATCGGCCACCAGCCGGCCCTCTCCGTGCGCGCTCGGCAGGAGGCCGGTCGAGTCGTCGAGCTCCAGGCCCTGCGTCCACACGCAGCGCGTGTCCGCGGGGATCTCGACGCGCGTCCACGCGTCGCGGAAGCGGCCCTCGGCGTTCTGCGCCAGCGCCACCGTGGGCGCGGCGGCCTCGGCGGGCCACGCGTCGCCGGCCGACGGGCCGGGGAGCAGCCCCGCCTGCACCGCGATCTGGAAGCCGTTGCACGGGCAGATGATCGGCACGCCGCGCTCCACCGCCGCGGCGAGCGCCGGATACAGCGTGCGGCGCATCAGCGCGCCCATGATGCGTCCCGCGGCCACGTCGTCGCCGAAGCTGAACCCGCCGGGCAGGCCCACCAGCTGGTAGCGGTCCACGCGCGACGGGTCGCGCAGCAGATCGCCCAGCAGCACGCAGTCAGGCTCGGCACCCGCCGCCTTGAAGGAGAGCGCGAGCTCGAGGTCGCAGTTGATGCCGGCCGCGGTGATGACGAGCGCCCTGGGTCCGTGCATGATCATCCTCCCGTCGGCGTGCTCCACGCCGCCCGAAGCGCCTCGACGGCCACGCTCTCGCGCGGCGTTGCCGTCCCCACCACCTCGAGGAACGCAGCCTCGGTCACGGTGCCGACCACCGCGTGCGGGATTCCGTCGAGGTGCGCCTGTACCACGGAGAGCCGTCCCGGCTCCACCTCCAGCACGTAGCGGTGCGGGTCCTCCGCGAACGCTCGGCACTCGTCGCCCACGTCGCCCGCCGCGGCGGGGACCGCCGACAGGTCCACGTGCGCGCCCAGCGCGCCGCCGATGCACATCTCCGCGATCGCCGGCAGCAGCCCGCCCTCGCTCGGGTCATGCGCGCTGCGCACGGCGCCCTTGGCGATGCATGCGGCCACGGCACGCGCGGTGCGGGCCCCGAGCGCAGGGTCGACCTCGGGAAGCCGCGTGTCGGCGTGCGCGCAGGCCCCGAGCATGGCGCGGTGGCTCCCGCCCATGCGCGCGCCGGTCGTGCCCACCAGCACCAGCAGGTTGCCGGGCGCCTTCAGGTCCATGGTGCACGCATGCATGGCATCGGCCACGATGCCGAAGCCCGACACCAGCAGCGTCGGCGGGATCATGATCGTGCGGCCGTCCTGCGTGCGGAACTGGTTCTTGAGGCTGTCCTTGCCGCTGATGAACGGGGCGCGGTAGGCCAGCGCGCCGTCGAGGCACGCCTCGGCCGCGCGTACCAGCGCGCCCATGTTGCGCGGCTCGTCGCACGACGGCCAGCAGAAGTTGTCGAGGATGGCGATGCGCGACGGATCCGCGCCCACGCACACCAGGTTGCGGATGCACTCGTCGATCGCCGCGAGGGTCATCGCGTACGGATCGCCGCACCAGCCGGTGGCCAGGCCGTTGCCGATCGCCAGCGCGCGCGCCGAGCCCGGCACCGGGTGGATGACGGCCGCGTCCGAAGGGCCACCGCTGCCGACGCCGACCAGCGGCTTCACGACGCTGCCGCCCTGCACCTCGTGGTCGTACTGGCGGATGATCCACTCCTTGCTCGCCAGGTTCGGGTGCGCAAGGAGCGTGCACGCCGTGTCCACGAGCCGCGGGCCGACGCCGCGTCCGTCGCCCGCGGGCGGCTGCTGCGACGCGCTCCATGCCGCATCCCAGGTTGCCTCGCGCGTGGGCATGGGCACGCCCTCGTGCAGGAAGTGCGTGTCGAGCGCGCCCACCTCGGTTCCGTGCCAGAGCAGGCGGATGGCGCCGTCGTCGGTGCCGAACTCGCCGAGCTCGCACATCTCCACGCCGTGCGCCGCGCACGTCGCGCGCAGCCTCGGCAGCCTCTCCGCCGGCACCGCAAGCACCATGCGCTCCTGCGCCTCGGAGATCCACACCTCCGTGGGGCTGAGGCCGTCGTACTTGACCGGCGCGCGCTCGAGGTGCACGGTGGCGCCGATGTCCTTGCCCATCTCGCCCACGGCGCTCGAGAAGCCGCCCGCGCCGCAGTCGGTCAGCGCGCGGTAGAGCGGACCGTCGGGCTGGTCGCGCGCGGCGAGCAGCGCATCGAGCATGGTCTTCTCGGTGATCGCGTTCCCGATCTGCACCGCGTGGCTGAACTCGCTGCTGTGGCCGTGCTCCACCTCGGCGCTCGAGAAGGTGGCGCCGTGGATGCCGTCGCGCCCCGTGCGGCCGCCCATCGCCACGATGCGGTCGCCGCGCTCCACGCGGCCCTTCACCATGGTGCGCGGCATGGTGCCCACCACGCCGCAGTAGACGAGCGGGTTGCCAACGTAGCGCGGGTCGAACCACACGGCACCGTTCACCGTGGGGATGCCCATCCGGTTGCCGTAGTCGCGCACGCCGGCCACCACCTGGCCGAGGATGCGCCGCGGCGGCAGGCAGCCCGCCGGCACGTCGGTTCCATCGAGCGGCGCGACGCAGAAGACGTCGGTCGCCGCCACGGGCTTGGCGCCGAGGCCGGTGCCCATGATGTCGCGGATGCAGCCGCCGATCCCGGTGGCCGCGCCGCCGTAGGGCTCGATGGCGCTGGGGCGGTTGTGCGTCTCGCACTTGAAGCACACGGCGTGGTGCTCGTCGAAGGCGATCACGCCGGAGTTGTCGACGAACACGGAGAGGCACCAGTCGATGCGGTCCGCGCGCTTCTCGTCAGTCAGCGCGAAGGTGCCTGCGGCCACGGTGCTCTTGAGCAGGTTGCGCACGGTCACGCTGCCGTCGGCGGCGGGCTCGTGGTTCGGTCGACCGCGCGCGGCATCGCCCACGAGCGACTTCTGCCCGGGCGCGAGGTTCGCCTCGCGGTAGCGCACGGTGCTCTTCAGCGTCTTGTGGACGCAGTGCTCGCTCCAGGTCTGCGCGATGGTCTCCAGCTCGATCTCGCGCGGCTCGCGCCCGAGGCGCCGGTACTCGGCCTGCACCGCGCGCATCTCGTCGAGCGACAGGAAGAGGTGCGCGTCTCGGCTCAGCCGCTCGAGCTGTGCGTCGGCGAGGTCGCGGATCGGCACCTCGACGATGCGGAGCTCGTAGCGGCGCCCGGACGGGAACCGCTCCGGGTGCCAGGGCTCGGCGTGGATGCCGTGGATGACGGGGTTCGCCACGCCGCGCTCGCCGAGCGCCGCCGCGGCGCGGGCATCGACGCCCGCCAGGTCGTACCGGTCGCCGGTGCGCACCCGCACCTTCACGCCGAGCAGCGCCTCGACGGCCATCTCCACGCTCTCGGCCGCGGGGTCGGTCACGCCCGGGAGCGGATGCACCTCGACCAGCGCGTCCAGACGCGGGCGGGCCTCGCCGCGCCGCTGCACCTCGGCCACCTGCGTCACGGGGTCGGCAAGCAGCTCGCCGGCGATGCGCCGCACGTCCGCCTCGGTCAGTTCGCCCTCGAGCAAGTAGACGCTTGCATGCTGCGCGGCCGATGGCACCGGGAGCCCCAGCGCGGAAGCCTGCCGCAGCGCCGCATCGGCGCGCGTGTCCCGCTGCCCCTGCCTCGGACGGACCTCGACGCGATGGACGGCGGCCATGGACCCCGCATGATAGGGAACCCCGGCGGCGCACCGATCCCTGCGGAAACGGTCAGAACATCAGCTGCAGCTGCGTCCTGAACACGATCTCGTTGGCGCGCGAGGGGCGCCAGCCCGCGTTCAGGTCGGCGAACCACGGGTGCAGGTCGGTGATCGACCAGCCCAGGTCGGTGGTCCACTTCAGGTCCTGCCCGTCGAGGTACCAGTTGATGCCCGCGGTGAGCAGGTTCATCGGCGCCACGTCGCCCAGCTGGTCGTTGGTGGCCGTCACCTCGGCGGCGTCGTAGCCGGAGATGTAGGCAAACTCGTAGCGCCCGAACAGCTCGACCTTGGGCATCAGGTAGACGCCGCCCTGGAGCTGCGCCGCGAAGATGTTCACGTTGCCCAGGTCGCGCTGCAGCGCGGGGCCCGCGCCGCCGAAGGCCGGGATGGTGGAGCCCGTGGCGTTCAGGTAGTTGTAGAACAGCGCGCCGTACACGGAGGCACCGCCGAAGTTGGCCTGCGCATCGAGCGTCGCGGAGATCCACTGGTTGTTCGGGTTGGCCTGCCCCGGGGTGCCGTCGTTGGGCTGGTAGCCCTGCGACTCCTGGTAGTGGAACCCGAAGCCCGTCAGGAACGCAAAGGTCTCGCCCGCGGGGCTGGTGTAGCTGCGGAACTGCTCCCAGCTGCCGGCCGGTTTCCAGTCGACGCGGCCCGTGAAGCTGATGTTTGCGTTCTGCGA
>Ga0192647_100640_pt1 | contig 24531 bp, 23 predicted proteins | sample LauGreFa1BDMLBSN_2_FD_133046 | JGI IMG/M metagenome (GOLD analysis project Ga0192647, IMG submission 133046) | Freshwater lake microbial communities from Lake Michigan, USA - Fa13.BD.MLB.SN - reassembly | ecosystem: Environmental > Aquatic > Freshwater > Lake | place: Lake Michigan, USA...
ATTCGAGGAAGCACGCCATGCCCGATTTCCCCATTATCGATTCCCATGTGCATCTCTATGATGTGGAGCGCCTCAGCTATGGCTGGATGAAGGGGGTTCCGAAGCTCAACCGCACGCATCTCGTGAAGGATTTTGATGCCGCGCGGGGGCCGGTGCAGGTTGACGGGATCGTGTTTGCGGAAGTGGCGGTTGATCCGGGGCTGCATATCGAGGAAGCGCGGTTTGTTGCCGAGATGGCGGCAAAGGATCCGCGGCTCTGCGCGACGATTGCGCATGCGCCGCTGGAGAAGGGAAAGGCCGTCGAGGCTGATCTCGCGACGCTTGCGGCGATCCCGATGGTGAAAGGCATCCGGCGGCTCATTGAAACGGAGATGAATCCGGCATTTTGTCTGGAGCCTGCTTTTATCGAGGCGGTGAAGATGCTGCCGCGGTTTGGCTTTAGTTTCGATATTTGCGTGAAGCATTTCGCGATGACGTATGCGATCGAGCTGGCGCGGCGGTGCCCTGATACGCAGTTCATTCTCGATCATATCGGCAAACCCGACATCAAGAACGGGCTGAAAGATCCGTGGTGGTGGCAGATCCGCGAATTGGCACATTTGCCGAATGTTGTCTGCAAGATTTCCGGTGTGGCGACTGAGGCCGATCACGCGCATTGGCATCGCGACCAACTCCGGCCCTATATTGATCACGCGATCACCGTTTTCGGGTTCGAGCGTGTGATGTATGGCAGCGACTGGACGGTTTCGACGCTGGCGCTGGACTATCCGACATGGGTGGAGATTGTCGACGAAGCCGTTGGCGGGGCGTCGCAGGACGAGCGGCATGCGCTCTATCGCGGAACCGCCGCCCGCATCTATCGCCTGCCACTCAGCTGAGGCGATAGACCGGACGGGTGTTAAAAAAGCGGAAATACTCAGGCTAAGCAGGGATTCTAATTTGCAGCTCCTGTGGGGGTTGCCAAAATGGCAAGCGTTTCCGGGTTAACTTGTCCAGTAACCGGCAAATTGGCCTTGGTTTGAAAATCACTCAAGGCCTGTGCGGTAGCATTTCCAAAAATACCATCTGTAACCAGCCGATAACCGGCGAAGGACAGATAAAGTTGCGCGGCACGAATTGATAAATCAGGCGTAGCACCCTTCGAATATCGCTCGTAGAACGTGGCCAATTTCACATCATATTGGTTAGACGCATAATTTGGTCCGTTATATCCCTTTGCGAGCTGGGTCCAATTTTTATCTCTCAGTGCTCCGTCAAGGCCTGATGATCGTAAAAACTTTGCTATTCCAAGAAGTTGGTTGCCTTCGGTTTCGACGAACGCTGCAACCATATCGTCGACAGATGCAAAGTCGAGTTTGGCGAAATGAGTTCCCATGATCTGACCAAGTCCCCAGGAAGCACTCTGCAACGCTGCCGTTTGGTCTAGTTGAAGGGCAATCAACAGGCGATCATATTGGTGTGCACCTGCCGGGCCATATCCGCCGGCGGACGTTGAACTGATCTCAGGATGGGTTGTGTCGAATTTACCTGCTGTAAGGCGGCTGAAATAATGCCGCTCAAACAAAATTTTGGGTCTGCGGTCGTTGAGATATCCAGCACCAGAAGTCTCAACGCTCAGGACAGCCCATAGAGCGGCGCTTTCTGCTCCCGTCAATTCAATGGCCATGTTCCAATCCTGGTCACCCATTGCGGTTCCTGTTGTCGCAAAATCAATCACAGCTTTCTCCCTTTCTGCCCAGAGACTTTCAATTTTACGCTTGATTATAAGGGGTTATCGGTTGAATGCGGATTTTGGGCGCACTCATGAGTGATTGGAGATCGTTCTCCACAAAGACGAAAAATTCACGCTCCGACTCCAGGAAAGTTACTGTGCATCGGTATGTTGACGTAAATTCCCTTGATGGGATTAAGCCAAACGGTTTTAAACGCTCCACCGCTTCTTTAAACGGGTCATTGTTGGCTGAAAAGGATGTTAATGACGAGGCTGTAGTTGGGAAGCCCGACCCTAAATCGGCTTCATCCGATTCGACGAATTCATCACGATTTATTCCAAAGATTAATCTTATAAATTCACGGATTGATTTCATTTAATCCAACCACATCGGCTTACGCGGAAAACCAACATGATAGACAATGTATTGAAGGACGACTTGATGTTCGCCAATATTCAGAATTGAAAAATTCTTTTCGATTGCAAGTATTTTGCCGTTTGGAAAATCGTTGAGACATCTGTTTAACAGGTCGTTTGCCGCTTGAATTTCGTCTTGGGTCTTGGGATTTTCAGGGCTGTCACTCCCAACGGTGATCCGCTTCACAAAACGAACATCTGTCACGTCAAAGTAATTTTTTGTCACGACCGACCTATTTAGAATGAACGATGCTGGAGAGATTTCTACTGACCAGCATCATTCATTCTGCTGGATGCTAATTTTTTGGAAGTGCCGCCGCCGCGGGAGGATCTGTGATTGAACGGTTGATGATGTCGAGCACTCGGGCAAGGCCCTCGGGGATACCATTATCTTCCGCGCGAACTTCAACGTGATATTTCGCAGAACTGTCAGAGCTCCGAGTCTGCTCTTTGTGGGCAGCGACAGACCCTTCTACATGAACGCTGACACTGAAGAACCCCATATTGTAGGAGGCATCTCCGGAAAAACCAGCTTTCGAGTCTTCGGACTCCGACGTTGCGAAGTGCGACTTCACTTCCATGTCGAACGTAATATCGACGGTTTTAATGGACAAATTTGGCACTTTGACGATTGCGATCAGGGGAACGTCAAGCTCGACTTTCTGGGGTATGCTTTTTGACGGATCCTTCGGGTCCGTTGTATTGCGGGTGTAAGAAAACTTGACTTGCCTTATGTCACCGACCCCATTTTTGTCCCCCCCGCTCGGCGGAAGAAATCCCACTGTTTTGATAAAATCAGCTGTTGCGCTTGCCAATTGGACTTGTGCATCGCACGCGGCTCTTAAAGGCGAGCCAATCAATTGATCCATCGGCAAGCCGCGGAATTGTTCTGCCATATCGACTAGTTCACCAGCCATTTTATTCCCCTCTTTGCTTCGTTATGGCCTATCGGCCGGTTAGGATTTTTTTGTTACTGTGCTCGGCGGTTCCGGCGTTGGCGGGTTATCACCATCCGATTCACCATCGACTACGGGAAACTCGCCATGCATTTTGTTCAGTTCGCCGATCAAACGCACGAGCCCTTCAGACTGCTCGACCGCCTCAACTTTCAGGATCACTTTTGATGTGTTCCTGCGTCCCAGAAGACTGGGTTGCGGGTTGATGTTGATTTCCCGCCGACTGCCCAGGAAATCATCTGCAACGGTAACGGACGTATCCGAGCTTTCGCCGAGATCACCGAGATCAACGTCAAACTTAAATTCGACTTCCTTAATTCTCAACTGAGCGGGAGAATGCAACGACAAGAGCGGGACGCCGTAGGTAATGTCCTTGCCAAGATCTCCGGGCTTCATCGATGGCAGCGTCAGCTTCATTACGCGCGGTTTGTTGTCTGCCGGATCGAAATAGCGGCCCAGATTGACAATCTGGTTGCGGGCGAGTTCAGCTTGAGCCGTTGCCACGGCACCCGTCAACGCCTCGATCAAAGAATTTAACGTTACCGCCATTCGAAACCGACCCTCATACCTCGTCTTTCGAGAGGTTTATTCATTCGGGAAGCTTAGAAAAATCTTACATCACTGCGCGGGAGCGGCAGTTTGTGATTTATCCCGCAACAATTGCAGTTGGCCCGATAATATTGAAACGTGGTCTTGTTGGACCTGGTGAAGCTTCAGGCCCGACCCATCGCAAAGTTCTCTCAGAATACGCAGGTGGTAGCTGATCAGGTACTGGTTCACGATAGATGTAGTCGACGTTCAGCTGCAGATCCACCGCCGACCCTAATATAAGGGTCAAGGTTTCCGGCGGGCTGCGCCCGACATCAGTAGCTTCACTAACTAATCTTCTATTTCGTGCCCAAATCAAAGTTCCCATAGGCTCAACTCCGCAATAAAATATATTAAAAAATATATTATTTTTTGATGTAAATAAAACTATTCATGAGTTGAATTTTTATTAAAAAACAACTAATAATATATATTAAAGTAAAAATATAATATTTATTATAAAATATATCAGATTAAATTTTAAAATTTATATGAATTTATTTTACCGATAATAAATCAAAAATAATCAAAGTATATATATCGAACGGTCTGGCGTATTTTTGTTCAGACGAAGCCGTCGGCGGGGCGTCGCAGGATGAGCGGCATAAGCTCTATCGCGGAACCGCCGCCCGCATCTATCGCCTGCCACTCAGCTGAGGCGATAGACCGGACGGCGGAGATTGGGTCGAGGATCAGATACTGAGCTTGTCCACGACATTCTGGACGCCGGGGACCGACCAGGCGGCTTTTTCGACGACGTCGCGCTCGTGCCACGCATTGACCTTGCCTTCGAGGCGAACGCTCGTATCGGTGACGGTGACGCGGATGCCTTGTGCCTCGATCTCGGCATTGCGCTTCAAGGCCTCCTCGATCTTGTGCTTGACGTCGGTGGCCTGAACTTTCTGCTGGATCGTGATCAGATTGGTAATGCCGGTGACGCCGGAGATTTTTCTGACGCCTGATTCCGCGGCCACCCGCTGATAATGCCATGGCACTTCGCCGGTGAGGGTTACCCAGCCGCGCTCGGCCTTAACGCTGATCTTGCCCTCGGGAAGCGTTGTGTCCCAAGCGATGATGTTGACGCAACGCCGGGCGATTTCGTCATCCGAGGTTTTCTTGTCGGTCGGGTAGCGGATTTCGATTTCCTGCGCGATCCCCATGACGCCTTTCACCCGACGGGCGGCGCGTTCGGCGGCCTGCTTTTCGGCATAGCTCGACACGTGACCCGTAAGCGTGACGATGCCGCTCTTGGCGGCGACGCCGATTGAGCTTGCCTCGAAGCTTGGATCAAATTCGAGTTCATCAATGACATTTTGTCTCAGATCACTATCATTCATGGTGGTCTCCTTCTGGGTTTGGTGAGGAAGCCCGATTGCGGGGTTCGGGGTAGTTTTCTTTGATCGCTGGAATGGCGTCATTGACGCCGATCAAACGAGCCGAGATTTATCCGTGAACATAGGTGCCCGGAGCGTCATCCAAGGGCGGATATCCCTTTTCAGTGTCGCCTAACGCCGGAGGTGGAGCCATTTCAGGATTGTAGGCAGCGAGCCAATGAGACCACGCCATCCACCATGACCCCTCGACGGGATGAGCGGTTTCAGTCCATGTATCCGGATCGACATAGGGTGCACGGGCCGTGCGGCTTGCAATGCGATACGATCTCCCGGCATGGCCAGGCTCGCTGACAACACCCGCATTATGCCCGCCTGTTGTCAAAACGAATGTGATCTCGTTTTCGACTTCGAGATGGATTTTGAAAACGGACCGCCATGGCGCAACGTGATCCCACTCGGTGCCGACGACAAACATCGGCACATCGACGTCGCGCACGACAACCGGCCGGCCATCGACGTTCAGACGTCCTTCGGCGAACTGGTTTTCGAGGTAGAGTTTTCTCAAGTATTCGGCGTGCATCCGGTACGGCATGCGGGTCGTGTCTTCCGACCAGAGCATGATGTCGATCGGGCGTTCGCGTTCACCCATGAAGTAGTTTTTGATCATCCGGGACCAGATGAGATCGTTCGAGCGTAAGATATGGAAGGCACCTGCCATCTGGGCGGATTGCAGATAGCCGCGCATCCACATCATGTCCTCGACCAGAGCCAACTGGCTTTCATTGATGAAGAGGCGCAATTCGCCTGCCTCGTGGAAATCGACCTGCGAGGCGAACAGGCTGACGGTTTTGAGCCGGGTATCGCCATCGCGCGCCATGGCTGCCGCGGTGATTGCGAGGAGCGTGCCGCCGAGGCAATAGCCCGTGGCATGGAGATTTCGTGAACCGGTAATGGCGCTTGCGGCGTCGAAAGCAGCCATCACACCGTCTTGCCGGTAATCGTCGAGCGACAGATTGCGGTCTTCCGGGCCCGGGTTTTTCCACGACACCATGAAGACGGTGAACCCTTGCTCTGTCAGGTATCGCACAAGGGAATTATGGGGGGAGAGGTCGAGAATGTAGTATTTCATGATCCAGGCAGGAATGATCACAACGGGTTCGGAATGGACCTTTGTGGTTGCCGGGGAATACTGGATGATTTCGGCAAGGCGCGTGCGGGCGACAACTTTGCCTTTCGACGCTGCAACATCGACGCCAACTTTGAAGTTCTCTGTATCCGACGGTCTTTTGCCTGACACAACGCGGAACCAATCATCGACAGCATTGACCGCGCCTTTTGCGAGGTTTGTGCCCTGAGTTTTGACAGTTTGCTCGAGAATATCGGGATTGGTCGCAATAAAATTGCTTGGGGCGATGATATCCAGCATCTGCCGCGCGATGAAAGCAATCAGCGCCTGATGGCGATCGCTCACCCCGTGGACAGCAGCGGCCTGATCCCACCAGCGTTCCATCGCCCTGAAATTGCGGGCGTAAATGGAGAAGGGGGCCTGATGCCAGTTTGCGCTGGCGAAGCGGCGATCAGATGTCAGCGTTTGCAGGCGCCCGCTATTGTCTCCGGTGCGCCTGAGATCGGTGGCCATGTGATCAAGGGCGCGCATTGTCTCGATGATTGCGCATTGGACCAGTTCTATCTGACGTCCCGGGGCTGTTGCGAGATGGCTCGCCCAGTCAAACCAGGCGAGCCCTAATCCGATCATTGACACACCACCCGTAAGCCGCGCGGTACTCGCGTGGATCATCCGGTCCAAGACGGTATGCGGCTGGGCTGACCCGATATCGCGTTTCAGGGACATGTTTTCCGCCTGACGTCCGGAACGCCCCTGCCGCGTATTCGTGGATGATCTCGATGAAGGACTCAGTGTCACGTCAACCTCATGCTTTTGGTGCGAGTGCCCGATATGCGGGAGTGCCGTTTCGTGCTTTGGTTTTTCAGGGCTGGTTCCAAGGTAAGCGCATGCGCCAATCCGGACGCAGCGCATCCATGCGCTTTTTCTGATCGTCGGAGAGGGAGGCGTAGAGTGTCTCCATCGCAGGCTTGATCGTTTTGATCGCGCCCAACATGGCGTTGAGATGGCCTTCGGCCACTGTGAGGCGTTCGATGGGCGTCCAGCTCCCGCCAGCAGGCTTTTCACACAGACCTTCGAGCTGGGTTTGGGCGGATTCAAATGCAGTCTTCAGGGCATCGACATTTGGCCTTTGCGCGTCCGTCGGTTTGATATCGCGCGCGATGAGCGCCATGAAGCGGGCGACATTGCGTTCGCCTTCCTTGCCGCAGAAATGCTCGGATCGTCCCCAGCCCATCCAGTTGCGTGTCGGGCCACCCCACATCATGGCATGACCCGGGCCCCAGCCCAGACCTTCCTGAGCCTGAGCGGCACCCAGCCCCAATGTACCTGCCGTCAGACTGGCAAATAGCAGCGCGCTTGCAAGAAAATGCTTCTTCATCGTCCGTTTCTCCTTTTCGGGAAATGCACGATGGCCCATCCCGCCAATGTTACGCTTTGATAAAAATCAGCGCGGCCCTTTGATCTCGCACAAAGCAAACCGAGCCATTCAGCCCTAGCGTGAGAGTTCCGTGCCCGGACGAAATCTCGGCAAGCGGCTATTCAGAGAAAGGTGACACCATGGAAAGCCAATTATCGCCTGAGGATATTGTGCAGATCATCGGCCCGATCGACGATGAATTGCTCAACGCAATCATCGCAACCGGTGCGGATGTTGCCGATATCGAAATCGCCTATCAGTGGTATGCCGGAATGGACGATATTATGGGCGAGGAAGGGCTTCCGCTAGAAGGCGCGCGGCTGGACGTATATGAAATCCTTCAGGCGGGAGATGTGTTCGATGCTGGTTCCTGAAAAAAGCGAGGAGCCCTTCGAGGGCGTTTCAATGCCGGAAATCAATACGGACAAAGTATGCTTTGTCATTGTGAAATCGCGAGAGAGCGTGGCCGCCGATTCCGGGATGCCGGGGGATTCATCGAATGCGTCGGATGACGGATTTCTGAGTATTCTGACGGAGCGGGGTTCAGTGTCGAGCGGCACTGAACTTGCGGCCTTTATCGACGCCATGGACGAAGACGAGCAGGCGGCACTTGTTGCGCTCATGTGGATCGGACGCGGGGATTATGCGCCTGCCGACTGGGCGGTGGCGATGGCCGATGCGCGGGCGCGACGGACGGGGTCCGTTACGACGTATCTGCTCGGGACGCCGCTTCTTTCGGATTATCTCGAAACGGCTTTGGCCGAATACGGAGAGACGTGCACCGCTTTCGAAATGGGTCGACTTTAGAGCACACAGATTGAGCAGGCGTTTGGCGTGGTGAAAACGCTGGCGAAGTTGCGCCGGACTCTGGACAGGATCAGGTGGCGTTGTTAACGCTTGCCGGATGAAGACCCATCTTTCATCCTTTTCGATTCAGGCCGCTGCCGCAGGATTGCTCGCGGCCTTTGTCGGTTTTGCGAGTTCCTTTGCCGTTGTTGTGCACGGATTGCGAGCCGCGGGTGCCTCCGAGGCGGAAGCTGCCTCCGGTTTGATGGCTGTCGCGATTGCGATGGGGGTGTGCGGCATCTATCTGAGTTTGAAAACCCGATTGCCGATTTCGGTTGCGTGGTCGACTCCGGGAGCTGCATTGCTCGCCAGTTCGCAGATGGTTGAAGGCGGGTTTCCTGCAGCGGTAGGGGCGTTTCTCGTTGCCGGCGTGTTGGTTGTCATCGCCGGGCAGTGGAAACCGCTGGCGCGGGCTGTTGCCGCGATTCCGGCGTCGCTTGCGAACGCCATGCTCGCGGGAATCTTGTTGATGCTGTGTCTTGCGCCGGTCAAGGCCGTTGCACAAATGCCCATGATTGCCTTGCCGATTGTGGTGGTTTGGGCGGTTGTTGCACGGTTCAAGCGGCTGTTTGCGGTTCCGGCGGCCGTTCTTGTGACGGTGGTTGCCATTGTTCTCACGGCCGATACGGGCGTTTCCATCGGCTCGCTCTGGCCGCAACCGATTTTCATTACGCCGGTTTTTACCATCCCCAGCCTGATCGGGATCGCCATCCCGCTCTTTATCGTGACGATGGCCTCCCAGAATATTCCCGGCATGGCGGTTCTGGCTCTCAACGAGTTCAGGCCTGATGCCGGGCCTTTGTTCACCGTGACGGGCCTGTTCAGTCTTCTGGCCGCACCCTTTGGGGGGCATGCCGTGAATCTGGCGGCCATTACGGCGGCGCTGTGCGCAGGGCCGGACGCACATCTGGATCCGACGCGAAGATATTGGTCGGCTGTGGTGGCGGGCGGCGTTTATGTGGTCTTTGGGCTGCTGGCGGGGTTGGCGACGGCGTTGATTGCTGTTTCGCCGCCTGTTCTGATCGAAGCAGTCGCGGGGCTCGCTTTGCTGGGTGCTTTCGGGAATTCGCTGCTGGCGGCAGTCTCCGAACCGGCGGACCGGGAAGCTGCTGTGATCACGTTTGTGGTGGCTGCATCCGGGTTGACGCTATTTGGAATTGGTGGAGCGTTTTGGGGCTTGATTGCCGGGGGGGCAATTCGAATGCTCGCGCGCTCAAAATTCCGTTGATTTTGTGATCACAATTTACTGATTTCCCTTGCCGTGAACTGTCGGATATGGTGGAGGTCTGGAATTAAAAACCTTGCAGGAGATGATGATGACTGCTCTTCCCAATTCCGCCGCTGCCCGCGATATCGAGTTTTATTTTCATCCCGTGACCAATGCGCGGCGGCACGAGCAGGTCGGCCCGATGATCATCTCAAAGGGCAAGGGTATCCATGTCTATGATGATGCCGGCAAGGAATATATCGAGGCGATGGCGGGGCTGTGGAGTGTGGCGGTCGGCTTCGGTGAGGAGCGGCTTGTGCAGGCGGCGACGCGGCAGATGAGCGAATTGCCGTTCTATCATTCATTCTCGCATAAATCGCATCCACAGGCGATTGATCTGGCCGAGCGCCTTGTCAAAATGGCACCGGGAAAGATGGGCAAATGCCATTTCACCAATTCGGGATCGGAAGCGAATGATACCGCTGTAAAGCTCGTCTGGTTTTACAACAATGCCCGGGGCAAGCCCGAGAAAAAGAAGATTATCTCGCGCATCAAAGCCTATCATGGCATCACATTAATGTCGGCGAGCCTGACGGGATTGCCGAATAATCACCGTGATTTTGACCTTCCATTTCCGCAGATCAAGCATGTTGGTTGCCCGCATCATTACCGCTTTGCAGAGCCGAACGAGACGGAGGAAGCGTTTGCGACGCGTCTTGCCAAAGAGCTCGAGGACCGGATTTTGAGCGAAGGGCCGGAGACTGTCGCGGCCTTTATAGGCGAGCCGGTGATGGGCGCGGGCGGCGTATTCATTCCGCCGCGGACGTATTGGGAAAAGATCCAAGCCGTCTGCCGCAAATATGATGTGCTGATCATTGTCGATGAAGTGATCAACGGATTTGGGCGGACGGGTAATACGTGGGGTAGCGATACTTACGGGATCGTTCCCGACATGATGATTTGCTCAAAGCAGATCACGTCTTCCTATGTGCCGCTGGCAGCATTGCTGTTTACGGATGAAATTTATCAGGTTGTGGCCGATAATACGGCAAAGATCGGCACCTTCGCCCATGGCTTTACGACGGCGGGGCATCCGCTGGCGATGGCGGTTGCGATGGAGAATTTGAACATCATCGAAGAGCGCAATCTGATGGGCCGGGTGAACGAGTTGAGCCCGGCATTTCTGAAGCGGTTGCATAGCTTTGGAAGTCATCCGCTGGTCGGGGAGACACGCGGCGTGGGGCTGATCGGGGCGCTTGAACTCGTCTCCGACAAGACCACCAAAGCAGGCTTCGAGAAGCCGGGCGCGACGGGCCTCAAACTGGCCGAATTGGGTCATGAAGAGGGGATCATCTTCCGGGCAATCGGCGACATCATTGCGTTCTGCCCGCCTTTGATCATTTCCGAGGCGCAAATCGATGATTTGTTCAACCGGTTTGAACGGGCTTTAATGCGCCTTACGGTGTAAAATGTGTTGGACGGTTGGACTGGTGATTTCCATATAAAGAGCGAGATATATCAATGAGCGGAAACGGTAAGGTTGCGATGATTACCGGTGCGGGATCGGGTGTTGGACGGTCTGTTGCGCTGGCGATGATGAAAGAAGGGTATTCCGTCGTTCTCGCCGGACGCCGACAGGACGCACTCGACGAGACGATCACGCTCGGCGCGTCATTCGGTGCCGCTGCGCTCGCTGTTTCGACGGACCTTGCCAATCCCGATGCGGTCAAGAATCTCTTCGCCAAGGCGAAAGAGCGTTTTGGCCGTCTGGATGTTCTGTTCAACAATGCCGGGACGAATGCACCACCGATCCCGATCGAGGATCTCAGCTTCGAGCAGTGGCAGAATGTGCTGGGTGCCAATCTGACGGCAGCATTCCTGTGCACGCAGGAAGCGTTCCGGATCATGAAGGACCAGTCACCACGGGGTGGCAGGATCATCAATAATGGCTCTGTTTCGGCGCAGGCACCGCGGCCGAATTCGGCGCCCTATACGGCGACCAAGCATGCCATCACCGGCTTGACGAAATCGACGTCGCTTGACGGGCGGAAATATGACATTGCCTGCGGCCAGATCGATATCGGCAATGCGGCAACCAATATGACGCAGAAGATGAGCACCGGCGTTCTGCAGGCGAATGGGACGGTCGGCGTTGAGCCGACAATGGATGTCGACAATGTCGCGCGCGCGGTTGTGTTTATGTCAAGCCTGTCGCTCGATGCCAATGTCTCGACGATCACTGTGATGGCAACAAAGATGCCGCTTGCGGGGCGCGGGTGATTTTGGTGGGTCGGGCGGTCTAGCGGTCGCTCGGCATCAACTGAGTTGCAAACTGGAACCAGGCGGCGATGTCGATGACGACGACGCCGCCCTTGTTGGTGACGAGGCCAACTTCGGCCAAGCGGGCGATTTTGCGCCGCGCGGTCTCTTTCGGGATCAAAGCAAACTCGGCGGCGGATGCGATATTGGTGGCGGCAATATAGCCGCGTGACCCCATCTGATGAATTTTCTCGGTGTTTAGATATCCGATGCCGAGATAGAGCAACGCTTCCTCGATATCGAGATCATAGGTCCGGCGGATGGCGTCGAGGCAGCGGAAGATGGAACGCACGGACTGAAAGCGACGGAGCTCGTGCAGGTTTTCGAGAGGCGAAAATTCGCCTGTCCGCACGCTTTCACTATTCACCAATGCAACCATACGCTTGAACTCAACTTCACTGATACGTTAAAGCAAAATCACTCTATCGTGCCTTCTAAAATAATTCCAGTCATCCCCAAATATTTCCACGGTTTAGCGCGTCTTATTTGATCAAATATGACAACTCGGAAAAGTTTGGCACAGAACTTGTAGATACCGTGAAATTGAGACGTGCTGGTTTACTAGCACTGAGACTGTTGCAATGGTGGATAAGATTGATTGATATGCTCATATAATTGATGTTCAAATACAAAATTTGTCACCTTCAATTAATAAATTCACATTAGAATGTTAATTGAAAATAAGAACACAAAAACCGCTCAATTCAGGGAAATAAACGGACGGCTGATATTGCCAGATTGCTTGATGACCGAAACGCCATGATCGAAATTATTATAGCCGGGAGATGTAGATGTTAAGTATTGTGGGCCTTGTCGTCGTGATGGCTGCTGTTTTTGGCGTCTTCGTATTGCACGGAGGTGATCTTGCACCCGTGATTCATGCCGCTCCTGCCGAGTTGGCATCGATTGGTGGCGCGGCCATCGGCGCAATGCTCGTCGGCAACAGCATGAACGTCATCAAGGGCGTTGCAAGCGGTTTCGGCAAGGTCTTCGGCGGTCCGAAGTACAAAAAGCAGGATTATCTTGATACGATCTTTCTGGTGTCGCGATTGATGAAAATTTTGCGTGTTGATGGCCCCGTTGCCCTCGAATCACATGTTGAAAATCCCGAATCGAGCGCGATTTTCGGCGAATACCCGAAACTCCTCAAAGATCATACCCTCGTCCATCTGATCACCGATACGGTTCGTTTGATGGTGATTTCATCCGGTACGCTGAATGCCTATGCCGTTGAAGAAGTGATGGATAACGGCCTGAAAGCTCACCATCACCACTCGATGGAACCGGTAACGGCGCTGGGAGCGATGGCGGGCGCTTGCCCGGCGCTCGGTATTGTTGCCTGCGTTCTCGGCGTTGTGAAAACCATGGGCTCGATCGATCAGCCACCAGCGGTGCTCGGAGCCTTGATCGGTAGCGCACTTGTCGGAACCTTCATGGGCGTGCTTTTGGCCTATGGCGTTATCGAGCCGATTTCATTCCGCCTCAAGCAGGTGATCGAGGAGGATAGCGAGATCTATGTTGTTGTGAAGCAGATCATTGTTGCCACGCTTCATGGCCACCCTCAGCCACTCGTGATCGAGGCTGCCCGTTCAGGCATCGCCCATCACAACCAGCCGGATTTCGGCGAAGTGTTCGACGGCCTCAGAGGCAAATAATCGATGGCTTCCACGCCGAAAAAGACGGATGCGGCGCCGGAAATCCCGGCACCGATCATCATCAAGAAGATTGTTGGCGGACATGGCGGCGCGCATGGCGGCGCGTGGAAAATCGCGCTTGCCGACATGATGACCGCGATGATGGCGTTTTTTCTGCTGATGTGGCTGCTTGGCGCGACCAATACCGATTCACGCAAGAGCATTGCTGATTATTTCAAACAAACGCCTTTGCTGAAAATGGGTAGCAATGCGGGCTCGAACGGTGTTCTTGGCGGACGTTCCATGATCAGTCCGGAAGGTTTGCCGGATTCTGTCGCCCAGACGAGCATCGCGAATGTGATGCCGCCCACGCAGGCGTCCGGTGGCGAAGATCGGGATGAAGGTCCCGAGGGACAGCTCTCCGCCAATGGCGAATTCCAGCAGGGCGAAGGGCGATCAGGTCAGGGGCAGGGTCCGGCAGATGGCGGGCCGACCGACGAGAAGAAATTCGGCTCGCAATCCAAAACGGATACGGTTCAGGAGGGAGCTTCGAATACCGGCGAGGGGGACTCGGCAGATCAGGCAGCAAAGGACCCGCCGCCAAAGCCCGCCGATCAACCAACTGAAAGCCCGCCGACCACGGAAGCCGATGCAGCGGCGATGACCGAAGCGGAGAAGAAAAAAGTAGCAGCCGATGTCGACAAGAAGAATCTTGAGGCGCTGGAAGCGAAGGTGATGGACGCGATCAAACAGGATCCGAATTTGAGCAAGCTGGCTGAACAGGTCCAGTTCGTGAGGGTTAAGGACGGGTTGCGGATCGAAGTGATCGAAAAAGCGGATTTTTCGATGTTCGCAGTGGGTACAACCCGTGTTCTGCCGCGTGCTTCCGGTCTGGTCGGTGAGGTTGCCAAGGCGATTTCCGATTTGCCGAACAAGGTCGTCATCCGAGGACACACAGATAGCAGAGGTTATGCACTCGATAACGAGATGAATAATTGGCTGCTGTCGGCGGAACGCGCTGAGAGTACGCGGCAGGTTCTTGAGGCGCAGGGAGTTGCACCAGAGAAGATTGTTCGCGTCGAAGGCGTGGCCGACACGGATCCTTTCAACAAGGACGACCTGATGGATGTGCGCAATCGAAGGATCAGCATCACGTTGCAATTCCAGGACGGTCAGAGTGCCGAAACCATGCCGAAGGTCAACCCATGAGTGAACCGGCAAAAGATGGTGATGACAAGGCACCTGCCGCACCGATTATCTTCAAGAAGGTCCCGGGGGGACATGGTGGCGCGCATGGCGGCGCGTGGAAGATCGCGCTTGCCGACATGATGACCGCGATGATGGCGTTCTTTCTGCTGATGTGGCTGCTTGGCGCCACGAATACCGCCTCGCGAAAGGGTATTGGCGAATATTTCCGGCAAAAGACCAGTCTATTGAGCTTGAGTGATCAGGCGGGGACGAACGGCATTGGCTCCGGCAGGACTGCGGGAGAGCCGGACGGATTTCCCGAGAAGGCCGTTCAAAGCGGTGTGCTGCAAACGGTGATTCCGGTTGACTCAAACAATGGACCGGACCGCAACAAGGCACCTGCCGGCGTTACCAAAACAACGGAAACGGCCGAGCAGGGTGTTGGAAAATCCGGCGAGACTGAAGGCAAGAAAACGGGGTCAACCACGGATCTTGCCGAGAAGGGCGCAAAGGTTCCCGAGTCGGAAGGTAAAGGCGGGCTCTCGAAGACCGGCGACGGAATGGGAGAAAAACCTGCTGATGCCGCCTTGACGGAGGCGGAGAAGCAGAAAATTGCCAAGGAAGTCGAGCAGAAATCGTTCGACAAGGTGGAGCAGCAAATCAAACAGGCTATGGCCGATGATCCGACGCTGGCCAAACTTGCCGGGCAGGTCAAATTTATCCGCGAAAAGGAAGGGCTCAGGATCGAAATCATCGATAAAGCCGATTTCGCGATGTTTGCAATCGGGACAACCAATCTTCAGGAGAGCGCACAATATCTGCTGAGCGATATTGCATGGGCGGTGCGGGAGATGCCCAATAAAGTTGTTCTGAGAGGCCATACAGACGGTTTCGGGTATAACCCGGCCGATGCGATGAATAATTGGCGCCTTTCGGCAAAGCGTGCAGACAGCGCACGCCAGATGCTGGAGGAAGAGGGCGTCGACAAATCGCGCTTTGCCCGGATCGAGGGTGTTGCCGACAAAGATCCTTATAATCCGGAGAACCCTCTGGACCCACGCAACCGGCGCATCAGCATCACAATCCTGACAGCCGAAGGCGCCAATTAACCCGCGATCCGGCGATCACCGGCGCTGGCCGAATTGCCATATCCCGTCGGGCGTAACAGCTCTCGTCCTGTGGTTGCCGCGTAAGGTGCGGTGATGAAAATCCCAATTGGGCCGCAACGACCGGATCATTGCGACATCGTTGATGGCGGCGCGCGACAAAAGCCCGGTGACCTCGCCGGCATCGTTCGTCACGATCAGGACCGGCGAAAGTGTTGTTCCGAAGAGGTCGAGTGCTTTTGAGAGATTGTGTTTTTCGCGGATAACGGCATCGGCCGCCCCCATCATGTTGATGACCGGAAACGTCTCGCCATGTTCTTTGAGTGCGGCGACGATTGCACCGCGCGTGACGATACCGCTTGGCCGACCTGATTGATCGACCACGGGAAAGTCCGTCATCGCCGTATTCAGGAGATGCTCGACGGCATCACCGATCCGGGCATTTTCCGGGATTGCGACAATCGAGGTTATCATTGCATCTTCCACCGTGAGATCGTGGGCGATATCGCGGATCGAGACCGCATCGGCCTCGGCGCCTGCGGCGATATAGATGAAGATCGCAATAAAAATCAGCACCGGATTGCTGATGAAGCCGAGAAAGCCAAGGATGAACGCAAAGCCCTGACCGATTGTTGCGGCTGTGCGTGTAGCATCGGTATACCTCATACGCATTGCGAGCAGTGCGCGCAGTACACGCCCGCCATCCATCGGGAAGGCGGGAATGAGGTTGAAGCCCATCAGAATGAGGTTGGCGGCGGCAAGGCGCATGACCAGACTTGAGCCTGCGATATCGAGTTGTACCAGATCTTCGGCAGTGATCGTCGAGCCAAGCGCGACCAGTAATCCTGCCGCGATGGCAAGATTGACGGTTGGCCCCGCAATCGCGACGAGGAGCTCTTGCGACGGCTTTTCGGGAATACGCTCCATATTTGCAATCCCGCCGATCGGGAACAGCGTGACATCGCTGGTTTTGATGCCGAACCGTCGTGCCATCAGGATATGGCCGAATTCATGGAGCACGACACAGAAAAACAGCAGACTGATGAAGGCTAGCGTATCCCACGCCGCCGCAGCACCCTCAAGCCGGTATTGGCTGACGCCGATCCAGAGCAGAAAGAGCACGAAGGTGAGGTGAATTCGAACCGAGGTGCCGGCTATACTTCCGAGATTGATCGACCAACGCATTGCATAGTGCCTTTCTGGCAGAGGAGAAAAAACCGCCCGGGGACGATCAGGGAGTGCTCATCAATCAACGCAATGAACCCGCGAGCGTTGCGATGCGTTGTTCCAAATCAAAGGAGCGGAAGGATGTTTGATGATCGGACACAGGCTGGCAGGCGATTGGCGGCCCGGCTGGGTTCTCTCGCGGGCAGGAATATTGTGGTGTTTGCGCTGCCGCGGGGTGGCGTGCCGGTGGCAGCACCTATTGCAGAGCGGCTCTCGGCGCCGCTTGATCTGGTGCTTGTCCGGAAGATCGGAGCGCCGTCGCAGCCTGAGCTGGCGATTGGTGCTGTAACGGACGGGATCGAGCCGGAATGCGTGTTCAATCAGGAGATTATCCGCGGGCTTGATGTCAGCCAGACGGAGATTGACCAGATCAGCGCACGAGAAAAGACCGAGATCGAACGCCGTCGGGCGCTTTACCTGCATGATCGGCCGAGGGTCGATGCACGAGGACGAATTCTCATTGTGGTGGATGACGGGATCGCCACCGGAGCGACGATGAAAGTGGCGCTGAAGGCATTGAAACGGCACGAACCGGCGCGGATGATTCTGGCAGTGCCCGTCGCCTCACCCGAGGCTCTTGCAGATTTGAAGCCCTTGGTTGACGAGGTTTTCTGTTTGGAGTCGAGCGCCTATTTCCCGGGAGTTGGGGCGTTTTATCGGGATTTTCCGCAAGTGAGTGACGCCGAAGTGATTGCGCTCCTAGATCATTTGCCGCCACCGAGAGCAGCTGGGTGACATCAAGGGCGGGCCGAGTGTGCATTGACCCGTGCGCGTCGATTGATTTTTGACCAAAATGACGCCGATGTGGTTGACGAATGAACGTTCATTCACTATTTGGGCGGCATGAGTGCTCTTGCGCATGTGCGGCAACAGGATCGACAGCAGGATCGACGGACGCATATTCTCGATGCGGCCGAGCGGTGTTTTGCGCGTTCGGGCTTCCATCGCACGACAATGCAGGACGTGGCCCGCGAGGCGGGCATGGTGCCGGGCAATCTCTACCGTTATTTCCCCTCCAAGGATGCAATGATCGCAGGGCTGGCGGAGCGCGACCGGCTTGAAATTGCAGCCGATTTTGCGTCCCTTTCAGGCGCACCGGATTTTCTGGAGGCGTTCAAAGCATTGGGCCGGAAGTATTTTCTCGAGGAACCACGGGAAAAAGCGATCATTGCGCTCGAAATCTGGGCAGAGTCGAGTCGTAACCCGCAAATGGCCGCGATGCGCGCCGCTATTCATGAAGAAGTCCACTCCGGCATTTGCCGCGTATGCTCCGAGGCGCAACACAACGGGGCCGTCCATCCCGGTATTGATATTCCCGCTGTGGCACGACTGATCACCATGTTATCGGACTCCTTGATCAAGCGCAGGGCGATCGACCCTGATTTCGAGGCTGCGCGTGATATTGAAAGTGTAATCAACCTGATTGGCGCCATGTTGGGCGGCGCTTGTATCTCGGGTCAGAACAGTCCAACAACGCACACTTTGATTGCTGGAAAAAGATCATGATTTGGAGCCGTATTATTGCTGTCCTCTTGGTTGTTGGTGCTGTCGGATGGATTGCATCCGGGCAAAGTGGCAAGAAGGAGGAGCCCGCACCGCAATCGGCGTCGTCGGAAGCCGTGGCGCCTGCGCCGTTCAAGGTGTCGGTGCAGGAGGCAATTGTCGAGCAACGGTCACGTAAACTGACGCTTTCGGGCCGGACCGAGGCGGATGTCCGCACAACGGCGGTAGCGCGGACGAGCGGGACGCTGACGGCAGTGAATGTGCGGCGCGGTTCGGCTGTGGCGGTGGGCGATGTGATTGCTGTGCTCTCGGATGAAGCACGGGAATCGAATGTGCTGCAGGCGCAGGCACGCGTCGAACAGCGGATGAAAGAGTTTGATGCCAAGCGCCTGCTTGTCGAGAGCGGTAATCTCGCGAAGCTCAGCCTGTCGCAATTCGAAGCCGATCTGAAGGGCGCGCAGGCACAACTTGCCCAGGCGGAGGCGGAGCGCGACAGAGGTGTCGTGCTGGCTCCGGTCGCGGGGATTGTGAACGAAGTGCCGGTGACACTCGGCCAAAGCCTGTTACCGGGCGCACCGGTGGCGGAAGTCATGTCGCTTGATCCGATGCTCGCGGTTGTCGAGATTTCCGAGCGCCGTTTGAGTGGCGTCAAGGTCGGCGAAAAGGCCGATGTGCGATTGGTCAGCGGTGAAGAAGTATCGGGAACCGTCAGGTTCATCTCGAACCGCGCCAGCCCGCAGACGCGAACCTATCGGGTTGATGTCAGCATTCCGAACCCGAACAACACGATTGTGGACGGAGTGACGGCGGAAGTGAGCCTTTATCTCGCGCCTGTCGCGGCGACAAAGGTCGCGCGTTCGGCGTTGACATTCTCGGCTGAGGGACGTCTCGGGGTCCGCGCGGTGGGTGCGGATGGTAAAGTAGGATTTGTGCCGGTGGGTCTTGTCGAGGACCAGACGGAATATCTCTATGTGTCCGGGATTCCCGAAGGAACCCGTATCATTGTCGAGGGTCAGGACTTCGTGAAGGAAGGCCAGACGGTTGAAGCCGTGCCGGCCAAGATTTCGTAAGCCCATTGTAGCGAGAGCGGAACGACGCGATGAAAACCCTGGTCAATTATGCGATCTCCCATGCAAGGCTGACACTCGCTTTGCTGATCTTTCTTCTGGTTGCCGGGTTCTCCGCCTATCAGACGATCCCGAAAGAAGCAGAACCCGACGTCAAGGTGCCGATTGTCTATGTGCAATTGTCCCAGCGCGGGATCAGCCCGGAGGATTCCGAGCGTTTGCTGCTGCGTCCGATGGAAACACAGCTGAAATCGGTCGCGAATGTGAAGGAGATGCGATCCACCGCATTCGAGGGCGGTGGCTTCGTGCTGCTTGAATTCGAAGCGGGGTTCGACTCCGCCAAGGCCCTTCAGGATGTGCGCGCCAAGGTTGATGATGCCAAGCGCGATCTGCCGAAGGACGCGGATCAGCCGGCTGTGCGTGAAGTCAATCTGTCCTTGTTCCCGGTTTTGGTCGTTGCCCTCACCGGCGAGGTTCCCGAGCGCACCTTGCTCCGGATTGCGCGCGGCACGAAGAACGCGCTCGAGCAGATTCCGGGTGTGCTTTCGGCTGATTTGCGCGGTGCGCGTGACGAAGTTGTCGAGATTATCGCCGAGCCGATGCTGCTGAAAAGCCACGATATCAGCCTCGATGCGTTGATCGGCGGTATTTCGCAGAGCAATAGCCTCGTTGCGGCGGGTGCGCTCGAGGGCGATACGGGGCGGTTCGCCGTGAAAGTTCCCGCCTTGATCGAAAAGCCGGAAGATATTTTGAAGCTCCCTGTCTCTGCCTCGAGCGGTGCCAGCGTGACGCTCGGCGATGTTGCGGAAGTTCGCCCGACCTTCAAGGACGCAACGTCCGTCACCCGTGTGAACGGCAAGCCAGCCATTGCGATCGAAGTCTCGAAGCGGACAGGATCGAACCTGATCGAGACCGTGGATGCAGTCAAATATGTGATTGGCGAAGTAAAAAAGACATGGCCGGAAACGGTGTCGGTCACGTTCAGCCAGGATAAGTCAAAGACGATCCGTGACATGCTGCACGAGTTGCAAAACAGTGTGATTACGGCTGTTCTGCTTGTGCTTGTGATCATGATGCTGACGCTCGGCGGTCGTGCATCTCTCTTTATCGGCATTGCAATTCCGGGATCGTTTCTCGCCGGTATTCTGGCACTCCAGATGGCAGGTCTGACGGTCAATATCGTGGTGCTATTCGCGCTGATTTTATCGGTCGGAATGTTGGTCGATGACGCGATTATCGTATCCGAATACGCGGAACGACGGATGGCGGAGGGGATGCAGCCGAAGCAGGCTTTCAGCCTTGCGGCCTCGCGAATGGCCGGACCTGTGATCGCGGCGACGATGACCCGTGTTGCGGCGTTCTCGCCTCTGCTTTTCTGGCCGGGGATTGTTGGCCAGTTCATGAAATATATGCCTTTGACGTTGATCGCGACGCTCTCGGCATCGCTCGTCGTTGCATTGTTCTTCACGCCGACACTTGGCGCCCTGCTTGGTCGGGCGGCAGACAAGCCGCATGATGACCGGGCCAAGGACAAAGGCCTCTATATGCGGGTCGTGCGATTCTGCGTGAGGTATCCCGCGCTGACACTCGCTGCAACGTTCTTTTTGCTCGTGACCGTGATCAAGTCCTACGGAGCGTTCGGCAAGGGTGTGGAATTCTTCCCGAGTGTCGAGCCGGATTTCGGCATTGTGCAGATCCATGCGCGTGGCAATTTGTCGATCAGTGAAAAAGATGCGCTCGTTCGCAAGGTCGAGGAGCGCATTCTGCCGATGCCTGAATTGCGGACAATTTATGCACGCGCCGGCGAGAGCCAGAAGGGTTCGGATGAAGTCTCGGAGGATACGGTCGGCTCGATCCAGTTCGAGTTTATCGACTGGCAACGTCGCCGCGCCGCGCATCTCATCATGGACGAGATCCGCGCCAAGACGGCAGATATTCCGGGCGCTTCGATCGAGGTCACGGCGCCGAAAGGCGGCCCGCCCACGGGTAAGGCGATCCAGGTACAATTGGCGGCGATTGATCCGGACGGGTTGATACCTGCAGCGCGCAAGGTCGAGGAGATTTTGAAAAATTATCCGGATATCCGCGATATCGATAATGGTCTGCCGCTGCCGGGAATTGACTGGAAAATCAAGGTCGACAAGGCGGAAGCCGCCAAATTCGGCGCGAGCGCAACAAGTGTCGGAACCGCGCTGCAATTGGTGACAAACGGTCTCAAAGTCTCCGAATACCGGCCAAATGACACCGACAAATCGGTTGATCTGATTATCCGGTTTCCGGAAGACAAGCGCACACTCGATGATATCGAGGAATTGCGCATGAACACCGCGATGGGCTCGGTGCCGATTGGCAATTTCGTGATGTTGCAGCCGAGCCAGCGTGTCAGCCAGCTGAACCGGGTCGCGGGAAGCCGAATTATGACTGTGTCAGCCAATGTCGCAGAAGGTGTGCAGTCGGCGGTTGTTCAACAGTCCGTGATGGATGCCTTGTCGAAAGCTGATCTCGGGCCGGGCATTACCTTCAAAATGAAGGGCGAGGACGAAGAGCGCGCGAAAGCGGGAGCGTTTCTCGCTAAAGCGTTCGGAACCGCCATGTTCCTTATCTTTGCGATTCTGCTCGCGCAGTTCAACAAATTCTCGAGCGTGCTTCTCGTGCTATCGGCGGTGGTCTTGTCGACGATCGGCGTTCTGCTCGGTTTGATGGTTATGGGGCAGGCCTTCGGCGTCGTGATGACCGGCATCGGCATTATCGCGAATGCGGGGGTGATCGTGAACAATAATATCGTTCTGATTGATACCTATGACCGGCTGCGTCGGGAAGGCGTTGCGGCCTATGATGCGATCATCGAGACATGTCGCGAACGTGCGCGCCCCGTCGTACTGACGGCGGTGACGGCCATTCTTGGTGTGCTTGCCATCGCCTTCGGCATCAATGTCGATTTCATCAATCGCGAATTGGCCTTTGGTGCACCATCGACGCAATGGTGGGTGCATTTGTCCTCGGCAATCGTGTTCGGATTGGGTTTTGCAACAATCCTGACGCTTGTTGTGACGCCTGCGGCGCTGATGGCAATCGCCAATCTGAGCGATTGGCGGCAGGCGCGCAAAGCACGCCGGATCGAACGCCGTGAGGCCAAGCGGGGCGGACCCGAAAAGGTGATTATCACCGAAGCCCAACCGCAAATCGCGGCGGAGTGAGACTGCGCGAACGCATGACCCGTCAACGTTTCGACGCTTGACGGGCGGTGCGTTCGGCGTCATGTGCGGGTGTTCTCTGCACGCAATTGCCGGATGGTGATGATCGATGACTGATACGCTTCGAAACATATTGAGCAAGGTGCCCGTGGTGCCGGTGTTGACGGTGCACGGTCCCGAGGATGCTGTCCCGCTTGCCCGCGCGCTCGTTGCGGGCGGTCTGACAGTTCTCGAAATAACATTACGGACCGAAGGCGCGTTGAAAGCGATTGAAGCGCTTGCCCGCGATGTGCCCGAGGCAATGATCGGCGCAGGAACCGTGCTGACGCCCTCCCAAATTAGCGAGGCGATGTCCGCCGGTGCGGGGTTCATCGTGAGCCCGGGATCGACAGTGAAGCTGGCGGAAGCGGCGCAGCACCAAAACATTCCGTTTCTGCCCGGTGTTGCCACCGCGAGCGAGGCGATGCTGATGGCGGAACTTGGCCACCACGTGCTGAAGTTTTTCCCGGCGGAACCCGCGGGCGGTGTCGCCTATCTCAAATCACTCGGTGCCCCGCTGCCGCATCTCACCTTCTGCCCGACGGGCGGGATCGACGCGGAGAAGGCGCGCGCCTATCTCGCACTTTCGAATGTGATCTGCGTCGGCGGATCATGGGTGACGCCCGCCGCCGCCTTGAAGACGGGGGACTGGGCGACTGTGACGCAATTGGCGAAAGAGTGCGCGGGGTTGCGGTGATGTTTTTTTTCGTCTTCGCGAGTGGAGGCGAAGCGATCCAGCTGATGCCTGGTAAAGGACGTTCTGCCTTCCACAATTCACGCTTCGCCAGATAGCATCTGGATCGCGTCGCACGGCTCGCGATGACGGGGTACTACATTTTATCTAGGCGTGCTTTCAGTCAGGAATTTTTCGATCCGCGCGAGTGCTTTGAGAATATTCTCGGTTGAATTGGCGTAGGAGAGGCGGATGAAGCCTTCGCCATAGACGCCGAAATCCGGGCCGCCAATGGTTGCGACGCCGGTTTCCTCGAGCAGGGCCGAGGCGAGCGGTTTTGCCTTCCAGCCGGTTTTTGAAATATTGGGGAAGGCGTAGAAGGCGCCCTTGGGCGTTGCGGCCGAGACGCCCGGCAGTTTGTTGAGCCCGTCAACAACGACTTTCCGGCGGCGATCGAATTCCGCGACCATGCTGTGCACGGCATCTTGCGGGCCTATCAGGGCTTCGAGCCCCGCATATTGCGCCGAGGCATTGACGCAGGAGAATGAATTGACCGCGAGTTTGCGTGCCGCGTCATAAAGCTGCTTCGGCCAGACCGAATAGCCCATACGCCAGCCGGTCATGGCGTAGGTTTTCGACCAGCCATCGAGCAAGATCAGCCGGTCGCGGATTTCGGGGTAGGCGAGCAGGGTTTGATGCGCCTCGCCATCATAGGTCATCTGGGCATAGATTTCGTCCGACATGATCGCGACATCGGGGAATTTCTCGAGGCCCTTCACGAGTTTGTCGATTTCGGCCTTAGGCGTCACACCGCCTGTGGGATTGGCCGGCGAATTGACGATCAGCAGCCGGGTTTTCGGCGTGATCAGGGCCAATGTCTCCTCCGCCGAGAAGGCAAAGCCGTTCTCCTCGCGCACCGGAACCGGAATGGCCCGTGCGCCGGTAAACTCGATCATCGAGCGATAAATCGGAAAACCGG
>Ga0192647_100642_pt1 | contig 24445 bp, 18 predicted proteins | sample LauGreFa1BDMLBSN_2_FD_133046 | JGI IMG/M metagenome (GOLD analysis project Ga0192647, IMG submission 133046) | Freshwater lake microbial communities from Lake Michigan, USA - Fa13.BD.MLB.SN - reassembly | ecosystem: Environmental > Aquatic > Freshwater > Lake | place: Lake Michigan, USA...
GCGTGACTTTAGGAGATACACCATGAAATGGCAAACACCTGCAGCTAGCGACATGCGTTTCGGTTTCGAAATCACCATGTACATCGCTAACCGTTAATTTAACGGTGGTCTGTCGAGGCAACTCGACAGACCTTTTTTCTTTTTGTGGCTATGTTGATGTTCCGCGCTTGACGCGGTTTTTTTTTAAAGCGGCGCTATCGTGAAAATTCATGTGCTTGGTTCAGCCGCTGGCGGCGGGTTCCCTCAGTGGAATTGCAATTGCCCGCAATGCAGTGCAGTGCGGGCGGGTAGCTCGCACCACGTGGCGCGCACCCAATCTTCCATTGCAGTCACTGCCAACGCGACCGATTGGCTGTTGATCAACGCCTCTCCCGATGTGCTGCAACAAATCAAGGCCTTCCATGCGCTGCAACCTGCGCGTGCCTTGCGCGACACAGGTATCGCCGCGGTGTTGTTGATGGATGCGCAAATCGACCACACCACCGGTTTGTTGATGTTGCGCGAGCACCGACAAAAACTCCCCTTGTGGTGCCATCCCTTGGTGCGTGAAGACCTCAGCACGGGTAACCCGCTGTTCAAGGTGCTCGAGCACTATTGCGGTATCGATTGGCATGACTTGCAATTGCAAACACCTTTTCATGTGCCGGCACTCCAAGGCTTGCAATTCGAGGCCCTGCCCTTGATCAGCAACGCGCCTCCTTATTCCCCTCACCGAGACAAACCTCAACCCGGCGACAACGTGGGTTTGAAAGTGCGCGACGAAACGAGCGGCAAAACTTTGTTTTATGCACCTGGCTTGGGGCGCATGGAAACCCATGTGTGGCAGGCCATGCAGTCTGCGGATTGCGTGCTGGTGGATGGCACCTTGTGGACTGACGATGAAATGATTGCTTTGGGTGCGTCGAAAAAAACCTCGCGCGCCATGGGACACATGCCGCAAAGTGGTGCAGACGGCATGATCGAATGGCTAGACAAATTGCCCGCCCATGTCAGAAAAATTTTGATTCACATCAACAACACCAATCCCATTTTGGACGACAGTAGCCCACAACGACAGACCTTGAAGTCACACGGCATCGAGGTGGCGTTTGATGGCATGGAGATCACCCTGTGAACAATGCAATGAATGAAGCGCTTGCTGACACCCGTACGCCTTGGGGTCCAGAAGAATTTGAAATCCTGTTGCGGGGCAAAAGCACCAGCTATCACATTCACCATCCTTTTCACGTGATGATGGCCGAAGGCAAACTCAATGCTGCGCAATTGCGCGGTTGGGTGGCCAACCGTTTTTACTACCAAATATCCATTCCGTTGAAAGATGCTGCTATTTTGTCCAACTGCAACGATCGAGAGATCCGCCGCGAATGGATTTTGCGCATCCTCGACCACGACGGTTTTGATTTGAATGGCATCCATGATGAAGGCGGCATTGAAGCTTGGATCCATTTAGGCCAAGCCGTGGGTTTAAGCCGGGACGATGTCACATCGCTGCGTTATGTGGCACCTGCCAGTCGTTTCGCCGTCGACGCGTATGTCAACTTTGCGCGACGTCAGCCGTGGCAAGAGGCGGTGGCCTCGAGCCTGACCGAATTGTTCGCGCCGCATATTCACCAGCAACGGATTGACACTTGGCCGGAAAAATACCCCTGGGTGGATCCGACAGGCTTGCAATATTTCAAAAACCGTTTGACACAAGCGCGTCGTGATGTGGCGCACGGACTGAAATTCACCCTCGACTATTTCAGCCAGACCCGCGCTATGCAAGAGCGTGCACTGGAAATTTTGCAGTTCAAACTCAATGTGTTGTGGGCATTGGCAGACGCCATCATGCTGGACCAATGCAATGTGCAAATCACTGGGCCCAAAACATGAGCGCAGATGACGATGTGCTCAACAGCACGCCCGCTTTGTCCGCCATGTACCGTTTGCAATGGGAAGAAGTCCAGCAAGCGTGGGTGTTGCTGTACCCCGAAGGCATGGTGAAGTTGAACGGCAGTGCGGGTGAAATCATCAAGCGATTAGACGGTCAAAAAAACGTGGTCGCGCTGATCGCCGAATTGGAAAAAGATTTTGAAACCACCGGCTTGCAAAACGACGTGTTGGCGTTTTTAGACATTGCGAAACAACAAGGATGGGTCAAACCATGACACCCACGATCAACGCAAAAGAAGTCACAGTGGGACCACCGTTGTGGTTGCTGGCAGAAGTCACGTACGCCTGCCCGCTGCACTGTGTGTTTTGTTACAACCCGGTGGACTACACGCAACATGGCCCAGAATTGACCACGCAAGAATGGATCAAGGTATTGCGAGATGCGCGTGCTGCAGGCAGTGTGCAATGTGGTTTCTCAGGCGGTGAACCGTTGGTGCGTGATGATTTAGAAGAGTTGGTGGCTGAAGCACACCAGTTGGGTTTCTACACCAATTTATTGACCTCAGGCATTGGCTTCACACCCGAACGCGCCAAGGCGCTGAAGCTGGCTGGTCTAGACCATGTGCAATTGTCTTTTCAAGATTCCACCCGCGAGCTCAACGATTTTTTGTCGCACACCAAAACCTTTGCACTCAAACAAAAAGCCGCGCAACTGATTCAAGAAAATGGCTGGCCGATGGTGCTCAATTGCGTGATTCATCGCTTGAATATTGACTACATCGACAAGATCATTGAGTTGGCAGTTGACTTAGGCGCCGAGTACCTTGAATTGGCCAACAGCCAATACTATTCTTGGGCGCAACTCAACCGTGAAGGTTTGATGCCCAGCCGCGAGCAATTGCAACGTGCCGAACGCGTAACCAACGAGTACCGCGAAAAATTGGGCGACAAATTGCGCATCTTTTTTGTGGTGCCCGACTACTATGAAACCCGGCCGAAAAAATGCATGAACGGGTGGGGAAATATTTTTCTCACCATCACACCAGATGGTTCCGCATTGCCATGTCACACGGCCAAGATGATCAAGCATTTGGAGTTCCCAAATGTGAAGGACATGACGGTGAAAGACATTTGGTATGACTCAAAATCTTTCAACCATTACCGTGGTGACGCATGGATGAAGGACCCTTGCCGTACATGCGAGGAAAAAGAAAAAGATTTGGGTGGTTGCCGTTGTCAGGCGCTGATGCTCACGGGTGACGCTGCCAATGCCGATCCTGTTTGCGACAAGTCGCAGCACCACCAGGTGGTATTGGATGCGGTGGCTTATGCGCAGGTGCCCGATACCAAGCGGGTAGAGGTCAAGCCGTTGGTGTTTCGTGATCCGATCAATTCGCGCAAGCTCAGTTCAGTGGCTGAGTCATAAAAATTTTTTTAATTCTGGCCCATCATCCACAACTGCGTAGACCGTGCCCCGCTGCGACAAAACGCCAACACCGGCCCAGGCGCTTGGTTGACCAACTCAGCCATGCTGACCACCTGCTCTGGGGTCACGGCACCACTGATCACAGGCAAATAGTGATAAACCAAACCCGCTGCCTCAGCAGCGGCTTGCATTTGCGCTGAAGTGGGTTGGTCGGGGCCACCTTCCATGTCGGGGCGGTTATTGATCACCGTATGAAAGCCGTGTTGTGCCAATGCCGTCATGTGTTCGGGGGCTAACTGCGGCGCAGTGGCGAAATGGTCGGTGTGTTTGGTGACTTGCATGGTATTCCTGAATGAAAGAACAGTTCATTGACTGGGCTTGGCATCGGCTTTGGCAGCGGGTGCGGCCCCATCCGATGGCGCATCCTTGGCGGGCGCGGATTTGTCGTCCTTGGCTTTGCCAGTCACTTTGGGACGAGAGGATTGACCGCACAACATTTCGATGACTTTTTCTGCCACGGTGTCGCCGCTGACAGGTTTCCACGGGGTGGATTGTGTGCTGGTGAACAAGGTTTTGCCTTCGCCCATCGCTTCGGATTTGGAGGCGAATGCCAGCGTGCGGCGTCTTCTTTCTTGGCAGTCGTATTCCATCAGGGCAAGCCGTGATTTGACGCCGGCTTTGGATTTGTCGTTCAAATCGATCAAATGCCATGCTTGGGGAAACACACTGCTGGCGCGGATTTTGTCCGGGTCAATGTAAACCACAGCCAGGTAGTTTTCATCGACCTTTTCCCACTCAGCCATGGCCAGCCAAGGCAAGCACAGCAGCCACAAAGCACAGATCCATTTCAAACAACTGATGGGGTTCATACCCGCATTTTGCCACCGAAGAAAAAACAGCTGGGTCAGTCCAAGCCGCCGCTGCGCTGGACTTGTTTTTCTACCGCTTGCATCAGCAGCTCTGGCGCAGGTGCCCAAACGCACAAACGCTTTTTTGCGCGGGTCATGCCGGTGTAAATCAGTTCTCGGGTCAGCAGGGGGACGGGCTTGTCAGGCAGTACCAGCAGCACTTGTTCGAATTCGGAACCTTGCGACTGGTGAACCGTCATGGCAAACACCGTGTCCACATCGTCAAGCCGTCCCGGCACTTGCCAGCGCACACCGCCATGGGCGTCGGCAAAGGCCACACGCAGCCGAATGGCACCGTCTACCTTGCGGGGCAAGCACAGCCCCAAGTCACCGTTCATGATGCCCAAGGCATAGTCGTTGCGCCTGGCCATCACGGGGCGACCGACAAACCAGGTCTGGTCTGTGAACCCCAATGCTTGTTGCAATTGTTGGTTAAAGCCTTGCACACCCCAGCGACCTTCGCGCAAAGCACACAAAACGCCGACGCGGGTAAAGCTTTGTAACAACGCCAGCGCTGTTTCGTCGTTGCATGCAGTCACGCCGTTTTGAAAGTCTGCCAATTGGTCCAGCCAAGGTTGCCAGCCGGCTTGGAGTTGCGCCAAGGTGGCGGTGTGTGTGCTGCGGCTTTCATGCAAGCGCGACACCACCGCGTCGCCAGCAAAACACCCTGAGGGGGCTTGCTGCCAAAGCATGTGCAGGGCTTGTGCGTTGCCCGTGTTGGCGGCACGCGCCCATTGGCCAATGCCTTGGGTGGCATCAAATCGGTGGCTGTGTACCAAGCTGATGGTGTGCGCAGACAGCAGTTTGCCTTGGCAGAGTTGCGCCATCACCGCGCCCGCTTCGACCGATGCCAACTGGTCTTTGTCGCCCAATAAAACCAAGCGAGCGCTCAGGGGCACGGCTTGCAACAAGCGGGCCATGAGTTCCAGATCGATCATGGAGGCTTCGTCGACCACCACCACGTCCGGTGCATGGCTGGTGTGGGCTTGTGCCGGTTCGGAAATCAGCCAGCGATGCAAGGTGAGGGCGGTGTCTGGCAAGGCCTGCGCTGGGTTGTCAGGCAACAATGAACGCGCTTGCGACAGGGTTTGCGACAAACGCGCGGCTGCTTTGCCGGTGGGCGCAGTCAACACCATTCGCAAAGGGGTGGTGGCATGGGCTTGTAACAAGCGCAACAGTTTGACCACGGTGGTGGTTTTTCCTGTGCCGGGCCCACCGGTGATCAAGGTCACGGCGTGTTGTGCGGCATGGGCGCAAGCAAGCCGCTGCATGTCTTGGGTTTGCGTAGGTGGACCAAACAACGCATCGAGTTGTGCCTCTAAATCAGCAGGGGGTGAGAGGGTTTGCTGTAACCGTGTGCTCAAGTTGTGGCGGATGGTTTGCTCGGCTTGCCAAGCTCGCCGCAAATACAAACGTTGGCCATCCCACACCAGCGGTGACTGTTCACCTTGGGCCCAAGGCAAGTTGTTGGCGGTCAGATGCAAATTTGTGGGCAAAGATTGGCATTGCTCTGCGGTCCAATTCAACACGCTGGCGGCTTGTGCAGGCCAATCTTGCAAGTCCAAGCACGCATGGCCGCGTCCCCATTGGTAGCTGGTCAATGCCGCCAGCCAACGGTGCTCTAAAACCTCGGAAGGTTGCTGCTGTTGACAAAATTGCGCAAACGCCAAATCCAGGGCTTGCAAGGGCGTGCGTGCACTGCCTGGCCAGCTGTTGCGGGTGAGTTCACGCAGTTTCATGTCGTCCCTTTGGCGAACGCCAGGTCCAGTTGCTGGATCAGCGACAAAGGTGGCTTCATGTGATGCACACCTGCGCCTTCGCTGTGTAGGCCGCGCAAAAACAGATAGACCGCGCCGCCGACATGTCGGTCATAGTTGTAATCGGGTAAGCGCGAGGACAGCAACCGGTGCAACGCCAACAGGTAGAGCACATATTGCACGTCATACCGTTTGTCGAGCACGGCTTGGTTCAATGTGTCGGGTTCGTAGTTGGGCAAACCGTTGGATTTGTAGTCCAGCACCCAATAGCGGCCGTCGTGTTGAAACACCAAATCGATGAACCCGGTCAGCATGCCTTGCAACATGCGCGGTGGCAGTGGGGCGCGGGCGTGTCCGGCAAGCACATGCGCGGTGATCCACTGGTCGATGTGTGCACTGCTTAAGTGGGCCGCCCCGAGTTTGAATTCCATCTCTGGCCACAGGTGGGAAGCCGAGAGCTGTGACAACACCACAGGCGGCGTAGAAGAATCAGCCGGGGCCAAAGGCAAGGGCGCAGACACCACAGCACGCAATGCCTCAGGCATGGCTTGCACACTGCGGGCGGGCAAATTCAGGCTGCGCGTTTTGCGGTCTAACAACTGCTGCCAAGCTTGGTCGGTCAAACCGCCGGGTGTGCCAGCGTGGACCAATGGCCAGGCTTGTTGCGCCTGCCACTCCAGCAAGTCGTGTAGCAAACTGCCGTACGGCGCTCCACGAGGAAATGTTTGCCAAAAATCGGTGGCCACTGGGTCACCGCTGCTGCGAGCAAAGGCTGGGTTGCTGTGCAGACCAGAACCATCCTCTGACAGTGGATGCTCGATCGCATCTGTCCATGCATCGGATTGCGCTTCTTCGCGTGGCGATCCGGCTTCGATGCCACGCGTGAGGCTGCTAAAACTGGCCACCCACCAACGGGCGTAAGGCTTGCGATGCGCCACCTTTGCGTCTTGGCGAGCGACTTGTTGTGGCGGCGCTTGGTAAACCTGCGAGTCTGCCGGCGGCAATGCCGCCAGCGCAATATCAGGGCTGTGTCCCAACAACGTGTGCAAGCGTTCGGGCAAATCTTCATGGTGTTGGCGCTGCAGCATTTCTGAGACGGCACTGCGCTTGAGGGTTTTGCCTTTTCCTGATAAGCCGTTGGACGTGGCTGCCACACCTAACCACATGCCGCGTTGGGCGCGGGTGAGTGCCACATACAACAAGCGCATGTCTTCTTCTGCATGGGTGTCGGTGATGTCGGCGTCTTCATCCTTGCTGGCTCCAGATGCTTCGAAGCTGCCTAAAAAGGGGACAAACACCAGTGGGTATTCCAAGCCTTTGCTCTTGTGAAATGTCACCACTTGCACACAGTGCGCATCGGTTTCGAGCCGCATTTTTTGGGCCTCAGGGTTGTCGCTGTCGGCTTGTAGTTGTTGTTCCAAAAACTGCAACAAGGCTTGCGGGCCTTGCAAGCTGACTGCTGCGGTTTGCAACAACTCGCCGAGTTGCAAAAGATTGGTCAACCGCCTGGGCCCTTGCGGTTGAGACAACAGGCGTTTTGCAATGTGTTGGCTGTGCATCCATTGGTAGAGCATGGGCAACACACCTTGGCGTTGCCAGATGTGCAGCCATTGCTGACAGGATTCTGCGAGCGTATCACTCAAGTCGGGGTCCTGCATGGCCTGCGTCAATTCGTTGAGCGGCCAAGCCCATAATTTGCTGGCCATGGCACTGCGCAACCAACGCATGTGTCGCGGCATGCTGATGGCCCGCAACACGCGCCACAGATCAGTGGCTTCGGGGCTTTGGTAAACATTCGCATGGTCAGACAAAAAGACGCTGGGTAAGCCCACCCGTGCCAATGCCGATTGCATGGCGTGTGCATGGGCATGGCTGCGTACCAAGACCGCCATCTGTCCGGGGTGGATATCTGGGTGCGAATGCAGCAGTTTGGCCATTTGTGCGGCAAAGCCTTTGGCCATGGTTTGCAGATGCAAATCGGATGGCCAATAAGGTTTGTCGGTGATGCCTTCAGGCAATGGCAGATGCCAGACGGTCAGTGGTGCCGTGGGTTGGCCACTGGCGTCGGCCAATGGCACGGCTTTGGCTGCGCTTTTCACATGCACAAATTCAATGGTTTGTTGCTTGGAGCGAAACGGGTGCGACAGACTGCCAAACAATAAATTGACGGCATTCACCAAACCCGGCGCAGAGCGGTAGTTGGTGTCGAGCGTATGGCAAGCGTTCGGGTCAATTTCTAACGCGGTGTTGCGGGCCCATAAATAGGTATCGAGGTCGGCACCACGAAAACTGTAAATGGCTTGCTTGGGGTCGCCAATCATGACCAAAGCGTTTTTGTCATGGACACGCGAGCGGTCGTAAATGCGGTCCAAACTTTCGTATTGCCAAGGATCGGTGTCTTGGAACTCGTCGACCATGGCCACCGGGTATTGCTGTCGAATCGCGTCGGCCAACTCGCCGTTGTCTTGTTGCAAAGCATGGTGCAAGCGCTGTAGCAAATCGTTGAAATCAAACTGCGATTGCTCAAGCTTGGCCCGCTGGTAGTCGGCCCGCAATTCGTGGGCAGCATGCTCTAGCAGCAATGCAGCGCAGGCAGGCTGTTGCTCGGCCAGCTGCACCCAGTCAGAAACTTGGTGAAAGAAATCGATGTTGCTGGCGGCTTTCCAGCCGCAGGCCTGCAATTTTTCAGCGGTGAACCGCGCCAGCGTTTTGAGTGGGACGTTGCGTCCTTGCTCCGCCCAAGCGGTCAGTTGTTCAACCCAAGAAGGGAAATATTTGTCTGTGATACCCACACCTCGTATCAAGCCTTGGCTTCTTGCGTCGCGCAACAGGTCGGGCATATGGCTTTGCCAAGCTTGTCGTGCCTTGGTACGCAGCGCTTGTTCTTGGCGTTGCCATTCGACAAAGGGTTGCAAGATATCCACTGGCAAGGCCACTGCAGGTGGCGCGTGTTCTTGACTTGCGGCGGGTGGTTTCAGATCCCACACTTTCCATAACGGGCGAATTTTTTCCAGCAAAACATCTGGGTTGGCACCGATTTGATCAAGCACCACACGTTGCGATGCAAATGGCAAAGGGTAGTACCACTTGCGCCAGTGGTCACGCACCAGTTGTTGCAGTAGCGCATTCGGGTTGTCCAAATGGGTTTGCTCAAACAAGTCTCTGCTCAGCAATGCAAAACTGCTGAGCATGCGTCTGCTCCAGCCATGGATGGTGTAGATGGCTGCTTCGTCCATGGCTTGTTCGGCCAGGCGTAAGCGACGCACACATTCGGGCCAAAAGTCTTTGGCCATGTCTTGGCTGAGGCGTTGCAAAAACGGATCGTCTTGGGGTGCAATGCCCTTGCAGGCAGCGTCAAACCAATCGGCTGCCTGGTGCAAACGCTTGCGAATGCGTTCACGCAACTCAGCCGTGGCCGCTTCGGTGAAGGTCATGACCAATATTTGAGAAGGCATGAGCGGTTCTTGGTCAACCCGTCCGTGGCCGATGACCAAACGCAGATACAGTGCTGCCAAAGTCCAGGTCTTGCCGGTGCCTGCGCTGGCTTCGATGATTTGCCGCTGGCGCAACGGCAGGTGCAACGGGTCGAGTGTGTTCATGCCTCGTCTTCCACTTCTGCGGAGACTGACAAGTTGCTGGTGTTGAGCATGGGGCCGTAAATTTGCATAGCCAAAGCGTCAAATTGCTGCATGTCCATGCCTTCAAAGCGCGAAAAAACACGTTGCAAATAGGGCGAGTCGGTTAGTTCGCCATGGCGAAACCGGTTGCCTTCCAATGTCGTTCGTGCGGCAGACAAAGCCTTGCGTCTTTGTGCTTCTTCTGGCAGGTCGCTGTGCGTTTCTTTTTGACGTTGCAACACATACGTGCAAGCGGTTTTGCGTGCCACTGGCAAAGGGTTGAACCACGCTTGTTGGTAGAGCAGCACCAGCGTTTCCAACCAAGCCAAGGCCTGAGAAGGTGGCAATGGTTTGAGCACGACCACGCCGTCAACGCCGCTTTGCACGCTCTCGGTGGAAATGCCAGCGGCGTTGGCTGCCAAATGGCCCAACCACACAGCGTACAGAGCATTTCCGTGCAACACATGGCCCGCCCGCATGTCGGTATACAAGCCACTGCCATCGGCGCGTTGACGCCAGCGGGTGTGGTCGCCGCCATATGGCAAGGTGACCGTCAAGCCATGCGCTTGCAGACAGAGCGATTGCACTGGCCATTCGAGCGTGGCTTTTTCAAACCAGGGTTGCAGTTGAGAGAAGATGGTTTCTTTGAGAGCCAGCAATGCCTCTTGCTGGGCTTGACCGCCACCCGCCATGGCCAGTTCGCCGCGCCATTTCAGTTGTTGCAACAAGGCCTGTGGATCGGCCGCGTAGAGCACTTCTTGCCGATGCAAATAGCCGTCTAAGCCACTCAGGTCAAACGGCTCGTTTTCTTCGTCTTTGTCTTTCGGGGTATCAAGCACCACTTGCAAATGGTGTTTGAAATACACCTCCACCGGTTGGCGCAACAAGGTTTGCAAGGCCGCTTCGTCCAAAGTGGCGGGTACGGGTAGCGCTGCTTGTGTGGCAGCCAGTGGTGGCGTGCTTGTGTGAGGGTCTGCTTGTACCTTGGCCCATTCAGCCGCATAGGTGGCAAAACCCGTGCCTGCGGTGAAGTAATTGGATGAAAACGGTTGCAGGGGTTGCAGCAAGGGCACGAAGGCTGGATCGCGGCCATGGGGATGGCTGTGGCAACGGTTGACATGGTCCAGCAATTGCGCGACCAGCACCGACGAGGGCAGGGGTGCGTGGTCGCTGGCGCGTCTGCCTTGCCAAGAGATGTACAAGCGTTCGCGGGCTGACAACACCGCCTCTAAAAACAAGTAGCGGTCGTCTTCTCTGCGGGCCCGGTCGCCGGCGCGTGCTTGTCCGGGATGGCTGATCAAGTCAAAGTCACGCGGGGTGGGGCTGCGCGGATATGCGCTGTCGTTCATGCCGAGCAGGCACACCACTTTGAAAGGAATCGCACGCATCGGCATGAGCGTGGCGAATTGCACACCGCCACTGGCAAACCGCTGTTGCAATCCAATCTGGTCGAGTTGCGCCATCCAGTGGCTGCGCAAAACACCCAATGCCAAGGGTTCGTCGTAGCTGGCCAATTGGGTGTCTCTTAAAGTGTCTTCCAAGGGGGCCAGCAATTGATCGAGCACGCGTTGGTCGGCATCGTCGGTGACTGAGAAAAACCGCGCCATGAGTTGTTGCCACAGTGGTAACCAATCGGCCATGCGTCGCTCGGTTTGCAGGTCTTGCAAACTGAGGTCCATGTCGTCCAACCATTGCAACAAACCGTTGATCAGCGGTGCATCCAATCCGTCGATGGCTGCATGGCCCGCGGTTTGAAACCACGGCGCCATGTCAGATTGCGGCCCCAGTGCATAGCCCAGCAGCAAGCGGCGAAGACCAAAGCCCCAAGTGTTTTGGTCGGCATCTGGCCATTGCATGTCAATGCCCCAGGGTTGGCGGTGTGCTGCATCCAGTCCCCACCGCACGCCTGCTTCGCTCAGCCAATCATGTAACTGTTCCACATCGGCTTCACTGAGCGCGTAACGATCGCGCACCGCTTTGACCTGAAACAAACCCAACCAGTCACGCAAGCACCAGCGCAGTTGCGGCAATTGCAACAACGTGTCCACCGCTTGCACCAACGGGTGGGCGCGTGGCGTGCTGTCGGTGACCGAATATGGAATATCTAGCTCAGGCGATGAGCCGTTGGCGTGCCGACCGAAAACCGCGTGGATATGCGGCGCAAACTGTGCCATGTCTGGCACCATCACCATGATGTCTGACGGTTGCAAGGATTCATCGGCGTTGAGCCAACCGAGTATGCGGTCGTGCAACACCTCGACTTCGCGTTGCGCTGAATGCGCTTGCACAAACACCAAGCTGTGGTCGTCATCCCGCAAAGGAACGGGGGTTTCGGGAGGCGGGTTGAGTTGCAAGATGTCCGATTGCAACTGTTGCAATACACCCGGTGTGAGTCCTTCGTCTTGCCATTCTTTGCGCGGATCGATGAAGACAGATGTGCGCAGATAGACCGGCGCATTTTCATCGGTGGATTCAAATGGGTCGATCGCATGCAAGTAGTCTCGCCCTTGCTTGCCCCATGCGGCCAACAGGGGATGACCACCTTGGGACAAGTCTTCAGTCAAATACCCCCAGTGTTCTTGGCTGGGGTTGTGGACAAACATCAACACGGGCAGATGACGCCCGAGCGCCACCAAGGCTTGCATGGTTTGCATGGGCAAAGCAGTGACGCCAAACACCATCAGGCGCGGCGGCAAACCTGTGATGCTGCCCGGCGGATGTTGTTGCAAGCTGTCTAGAAATGCCTGGTGTACGTCCGAGCGCGATTCGAACTGCCCCGACCACGGCGCGTGTTGACGCACGTCTTGCAACAAGTCACGCCACATGGCGGCTTGCCAAGCATGGTTGGGCGGCAGTGGACCGTGTGCCCAAGTGTCGATGCCCTCAGACCAATGGCGCAACCAGTCTGAGCGGTAATTTTGGTAGCCGTCGAGCACATCGGCGAGTTGTTGTGCCAAGTGATAGGCGCGAATGCCGTTGCGGTCTTCGCCCATGTAATGGGCCAGCGCCGCATAACGCGGGTTCTCCAGCCATGCGGGGAGTTTGCGCAAGATGCGCCAAGCCAGCGGGGCTTTGTCCAGTGGCATGTGCATCGGCAATCGATCTGCGCCCAAGACGGTTCTGTACATTTGCCACAACTGGCTCGAGGGCAGCACCATGCGAGTGGCAGCACATATGCCCAAGGCGTCGTCGCTGGCCAAAGCCATGCTGAGCCAATGTTTCATGCCATTGCTTTGCACCAACACGGTTTCTGCGGCCAAGGGCGGCAAAGGGTGGGCTTTGATGTGTTCCACCATCAGGTCGCGCAAGCCTTCCATGCGGTTGCTGTGCAACACCATGAATCCGCTGGGTTGTGCGTTGTGAGGGTTGTCTGGGCTTGGCATGAGGCGTTCAGCTTAAGGCATTCCCAGGCTCAGCCGGTGAGCTGGCAGGCGTTTTTCTTCATGGAGCAGGCCATGGTCGGTGGCGATTTTCTCGTGTTGATCGGGTCATGGGGCACAGGGTTTTTGCGGCATTGCCGACTTCAGTGCAGACGATTTTTCCTCGCGCAACGGACACGGTAAGGACTGGCCTTGAACGGTCAAGCCTTGGTCAGACAAACTTTGCGCCACGCGCGGACCCATGCCCGACACCCGCCGCATCAGGTCGGTCCAATCTTGGAAAGGTTGTTGAGCGCGCGCGGCCATCAAGCGGCGCGTGAAAGGCGGCCCGATGCCGCGCAAACCATCCAACTCGGCTTCGCTGGCTTGGTTCACATCCAAGGCCACCGCAGGGCATAAAAACACCAACGTCAAGCTGGCGCAAGAAAAAAAACGAAACATGGTGCGTGGTCTGTCAAAAGCCGTGATTGCAACATGCAGTGCATACAAAGCGATGAACTGTTGCGCGAAAAAAAAGCCAGTGCGGCTCGCGAGGGCTTACAGCTCTTCGACGCGTCTGGGCGGGTAGCTGTCCCAGGCTTGGCAACCCGGGCATTGCCAGAAATGCTGTAAAGCCTCAAAGCCACAAGCAGCACAGCGGTAGCGACGCAAGGGCTTGGCCGCATGCGCAATCGCGCGTTGTACCTGTGGTTGTTGCTCAGAGGTGAGTGTCGACTCAGACAGCAGCTGAGAAGCCGCGATCAACGAAGGATGGTGGTTCAAATGCAGGCTGTACAAAGTTCTGCCGTCGGCTTGTCCCATGTTGGTTTGCAAACTGACAATTGCGTCAAGCACATCCAGACTTTGCAACTGATGGTAACTGTCTTGCAGCAACGTGAGGATGGGAATTTGCCGTTGCACCAAAGGCGCGAGCCTGGCCAACGTGCCGGCAACCAAGGGCATGGCGGACGGCACCAAACGGGCCAACTCGTGCAATTGATCGCAGGCATGTGTCAAACGATTTTGCCGTTCAAACAATGCGGCCAGCGCGATGCGCGGACGGGCACTGTCGGGGGCGGTTTGCTGGGCTTGGGTCAGCAATGCTTCACATGCTTGCAAATCGTTTTCGCAGGCCGCCAATTCGCACAAGTAATGCGCCCGCCGTACCGCAAAATTGCCTTGACCTTGTCCGTCAAGTTGCAAAGAAATATCGGCGGCTTGTCGCCAGTCACGCCCACGCTCGTAAATGCTGAGCAACGCCAGCAAGGCTTGCGGTGCCAAACGGGTTTTCAACAAGGGCTGCAAGGCTGCTTCGGCTCTGTCTAATATGCCGGCTTTGACAAAGTCCAGCGCCAAATCATATTGCGCCCGGTCGCGGTCTGCGCTGCTCAAATCGGCTCGCGCCAGCAAGTGTTGGTGCACTCGAACGGCACGTTCAAATTCGCCACGGCGGCGAAATAAATTGCCCAGCGCGAAATGCAATTCAGAAGTATCGGGGTCACGTTGCACCGCTTCAATGAACGCATCAATCGCCTGGTCTTGCTGTTCGTTGAGCAAATAGTTCAACCCTTTGAAATACGCCTTGGGGTTGCTGCGGTTTTCCATGCGCAATTGGCGCAAATCAAAACGCGAGGCCAGCCAACCCAGCCCAAAAGCCATGGGCAAGCCTAGGAAAATCCAACCAATATCAAGGTCCATACATATCCGCAGCGACGTTCTCTGGGTTGGGTTTGCTGGCGGCAGCAACCGGGTCTTGCAAAGCCTTTTTGGCCAGGCGGCGTTGTTGCCACCAGCGCGGCACCATGCCAGCCACGCCAACCACCACACCGATGGCGAACACAGTCAGCAGCACCAGCACCATGGGCGCGCGCCATTCCATGTCCCAGAAAAACCGCACCGATACGTCTTCGCGGTTGTTCAAGGCGAAAGCCAGCATGACGAAAAAAATAGCTGCTTTCAGCGTCCACTGAAGCAGCTTGGTGAATGTGTTCAAGCGTATCCCCCTTGAAGGGTGAAAAGGTCAGGGCTGGGAACCACCGGCCTTGTCCAACAAGTCCCGGGTACGTAATTCAATGGCTTCGCGCAACGCTTTGCCTTGTTTGAAATGCGGCACCCTTTTTTCAGGGATCGCCACGCTTTCTCCAGATCGCGGGTTGCGGCCCATGCGTGGCGGGCGGCGGTTGACGGAAAAACTGCCAAAGCCACGCAATTCGATACGGTGACCTTTGACCAGGGCATCACCCATGGCGTCGAGCAAAGCCTTGACAGCAGACTCGGCATCCCGGTGGGCGAGCTGCGGAAAACGTGCGGCCAGTTCTTCAACCAAATCACTGCGGGTCATGGCATTACAACTTCTTCATCATCTTTTCAAACCACCACCTGTTGGCTTTCGCGCAACAGGTGGTGGGTATCTACCGTCCATCAAGCGTTGATCACTTCTCGTTGGTGTCCAATTTGGCACGCAACAAAGCGCCCAAACTGGTGGTGCCTGCATTGCCCGCGTTTTGCTGGCTCAGGTTGGCCATGGCGTCTGCTTGATCGGCAGCGTCTTTGGCTTTGATAGACAACTGGATGTTGCGGGTTTTGCGGTCGATGTTGACCACCACAGCGCTGACTTCGTCGCCGACTTTGAGCACATGGCTGGCGTCTTCGATGCGGTCACGGCTGATTTCGGACACACGCAAGTAACCGATGATGTCTTCGCCCAAGTCGATTTCTGCGCCTTTGGCATCCACGGTTTTGACCGTACCGGTGACGGTTTGGCCTTTGTCGTTGACAGACACAAAGTTGGTGAACGGGTCAGAGTCGAGTTGTTTGATGCCCAAGGAAATGCGTTCGCGTTCCACGTCAACAGCCAACACCACGGCTTCGACTTCTTGGCCCTTTTTGAAGTTGCGTACCGCGACTTCGCCGGTTTCGTTCCAAGACAAATCGGACAAGTGCACCAGACCGTCTATGCCGGCGGCCAAGCCAACGAACACACCGAAGTCGGTGATGGATTTGATCGGGCCGGTGACTTTGTCGCCGCGCTTGGTGGCAGAGGCAAACTCTTGCCAAGGATTGGCTTTGCACTGCTTCATACCCAAAGAAATGCGGCGTTTGTCTTCGTCGATCTCGAGCACCATGACTTCGACTTCATCACCCAAAGCGACGATTTTGGAAGGCGCGACGTTTTTGTTGGTCCAGTCCATTTCAGACACGTGCACCAAACCTTCGATACCCGGTTCGAGTTCGACAAACGCACCGTAATCGGCGATGTTGGTGACCTTGCCGTGCATGCGGGTGCCTTGCGGATAGCGGCGGTTGACACCCATCCAAGGGTCGTCGCCCATTTGTTTCAAGCCCAAAGACACGCGGTTTTTCTCGGTATCGAACTTGAGAATTTTGGCGGTGATTTCTTGGCCTGCCACCACCACCTCGGAGGGGTGACGGACACGGCGCCATGCCATGTCGGTGATGTGCAGCAAACCGTCGATGCCGCCTAAATCGACAAATGCGCCGTATTCGGTGATGTTTTTGACCACGCCATGAACGATGGAACCTTCTTTCAGGTTTTCCATCAGTTTGGCGCGTTCTTCGCCCATGGAAGCTTCGATGACAGCGCGGCGTGACAACACAACGTTGTTGCGTTTGCGGTCAAGCTTGATGACCTTGAATTCCATGGTTTTGTTTTCAAACGGCGACAAGTCTTTGATCGGACGGGTGTCGATGAGTGAACCGGGCAAGAAGGCGCGGATGCCGTTGACCAGCACTGTGAGTCCGCCTTTGACCTTGCCGCTGGTGGTACCGGTGACAAATTCGCCGGATTCGAGGGCTTTTTCCAAAGACATCCAAGAGGCCAAGCGCTTGGCGGTGTCGCGACTGAGAATGGTGTCGCCGTAGCCGTTTTCGACCGAGCTGATGGCCACCGACACAAAGTCGCCGGCTTGCACTTCGATTTCGCCCAAGTCGTTTTTAAATTCTTCGATAGGTACGTACGCTTCTGATTTCAGCCCTGCATTGACCACGACGTGGTTGTGCTCGACGCGGATGACTTCGGCGGTGATGACCTCGCCGATGCGCATTTCTGAGCGTTTCAGGGATTCTTCAAACAGGGCTGCGAAAGATTCAGACATTCAATTTCCTAATTTCGTCGACAAAGCGTCAAGCACCAAGGTGTGCAGGGAAAACTGGGTCAACAGTGGGTGCGGTTTGGCCGCGGTAGGGTGAAACAACCTCACCACCGGTGCGCCATGCAGCGCGAAGGGGATGGTGAGGAACCAAGTTCAGGTGCGACCGGGGCCAAACACCTGTTTGCGCTGCCACCAGGACATCACTTGGGCCACCGATTTGTCGATGGAGAGCAAAGAGTTGTCAAGTTGCAAGGCGTCTTCGGCGGGCTTCAAGGGTGCAACGCTGCGCTGTGTGTCGCGTGCGTCGCGCGCTTCCAAATCTGCGCGAAGAATGTCGATTGTAGTGGAAATTCCCTTTGAAATCAGTTGTTTGTGACGACGCTCTGCTCTTTTTTCAGCGCTGGCGGTCAAAAATACCTTGAGGTCAGCCGATGGAAAGATGACGGTTCCCATGTCGCGGCCGTCGGTGACCAGCCCGGGCAGCCGTTGAAATGACGCTTGCAACTCGACCAGCGCCTGCCGTACTAAGGGCATGGCAGACACTTTGGAGGCATTCATACCCGCTTCTTCGGTGCGAATTTGCTCAGAAACATTGGTTTTAGACAAGAGCACGCGCTCACCTTCGAACGCCACGGGCAAGTGGCGCGCCAGTTCCGCGATGGCGGCTTCGTTCGCCGGTTCGAGCGACAGACCGGCTTGCAAACTCGCCAGCGCGGTCAAGCGGTAGAGGGCGCCGCTGTCCAAATAGTGGTAGCCCAATTGGGCGGCCACCAAAGCGGCCAGTGTGCCTTTGCCAGACGCGGTGGGGCCGTCGATGGTGATGACCGGAACCCGCGTCGAGATTGACAGCGAAAAAAGCGCCTCGAAATAGTCGGGAAAAGTTTTGGCCACGCATTTCGGGTCTTCGATGCGTACTGACAACTTGGCCGGATTGAACGCTGCCAGCGAAAAACACATGGCGATGCGGTGGTCATCATAGGTATGTATGCTGGCAGAGCGCCACTGTTGAATGGGTTCAATCCGAATCCAATCAGGGCCCTCTTCCACGGTGGCGCCCAATTTGCGCGCCTCGACGGCCATGGCTGCGATGCGGTCGGTTTCTTTCACCCGCCAACTGGCGATATTGCGCAAGGTGCTGGGGCCGTCGGCATACAAAGCCATGGCCGCCAGCGTCATGGCGGCGTCGGGAATTTGGTTGCAATCCAAGTCGATGGCTTTGAGCGGCCAAGCCCCGCGACGGGTTTGTACCCAGTTGGGGCCGCTGCTGACGTCTGCGCCCATGGCGCGAGCCGCGTCGATAAATCGGATATCGCCTTGAATCGAGTCAGCGCCTACGCCTTGAATACGCACGCCGTCGACAGAGGCGATTGCACCCAGTGCAATGAAGTAACTTGCGGACGAGGCGTCCGCTTCTACGGGCAGCACACCGGGTGAGCTGTAACGACTGCCCGCGGGAACCGTGAAACGTTGCCAACCTTCGCGTGAAACATGAACGCCGAAACGATGCAACAAATTGAGGGTGATTTCTATATAGGGTTTGGAGATCAGTTCGCCGACCACTTCCACCACGATGTCTTGTGTGGCAACCAGCGGCAAAGCCAGCAGCAAAGCGGTTAAAAACTGGCTGGACACATCGCCGCGCACTTGAATGGGCTTGTCCAATCGCAAACCATCATGGCCTTGCAGAGACAGGGGCGGGTAGCCTTCGTTGCCTGCGTAGTCGATACGGCAACCGAGCTGGCGCAATGCATCCACCAGGTCTGCGATGGGGCGCTCGTGCATGCGCGGCACGCCGTGCAATTGCGCGCGTGCGCCCATCAGGGCCAAGGCCGCTGTGAGCGGACGCATGGCTGTGCCCGCATTGCCCATGAACAAGTCCAGCTGTTGAGAGGGCGCTTGCCCGCCAATACCACTGACCTGCAAACCTGTGCCGTGGTGTTGCAATCTGCAACCCAGTTCACGCAACGCGTTGAGCATCACCCGCGTGTCGTCCGAGTCGAGCAAGTCTTGTAATTCCGTGGTGCCTTCAGACAAGGCGGCCAGCAACAGCACGCGGTTGGAAATGCTTTTGGAACCGGGCAGGGTGACTGTGCCTGATGCACTGTCTAGCGCGGGTATGTCAAGAAAATGGGTAGAAAACATAAGGGGTAGAGCCTGCGCGCTTAAATGTCCATTCTAAAAGTTGGCAAGGTATCTCGATCAATCTTCATCCCCTGTTTGTCCGGTTTGCAGCACCCAGCCTGAGCGGACTTGGCGGGCTTGTTCTATCAACTGGCGCAAAGCTTGTGGGTCAGGGGATTGCATGGCTTTTTCGAAGGCTTCGAGTGCCGTGCGAAAGTGACGTATTTGGGTGAACACTTCGGCTTGGTTGGCGCTGAGTATGTCGCGCCAGACATCCGGGTCGCTGGCAGCGATGCGCGAAAAATCCCGAAAACCCGGGCCTGCCATGGCCAAAAAATCCGCGCCTGCAGGCTGAGCAGATAACGCATTGACCGCTGCAAACGCGAGCAAATGCGGCAAGTGGCTGACAGCGGCAAAGGTGGCGTCGTGGGCTTGCGGCGTCATTTCGCTGACATGGCTGCCAATTGCGCCCCACACCCAACGCGCAGCCTGCAGTTGCGTCGCGCCAGTTTGCAGCAAGGGCGTGAGGATGGTGCGTCGGTCTTGGTAGAGATCGGCTTGGGCATGCGCCACCCCGGATTCGGCTTTGCCTGCGATCGGGTGAGCGGGAACGAAACAGGCCAACCGCTCGCCCAGGCAAGCCGTGGCGGCTTGCACCACATCGCTTTTGGTCGAGCCCACATCCATCAACAAGCAATCGGGGGACAGCGTGGATGCCATGGCTTGCAAGCATTCCGCCGTGCGGCTGACTGGCACGGCCAGCAACACCAGATCGCAGCCTTGCACGGCTTGGGCGATCGATGGGGCTTGCTGGTGGATGACGCCTCGTTGCAAGGCAAGCTCACGGGTGCGTTGACTGGGGCTAAAGCCCACCACCTTGCCCACCAGTTGGTGTTTTTGCAGTGCCAGCGCAAAAGAGGCGCCCATCAGGCCGCAGCCAATCAAGCCAAGTTGTTGAAAGCCCATGGCTCAGCCTTGTGCGCTGACCGGGTATGAGCCGATGACTTTGTAAAACGCACACATGGCTTGCAGTTCACCCAAGGCTTTGCTGACATGCGGTTGGGTGATGTGGCCATCCAAATCGATATAAAACACGTATTCCCATTGGCCAGATTTCGCTGGGCGCGACTCAAATCGCGTCATGGACACGCCGTTTTGTTTCAACGGCACCAACAAATCGTGCACAGCACCCGGCTTGTTGGGCACCGACACCACCAACGAGGTGCAGTCGTGGCCCGTGGCGGGTGGCGTGGCCAGCGTCTGCGGCAAGCACACGATGGCGAATCGGGTGCGGTTGAACGCTTCGTCTTGGATCGCATGGGCCACCACATGCAAACCGAATTGCGAGGCGGCGCGTTCACTCGCCAGTGCCGCCCAACTCGTTTGGGTGGCCGCCAAACGCGCACCTTCTGCATTGCTCGAAACAGCCCTGCGCTCGGCATGAGGCAGGTGCTGTGTCAACCAGTTCTGGCATTGGCCCAAGGCTTGCGGGTGTGCCAACACCACTTCGACACCTTCCAAAGACGGTGACTGACGCAAGAGGTTGTGGCGTACCAGCAAACTGACTTCACCCACCACATGCACGGGCGTGCGCAAAAACAAGTCGAGCGAACGAGCAACAGCACCTTCGGTGGAATTTTCTACCCCCACCACACCAAACTGCGCCGTGCCCGCCGAGGTGGCGTGAAAGACTTCGTCAAAGTTATTGCAATAAATGAGTTCTGCAGCGCTGCCGAAATATTCAACCGCTGCTTGTTCGCAAAAGGTGCCCACCGGCCCCAAAACAGCCACGCGTTGCGGCGCCTCTAGCGCCAAGCATGCCGACATGATTTCCCGCCAAATAGCCGCCACGTGGTTGTTTTTGAGAGGGCCGAGATTGGTTTGCTGGATTTTTTCCAGCACTTGCGCGACCCGGTCGGGACGGAAAAAAGGCGACCCCTCGGCGCGTTTGATGTCCCCGACTTGCTCGGCCAAATGTGCGCGTTGGTTGAGCAGTTGCAGCAACTGGCGGTCAAGTGCATCGATTTGCTGGCGCAAACCGGCCAAGCCGTCAGTTGCTTTATCCGTCATGGGGTGTCATCGTCCGCAGCAGGCGCATCCGCGCCGTCGTCTTCAGTACCCGCTTGCGCATCGTTTTCCACAATGCGTTGCATGCCGCTGAGTTTGGCGCCTTCGTCCAAACCAATGAGCGTGACGCCTTGGGTGGCACGGCCCATTTCGCGGATTTCACTCACGCGGGTGCGCACCAGCACGCCTCGGTCGGTGATGAGCATGATGTCGTCGTCGCTGTGCACCAAGGTCGCAGCCACCACTTTGCCGTTGCGCTCGGTTTGTTGGATGGCGATCATGCCTTTGGTGCCGCGACCATGGCGCGTGTATTCGTCAATCGGTGTGCGTTTGCCGTAGCCATTTTCAGTGGCCGTCAGCACGCTGTTGCGCGCAACCGTGTCTTGTGTGGCGGCGTTTTCTTGGGCGGCAACCAACATAGCGATCACACTTTGGCCGTCATCCAGAGACATGCCGCGAACGCCACGGGCGCTGCGTCCCAAGGGGCGCACATCGTTTTCATCGAAGCGCACGGCTTTGCCACCGTCGCTGAACAACATGACATCGTGTTTGCCATCGGTGAGTGCAGCACCGATCAAGTAATCGCCATCGTCGAGGTTGACCGCGATGATGCCGCCTTTGCGTGGGTTGTTGAATTCGTCGAGCGATGTTTTCTTGACCGTGCCCATGGACGTGGCCATGAAAACAAATTGGTCTGCTGGAAAACTGCTGGCTGAACCGGTCAGTGGCAGCACCACATTGATTTTTTCGCCCTCAACCAACGGGAACATGTTGACGATGGGGCGACCACGCGAGCCACGCGAACCTTCGGGCACTTCCCAGACCTTGAGCCAATACAAACGCCCACGGTTTGAAAAACACAAAATGTATTCATGGGTGTTGGCGATGAAGAGTTGCTCGATCCAGTCGTCTTCTTTGGTGGCGGTGGCCTGTTTGCCGCGTCCACCGCGTTTTTGTGCGCGGTACTCTGACAACGGTTGGCTTTTGATGTAACCACTGTGGCTGAGCGTCACCACCATGTCGGTGGGCGTGATCAGGTCTTCGGTGGCCAAGTCTTGGGCGTTGTGCTCGATATGGCTGCGGCGAGCACCCACTTTGCTTTGGCCGAACTCTTGGCGAATGGCGGACAACTCGTCGCTGATGATGGCCGAGACCCGTTCAGGGCGCGCCAATATGTCGAGCAAGTCATCGATCTCTGACATGACTTCTTTGTATTCATTGACGATCTTGTCCTGTTCGAGTCCAGTCAAGCGTTGCAAACGCATTTGCAAAATTTCGTGCGCTTGTGTGTCGCTCAATCGATAGAGGCCATCGGCGCCCATGCCATAGTGCTTTTCCAGTCCGTCAGGGCGGTAGTCATCGGCATGGATCACGCTGCCATCGGCCTTGGCGCGGGTCAGCATGGTGCGCACCAGTTGGCTGTCCCAAGGCTTGCTCATGAGTTCAGTTTTCGCCACCGGCGGTGTGGGCGCATTGCGGATGATGGCGATGAACTCATCGATATTCGCCAAAGCCACCGCCAAGCCTTCGAGCACATGGCCGCGTTCCCGCGCTTTGCGCAAATTGAACACCGTGCGACGTGTCACCACTTCGCGCCGGTGTTGCAGGAACACGCTGATCAAGTCTTTTAAATTGCAAAGCCGTGGTTGCCCATCGATCAAAGCCACCATGTTCATGCCGAAGGTGTCTTGCAGCTGGGTTTGCTTGTAGAGGTTGTTGAGCACAACCTCGGGCACAGCACCGCGCTTGAGTTCGATCACCAGACGCATGCCCGATTTATCAGACTCGTCCTGAATATGGCTGATGTCTTCGATTTTCTTTTCGTGTACCAGTTCGGCCATGCGCTCTTGCAAAGTCTTTTTATTGACTTGGTAAGGCAGTTCGTCGACGATGATGGCTTGGCGCTGGCCTCTGTCAATGTCTTCGAAATGGCATTTGGCCCGCATGACCACGCGTCCACGCCCCGTGCGGTAGCCCTCCTTGACCCCGCTGATGCCATAGATGATGCCGGCGGTGGGAAAGTCGGGGGCGGGAACAATTTCCATCAAATCGTCGATGGATGCGTCTGGGTGACGCAGCATGTGCAGACATGCGTCCACCACTTCGTTCAAATTGTGCGGAGGAATATTGGTGGCCATGCCCACAGCGATGCCCGCAGACCCGTTGACCAGTAAATTGGGGAATTTGGCAGGCAGCACCAGCGGCTCTTTTTCGCTGCCGTCATAGTTGGGCCCGAAATCGACGGTTTCTTTGTCCAAATCGTCGAGCATTTCATGGGCGATCTTGGACAAACGGATCTCGGTGTAGCGCATAGCGGCCGCGTTGTCACCGTCCACCGAGCCGAAATTGCCTTGGCCATCAACCAACATGTGGCGCAGTGAAAAGTCTTGGGCCATGCGGACAATGGTGTCGTATACCGCGCTGTCGCCGTGCGGGTGGTATTTACCGATGACGTCACCCACGATACGCGCCGATTTTTTGTAAGGACGGTTCCAATCGTTGTTGAGTTCGTGCATGGCGAACAACACACGCCGATGCACAGGTTTGAGGCCGTCTCTGGCATCTGGTAGTGCTCGCCCCACAATGACGCTCATGGCGTAGTCGAGGTAACTGCGGCGCATCTCCTCTTCAAGGCTGATGGGCAGTGTTTCTTTGGCGAACTGGGTCATGAATACCGTCTATTTTTTATCTGGAGAATGGATCATTTTAGGGTATGGTTTTTCTCAAAAATGGGGGGGGCGTGTGCCATAATTAGAAGGTAGTAGGGGTTTAACCTAGCCCTTGCCCCAGAAAATTCAGGCTCTAACAGCACCAAAGGAAAGTTATGAAAAACGTCAAATCCGCAGTCGTCAGTCTTTCAATCTTGGCATTTGCCGGTTGGACGTCTGCCGCAGAAATCAACAACTGGTTGTCTTCTTCTGGCGAGGTCTGGAAAAACGCTTCCGGTGAATGCTGGCGCAACAGCTCATGGACGCCGGCCACGGCTGCCCCAGGTTGTGACGGTGCGATTGTGGAACAACCTGCCGCTACCCCTGCCGCACAAAACGCCTCTCAATCCTCTGCACCCGCACCTGCACCACAAGTGGAACAAGCGCCAGTCGCTGTGCAAGCCCCTTCGCAAGCAGATGCGCCTGGACTCTCCGCCGCGCCAGCGCCTGCAGCGGCCGCCAGCCCTGCGCCAGCACCGACGCCTGTGGCTGCCTCCT
>Ga0192647_100643_pt1 | contig 24426 bp, 25 predicted proteins | sample LauGreFa1BDMLBSN_2_FD_133046 | JGI IMG/M metagenome (GOLD analysis project Ga0192647, IMG submission 133046) | Freshwater lake microbial communities from Lake Michigan, USA - Fa13.BD.MLB.SN - reassembly | ecosystem: Environmental > Aquatic > Freshwater > Lake | place: Lake Michigan, USA...
CACGGATGGCAGGCATTCCTTTGCACAAACTCAAAATGCACCTGGATTGGTCTGCCACTGAAAAATGGAAACTGGGTACTTCCATGATTGCCAGTTCCAGCATAGTGACGCAAGGCAATGAAGATGGAAATATTTATGAGGGCGTCAGCGGTAATGCCAAAGTCAAAGGCTATGCCCTGTTCAATTTGAAAACCTCTTACGCGGTTCAAAAAGGGTTTGAGGTATTTGGAAAAATCGACAACGTCTTCAACAGACGCTATGAAACTTACGCCATGTTGGCTGCCGACAACTTGTACGACGATGACCAAACCCTGTCCAAATTCGTCGCCCCAGGCGCAACTCGGACTTACATGGCAGGTTTACGGTTGAAATTCTGACCTGCTGAACACCTTCACACCCAGCCCCCAAACCTGCCCCTAGAAAGGCAGGTTTTTTTCAGAAACCGCCACCTGAAATCACGCCATGGCGTTGCGCCAAATGCACCATGGCGGCCAAGGTGTGCACTTCCAATTTTTCTTTGATTTGGGTTTGGTGGTTAGACACGGTTTTTTGACTCAAATGCATCATGTCTGCACAATCGGTGACGCTGTGACCCAGTGTCAATAAACGCAATATTTCATACTCGCGCGGGGTAAGGCTCGCCACACGCTTGACTTCATCATTCAAGTTTTGCGTTCCTGAATGTTGGGATGCTGATTCGCTGTTGAATGGCCTGCCAGCATGCACCTCGTGTACGGCGAGCACCAAGGCATCGGGCTGTGCATTTTTGGACACAAACCCACTGGCCCCGCTTTGAAACACCCTTTCGATCAAGGGAGGCGAGTCGTACATGCTGCAGACCAGCAACCGCGCCATGGGATAGCGAACCCGGATTTTTTGTACCAAACCCAATCCACCCACCCCTGGCATCGACACATCGGTGATGGTGACATCGGGCGAGTGCAATGCAAACGCCTGATACGCTTCATCCGCATTGCCTGCCTCAGCCACCACGTCTATGCCCTCGTCTTGTGTCAACAAACGCGCATAACCTGCCCGCACCACAGGGTGATCGTCTACCAACAGCACCCGGATCATGCCCACTCCAACGGCAACTTGATGCGTATGTGCACACCTTTGCCCTCTTGCGATTGCCAATTGAATTCACCCTTCAAACTGGCCACCCGCTCTTGCATGCCTAACAAACCAAAGCCATGCTGAAACGCATCGCTGTGGCGCGTCCCTTTGCCGTTGTCTTGGATGGACAGCAAGAGTTCACGCGTATCTGATACCCAAAGCTTCACATCGGCCTCGGTGGCTTGGGCATGGCGGGCCACATTGGTCAAAGCCTCTTGCACCAGGCGGTACACGGTCACAGACAAATAATCGGACAAAGGTTCTGGCAGGGTGTGAATGTCACATGGACAGCGCACACCTGTGCTGGCTTGCCATTGCTGACACAAGGCAGACAAAGCATCTGCCAGACCCATGCTGTCGAGCACCATCGGTCGCAGCTGCAACAACATGTGGCGCGTGATCTCAGACAACTGTTGGGCAGACTGGGCAATGCGCTGGGCAGATTGGCCAACGCCTGCAGGGTCCATTTTCCCCATGCCGATCACAGCCGCTTCGGTGCGAATCGCTGTGCAAGTTTGGCCCATTTCGTCATGCAACTCACGCGCGAGTGCACGCCGCTCATCCTCTTGTGCGGTGAACAGCCTTTGCGCCAAATCGCTGTTGTGACGAAGCAGTTCCTGCACGCGCTGCTCAGAGCGGATGCGCTCTTGCAATTCCACATTGGCCTCCACACTGCGACGCCATGAATACCAAGCCAAACCAATAGACAGAACCAAAAATGAAAAGGGCCATTCGTCTAACTCAATGCTTTCATAGACATGGCTGTATTCAAAAATATGCTCGGACAACTCCCATTGGGACGCCACGAACCCAAAGATGACCGTGAGCACCAACACCGAAACCATGTCTGTGAGAGGTTTGTGTAACTTCATTCAGCTAACCGTTGTTGCGTTACCTGCCATTCTATGTGCCTGCAGCGCAAAATGTTCTTTCAACTGGCGATGAACAATCTTGCCTGTGGCGGTTCGCGGCATGTCGGCCGCCGCCAAGAACCGGATGACCCGGGGTTGCTTATAGCCCGCCAGTTGGTGTTTGCACCACTGCTTGAGTTCGTCTTCTTGGCAATGGGCATGGGCTTTGAGCACCACCACGGCCTGCACGGTTTCGCCCCATTTTTCGTGCGGCATGCCGATCACAGCCACTTCTTGTACCGCTGGGTGTGCGGCCAACACGGCTTCAACCTCCGAAGGATAAATGTTTTCTCCGCCGCTGATGATCATGTTGCTTTTGCGGTCCATCAACCAAATGAACCCGTCTTCATCGCGACGCGCCATGTCACCGACCGAGCACCAAGCGCCGGCGTAAGCCTGTTGTGTTTTTTCAGGCGCGTTCCAATAGCCTTCGAAGGCGTATGGCGTGCATGAATACAACTCGCCCACTTCGCCGTCTGGGACTTCTTGTCGTTGTTCATTCATGATTTTGATCGGGCCACTGCCGGCCCATTCACGCCCCACCGAGCCGAGTTTGGTGAGCTGTTCTTGCGGTCGCAAGATCGTCACCCAGCCTGCTTCGGTGGACCCATAGAGCTCGTACAACTGTCCATTCGGGAACAGTGTTTGGATGTCGCGCTTGAGGCTTTCATTGGCCGGCGCAGATGAAATCAACAACCTGGCCACACTGCCAGTGGCGAATTGACGGCTGGTGTCCGCCGACAACGCCAACATCATGATGTAGTGGGTCGGCACCAGCGAAGTGAAGGTGATGCCTTCTTGGCTGAGCCATTGCATGACGCGCACTGGGTCGAAACTCACGCTGTCGTCAACCACAATGCACGCGCCCAAATGCATGAACGTGTTGGCAAAGTACAGCGAATTGGCGTGGCACAAGGGCATGACCAACAGGGCTTTGTCTTCTTTGGTGAAACCCATTTCCATCGCCGTGGCATAGGCGATCAAGGTGCTGGCCTCGTGGCTGCGTATCGCGCCTTTGGGTTTGCCTGTGGTGCCCGAGGTGTACATCAATGCGCACGTGTCATTGGGTTGCACGGTCGGCCACTGCGTGGGTATTGTTGCGTGAGCCATCAAGGCTTCATAGTCCAGCCAACCACTCAGCGTTTCCCCGCCCAACTGCACACAGGCTTTCAAGCCCAACGTTGGCCACACCGCTTGCACTTTGTCTTGCAACAACGAGGTGCAAATCAATGCGACTGCTTGCGCATCGCCCAAGATGTAACCAATTTCATGGCCCACGAGCCGAAAGTTGATCGGCAAAGCCACCAAGCCGGCGCGGGCCAAAGCCACATAAATTTCCAACCATTCGACGCAGTTGTGGGCCAGCACGCCCACCCGGTCACCGGCGGACACACCTTGCGCGAGCAATCCCGCGGCCAACTGGTCAGCGCGGTGGTTCCACTGGGCAAATGTCAAACGGCGGCGCGAATCCATGGCGCCGATGTCGTTCGGTCGCAGGCGAGCATGCGTGCGAACCATGTCTGAGATGTTGAAAAGCTGTTTCACGTCAAGGTTTTCCAAGGTTTGGGCTGAAAAAATTGTCAGAACCGGATTGAAATACAGTATTCTGAATTCAGAATACACTAAGTATATTCTCTGGTTTCCCGGAAAACATGCCGGGCGAACTTGGTTGCCGCCCTTGGCCTGAGGCCCTCTACCCTGTCCAACATCCATTTTTTGCAAAGAAACACGCCATGCATGCCCAAGCTGACCCTGCCGACCACGGTTCTGTGGCCACCGTCATCGCCCGTTTTTTGAAGTCCCAAGGGGTACAGCGGGTCTATGGTTTGTGTGGCGGTCACATCATGCCCATTTGGATGGCGCTGGATGCACAAGGCATTCGCATCGTCGATGTCAGGGACGAACGCGCAGCCGTTTACATGGCGCATGCCGACGCTGATTTGACGGGCACGCTTGGCGTGGCGCTGGTGACCGCCGGTCCCGGTGTGACCAATGCCATGACCGGCATCGCCAATGCGCATGTATCGCGCGCGCCTGTGCTGGTGATTTCCGGTACGCCACCGATGGCGCAAGAGCACCGTGGCGCTTTGCAAGACATGGCGCATACCGAGTTGGTGGCGTCCATCACGCGCATGGCCAGAACCGTGCGCCACCCCGCCTTGGCATTGGCCACCTTGAACGAAGCCACCAGCCGCGCGTTTGGACACGGCAACGAACCGGGGCCGGTTTACTTGGACTTTCCGGTCGATGTCTTGCGCAGCAACCCGCCCGCGTCGGTCTTGCTGGCAGAACATTTCAAACACATCACAGCGCCAGTGACATTGCCAGGTCAAGCCGATGTCGAGGCTGCCGTGGCATTGCTGTGGCAAGCCAAACGTCCGCTGGTGATCACGGGTCGCGGCGCGAAAGGTGCGTCAGCGCCGTTGCAACAGTTGCTGAGCATGACGGGTGCGGCCTATTTGGACACGGGTGAAAGCCGGGGCTTGGTTCCACCCGACCACCCCAGCGTGGTCGCTGCCATGCGCGGCAACGTCATGGGGCAGGCCGATGTGGTGGTGACGATCGGTCGCAAACTCGATTTCCAACTCGCCTATGGATCACCTGCCGTGTTCGGTCAAGCGCGCTTTCTGCGCATCGCCGACAACAGCGCCGAGCTGCGCGACAACCGCCGTGGTGAAGTGGAATTGCTCGCCAGCGTGGCGCCCACCTTGCAAGCGATTTGCGATGCCGCTGCACAACGCAAACCGCAATCCGACGGCGCGTGGCTTGCGGGCTTGCGCCAACAACATTTGGCCAGGGCCGACAAATTGAAGCTCAGCATGCAGCAAGCACCGAATGGCTCGGACGGTTTGATGCACCCGAACAAAGTGTTGGCTGCGGTGCAAGACGTGTTGCCGCCACATGCCGTGGTTGTCGCCGATGGGGGAGATTTTTTAAGCTTTGCCCGCGTCGGTTTGCAATCTGACGGCTACCTTGACCCCGGCCCGCTGGGATGCATTGGTGTGGGCACGCCGTTTGGTGTGGCCGCCAGTTTGGCTTGTCCTGACCGTCCGGTGGTGGTGGTCACTGGCGACGGTGCATTCGGTTTCAATGCCATGGAAATCGACACCGCTGTCAGACACAAAGCGCCCGTGTTGGTCATTGTGGCCAACAATGGTTCGTGGGCGATTGAGGTCAGAGACCAGCAACAAAACCACGGCAAGGTCGTTGGCACCCGATTGCAATTTGCCGACCACGCGGCCATGGCGCGCGCCTTTGGCATGCATGCACAACGGGTTGAAAAAGCCGAGGACTTGCCAGCCGCATTGGCACTGGCCATGCAAAACCGCCCTGCGCTGCTCGATGTGCTGGTGACGCCTGAGGCAGAATCCTCGGACGCCAAGTCAGGGCTGGCATGGGTGCCAGATCTGCAAGCTTTGGCCGCATGGGATGACCAGGAACGCAAATGGCGACACATGGACGGAGCCCATCCACCTGATGGCAGGTAAAACACAAAGCGACAAAATGAAAATCATTGCGGTACAACCCAATTTGGTTGAGCAAGTTCACGAAGCCATTCTGGTTGAAATTTCATCGGGCAAATTGACCCCTGGTACCCGCATCATCCAAGAGCAAATCGCGACGGAATTGGGCGTCTCACGACAACCTGTGCAACAAGCCTTGCTGTTGTTGCGCAACCAAGGTTTGTTGCGCGATGCACCGGGACGCGGTTTGATCGTGGCGCCGCTGGACCCGGACTACATTCGGCAGATGTATGAAATCCGCGCCGTACTGGAAGGCTTGGCATTTCGCAAAGCCGCTGAAAACAACTCACACATCGCACGCAGCCAAGGCATGGCCTTGATTGAAAAAGGCAGGAAAGCGGTTCAAAAAGGCGCGGTCTCTGACTTGATCAGCACCGACATGGCATTTCACCATTTTGTGTATGGCTTGTCTGACAACCTGTTGATCGCACCGACGATGGACACACACTGGACCTATACCCAACGCGTGATGGGTGAAGTGTTGATGATGGATGAAAAGCCCAGAGACATCTGGCATCAGCACGAAGAGTTACTGCAAATCATCATCGATGGTGATGGCGATGCGGCAGAAGCCAAAGCCAGACAACACATCACTGAGGCCGCCAGCTTCATCATTTCGCGCATCAGTTCAACTTGATGCGCGGCTCACCAATGGTTGCGCAGTTCGCGCAATTTGGTGAACACCGTTTCTTCATCGATGTCAGCCGGCAAGTCTGGGAAATCCACCCGCAATTGCGCTTTCACAGTGGTTTGATCCAGCCTGAAGAACGTGTTGATCTCGCGCTCGGTTTGCAAAGTGGTGACATGCGCTTGGTTGACATCTTGACCGGTGACTTGCTGCAATAAATCGCAGGCAGCTTGGTTGTCAGGTTCACGGTTGAGCGTGAACCGCAAATTGTTTTCAATGTAATCGTGTCCAGGATAAATGCGGGTGTTGGCAGGCAAGCGGTTCAACTGCTCGCTGAAGGTCCGGTACAAGGCCTGCACATTGCCACCGTTGTGGCAATTGCCCGCGCCAGCATTGAACAAGGTGTCGCCCGAAAACAAAGCGGGTTGGTCGGTATGCGCCACCAAACACACATGGCACAAGGTGTGACCCGGTGTGTCCAGCGTTTCGAGCTCAACGGTTTTTCCCACCTTGATCACATCACCCGCGATCAACCCGCGAAACATGCCGGGGATGGCATGCGCGGCCTTGGCATGGGCCAACACTTTGGCACCGGTGGCCTCCACGATGGCTTGGTTACCCCCAATGTGATCAAAGTGTTCATGTGTGTTCAAAATTTGGGTGATCTCCCAGCCATGCGCTTTGGCGGTTTGCAAGCACTGTTCACTGTCGAGTGGATCGATGGCCAATGCCTCGCCAGTTTGCGAACACGCCACCAGGTAATTGAAATTGCGGTAGGGATTGGCAGTCCAAATTTGTTTAACGATCATGGCGGTTGGTGGGTGTGTTGAATGACGTGGGCAATGCTATCGCCAATTTCATCATTTGGTCACATGACGAATTTATGCTTGATGTATAGCAAGTATGTGAACCCTTCATTTTGCTTTGCATCCACCATCAACAGGAAATGTATGCATTACAGAGCTGTCTTTATTTCTGATTTGCACTTGGGAACGCCAGGTTGTCAGGCTGATGCATTACTTGATTTTTTAAAGTCACACACCAGCGACTCTTTGTATTTGATAGGCGACATTGTCGACGGCTGGCAATTGCGGCGCAAATGGTACTGGCCGCAAACACACAATGACGTGGTTCAAAAATTGTTAAAACGTGTTCGCAAAGGTTGTCGAGTGGTTTACATCCCTGGCAACCATGACGAATTTGCACGGCATTTTGTTGAACACCATTTCGGTGGCATTGAGGTGAGCGAAGAATATTCACACACCTTGGTTGACGGGCGCAAGCTGTGGTTGATCCACGGCGACTATTTTGATGCCGTGGTGCAATACGCCAAATGGCTGGCCTATGTGGGCGACAGCTTGTACGAATTGACCTTGCGACTGAACCGGCATTTCAACCGTGCACGGGCCAAATTAGGCTTGCCCTATTGGTCGTTGTCTGCGTACTTGAAAGGCAAAGTCAAAAAGGCCTTGACATTTGTCACTGACTTTGAAAACGCGGTGGCGCACGAGGCCAAAAAGCGGGGCTACCAAGGTGTGGTGTGCGGCCATATTCACAAAGCCGAGATCCGCATGATCGACGATGTCTTGTATTGCAATGATGGTGATTGGGTAGAAAGCCGATCGGCGTTGGTGGAACACATGGATGGCACACTGGAGTTGGTCTACTGGGATCAAGTGATCGATTTCTTGCCTGTCAAACAATTGCTCAGAGAACCTGCAGAACTGGTCACTTAAAGCCTGCATCCCTCACAGATGCCAAAAGGTTTTTATGCGCTGATCACCGGCCAATGTGTGTCAGCGTTGGCAGACAATGCATTGCTGTTGCTCGTGATTGCATTACTGCAGTTGCAAGGCTATCCAGCGTTTTGGATCCCGCTGCTCAAGCTGTTTTTCACGGTGTCATACGTGCTGTTTGGCCCCTGGGTGGGTGCCTTAGCTGACACATGGTCAAAACACCGCCTGTTGCAACAGGCCAATGCACTCAAATTGTTTGCATGCCTGGGTTTGTTGGCAGGCATCCATCCACTTGTTGCATTTGCCCTGACGGGCTTGGGTGCGGCTGTGTATTCGCCTGCCAAATATGGCTGGATCACCGAGATGGTGGAAACAGACCAATTGCTCAAAGCCAATGGTTGGTTAGAAGTGACCACGGTGTGTGCCATCTTGTTGGGTGTGATGCTTGGCGGCTTGTTGGTATCGGACCACTGGCTCAGCCTTGGGTGGGTTCAAACATGGGTTGATTGGATCGACACTGGCAACCCATTGTCAGCCTCCATGGCCGTGATTTGCTTGATGTACGGCTTGTCAGCTTTGATGACCTTAGGGGTCCCCAGTTCAAACAAGCGCTACGCCAGCACCCAATGGGACATCCCCCACATCTGGCGTAATTTTTGTGAAGACCAACGACAGCTTTGGCGAGACCCCTTGGGGTTTGTCAGTTTGTCAATCACCACTTTGTTCTGGGGCGTGAGTGCTTGCATGCAATTGCTGGTGTTGGCATGGGCGCAATCCATGTTGCAACTCAGTTTGTCGCAGGCCACTTATTTGCAAGCATGCACTGCGATCGGTGTCGTGGCGGGTGCGATAGCGGCAGGCCGCTGGGTGCCATTGAAGAATGCCACTGCGGTCTTGGGGGCAGGCGTCGCCATGGGCGTTTTGTTGCCCTTGATGCTCTTCATCAAAGAATGGAACTTTGCTTTGGCATTGACGCTGTTACTGGGCGGCTTGGGTGGTTTCTTGGTGGTTCCCATGAACGCATTGCTGCAAGCCCGCGGTGCATTGCTGCTGAGCGCAGGCCGTTCAATTTCAGTGCAAAACACCTGTGAGAATGTGAGCATTTTGTTGATGCTCGGTGTGTACAGTTTCTTGATTTACATCGAGTGCAGTTTATCTACCGTGGTGATGGGCTTGGCTGCTGTGGTTGCTTTGGGTGCCGGGTGTTTGATGGTCAAACATGCAAGAGACAACAGCGCACCATTCAAGTCGTCAGCAAGCGACTCACGGTAACTTCAACAAAGCTTCGCCCATTTTGATCTGCTTGCCCTCTTGAATATCAGCTGCCAACGTGAACGACTGGGGAGCAAACACAATGATGGTCGACCCGTGCTGAAACCATCCCAGCTCTTGACCCTTTTCAAATGCACTGTCGCACTGGACATCCAGTGGACCAGCGTATGCCGCTGAAAACAGCGTATCCAAGGCATGCAAACGGATACTGGCGACCAGCACGGCGGCCACTGGAACCAATGCCACTTTGTGTGCCGACGATCCAATCTCGACTTCCAGCAATGCCCTTTCGTTTTTGCAAAACAATTTTTCAACCCGCTTCAATGCAATCGGGTTCACATTCCAGGTGTCGCCGGAAAAATACTTGACCCGTTTGAGTTTGCCATGGTGGGGCGCGTGAAAACGGTGGTACATGGAAGACGTGATGCGAATGGTGACAAACCAGCCGTTTTCCCATTCTGCAAGCGACACGTCTTTGCCCAATAACTCTTCCAGCCTGTAGGGGAAACCTTTGGCTTGGTAGAGCTGCCCCGATTCAACTTTGCCCACCGCACCCACAATGCCGTCGCATGGGCTGATGAATACATTTGGATTCGAGTCGATTGGCCTCACGCCGGGTTTCAATTCTCTGATGAAGCAGTCGTGCAAGCTCTCGAACTGGGACTTTTTGGCCTCAGACAAATCCAGGTCTGCAAAAGAACGCCAAATGGACAGCGAGGCATCTCGCACCCAAGGGTGCTTGATCTGGCTGAACCAGCCCATGAATTGGGTCAGGGCCAACCTGGGTATGCGGTTGGTCAACAGGAAATTCAAATTTTCGTTGGCGCCTACTTTATGAAGGGCATGTTTGATAGTCATCATTTTTTAACTCAGCGGTAATACAAAGGAGGTTTTAAGGAATCTGCACATGGAAACCATCAACGGAATTGAATCTGGTCTGATACTGACAGCCACTGCGTTTGCAGGTCTTTTGTTGGCAAAGAAACTTCACACACGGCTTCAACTGTCCATGGCCAAGCATCCCTCATTGGGTGGGCATTTGAGAATGGCAAAGCGGGTGGCATCTTGGATTCCCGGTTATTCATACAGCAACCCGCATTGGCTCAGTGCAGACGGTGCGCCGACACAGATTGCACAGCAAAGAAAACATGCGATTGAACAATTGGGTCAACGTTTGCAAAACAAATCGCCAAATACCTTGGCTGTCTCGTCCGAGCTCAAGCCCTTGGTATCGGATTTGCAATTGATCAGCGAGTACCGCGTGCCATTTCAATTCAGAGACATGATGCACCAGCACATACGGCTGGGAAGCGTTTGGCGCGAGAGCGAAGGCAGCTACCTGATTGACATGGACGGCAACCGGTTCATCGATGTCACCGGCAGTTACGGTGTCAATTTGTTTGGCACAGACTTTTACAAACAATGCATTGCACAAGGCGTCGAACTGGCCGAAAAATTGGGACCCGTCTTGGGTTCTTACCACCCTTGTGTGTTGGACAACGCCCAGCAATTGTGCGAGTTGTCTGGCATGGAAGAAGTGTCTTTTCACATGTCTGGCACGGAAGCCGTGATGCAAGCAGTTCGCTTGGCCAGATACCACACAGGCAAAAAGAAATTGGTGCGCTTTACCGGGGCCTACCATGGGTGGTGGGATGACGTGCAGCCCGGGCCGGGAAACCCGATGCCGCCGTCTTCCCATACTTTGACGCTCAACGACATGCATCCCAACACGCTGCGCGTGTTGCGCAACCGAAATGACATTGCGTGTGTGCTGATCAATCCGTTGCAGGCCATGCACCCGAACAAAGCTGCCCCGACCGATTCGACCTTGGTTGACTCCAGCAGGCATGTCCATTTCGACAAAGGCGCTTACACCGATTGGTTGCAACAACTTAGACAAGTGTGCACAGACAAGGGCATCGCTTTGATCATGGATGAGGTATTCATGGGTTTTCGACTGGCGCCAGGTGGCGCACAAGCTTATTTCCAAGTCAAAGCCGACATGGTCACCTACGGCAAAACACTGGGTGGTGGATTGCCTGTGGGGGTGGTGTGCGGTCTGTCCAAATGGATGCGTCGCTTCAACGCGGACAAACCTGCGCAGTTGTGTTTTGCCAGAGGAACTTTCAATGCACATCCCTATGTCATGGCAACCATGAATGTGTTTTTGAAAGCCATGCAGACCCCAGAGGTCAAAGACATGTATGCCCAAGCAAGTCAGCGCTGGGCCGAACGTTTGAGTACGCTGAACAGACGTCTGGCGCAAGGGCAACTGCCTGTGAAAGTGGCTGGCATGGAAACCGTGTGGTCTATTCTTTACAACACCCCCAGCCGCTACAACTGGATGTTCCAGTTTTATTTGCGTGATCAAGGCGTGGCCTTGAGCTGGGTGGGCTCGGGAAGGATGATTTTCAATTTCGGGATGGATGACAACGACTTTGAGATATTCATGCAGCGGTTTGTCAAAGCCGCTGAATCGATGCGGGATGACGGTTGGTGGTGGACAGACGCTCAACTCTCCAACCGCCATATTCGCCAATCAGTCTTCAAGGAAATCTTGAGAAAGAAATACTTGGCTGCTCAGTGAACCGAGGTACGGACATGGTCCATGGGATCAATCCACTCACCACGCAACACATACACAGGTGACTTGTAGTACATCTTGATGTCATGCACCGGGTCAGTGATGATCTTCAGTGCCCAAGCCAGGCCTGCTTGCAGGCTGTCTTGGTGCCACAGTTGAAGCACGCGAAACACCAGCCCTGCCACGCCTAAAAACAACCACAGGATTCCAGTGATGCGAACAGGCGTGTCTTCATACATCTCAGGAACAGCCCATGTGAGCACGGCCGGTGTCCAATAGGCCAATACAGGAATCAAAGCACACACAGTCAGCAACACCACTTTTCGTTGCAGGTTGTATCCCACTTTGATGTCTTCCTTGTGCTCATGGGTAGCCATGTTGACTTCGTCGTAGCCCTTGGGCTCGAACACAAAATGACCCAATTGACGGGTGGTCATGGAAATGAGCCACGCAATCAGTGCTGAGACCACGGGATCGATGAACAGATACGCATAAGCCACCAAAAATGAAATGGCACTGATCAAATGCAGCGTCTGGTTGATGCGGCTGTGGTGGTAGTAACGGTGGTCATCCCAGCGCTGCGTTTCGAGTGTTTTTAAGAATTGCTTCATACATGCTCCCAAAAAATCAGTTGTGCAATTTGCCTTTTGACTTTCACATGATTGAGTGAATTTTTGATGACATGCAATTGAATTTATCTGGTCATGAATTTGACACGACTGTTTCACAAAACCGTCGCGATCAAACACCATACTTCCACCATGGATACACATTTACACATACAGCGCTTGGCACAAGAGCGTCAACGTTTGAAGATTTCAGTGGTAACCGAAACGTATCCGCCAGACATCAATGGCGTGGCCATGACACTGGCCCGAATCGTCAACGGATTGGTGAGCAATGGTCATGACATTTTGTTGATCAGACCCAAACATTTCAAGCACGATGCACCCAGTGACCGTGAAGGTTTTCAAGAAAAATTGGTGCATGGCTTACCGATCCCGTTTTACAAACAATTGCGAATGGGATTGCCTTCCAAAAAGGAATTGCTGCGCTTGTGGACTTTCAACCGGCCCGACATGGTGCACATTGCCACCGAAGGACCGTTGGGATGGTCAGCCTTGCAGGCCGCCAGAAAATTGCGCTTGCCTGTCAGCACCGATTTCAGAACCAATTTCCATGCCTACAGCAACCATTACAAAATTGGTTGGCTGAGTTCAGCCATTCTTTCCTACCTGAAAAAATTCCACAACGCTGCCAACGTCACCATGGTGCCGACCAGCCAATTGGAATGCGAATTGCATTCGGTAGGTTTTGAAAATTTGCACATCGTCCCCAGGGGCATTGACACGCGGTTGTTTCATCCGCGCAAAAGAAGTCTCAGCCTGCGACAGCGTTGGGGCGTCGATGAACAAACCACGGTCATGTTGTATGTGGGTCGTTTGGCTGCCGAGAAAAACCTGCCCTTGGTGATTCAATCGCATGAAATGGCCAAGAAAATTTCACCACTGACCAAGTTGGTGTTGGTAGGGGATGGCCCATTGATGGCAGAGCTTCGCCACAAATACCCTGACATCATTTTTTCTGGCTTCAAAACCGGCGAAGAGTTGGCCATGCATTACGCCAGTGCAGACATGTTTGTGTTTGCCAGCCAAACTGAAACATTTGGCAATGTCACGCTTGAAGCCATGGCGTCCGGCTTGGCTGTGGTGGCGTTTAACCATGCCGCTGCATCCGAATTGATACTCAGCGGGCAAAACGGCATGCTGGCCGCACAAAACACAGACATTCACTTTGAAATGGCTGTTCAAGCCATGTTGAACAACCCGTTTTTGATGAATGAACTGAAAATCAATGCGGTTGAAACAGCGCGCAACTTCAGCTGGGAATCTATTGTGGAACGAACTGAATCCGTGTTCCTTGATGTCATCTCGAACCACCGTTCACCGGTTCATGTCGGGCTCAAATCACCCTTGTCCCTGGTCAGCTCAAACACTTACGCTGACCCGACGCAAATTTAAACCACTTCAGCGCCTAAATGCACTGAAGCGGTGATGAAATTTGTCATTCAGTTACACACTGCGCAGTGAGTCAAACGGTGGCAGTGCTGTCTTCTTCGCGCCTGATCACACGCGTCACAGAGGCATCTGTTGGGTTTGCGGTTTGAAGCACTGTCTGTGATGTGCGCTGGGTCCGCAACACCTTGCTTTCACCACGACCAATGCCATGGTACTCAATGCCTTTGTCATGCATGCGCAAAGGGTCAAACAAATTTCTGCCATCAAAAATCACCGGTTGTTTCAGTGATTGTTTGATCAGCTCAAAGTCGGGTGCTTTGAACTGTCGCCATTCAGTCATGATGACCAGTACATCTGCATTTTGCAGCGCAGCCTCTTTGGTTCCGCACAATTGCAACAAGGCTTGTTGGCCATAGATGCGCTGGGTTTCTTCCATGGCGGCTGGGTCATAGGCTTGCACTTTGGCACCTGCATCCCACAACGCCTCCATCAGCACTCTGCTGGGGGCTTCACGCATGTCGTCGGTGTTGGGTTTGAATGCCAAACCCCACAATGCCACGGTTTTGCCTTTCAAGCCATTGCCAAAGAAAGCGCTCAATTTTTCGAACATGATCTTCTTCTGTGCGGCATTGCGCGATTGAACTGCATTCAAAATCAATGGTTCATATCCCATTTGTTCAGCAGTCTTTACCAAGGCACTGACATCTTTGGGAAAACAACTGCCGCCGTAACCTGCGCCAGCATAAATGAAGTGATAGCCGATTCTTTGGTCACTGCCGATGCCCTGACGCACTGATTCAATGTCTGCACCCACCGCGTCAGCCAAGTTGGCCATTTCATTCATGAAACTGATGCGTGTCGCCAGCATGCAATTGGCCGCATATTTGGTGAGTTCTGCGCTTTTGACATCCATCACAATGATCTTGTCATGGTTGCGGTTGAAGGGTTCATAGAGCTCACGCAATGTGTTTTCAGCGCGTTGGCTTTTCGTGCCTATCACGATGCGGTCAGGTCTCTGGCAATCCGCCACGGCTGCCCCTTCCTTCAAAAACTCAGGGTTCGAAACCACATCAAATTCAACATTCAATCGACGCGCCTGAAGTTGTGCGCAGATAGCCTGCTCTACCTTGTCGGCTGTACCGACAGGCACGGTTGATTTATTCACCACCACCACGGGTTGGCTGATGTATCCACCGATGGTGTTAGCCACTTTGATGACATGGCTCAAATCTGCACTGCCGTCTTCGTCCATGGGGGTTCCCACCGCGATGAAAATGACATCTGCATCCTCCATGCCAGCGGTCGCATCTGTTGTGAATGCCATTCTTTTTTCTGACAAATTGCTTTTGACAATGCTGTCTAAGCCAGGCTCAAAAATACCGACTTCACCTTCATTGAGTTTGCTGATTTTTGACTGGTCTATGTCGATGCATGTGACGGAGTGACCAGCATCTGCCAACACGGCACCTTGCACCAAACCCACATAGCCTGTTCCAAACACACATACTTTCATGTTGACTCCTGTTTTGCAGATGCTATGTTTGAACTGTGACAAATCCTTTATTGATTCATGAACATTTAATGAATGAGATTCGTCATTGACATGACATGTTTTCAGCGCATGATGGATTTTTGGCAAGGGATTGAGCAGTCATGGATTTGATTTTTTGGCGGCATGCAGAAGCGGTTGAACCAACAGATGGGGAAACTGACAGTGACCGTCCTTTGAGTGCACGGGGCGAACGACAAGCCTTGCGAATGTCCAAGTGGCTTGAGCGTCAACTACCTGAAAGTGCAAAAATTCTTTGCTGTCCCACCATGCGGGCAGAACAAACGGTTTACCCATTGGGGCGCAAATACAAATGCCGTGATGAGCTTTCACCCAATGCGTTACCTGCCGATGTGTTGAAGTTGGTTAACTGGCCCAACAACAAACAAACCATCCTCTTGGTGTCGCATCAACCGCTGATTGGCCATTTGGTTTGTCAATTACTGGGCATTCACACCCAAGAATTGAGCATCAAAAAATGTTCAATTTGGTGGTTGCGCAGCAAACTCTCGGCAGACGGACAAATTCAAGTGAATTTGGTCACTGTGCAAACCCCAGACATGCTTTAAGACGCTGTCAAACCAAAGCAGCACTCAATATTTTTCAGGCACCATCATTTGCGCTGGCACAGGATGACGTATGTAGTCGGGGTTTCGCACACGGGCTGGCAGTTCAATCTCTTGGTGTGGGATTTCATGGTAATTGAACTGTGACAGCAAATGGTCAATGCAATTGAGCCGTGCACGTTTTTTGTCAACCGCTTGAACCACCCACCATGGCGCTTCATGAATGTGCGTGCGTTCGATCATGGTTTCTTTGGCGCGCGTGTAATCTTCCCAGCGGCGGCGACTTTCTAAATCCATGGGGCTGAGTTTCCATTGTTTCAATGGGTCATGGATGCGACCCAAGAACCGGGCATGCTGCTCGTCGTCCGTGATGGAAAACCAATACTTCAGCAATGTGATGCCGCTTCGCACAAGCATTTTTTCAAACTCCGGCACGGTCCGAAAAAATTCTTCGTATTCGTCATCCGTGCAAAAGCCCATGACACGCTCCACACCTGCTCGGTTGTACCAACTGCGGTCGAACAACACAATTTCGCCTGCAGCAGGTAAATGCGTGACATAACGCTGGAAATACCATTGGGTTCGCTCGCGGTCATTCGGCGCAGGCAGTGCAGTGACACGACAAACCCGTGGGTTCAAACGTTGCGTGATGCGTTTGATGACGCCGCCCTTGCCTGCTGCATCTCGTCCCTCAAACAAAATCACGACTTTTTGTTTGCTTGCCACGACCCAGTCTTGCAGTTTGACGAGTTCACCTTGCAATCGCAACAACTCTCGAAAATACAAAGCCCTGGCTCTTTTTTCTTCATCACTGGCATGAACACTGTTTTCATTCACACCGTCATCGATGGTCAGTTCCAGTTCTTCGTCAATCGAGTCAAGCAAATCCTCTCGAATTTTCTTTAACTGCAAAGCATCAAGTTGATTGTTTTTTTCCATGAAGCTGTTCCTTGGTGGACTGTCGTCAATCCAAACCCATGCAATTGGCGTAAAAAGTGACGGTGGCAGGCCAATCTGAAAAGATGCCGCGTATGCCAACCTGTTTGGCCAAAACATCCAACACCTTCAAGATATCGCCTTCATTTTGAATGACCGGGGTGACTGATTGAAAATACCACCCTCCTTTGCCAGTTGCCATGATTCCAGAGCGTTCAAGCGACCAAGTCATGATGTCTAAACCCGCCGTTTTGATGTTCTTGGCATGTGCCGAGGGCACGATGGTTTGGTTGTCTAATGCCAACAACGCAAACAATGGCGGTGCCACTATGTTCACGCCTTTTGCTTTTAACTTGTGCAAGTCTTCGAGCGATGAAAGCTCTTTGACAGAAACCGCAGCGTCCAAAAAAACCGCCTGCTTTGCAAACGCTGGTTCATTGTTTAACCAATAAAGAATGTCTGCCTCATGAAAAGATTGAGGGAACACGTCACTGGGTTTGATGCCGGCCGATTTGTACTCATCCAACAATTTCTGTGCGAATTGCTGCTGGCTGAAACCCTGAAACGGCATGGCCACTGCCGGTTGCTTGAGTTCGGGAGTCATCTTCACGCCCAAGCGCTGGAACAATTCGATGCTGTCTTTGTGGCTCATCAATGTGCCGCTGTCAGGGCCTGCATAAAGATCTGTTCGCCATGACGGTGTGCCTGCGACATACTCCTGCACCGAAATCGCTTTGGGATTGAACCCATCCATCTTGCCGCGCAAAGATTTGAATTCAGCCAAGCTGATGTCAGTGGTTCTGCACTCGGCAGAGGCGGGTGTTTGAGTCACCGGGTCGTATGGTTGAAATGGCTTGCTGCACTTGGCAGCCAAGGGCGTGAGCAATATATTGGTGGTCTGGTGCAAATCGTTTTGCGCATGGCGACAGACCAATTCTTTGTCTTTCGTGAATGTCACATCGCATTCAATCACGCCTGCGCCCATTCTGGCTGCAGCTTCATAGGACTCCAACGTGTGCTCTGGAAACATCAGGGGGGCACCACGGTGACCCATTGAGAATTCGGATTTTTTGAACGGACCACGGCTGCATTGCTGTAATTGCCGCTTCAATGGCGAAGGCTGCAACTGAGAAACCAGAAAAAAAGGTCGTGGCCCCAGTTGAACAAACCCTTCAGTGGCAAGCGCATGGCTTGTCACCAGCATCAGCAAGAATGAACATGTGAGTTTCAACATGTGGCTTTGGCACTGTGTTTGAATGCGAACAAATATTGGGCCCCGTTTGAACCACATTGGATTTCAAAACCCTGGTGGCCATCTATGAAAAAAATCTCGTGCTTTGAGTATGTTTTGAGTTCATGCCCGGTCACGAGCTTTAGCTCTCCATCCAATATGTAGCCAAAGATTTCTTGATTGCCAGACGGTCTTTTGATGGTTTCGTTGGGCGCCAATGTGGTCAGCATGGGCGACACAAACCCTTGCTGATACAGTGAATTTTTGAACACGTCCATTGAGTTGGGCGTCGTCTCCATGTGCAAATCCTGTTGAAGTTGGGTGCCAGCCACCCGGTTCAAGGCCAGCAATGGGCTTGGGTGTACAAAGCCTCTGGACTGTCTTTGGTCAATACCAGCACGTAGCCAGCTTGCGGGTCAGCCATGACGAGCAAGCCGTACTCTTTGAGTTGGTGTTTGAGCGCTGATTCAGAAGCCACAGCCCACACATTAGTCAAATTTTGTGTACGTACTGTGACATCGTTCAAACTGCGGGCATTCACGCCAGGCTTTAACCTGACCAAGTGAACATGCAACTGATTTTGAGACCGCCTTGATGGGGGATTGACTGCAAGTGCAATCTCATTCGTGTCTATGCTCTGGCGGGCAATGTCCCAAGCAAATTGCCATATTGCCTCTGTTCGGTTAGGGTCTTCAATGCCTGTGACGCGCGCTTTGGGCAACACCAACCCATGCACAAACTGCTTTGGGCAACCGCACATTTTGATGTCACGCATGGCGACAAATTCGGATGTTTGCGCCCAAATTTCACTGGTGGCTCTGCATGTGTTGTGGTTGACGCACATGGCTTGCCTTTGCGGCGCAAGACATTTTTCGCAATACCCTGGTTTTTGTGTGTTCGTGCATTCTTCAACGATGTGCAGCAGCATGTCGCTCCTGGCCACTTCAAGCGCTTTTGCGCTTTGAATGGACGCTGCGAGCACCAGCAAAGTCAACCACAGTGGCTTTAGAAATTTCATGCCCATGTATTCAAGTCCATTTGTGTTTTTGCACAAACCGAAAAATGACCACTGTCAACACAAGCCCCGCAACTTCCGCTGCCACGAACCCCAAGGCGTGTTCAGGCGCGATCCCCGCGAATGAGTGGCTCATCATCCTGCCAAACACAGCTGCAGGGTTTGCAAACGACGTGCTTGCTGTGAACCAATAGGCTGCTCCAATGTAAGAAGCCACCAAACTGGCCGCTTTGTGCGCGGGTGAAAGCAGGATCACGCCCAACAATCCTGAGGTCGCCACGGCCTCGGCGAGCCATTGGCCTGGGCCAGTTCGAATTTTGTCTGACCATTGAAAAATGTCCAAACCAAACATGGCATGCGCCAGCCAAGCCCCGCATGCTGCACCGGCTAACTGAGCCAACACATATGCCATTGACAGCGCCACAGGCCATTGGTCTTTCCAAGCCACCAAACAAGTCACGCATGGATTGAAATGTGCGCCGCTCACAGGCCCCAATGTTTCAATCAACACATACAGGGCAAACACGGTGGCGAAGGTATTGCCTAAAAGTGCAACCGCGGCATTGCCTTGCGACAACTGCTCGGCCATGATGCCCGAGCCGATGACCACGCACAGCAACAGCATGCTGCCTACCCATTCAGCCAGCACGCGTTGCCAGGTTTTCACTGCGACGCCAGTCCTCTGGCGGTTTTTTCCAAAGCCAATTTTTCCAAACTGGCTGCAGGCAAACTGACAAACAGTTCTAAACGTCGGCGGATCATGTGCAAGGTTTTGAGAAAGGCGATGCGCTTTTCGTCTTGCGATCCATCACCCTGCGAGGGGTCGGCATAACCCCAGTGCGCGGTCGCAGGTTGTCCGGGCCAATAGGGGCAGACTTCCCCGGCAGCGTTGTCACAGACGGTGATCACCAAATCCATGTGGGGTGCATCAGGGGCTGCAAACACATCCCAACTTTTGCTGTGCAAACCTTCTGTGGAAATGCCTTCTTTTTCCAACACCTCAAACGCCAACGGGTTGGGTTGCTGGTTTTCACGCGGACTGCTGCCCGCAGAAAACGCTTTGAATCGGCCTTGTCCCAAGTGGTTCAACAAAGCTTCTGCCAATATGCTGCGGGCAGAATTGTGCGTGCATAAAAACAGCACATTCAGTGGATGCGGCTGATTCATTAGTCTGCTCCTGTTTTGCCCTCAGTCTAAGTTGACTTGATGACATTCGGATGACAAATGTGTCAGTGGTGTGTCAAGCCTTCACGATCAATTCGCCATTGGCGTATTTGCCATGAAAGCGAAACCAATCTTCAGCCGACATTGCATCTGGCACCACCTTTTTGAATGCTTCTGGTGTACCTTTGGGGCCTTTTTGCACTTCGTAATAGAGAAACATGTGGTGCAAATCTTTCAAGAACCACTTGCGCAAAAAAATCGGCATCGCCAATTTTGCTTTCACGGGCACACCACTGACATTTGCCAACGCTTCGGCCACTTGTGGAAGATCGCCCTGCCAACCAATGACATCCAGTGTGTGACCCAGCCATGTGTCCGGCTGTTTGAACATGATGGCAGCGGCCTTGCCAATGTCGTAGGTTGCGCAGTATTTGCATGCTTGCAATGACAAAAACTTGACCACGCCTTTTTTCAAAGGATTGAAATTGGCAGGGTCATCCAAGTTTTCAAAAAATGCACAGGGTCGCAAAATGGAATAAGGGACATTGGCGGTTTGCAAGTAAGCCTCTAGCGCAAGTTTGGCTTTCAGGTGGGTGACATGTTCATCGAAATACTCGGCATCCGCCACGCTCATGAACACCACATGGTCTGCGCCAGCCAATTTGGCCGCATCGATCGCGGCTTTGCCTTGTTGAAATTCTGTGTCCGCGCTTTTCTTGGCGGCCCCAAAGTAGTCTGTGATGACAAACACTTTTTTGGCGCCAGTGTGGGCAAAGGCTTTGTCCAAATCCGACCGCACGGTGTAATTGCAAACCACTGGCGTCACGCCAAAGCTGGCCAAGTCGCTGCGAGAAGAACGGGTGGTGCCAAACACCGAGAACCCCGCCTCTTTCAAAGCCCGGCAGACATTTCGTCCCACCTTGCCGGTCGCATTGAGCACCAACACGTTTTCATTTTGAGTCATAAAGTATCTCCTGTGGTGACAGAGGTATTCTCTGTGCTGCCCGACGCAACACAAAGACAGGAAAAAGCACTTCACTGATCCAATAACGGAATAATCAATCGATGTCTATCTTTCAAAACATGCAGCTGTTTGTGGCGGTGGCGCAGGCCAGCAGTTTCCGTCAAGCGGCTGAGGCGTTGGGTTTGCCAAATTCGTCTGTGTCAAGGCGGATTGCAGCATTGGAAAACGAATTGGGTTTGCGTTTGTTCAACCGAACCACAAGGCGTGTTGAGTTGACTGACGCGGGAAACTTGTATTTTCAAAATTGCAAACGCATTGTCAAAGAAGCTGAATTGGCCCACCTTGAATTGAGCCATTTGCAAACCCATCCGCAGGGGGTCATCCGCGCCTCAGTTCCAGTCGATTTCAGTGTGATCTACCTCAGCCCGCTGATGGGTGAGTTTTCAAAGCTGTACCCAGGTATCCGTTTTGAACTTGACCTGACGCCGAACCAAGCGGATTTGATGGCAGACCGAGTTGACTTTGCCATTCGAATGGGCATTCCCAAAGACCAACAACTCATTGCCAGACCGATTGCCAAGCTAGAAACCATGCTGGTGGCTTCCCCCACTTACTTAAGTCAACAGGGTGTGCCCTTGACGCCTCAAGACCTCACACGACACGCTTGTTTGCGCATGAACGACAAGCCTTGGGTGCTGACCCATGACTCGGGGCAAACACAAAGCGTGAATGTTGATGGGCCATTTCTGGCAAATAACCGTGGCTTTTTGTATCAATTGGCGATAGATGGTCACGGGATTGCGCAATCGGCCAGCACTTGGGTTGCGAAAGACCTGCACGCTGAGACATTGGTCCAAGTGCTCCCTGATTGGACCTCGCCCACCGCGGTGGCTTATGCAGTGACAACCACCCGTTTACTGCCTGCAAAAGTACGGGTTTTTCTTGACTTTTTGTCATCGCGACTCGACCTTGAAGCCTCTTTGCTTTCACCCTTGGACTGAAGTCGCCAGCCCCGGAGTTCTGTGTGATTGACTTGACCCTTTGAGCTTCAATGTTTTATCGGAATTGAATAAATCACGCAGAATGACCGTCAGTGAGCGCCATGCATGGGCTTGCCGGCATTTCGCCCCACCTGATTGCATAGGATGTCCATGATGCTCACACAGACAACAGTCACACAAGTTCGCGCCTTCAAATTCATCACGCCATTGTTTTTCGCCAGCGCTCTGGCCTTGTTTGGCATGCTGATGTCCACTGACAGCATGGCCCAAACCGAAGCTGATGTCTTGGCCAAACTGAAAAACGGTGGCAAGCTCGTTTGCAAACCCACTGAGCCCAATTTTTGTTTGAATGTTCACGTGTCTTGCGCCGGCAAAACCAATTACCAAGCGTTTGCTTTCGGGCTGGAAACGAATGCAAGCAAGGTCAAGCTGACCGTGGCCAATGAATTGGACCAATTCAGCGAGTTATATGCCTCGGCCAACGTGGAATGGAGTGCTGACAACAGTTACATGTTCATCAGCCCAGCCAAGGGCAAAGGCTATGTCAAGATGTTTCAAAACGGCAAATATGTGTTCAGGTACTACCCACCTAACCAGGAAGGCATCATGTCATTAGGAATGTGTGAATAATGGCCTTTTCTTACCTGTTGGGTCATTCATGAGCTATTTGATATGGCGCTCGCTGCTATCTGCCAGCTTGGGCCTCAGCGTCTGCACCTGGGTTCATGCACAGGCAGAACCCGATGTGGATGGCGTGCAAAAACCGCTGTGGGAAGCCGGTTTGGCAGGCTTTGGTCTGACCGGTCCGGCCTATCCTGGTGCCGAAGATGACGTGGGCCGTGCGCTTGTGTTGCCTTGGTTGATTTACCGCGGCCCGATTTGGCGCGCAGCTGACGGGACTTTCGGCGCACGTGTGGTCAAAAATCCTTTTGCAGAATTTGACATCGGTCTAGGCGGGGCACTTCGCGCCTCCAGCGATGACGTGAAAGTCAGGGATGGCATGCCTGACTTGGGCTTCTTGTTGGAGTTTGGGCCCCGGGTCAAACTGAATTTGATGCGGCCCAGCAATGATTCGGTGGTGCGAATGGAATTGCCGCTGCGCGGCGTGTTTGAATTCAACAGCGGCGTGCATTACAGAGGCTTGGCATTCGAACCCAAACTCACCTACGACAAACGAAACATCGGTCGCGATTGGGGGTTTTCCGGCAGCCTCGGGCTGATTTACGGTGACCAACAATTCAATCAATACCTCTACGGTGTGCCCACCGAATACGCCACCTCATCGCGCAGCGCTTACACCGCCAAAGCGGGCTTGATCACACCGCGCGCACAACTGACCTTGTCTCACAAGTTCAACAAGGATGTGCGATTTTTCGGTTTCACTCGCACGGATTTCGCTGGCAAAGGCGCCAACAGCAACAGCCCTTTGCATTTGAAAGACCAAGGCACCTCGGTGGGTTTGGGTGCGATTTGGACATTGGGCCGCTCAGCGGCATTTGAAGAACCCGTGCTCAAATGATGCTATGAGGTTTTCTCCAAATGCGCTTGCAAGCCCCTTCGAGGGGACGCCGCTGCGGCAGACGCATACCCCAAACGTGTCCACATTTGCACCGTTTCACCTCCTTCCTTGCCGGTCAAGAGCTGGTGAATGGCTTGGTAGTTCGAACTCATTCTCAGCCTAAAGTCGGGCTTGACGGCAATGTTTCCCATAGGATACATTTAGACATGATGCAGATCCAGCAGACTGACGCATACGCGAAATGGTTCGCTGGTCTGCGAGATCGAGTCGCCCGCGCCCGCATTGACATTCGTATCCGACGTCTGTCACTCGGGAACGCCGGGGACGTCAAGCCCATCGGCGAGGGCGTCTCGGAGTTGAGAGTCAATCACGGGCCCGGATACCGGGTCTATTTCATTCAGCGCGGCGAAGTGGTGATCATCTTGCTGGCTGGAGGCGACAAGTCCACACAGGACAAAGACATTCGTAACGCAAAGTCTTTGGCAAATGATCTGAAGGAGTAAAGACCATGCCCAAAACCAAGACCCGAGTATGGGATCCTGCCGAGCACATGATCACCAAAGAGGACATGGCAGACTATTTGGAAGCAGCACTTCAAGAGGGGGACTCTGCACTGATTGCTGCCGCGTTAGGTGATATCGCGCGCGCCAAGGGCATGAGTCAGATTGCATGCGACGCTGGGCTGGGACGGG
>Ga0192647_100644_pt1 | contig 24390 bp, 22 predicted proteins | sample LauGreFa1BDMLBSN_2_FD_133046 | JGI IMG/M metagenome (GOLD analysis project Ga0192647, IMG submission 133046) | Freshwater lake microbial communities from Lake Michigan, USA - Fa13.BD.MLB.SN - reassembly | ecosystem: Environmental > Aquatic > Freshwater > Lake | place: Lake Michigan, USA...
ACGGTGAAGAACTCATCGCCAATACTTCCAAGTACCTCGGCCCAAAGGGTTCTGTTGCCGCAGTCACCAACGGAATGAATTGTCAAAACTGCCACTTAACTGCAGGAAGAAAAACTTGGGGCAATAATTATGGTGCAGTAGCTGCCAACTATCCAAAATTTCGCGACCGCAGTGGAAGCATTGAAACAGTATACAAAAGAGTGAGCGATTGCATGGAGAGGAGTCTCAATGGGAAAGCACTCGACAGCAACAGCAGAGAAATGCAAGCAATGATCGCTTACATCAAATGGGTTGGATATGCTGTTCCAAAAGATAGTATCCCTGTTGGAACTGGTATCCAACCTCCATCCTATCTTGATCGAGCAGCGAGTCCTGAGAAAGGAAATATCGTTTACAATGCAAAATGCCAATCATGCCATGGCCCCAACGGCGAGGGACTGATGGCGGCAGATGGGAAAAGTTATACTTATCCTCCACTATGGGGATCCAACAGCTATAACAGTGGTGCAGGACTTTTTCGTTTATCAAGATTTGCGGGATATGTGCGTGATAATATGCCGCTCAATCAAGCGTCTCACAACGCTCCGGCATTAACAGATGAAGAAGCATGGGATGTAGCTGCATTCGTGAATTCAAAACCCAGACCAAGCAAAGATCTCAGCAAGGACTGGCCAAGTATTTCCAAAAAACCAATTGATCATCCTTTTGGACCATATACAGATGGATTCACAGAAGTACAACACAAGTACGGTCCTTACAAACCAATCATCGAAGCAAGGAAAAAACAAATGGCAAAAAAAACTGCTTAGTTTTTTACTGAATACTATACCAATTATACAATCTCATCATGAGTAATAAACACATCAACAACTGTACATGCAGTGGATGCTCTTCTGAAAACATCAGCAAGGCTGAAAAAGAAATGCATGTAGAACTTTCAGAAAACAGCAGGAGAGATTTTTTAAGAAGGTCAACTAAAATGGGACTGGGATTAGGCATTGGAGGTGGATTGATCAGCACACCATTGGCAGCATCTGCACTCAACAACGAAGATGCGGCATACAAGTCAAAATCAATGGGTGAAAACAAAGCAGTCAAAGATGGTAAAGCAACAAAAATAACTTTGCTGCATACAGCAGATATCCATTCACAGTTACTCACGCATGATGAATTTTTTGTAGAGAATGGAAAGAATGTATTCAAAAAACGCGGTGGATTTGCCACGCTCAAAACAATGATTAATACCATCCGCAATCAAAACAAATCAAATACATTATTAATTGATGGCGGTGATTGTTTCCAGGGAAGTGGTGTTGCTGCAATGTCACAGGGCAGAGCAATTGTTCCGCTTATGAACAACATTGGCTATGACATCATGCTTCCTGGTAACTGGGAAGTTGTTTATGGAAAAGAAATGATGATGAAAGATATGTTTGCTTATGATGGCGTGAAGGTTTGTGCAAACATGTACCATAAAACAAATGATGAGCTGAACGGCGATTTGATATTTCCGCCTTATTATATAAAATATATCGGAGGAATTAAACTTGGATTCATTGGCTACAACGATCCACTTACTCCAAAAAGACAATCTCCTGCATACAGCGATGGGATACAATTCACATTACCTGAGTCGAACGTTGCGAAGTATATAAAAATTCTTCGTGAGTATGAAAAATGTGACATGGTATTCCTGCTTACACATATGGGATTGGCACAGCAAGTGGGCCTCGCCAATATGCTAGAGGTAAAAGGCGTAGATTATATTCTAGGTGCAGACACACATGAGCGAGTGCGCACACCAATACAAGGTCTTCATACAAAAGTTACTGAACCTGGTGCATTCGGATCCTTTATTGCACAGATGGATATAATTGTAGAAAATGGTGAAATCAAAGATCATACATATCAATTGCATGATGTAGACCCAAGCTTGTACAAAGAAGATGAAGAAATGAAAAGGTTGGTTTATAAAGCAAGGGAGCCCTATAAGAATGAATTGAACCGAGTTATTGGAAAAACAAAAACACCCTTGATGAGATATTATGTCATTGAAACACCAATGGATAATTTCATCACAGATGCTATCATGTGGAAGTTCAAGCCAGATATAGCGCTTAGCAATGGCTTCCGTTTTTGTCCCCCTCTTGTACCAGATCCAAAAACTGGCGAAGCTATTATCACTGTTGATTACTTATGGAGCATGTTGCCGGTTGACAGTGAAGCGAAAACAGGAAAAATTACAGGCAAGCAATTATTGGAATGGATGGAAAAAGAATTACAAAATGCATTTGCCAAAGATCCATCGAAAAGATTTGGCGGATGGGTCGTTCGTTTCAAAGGGATGGAAGTAAACTTCACTATTGGAAAAGAAGCAGGGAAAAGAGTGAACTGGATAAAAGTTGGCGGGAAGCCCTTGGATCTTGAAAAAATTTACAGCTTTGTTGCATGTGAAAGAGATGGTGACCCAGATACAACCATCTGCCGTGTTGAAGGAGTTAGTGAACCAAAGAGACTAGGTACAACACTCCACAGTGTAATTGAAGAATACCTGAACATTCACTCCCCCATTGCACCAAAACTTGAAGGAAGATGTACAGCAACCGATGCACCAAATACATTGCTTACTCAATTAATGGGATTCGGTTATGAATTCAGATAACCTGCTTGAGTCATGATAATACAATAGCCCTTATGAAATTCATAAGGGCTATTTTAATAAAGCTTATGCTTAATGTGGCAACTGATCTCTGAATTTACCGTACACCCATGTTCCAACAATCGCTGCCAGAATAGTAACTGCAATCGTTGTTGCGCCATACCCCAATTGAGCGAAAAGCGGACCCGGACAAGCGCCAGTCATGGCCCATCCAAATCCAAACAACAAGCCACCATAAATTTGCCCCTTGTTGAATGTTTTTTCAGGAAGAATAATTTCTTCGCCATTGATGGTTTTGATCTTTAACTTCTTGATCAAAAACACAGATAGTGCGCCAACTGCAACAGCAGAGCCAATTACACCGAACATGTGAAAACTCTGTAATCTAAACATCTCTTGGATTCTATACCAAGAGACCACCTCAGCTTTGATCAGTACAATACCAAAGAGTAAACCAAAAATTAAATACTTTACATTGTGCCATGCTGGTGTGTTCACCTGCTCATCGTTGACACACATTGCATCCAACGATCTTACTTCAAAATCTGTATTGGTATCTTTTATATTGTTGCTCATGTTAATTTTTTAAAGTGATAATATAAATGGAAGAATCAAATTCGCCATGATAAATCCGCCAACCATGAAAGAAATGGTAGCAATCAATGAAGGCAATTGCAAGTTGGACAATCCCATGATGGCATGACCAGATGTGCATCCACCCGCATAACGTGTACCGAAGCCAACTAAAAATCCTCCAAATACCATCATGATCAACCCGCGTGGAGTCAACACTTCGCTCCAAGCGAACAATTGTTCAGGCACCAATCCATTGATCCCAGTAATTCCATAACCCGATAATTCACTTACAAGCGAGGGATTGACAACGATTGCCTGATCATCCTTGAAGTACATGGCAGTTACAATACCGCCAAGAAAAACTCCAAACACAAAAAATAAATTCCAGATTTCTTTTTTCCAGTCATATTGAAAGAATGAAATTTTTGATGGTATACAAGCTGCACATATATGACGCAATGATGAAGAGATCCCAAATGTCTTATTGCCAAAAATCAGCAATACCGGCACCATCAATCCAATGATAGGACCAGCAACATACCAAGGCCAAGGCTGTTTAATCAATTCAATGATTGTCATTTTTTAATTTTTTAATTCAATAATGAAGAAATACAAAAATGAAAGAATCCAATAAATCGTTCTGTGATATTGGTCACACTAAATTATTTATAATAGAGATAAATAATCGAATTTATCTTAATGTCAAAGGATTAAAAGTTCTCCATGAATGCCAAAATTCCTGATATGCAGGAATGCTTGCCAGTTGAGCCCCAATGAATTTTCCAGAAATACATTTTCCTTTCATATTCCACACAGAGGATGTTATATTGTCAACAAGCATCCCATCGTTGTTTTTTGTAAAGTGGAGTTCAAGATCATTTACTTTTCGACTAAAGGCATGAAATGAGACTTTGTCATTTTCCAACAAAAGCAAGATATCCAGTCCGGGCAAAGAATCCTCTACGATCATTGTTGAAACCAACTCATTCCAATCATATGCTTTTGAATGTGGACCCGATTTAATTCCTACCACCCAAGATTTTTCTTTCCATGAAGATGAATCACGTTTTTCCAATCCACTTTTAATCGTGCCGTCATCAAATTTTGCCAAATCATCATAATCTGATTTAAAATTTGAATCTGGCTGAAGTATAAGTGAAGATGGATGCAACTCTAGCCAAGAAGAAAGTCGCATTTGCTTTGAAGGAATTTCTTTCAGTCTTTCGCCTTTTAAAGGACCCGTCACTGCTTCCCCCGAAACCTGTCGCCACCAACTTTTGGTTGTGGCATCTTCAAACATGGCATTGAAATGATCCATACCCACTAATCGAAATTGTTCATTTTTACCATTAACAAATGGGTTAAAAACTCTTCCAGTTCTGCAAACTGTACAATAGGTTACCATGACAGGTTGATTACCCATGGTATCTCTCACTTGATGATGATAACCAATATACTGAATGGGATAAGCTTTTGCAGCACCATTGATCTCTATTCCAATAATCAATTTGTCCAGTGAAACTTTGCTTGAATTTGCAGTTGCAAAACTGATGACCTTGGGCTGATAAAACATTGTTTCAGCCAAAAATCGGAAGTTAAATAAGTAAAACACCACCCCATATAGAGCAACAAAAACAAACAGAACTATTTTATACTTCCTACTGGGGAAAAGCAAAACCCGATAAAATGGATACATGATCAGTCCCAATAATATCAGACGTATATAATGAATATTGCTCCCGATAAAATAAGCAATATCTACTGAATTAGACTGCTGACTGCCAGGGAAAGGCATGATAAAATATACACGCAGTATCTCGGTGAGAATCAATAAAACCAAGCCTGCAATTGAAATAAATAATTTCATGCTAGCAATTTATTGTAAAAATCGAAAATATTGATCTGGAAATCTCAACTTTGAACAATCACTGCTGAGTTGCATTGCCCAACTGATCCATCATCCCCTCTTCTTTTTCTTTCTTGCGGATACCAAAATTATACCTGAGGTTCAACCCAAATCTGCGGGTATCCCCAAAACGCTCGCCATTCGCTTTCACTGAGCCCTGAGAAAGAAGAAAATTATTGCGGTTGGTATACAAAATGTCGTTCACACTCAATGTAAGCGTTAGCTTTCTTTTCAACAACTGCTGAGAAAGATTGGAATTCATTGCACCAAAAGTGCTCAATTCATAAAACTGAAGTTGCCCTTTGAACCGTACAAATCCCTGAAATGACAATTGCGTTGTTTTCGTCAATTTTAAATTGTGAAAGCTGAACAAGGTCCAGGATCCTCTGCGAAATACCAACGGTGCACCTTCATATTTCCCATCATAATTATTGTGGTTATACTGGGCGCCAATAACAAAGAAATATTTTTTTCCTGGTGGAATTGCAGCAATTCCCCGGAAATACATTTCCCTGTTGCTTCCTACATTGTCATAAGTACGAAAAGCCTGGCGACGACTGGAATCAGCCTGATAAAGCACCTGTGTGAAAATATCTTTTGTCTGGTTGATGCCCACTGCGAACAAAGGACGTTCATCTACAGAAATATTTGCTTCATAATTCTGTGTAAACTGTGGACGCAATGATGGATTACCTTTCTCGTAAAGAAATGGATCCAAAATTCTAATGGCAGGATTCAATAAACTATACGATGGTCTTGTAATAGATCTCCGATAAACCAAATATCCTCTCAATTCATACCCTGCAATTTTCATCAATGCACGACTTAAATAGACATATGGAAATGCATCTGTTCGGCGGACGGTAAATGTTGTATCAGTGGGAATGGTTTGCTGGCCGATCATGTTGGTATTCTCTAATCGGAGTCCGGTTTTTAATACAACTGCACCCATGGTTTTAGAGCCCTGCACATATCCAGCATGAATATGTTCGTTGTAGTTGTATTGATTTGTACGGCGCAAATCCGGCGTCCTGGCTGAACCACTCAGAAAAAAATACTTGGTATCGTTGTTGAACCAAAGATTTGCTGTCTTGATACCCGATTCAACCGTCCATTTACCTTCTAATTTTTTTAACAGATTGGCCTGATAGGTTATAAAATGTGATTGATTGTTTGCATCTCCTTCAAGTTGCTGTTGCGAAACAAATGGAAGTAAAAAACGGTTGTCCAGTGTTTGCTCATTTTGGTTCGGATCAAAAGAATAGGAAAGATCCTGGTTGAGTTCAGAACCTGCAGTATCCAATTTGTATTTTGCATTCAATGCAAAATTGGTGTTGATGCTTCTTGCGTTGTTCTCTGTTTGAGACAGTGTTGAAAAAAACACCTGACTATTTGACTTTCTAAAAATCTCTGTTGGATTTTCATTTTCACTTCTTGAACGATTGATATTGATTCTTGCATCAATGCCAACAGTCAGTTTTGAATGTACCTCCCTGCTCAAGCCGGTCCCTATATATAATCCATTCCCAGGCGTGATGGTTCGAGAAAACTGCTGCAACAATGAATCTACACCCAACTCACGTGCGGTATTGATTTGATCATAGCCGTTTCGCTTATTCAGGTTAACATTTAAATAAGATGATCGTGGACCATCGCTGTGGTTCAGATTGAAACCTGAAAACTGATTTCCATATGTGCCTTGGTTGAACCCTGCATTCATACTACCTGTCAACCCAATCTTTACATTTTTTTTGAGGATGATGTTCACTATCCCGCCAACGCCTGATGCATCATACCTTGCTGAAGGCGTCCTTACCAATTCCACACGATCAATGGCAGAAGGTGGAAGGCTTTTCAACATGGTAGCAATATCAGCAGCACTCATTCGTTGTTCACGTCCATTGATCCAGACTGCCGAAGGACTCGTACTGTTCAGATAAACATTCCCGTCCTGATCTATGAATAAACCCGGGATTTTTTCCAATACTTCAAAAGCATGTGTCGACCCAAGTGCAACGGGTTCGGGATCAACAATGGTCTTGTCATCTTCCTGACGCATGAGCGGTTTACGTGCAGTCACAACAATACCTTTCATCATTTTTGCATCACGGATCAATGAAAAGACAGTATCAATATTTTTATTAACAAGCAGATTTCGCTTTAAAGTTTCAAAAGAAGATGCTTCTACCCGAATGGTATACCTTGACTTGGGTACAGTCACCCGAATCATTCCAATACTGTCGCTGACCCGCATCCAATTTTTTGAACTATCTAAAACATTATATATAGAAACAGTTGCACCTGCAACGGATTCTTTGTTTTGATCTATTAAACGAATAGACAGGACATATTGTGCACGCAATCCATTGATAGCCAGGAATAGAAGCGTAAAAAAGAGGAAAATTTTTCTCATGACCATGACCGCAACTTCAATTGGGGGCGCAAAGATATTCAATTAACAAGTATTCCTTCTCAACATGTAACTATGAATTTTGTTTGGTAAATTGAACACAAACCAATCATTGCATGAAACATATAAAAAGGTATGGACTGCTTTTTTTGATGATTACATGGGCCCAACTTTCGTTTGCCCAATCTTTTATGGTTGGTGCAGGCAGCAGAAATATCAACCCAGACAATGATAGCTTGTATATGGCGGGAGGAGATCCCAATCGTCCCTTCATAGATGTGCACGACAGCTTGTACGCAAAAGCTGTTTTTATTGGCAACCAAGAGCAACACATTGTCTTGCTTACATTCGATTGCATAGGATTGATGTATCCAGCCTTGCTTGAAATTCGCGAAAAAGTCAAGCATGATCTGCCATCGGTCGACCCATCAAGAATTGTCATGAGCTCTACACATACACATGCGGGTCCGGATGTAGTAGGCATTTGGGGAAAAAACTTTTCACAAAGCGGTGTGAACCAGCGTCACATGCAAAAAATTATTTCATCGGCTGTTGCTGCTATCAAAGAGGCATTTGACAAGAGAACAAATTGTACCATGCAATATGCAGAAGGAAAATTTGGCGAAGATTGGGTGAAAAATATTTCTGAGCCCAATGAGATTGACAGAACCATCAGTGTAGTCAGATTCATCAATCAAGAAAAAAGGTCTATAGCAACGCTCACCAATTTTGCCTGTCATCCAACCATCATGGATGATGCAACCAGAGCTGCCAGCTCAGATTATGTATGGGGATATTATCATTACCTGGATTCAATCCAAGGTGGTATAAACATGTTTTTGCAAGGTGCCATCGGGGGATGGATTCAACCGGAAGATGTTCCTTCTTCATTTGACAATGCGCTCCACTACGGAAGATCCATGGGAAGCTATGTCTATTCAATGTTATCAACTGCAAGAAAAAATAAAAGCAATCAAATTGTTTTCAAAAGCAAGAGCGTAACATTCCCCATGAAGAATCAGGGTTTTTCAGTTCTGTCAAAAGCAGGAGTGATCAAACGTGTATTCGGAGAAACAGTTGCTTCAGAAATTGCAAGTTTTTCCATCGGCGATGCACAGTTTGCGACACATCCGGGTGAAACCGTGCCTGCCATGGGACTTCAAACAAGATCGCTGATGAAAGGCGATGGTCCAAAGTTTATAATGGGACTCTCACAGGATGCGCTGGGATATATTTTAAAACCAAGTTTTTTTACAAAGGGTAATAAAATACCTCACAGTGAATATTTAACAGGCATGAGCATTGGTCCAGATACCATGAAAATCATCATGGATACACTGCAAATGCTCTTATCAAATCAATAGAGAACAAATCATTTCATTAATAAAAACACAGAATCATGTCAACCCAAAATTTCAGCAACCACACAAGAATGCATGCACCCTTTCATTATGTTTCAGCTCCATTGTTGCTACTTGGAATCATTGGAAGCATTGTGAATTTAATCAACAGCCAACCCGGGAATTATTACAGTGCATCACTGCTGGTATTGGTTTTCTTTTTATTGCTACTAATTGGATCGATGGTGAGAACATACGCCCTGAAAGCACAAGACAGGGCCATTCGTGCGGAGGAAAATCTGCGTCATTTTATACTAACTGGCAAACCGTTTGACAGCAGATTGAAGATCCGTCAAATCATTGCCCTGAGATTTGCATCAGATGAGGAATTGCCAGCACTGGCTAAAAAAGCTGCTGAAGAAAAATTACGTTCAAAAGAAATCAAACAGCAAATCAATCATTGGAGAGAAGATAATTACAGAATATAAATCACTGTATCAATTGTTGTTTTCTTTCCAATCAACTGTAACAACAATTTCATTTTTTCTAGCAATGATTTGATAGGGCGGGTTGTACCCCAGATATCGAAAATTGCCAATGGTCTTGATTCCTTTTTCTTCAAGCATCTGTTTCAACTGATCAGCATGCTTGCGAATCGATGCATCGTTTGCATATCCTCCAAACTCAATTGCAGCAGCATATTCACCTGGTGTTTCATGAATTTCCACCTTTGCATCATTCGGCCTGGGTAAACTGCTGACGGTATAATTGGATGGCATTACAAAACTCATGGAAGATTCTTTATCATTGATATCCATGTGCACAGGAGATGTCATGGCAATCTTGGTAGATGAAGCATTGTCACCAAAAATATAACCGGCAATTTTTCGAAAGCCACTGCTAGAAAGCTCCCGGTAGGATTTTGCAGTTGATTTTATCGTTGCAAAGGTCGCAGGCGGATAATACCGCAACTCAAATTCCTTCTCAGATTTTACAATTCGGTATGGCTGTTTCTCAATATTTGAATTGGAAATGGACATAAATGATTGAAACGCGATAAAAAGAACACTTAATATTAAAAGTATGACCCACATTGATTTCATCCCAAGTTATTTAAAAGATAACACATAAAACATGATTAGTGTTTAGCAAAAAATCATAAATAGGAGATAATATTTGATAAGCCGCAGGTTTGCCTCGAATTTTGATGAAAAATTATGAGTAAGTTTAATCTGAAATTGAACAACATATGAAAAAGACACTTCTGCTCTTTGGGCTTTTATTACATATTAGTTTTTTACTGATTGGACAGACCTTTGACGTCACCCTCCCCGCAGAGCTTTCAAAACAACCCTTGGACGGCAGATTGTTGATCATGCTTTCTAAAAATCCAGCTGGTGAACCTCGTTTTCAAATCAGCGATGGCCAGGAAACACAACAAATTTTCGGCATGGATGTGGATGGCTGGAAACCTGGAACAACCGTGCGCTTGAATGCAAATGCCTTTGGATATCCTGTAGAAAGCATCCAAAAAATCAAAAGTGGAACATACACTGTTCAGGCACTGTTGCACATATATGAAACATTCAAAAGAAAAGATGGACATCAGGTGAAACTCCCCATGGATCGAGGAGAGGGACAACACTGGAACATAGCACCTGGTAATATTTATTCGCAGCCTGTTGCGGTGAATTTTAAAAATGATGCCTCTTTCAAAATAAATATCAAAATCAATAAAGTCATCCCTCCCATCAAAGAACCGGAGGATACTAAATATGTAAAGCATATCAAAATCCAATCGAAACTGTTGACCGAATTCTGGGGAAGACCCATGTATCTTGGAGCACATGTCCTGTTGCCGGAGGGATGGGATACGCACCCCGATGTAAAATATCCTTTGGCAATTTTTCACGGACATTTTCCAGATGATTTTGGTGGATGGAGAACAGAGCTACCAGATCCGAGTTTAAAGCCAGACACAGTAAAACGATTCAACCTGATTGGTTACAATAAAATTGTACAACAGGAAGCATATGATTTTTATAAAAAATGGACGGGGCCCAATTTCCCAAGAGTCATTGCCATAGAAATTCAACATGCCAATCCTTATTACGATGATTCGTATGCAGTCAACTCTGCAAATCTTGGTCCTTATGGTGATGCCATTACATATGAACTGATCCCTGAAATTGAAAAACGCTTTCGCGGTATTGGGAAAGGATGGGCAAGATTCATGTATGGAGGAAGCACGGGTGGATGGGAAGCATTGGCTGCACAGGTGTTCTATCCAGATGAATACAATGGAAGCTACGCTGCGTGTCCGGATCCCATCGATTTTCATCATTATATGACGGTTGATCTGTACAATGATAAAAATGCATATTACCGTGAAGGTCCCTTCAGAAGTACGATGCGTCCGGGTCACCGCAATTACCTGGGACATGTAGATGCCATGGTGCGGGATATGAATCACAGAGAATTGGCGCTTGGCTCTAAAAGCAGAAGTGGTGATCAGTGGGACATCTGGGAAGCCGTATACTCACCTGTAGGAAGCGATGGTTACCCTGTCCGGATTTTTGATAAAAAAACTGGAGATATCAATAAGCGTATTGTAGAACATTGGAGAGAAAATTACGATCTGACACATATCATTCAACGCGACTGGCCAAAGATTGGTGAAAAACTGAAAGGGAAAATTCACCTTTATGTGGGTGATATGGATAATTATTATTTGAACAATGCAGTTTACAATGCAGAAGATATGTTGAAGCAATTGAAAAACCCATCCTGTAATTGTGAAGTAGATTATGGAGACCGTGCAGAACATTGTTGGAATGGGGATCATAAAAATCCAAACTATATCAGCAGACTCCGTTACCACAGCATGTTCATTACAAAGTGGGTCGAAGAAATAAAATCACGTTCACCAAAAGATGCTGATTTGAATTCATGGAGATATTGATTCAATGTTAATTGATTGAGAGCTATTCATTGTATACTGTTTTCATTTCTAATTGCTTGCTTGTATATCAATGCAAGTGCACAATCGCGTTATACTATCAAAGAAGGTGATCCGAATGGCATCAACAAATGGTATATGGGCCGACAGATCGCTCATGTGATGAGTCATTTTGGGGTAGATTGGTTGGAGCGACCAGAGAGAAATTTCGAGGAAAACTCAACACAGTTGATGAAAAATCTACAACTGAAACCAGGAATGAATATTGCTGATATCGGAGCTGGCAGTGGGTATCACAGCAGATTGATGTCAAAACTGATTGGGAAAGGAAAGGTCTTTGCAGTAGATGTGGAGCCCATCATGCTGGCCTATCTGAAACAGGGCATAGAACAGGAAAATCTGCAGAACATCGTTCCCGTATTAGGAACAACATCATCCGTCTCGCTGCCCAATGAAAGCATTGATTTGATGCTGTTGGTAGATGTGTACCATGAATTTTCAGATCCTTATGAAATGGCAACATCGATGTACAAAGCACTCAAGTCAAACGGTAAAATTGTGCTTGTAGAGTTCAGGGCCGAAGACGATGCGGTTCCCATCAAAACCATTCACAAGATGAGTGAAGCGCAGGCTGTAAAAGAAATGAAAGCAGCAGGATTCCAATTGGAGAAAAATATCAAGAATCTACCCTGGCAGCACTGCATGATTTTTACGAAAAGAAACAACAACTGACGTAAAGTATCACCGGAACATAAACTGAAGTTTAATTGGAGCTTAAATAAACTGTAGATAAATAATATTTTTCATGCAGAAAAGATATCAATAAATTGTAGCATGAATATTTTGGTATTATGCACAGGCAATTCATGTCGTAGTCAAATTGCACATGGCTATCTTGAACATTTTGTTGGGAACAAGGCAAACATTTACAGTGCTGGTGTTGAAACACATGGGGTCAATCCTAGAGCAATAGCAACCATGAAAGAGGATGGCATTGACATTTCTCATCATACATCCAACAATGTTGTAGAGTACAAAGACATTTCTTTTGATTATGTGATTACTGTTTGCGACAATGCAAAAGAACGCTGCCCATACTTCCCATCCAATGCTGAAAAATTTCATTACAATTTCCCTGACCCTGCAAAAGCAGTTGGTACTGATGAAGAAATTGAACAGGAGTTTCGCAGGGTTAGAGACATGATCAAGAAATATTGTTTAGACTTTGTAAAGACCTACCTGAAATAAATCATACAAGCTATTGACTGTTGAGACCTTTCTGCCAGTCTGAATGATCTATGTTCCGTGTTAGAACTAACTTTGAACATTGAATGGCAAAACGCGTTTTCTATATATTTATTTTGTTCATCTGCATGCTGAAATCCGCAGCACAACAATTGTATTACAGCGCTCCGGAATCTGGTGTAGAACAGTTGATGAAATACGAATCCATCGGCAGAGTAGGTAAAAACATTTTATTATCAAGAGAACGGAAACGCAAACAGATCATCAGTGTTTTTGCAAATGACATGAGCCTGATAAGAGAAAATGAAATGTCGCTTTTGCCAAAAGATTTATTGGATGTTGACTTTATCAATACAGGTGATAAAGCAATCTTTTTCTACCAATACCTTGAAAAAAGCAATCTCTACCTTGCGAGTATACACATAGATGAAAACGGTAAAATCATCAATGATATAGTTATTCATGATTCAACCCATATTGAAAATATTGCTGAATTTCCTTTGTTTCAAATCATCAGCAATTCAGCCAAAACTTTTTTCACCTTTCTATTAATGGATAACAGCAACGAACAAATGACTAAAATTAATAGTTCGTTGTATAATAGCAAGATGCAAAAAATTGAACGGGCCGATTTGATCATCTCAACGCCAAATGGAACTGAGAAATTGAGTCAATTTCAACTTGACAATGAAGGAAATCTTTTTTTTGTACGCAGCGAAATTGGAGATGCTACTGGCAATATTTCACGTTCAGATATCTTGATCAAGTCGAAAGGTTCCAATCAAATAAAAGACGCTACGATTCAATTCAATAAAATTGGAATCAAAGAAATCAAAACCGCCATTGATCATGTCAACAACAAAATAATCGTGGCAGCCATTTTTTTTGGCGGGAAAAAAATGAATGCGCAGGGAATATTTTCAATGCTGGTCGATGCCAAAACCGGAAGCGTATCAAATTGGCACCAGGAATTTTTTTCTGACAGCTTGAGAAAAGAATTGAAAGTAAAACATACACCTTTTATCAGGACATTTGATGATTACTACTTGGATCAAGTAATCCCCTATACCAATGGCGGATTCACACTTATCATAGAACAGCGATTTACTGAGGGGAATAGGGGAATTGTATCCGAAAACCGATCGTTTATTTCAGAACCCCTTCCTCCGAGGGTTGTATACAATGGAAACAGCAGTGAAGGCGCACTCTTCAGCATCATCAGAAATCCATATGAGGCTTTTCAAATACCTATTGAAACCTCTTCAAGATCATATGCACGAAATGTTGCGGGCAATCTTTTGGTACTGTCAATGGATAATCAAAGCCAAATAATCAATGCGCAGATTGTAAGAAAAGAGCAAGATGAAGTAAGAAGTTCACATACCATCTCTTATACAACGATTAAAAACTTGAATGGAATCAGATTTATATACAATGAAAAAGAAAAAAATGAATTGAGTTTGCGCAGTGCAAGTTTTTTTCCTGATGCACGCATCAAAAGATACCCTGCTGCAAAAGGTACGGTCCCTAATATGCGTCTTCTGCCCAGGTATGCAACCCAGATTGGCCCGAACGAATGCATCATGCCTGCTGTCAAATCAAGTATTGGAAGCTTTGTACGCGTTGTATTCTAGCACAACATTGAAACAATTGAAATTTATTTATATTTATATATCATAATATGATATAAATAAAATGGAAGTACATCACCCGCACCATCCTACTCACAAAAAAGACTGGAAAGAATACATTACGGAATTTATCATGCTCTTTGCAGCGGTCAGCTTGGGCTTCCTGGCAGAAAATTTCAGAGAGCAGTACATTGAAAAAGAAAGAGCTCATGAATTATTGGAAAGTTTTATGGCAGATGTAAATGTGAATGTCAAACTGCTTGACTCTCTGATTGAGGGAAATAGAAAAATGATCATGAAAAATGATTCTGCGATTCTGTATATTATGAAAAATGATGAGGTCAGCTTAGAAATATTATATGAAATGCTCCCCCTACAAAGTTTCAGATACCTGAATAACAATGAGACATATGATCAAATGAAAAGCTCTGGTTCATTGAGATATATAAAAGATAAAACTCTATTGAGAAATATCATTGAGTATAATAATATCTCCAAAGCAACTGAATACAGAAGTGTTGCTTATGAAGCAGAATACATTGGAGATGACTATACCAATACGTTACAAAGATGGATGCCGCCAGAAATTGCCATCAAACGACATACGACTCCTTATATGAGAAGAAGTGATTATAAAAAAATGATGAAAACGCCTGATGATGTGAAACTGATGAAAGAATTAGATGACTTAACAAATAATAAAACAAATATTATAAGAGGTCAAGATCTGATAAAACTGAAAAAAGAATTGATACCGGTCATATCTAGAAAAGGCAGTCTAGTGTCTGGTTCAGAAGCACTTATGATAAGAACCAGGGCTCAAGCTGATATTTTAATCAATTATTATAATAATCTCGAACATTAAAAATTTATACGCCTGATACTGAGTGATACAATGCAGTGGCATCTATTCTTCGAGTCCTAATATTTCATTATATTCAGTATATAATTAATCAAATGACTTTAAACAACATGCTGCGCAATAATCTTTCATTGTTTATCATATTGACTTTGACATTACTGTCTTGTTCTACCAATAAAAACATCGGTCAGAGCAAGGATTGGATTAGTCTGTTTGATGGAAAGACATTCAATGGTTGGAAGCTGGGTGAAAATCCGGGCACTTTTACTATTGAAGATGGAAGCATCAAAGTAGCCGGTCCGCGTTCACATCTCTACTATGATGGTCCGGTGTTGAACCATGATTTTAAAAATTTTGAGTTCAAAGCACAGGTCATGACAAAGCCTGGATCGAATTCCGGTATATATTTTCATACTGCATTTCAGGAAAAAGGTTTCCCTGATAAAGGCTTTGAAGTTCAGGTCAACAATTCACATACAGATTGGAAAAGGACAGGCGGACTCTATGATATAAAAGATACAAGAGAAGTTTTTGTAAAAGATGATACCTGGTATACAGAATACATCCGGGTTGAGGGGAAACATGTAATCGTGAAAATAAATGACCAGGTAGTAACAGATTGGACACAGCCAGAAGATTTTGTACCGGCAAAAAACCACCTCAACCGTTTCATTGCTTCTGGAACTTTTGCGCTACAAGGTCATGATCCAAAAAGTATTGTTTACTACAAAGACATCCAGGTAAAACCGCTGAAATAATTATTTTATTTACAATAGTATAGTATAAAAACAGAATAATCAATTGTCTGTTTTTGATACCCCTATGTTATAAACACGTTCAATAATTTCTTCAGTAGTTTCATTCAACTCTAACCTTTTGAGCTGAGAATTTTTGATCCAATCATAGAAATGTATAGAAAAATTTTCATCAACATTTTTGATAGACTTTACACCAAAACTTCTTACGAGTGCCTCTGCATTGCACTCCTGCTCATATTGACCTGAAATAGGTATGACCATAAGTTTTTTGCCTAGAAAAAGGGCTTCTGCAGGAGTTTCAAATCCTGCGCTTGTAATAATACCATGGCAAGAAATTAAACTTTTGTTGAACAATTCTTTATTTACTGGAAAGAACTTTATATTTCTGTCTTCATGAATATTTATAATATCACCAGAAAATATATGAAATTTAAATTTGTTCAACTGATGAAAATATTTTTGCAAAATATCCAATGTAAACTGTGAAAGATAAACTGTAAAGTGCCCATCGTCTTGAGGATCAGCTTGTAAAATTGATTTTTTTATAACCGGCTGAAATATAAATCGATCATATTTCTCAAAATGCAAACCAATGTTTCTAGAGCCTTTGGCATAATTAGATAAAATGAATTCACCTAATAAATCCTTTTTTTTAGGCCTTGGCACTTGTTTACTTATAAAACTCGCTTGATGCCCAAAATGGACGGAATATTTTCCTTTTAATCTGCATGCCATGGAGGTGATTGATTCGAAATCGTTGATAATTAAATCATATTTTTCAATGGGCAGGTGTTTGGCTTCTCTCCATGCCTGTTTAAGTCGAATATTATTGATCGTTTTTTTAATATCAATAGCCCCATTTTCTTGATTATATGCAAGGCTAATCCCTCTGCTTTTATATGCCACAGGAAGATCAGATTTTAATTGAAAATTAGATCCGCTTAGAAATATATCAACATCTCCATATTTTTTTAAATATGGATAAATTTCTATAGCCCTGCTGATATGCCCATTCCCAGTTGCTTGAACTGCATAAAATATTTTAAACCTCTTAGCGTGCAACATAGATTGATTTAAAGAATAGACTTACTTCATCTGTTATAACATTGATGACAGGAATTTCGTTATCTCTTTTCAATGTTATGACTTCCGTCTTTGTAATGGCAGTTTCTCTATAATGATATATCTCCCAATACCCTTCATTGTACTCCAATGATGTGAGGTTTTCAATCCAGTCACCACTGTTTAAATAAGTAACTGAACCTTTTTCAGTTTCCACTTCTCTTATCTGTGGTTGGTGTATATGCCCACATATTACATTGTCATAACCGTTTTCAATGGCCAGTTCTGCGGCTGTCTGCTCAAAATTTCCAATCCATGCAACAGCTTTTTTGACACTGTTTTTGACTCTTTTGCTCAAACTCATTTTTTCTTTCCCAAATATTCTCAGAACCCAATTGATAGCACGATTCATTAAAATAAGAAAATCATATCCATGCCCCCCAAGTTTGGCAATCAGTTTTGCACTTCCTTTGGTAGTGGCATCAAATACATCTCCATGGAAAATCCATGTTTTTTGTCCATCTATATCTATAACAAGTTTATCGACCAATTTTAAATTCCCCAGTTGTAGTCCGCTGTATCTTCTCAATGTCTCATCGTGGTTACCAGTAATATAAATGACCTCTGTACCCTTTGCCATGAGACTGAAAATCTCCTTGATGACTTGCATATGTGATGCAGGGAAATAATGCTTCCTGAATTGCCAAATATCTATAATATCACCATTAAGAACCAGTATCTTAGGTTGAATACTTCGTAGATAACTTACCACTTCTGCTGCATGGCAGCCATATGTACCAAGATGAATATCACTCAACACGACCAGATCAAGGAGGCGTCTGTTCATATAGATGTTTTTCAAAGTTCCATCTATACATGTATATAATCAGAAAATCAAGATTAATAAATCTTCAACTTAATTTAACGCAATTGTTATTGACTGAACTCAGCATAGAGGTGTTGAATAAGTCCATCTGCAAGCCCAATTTTGGGAACAAGTATTTCTTCAATATCTGCCCATTTCATGATTTGAATATAAATTAGCAAAGCAGGAACAATCACATCAGCCCTGTCCTCACGTAAATTATAATTACGGATTCTATCTTCTAAGGTACAGGAAGAAAATTCCTTGTAATAATCTCTAAGCAAATTGATATCTAAAGATTTGCCGTCTTTCTTTTTGCTGAGTGAAAAGACCTTGTTGATATTGCCCCCCGTTCCTATGGCGATGATATTTTTAATACCCTTAACATTTGTACGTATTTCATTTTTCATGAGGTCCCAATCTTCATCTACAACCATCTCTTTCAATAAACGGATGGTTCCAATATTAAATGATCTTTTATAAATCAATTGATTATTACTAAAAAATGTTACCTCTGTGCTACCGCCCCCCACATCTATATATAAATAACTATTATCCGTATTGAGATGTTCGGCAATGTGTGACTCATAGATCAAAGAAGCTTCAAAATCACCGCTGATAACTTGAATATTGATACCTGTCTCAAGAAATATTTTTCTAACAACCTCCGACTTGTTTTTTGCATCGCGCATGGCACTGGTAGCAACAGCAATGTGTTTATCAACCCGATAAGCATTCATCAGATGAGCATATGCCTTCATGGTTTGAAGTATCATCCCTTTTTTGGGCTTTGATATTTCACCTGTTTCAAAAACATCAAAGCCTAGTCTAAGTGGAACACGAACAAGATTTAATTTATTAAACCTTGGACTGCCTTTCTCAGGAGTTATTACTTCACTGATGAGAAGTCTACATGCATTGGTGCCTATATCAATTGCAGCTAGCCTCAATAATATTTTACATTATTTTCTTGATAGGTATCGGAAGATTTCTTGTTGCGATCTTACCGCTTTGTCTCTACGTGAAGTTACGTAGTTGTTGTGGAAATCAGCATCTAGTATTCTGGCTTTTACATTGTCTTTTAGCTGAATTTGTAAAATTTCAATCAACTCGTTTTTAAGTTTCGGATCTATAACAGGACAAGCCGCTTCAATTCTATGATCAAGGTTTCTGACCATCCAATCAGCACTTGAAATGAATACATGGGGATCACCATTGTTGTGAAAAACCATTACCCGTGCATGCTCTAAATATTCATCAACAATGCTTATAGCGTAAGGGGGTTTCTCTTTTTTCTTTAATATTTTTTTAGCACTGTAAATGCCGCGAATGATTAAATCTACTTTTACACCCACAGTGCTGGCTTGATAAAGTTTATCTACAAGGGTTATATCACTTAGTGAATTGAGTTTTAACATGATTGATGCTGGATGACCCTTTTTCGCAGATTTGATCTCCTTATCTATCAACTGATTGATCTGCTTACGCATTCGATTCGGACTAACCAACAGAGTTCTGCACTCATTCAGTACCTGTTGATGCGACGATGGATATTCGAGAAAATAGAATATTTTATTGATATCTGCCATGATATTTCGATTAGAGGTCATAAGACAATGATCTCCGTAAAAATTAGCAGTTTTCTCATTTAGGTTACCTGTACTCACAAATCCATATTGAATTGTTTTGTTCTTAACACGTTTCTTGATTACACAAATTTTAGCGTGTACTTTCATACTAGGTATACCCAGTAATACTTTCACTCCCTCTTCTTCAAGAATTGATTTCCATTCTAGGTTTGCTTCTTCATCAAACCTTGCTTTCAGTTCAAGCATCACCTCTACTTTTTTGCCGTTCCGTGATGCATTTACCAATGCATTGATCACCCTTGATTCAGATGCCAATCGATACGCAGTTATTTTGATAGATTGTACCTCAGGATCCATCGCTGCTTCCCTTAGTAAATCAATGATTGCATTAAACGAATGATATGGGAAATGCAAGAGTACATCTTTCTTATGAATGACATCTGTAACCCTGGTAGTACTTTTTAAATCTGGATGTGTCAATGATATTTTTTTTCTCCTTTGAGCAGAGAAAACATCTGGGAAATCCATGAAATGCTTGAAATTGTGTATACGCCCCCCCGGAATGATACTTGAATTGTTATCAATTTTTAATTTCTTTGTAAGAAACATCAACAAGCCGCTGTTCATCTCTTTATCATATACAAACCTTACAGGTTTTCCTCTCCTTCTTTTCTTCAAGCCCTTCTGCATTTTTTCTACCAATGTGGTATGCACATCACTGTCTAGGTCAATTTCAGCATCTTTGGTAACCTTGAAAATATGTGATTCGAAATAATCAAATCCAAAATAAGTGAATATATAAGGAAGATTCACACGAATGATATCCTCGAGTAAAATGATATGTGTTTCATTTCGTTTTGTTGGCAATTCAATGAATCTTCCTAAAGATTTCGAAGGAATTTCAATAAGTGCATACTGTTGTTTATATGCAGAATATTTTTTTCGCATAACTACTCCTAAGTAAATGCTCTTGTCTCGGAGATAGGGTAGTTCTGGTAAACTTTCAATCATGAGCGGAATGATGTTAGAACGAACTTCTTTATCGAAAAATTCTATTACGAAATCTTTTTGCTCTTTTGTAAGTTGTAGATCGTTTTTAATGAAAACACGCTCTTTCTTCATTTCCTGCTGAATAGCCCTCCAAATGCGGTCAAATTCACTTTGCTGGTTGAGTACTGTATGCAGAATATCGCGCAATACTTTGTTTGGCCTTTCTTCCAGATGGAAATTCAATTTTGATTTTTTTTCAGAAAATTCCACCATGCGCTTCAATGTTGCAACACGAACACGAAAAAATTCATCCAGATTATTAGAAAAAATTCCCAAGAAGCGAATACGCTCTTTAAGTGGAACTGAAGTATCATTTGCTTCCTGTAAAACCCGGGCATTAAAACTTAACCAGCTTATATCTCTTGCTACAAATGGGTAATTATGCATGCAAGGAAGATACCTATTTCATAGACTTAAATTCAGGTTTTCATTTTAACAAAAAGTGAAATTTTAAAAAGAAGCGCCACATATTTTATTTACTTTGTTTGGGAATAAACTGAAATTAACATGTTTTAAACATGTCATTGCTATAAATACTCCCTTAAGATTAAATTAATAATTAGATCACAATACAATTGAAACTTGCTTTAAAACAATTATATGGGCAACAGTTTCGACATCATCATGCATACCAAGAAATTGCTACATGCAGGTATTTTCAGCCATCTTACCGATGAAAATATTTCCGTTTTGCATCATCTAATCATGCAATCATCTCTACAAAATTTAAACAAGAAAAGATTTTTTGAAATTTGGAGAAGAGGTGATTTCAGTGAACATTTTGAAAATATGCACCTCCTTCAAGAAACCAATTTGATTCTTCAAAAAAACGGTGAATATATTATTGAAGAAAATTTTCTTGAAATACTTTATTCATAGATTGAATGACATGCATTATAATAATCGTGAAAATTATTTTGCATTAGGATAATAAGTAGAACATAATAATATTCAAGTGTGATAAAAGAATCTGATGACTTTGTAGATTAAACAATTTCACTGAAAAAACGGAACCAAGAATTGATTAATAATCAGTCAAGTATCAAATAGTAATATTTAAAACTTAGATTCTTCCTTGCCCTGATATTTACATCCCCCTATAAATTGATTGGAAATAATGAAACATAGATCAAATGCATACTTAGCAATATAGGTAAATGCCTTACACTTTTATTTTTAAATAAAATAACATCAATCAGTATCGTCTGTATCTCAGCATGCAATCATGATCCAACTGTGAAATTGATACCATTTGTAATCTTTTTGCTTCCTCCAACAAACCAATATGGTCTGAATGAAAAATAGGTACTGCGTTTTCATCTGCCATAACCATTGGAGCAATAAATATACAGAGTTCATCAAAAAAGTTATTTTTCATCAATGTACCTGCTAATTTTGAGCCTGCTTCAACAAGTATATGATTATAACCCCTTTCATACAAAGAAGTAAAAAATTTATCTAAGACAAGATTGCCATTTTGATCAAAGTGAGTTGAGTGTATACACACATTATTTGCGACTGTAGCTTTTTGATCAGAATCCCCATAAATATCAATCCTAGAATAAGAACGATATTTAAAAATATTTAAATCTGAAAATTTGTTTTTGATCAATTGATGATTTCGATCTAATACAATTAGATTCTTTTCAAAAATTTCATCCTTCGAATAACGCAGGTTGAAAAATGGATTATCCTTGATAATAGTATGGGCTGTCGATAGAATTGCATCTGTTTCAGACCTTAAGATTCTGTGAACATATGCCCTGCTTGCCTCACCACTGATCCATTTGCTTGTGCCGTTCCTATCTGCAATTTTACCATCTATGGTCATTGCCATTTTTATGAGCACAAATGGACGTTGAAAATTTTGATTGATAAAAAATACTTTATTTAACTCAATGATACTAGAATCCTCATCGATGACTACCTCAATTCCAGCTCTTTGCAACACGCTTACTCCACTTACCTTGGGATTGGGGTCTCTTGACCCAATTACTACTTTTTTGATGTTATGCTGTATGATCAATTCGGTACAAGGTGGCGTTTTGCCGTAATGAGAACATGGCTCAAGTGTCACGTATATACAGCATCCACTTAAGTCGGGTTTACTCTTCAATGCATCATTGATCGCATGAACCTCAGCATGCTCCTGACCGTATCGCAAATGTGCTCCTTTCCCTATAATTTTCCCATTTTCACAAACCACTATTGCACCAACAACCGGATTGGGTCTGACATCCACAGGATTTACAGCTTTTGCCAACTCATATGCAGCGCGCATATAATGATTCATCTCCATGAATTTTTAAAGTAAATTTGCGAAAATTTTATACGATGTTTACAGGAATAGTACATAAAGGTAGGGTTGATCAACTGAAACCACTGAAAGAAGGAATGGTTTTGACCATTGAGTCAACATTGTCAACAAAAAACATCAAAAATGGTGACAGTGTTGCAATAGATGGAGGGTGCCTTTCAGTTGTTAAAAAAAATAACAACCAATTAACATTTTTCGTCTCTCCTGAAACGATTGATAAAACCAGGATAAATACATACCAAAAAGGAGATTGGGTAAACGTAGAATTTTCATTGAAACAGCATGATTTTATCGGGGGTCACTATGTGCTGGGGCATGTAGACACTACCTCAAAAATTAAAAAAATCGATGTCAAGAAAGAGGTATGGATTATTCAAGTTGATTTACCCAAACAATTTTCACAATACGTTGTTTATAAGGGATCTATAGCTGTAAATGGAGTTAGCTTAACAGTCAATAAGGTATCCAAATCCACTTTTGAACTCTGCATAATTCCAATTACACTGAAAAAATCGAATCTCTCTACTTTATCAAAAAATGCATTGGTGAATTTGGAATTCGACATTTTAGCGAAATACACAGAAAAAATTTTAAAGAAATAAAATGATATTCTCTGAGTTAAGTGCAGCAATGGAATGGTTCAAAGCAGGAAAACCTGTCATCGTCGTTGATGCCCTTTCCCGTGAAAATGAAGGAGATATCATTTTTCCAGCTGATTGTGTAACACCAGAAAAAATAAATTTTTGTGCTTCACATGGAAAAGGTTTGGTATGCATCGCAATAGATGAAAAAACTGCAAATAGACTTTCTTTAAATAAATTGAATAGTAATCAGAAAGATCAATTTCATACTTCGTTCTATGAACCCATCGATGCAGCTCACCATCATGGAACTACAACCGGAATATCAGCATTCGAAAGATGTATAACGGCTAAACTCATCTGTGATGAAAATGCAGGAAAAGATGATTTTATCAAACCTGGACATCTGTTCCCTATTGTTGCAAAAGAATCTGGTGTTTTGGTAAGACAAGGACATACAGAAGCCGGAGTTGATTTATGTAAATTTACCGGACATTATCCGGCTGCAATCATATGTGAGATCATGAATGATGACGGGAGCATGATGCGAAGAGATGATCTATCTGTATTTGCAGATAAA
>Ga0192647_100649_pt1 | contig 24212 bp, 19 predicted proteins | sample LauGreFa1BDMLBSN_2_FD_133046 | JGI IMG/M metagenome (GOLD analysis project Ga0192647, IMG submission 133046) | Freshwater lake microbial communities from Lake Michigan, USA - Fa13.BD.MLB.SN - reassembly | ecosystem: Environmental > Aquatic > Freshwater > Lake | place: Lake Michigan, USA...
ATTAATCTTTTGACTTCCCTTCGGTCATAAAACTTAACTGCCATGAGGGCTTATCGTCTCCCCCTACTTTGGCTCATTCACTTTATATCACTGCAAGAAGTTTAAACCTCAATGAGTCTGAATTTGTCAAGATGGCTTTAAAGGAAGTGATCGATCGAATTCAGGGGGATTGACGATAACTCAGCCAAAATACGAATCCCTATATTTGGCGTTAAAGTAAATGAATTAATGGTAGAGAGACCATTAGAGAATTTTGATTATTTTTTGATTTATTATCTAAAGAAGTCCAAGCATTTCCTATTACAACCAGAATGCTTACTGGGACTAAATCGCTGTAAATTTTCTTTCAGGCATAAAAAAAGCCCTAGATTTAACTCTAAGGCTTTCATTTATTTGGCTCCCCCGGACGGGCTCGAACCGCCGACCTAATGATTAACAGTCATCCGCTCTACCGACTGAGCTACAGGGGATTAAACTTTTTAGCTTCAATGGTGCGCCCGGAGAGATTCGAACTCCCGACCGATCGGTTCGTAGCCGATTACTCTATCCAGCTGAGCTACGGGCGCCTAATTGAGCCGCTCATTATCAATTTTTATTAATTTTATGTCAACTTTTATTTATTTAAAATTGACAGATTGTAATGGCGGAGAGAGAGGGGTTCGAACCCTCGATGGGAGATAAAGCCCATACTCCCTTAGCAGGGGAGCGCCTTCAGCCGCTCGGCCATCTCTCCTAAAACAGTTTACTCTAAAGAACCCGCTGGATCAGATTGTTCCTTTTTGATTCTTTCGTAAATTTCTTCTCTATGAACAGATACATCTTTTGGCGCATTGACACCTATACGAACCTGATTTCCCTTTACTCCTAGAACAGTGACCGTAACTTCATCACCAATCATCAAAGTCTCCCCTACTCGACGTGTCAATATAAGCATGGTTTCTCCCTAAATGTATAATTGAAAACTCACTGTTCTTTCACAGCAATCTAGCTAAGATTGCCTACTATATCAGTTTTTCTTGATAAATAAAACTTAAAACTCCTATACCAGAATGATAATAAATCGATTGAATTATAATATTATTTGTCCAGATAATCTTTCAACCATCTTCTTTTTGTTTAACTGGTTGATATTTAGATCCATCAACAAATCTCTTTTTAAAACCATTTGAATGTTAATCCTATTGCTCTGCACTTCGTCTTGGATCAAACGCATCCTGCACGGTATCAGAAAACAAATTAGCCGCCAAAACCAACGCAAACATAAAGATAAAAGCTGCCGATAATGACCACCATACAATTGGCTCTCTGGCCATTTCAAGACGGGCGCCATTTATCATATTACCCCAACTATAAGTACTGGGATCAACACCAATATTAATATAAGACAACACTGCTTCAGCCAATACTAAAGAACTAAAATCAAGCACTACTGATATTAAAATAATATGCATGACATTTGGCAGTATATGACGCAACAAAATCATACTTTGTTTTACACCTAATGCTCTAGCGGCTTGTACATATTCCATTTCTCGAAGCTTGAGCGTTTCAGCCCTTAACAACCTGCATAAGCCCGTCCAATTAGTGAGACCCAGAATCAAGCAAAGAAACAGTAACCGCATATCAGCACGCACAATAACACTAGTAAAGTCCTGCTGATGATTGGCCATATAAACTTGTACCATCAAAATAGAAGCCGCTATTAATAATACGCTGGGGATAGAATTTAACGTGGTATAAAGATACTGAATGACATCATCTATCCAGCCACGAAAAAAGCCAGCTAAGATGCCAAAAATTATTGCCATCGGTAACATGATTAGTGTAGTCAACGTTCCTAAAACCAACCCAGTTCGAATACTTTTTACCGCTTGATAAAAAACATCCTCTCCCACTTTATCTGTACCTAAAACATGATAAAAGGCGGATAAATAAATTATGGTATAACTAATAGATACGATTATGAATATAACAGTAACAACTGAATTAAGACTGGGAGATAAAGCGAAAACCTGACTTTTATTGCTTTTCAACGCATACCTTACTCCAAAAAAAACAACCAACAGCAAGCCAGCTAATGTTATTCCTTGGAGCAGTCCATATCCGGTTTTTTGTAGGACATCAGATAGATATTGCGTTTCAGGATTATCTAAATAACGCCCCCCAAACTCCAGCCTGGGATAGCCCCATTGAGAAGTTCCATCTGGCAAGAGTATTATTTCTTTACTGTAAAGTGTTGTCGCAAATGGAGCAGAGTAAGTTTTTTCAACATGCTCACGGAGTGGTGTTGCCCAGTAATCCAATAAACTGATAATCTCGTTGCTTTTACTATCCGCAGATTTAAAATGTATAGAGTCTAAAAAACCAATCTGCACAAAAATTAGCAATATGACCAATGAAACCATACCCACCTTATTGCGTGCAATTTTTTGCAAGGGTCGCTTAATATGCGCTTTGCCACGCAAATAAATCACTAACCCAAAAACGGCTAAAATAAGTGTAAATATTAGTGAGTCAGTCCATAAAACTACCATCAGGATAACCTCACACGCGGATCAAGCAAAGTATAAGAAATATCAGTCAACAATAATCCAAATACGTATAAAACTGATCCCAAGAAAACCATAGCTCTAACAATTGCAAAGTCCTGACTGTTAATCGCATCTATGGTGTAACTACCTAAGCCAGGAATGCTAAAAAAAGATTCCATGATTAAACTCCCCATAAATAATAAGGGTAGAATGACTACAACGCCTGTTAAAATAGGAATCATAGCATTAGGTAATACATGCCTAAATAAGGCTTGTGTTTCTGTTAAGCCTTTTGCCCTTGCCGTTCTTACATAATCTTTTTCCACTTCTTCTAAAAATACCGTTCTGTACCATCGAGCTCCTGAACCTATTCCAGAAAAAACCCCAATCAGCACAGGCAATATTAAAAACTTAATTGCTGCCAACCCATCATCATAACCAGAAATAGGCACAATCTTTACTAGTTTGGCTATCAAAAACTGGCCGCCAATAATATAAAACAATGATGAAATTGACATTAATATAACGCAAATAACAACACCGGTTCGTTCCATATAAGTGCCTCGAAAGAGCACCATCAGTAAAGCAAAACTAATATCAACGATTAATCCGACGCACAATGTTGGCAACGCCAAAGCCAAACTTGGCCACATACGCTCACGAATGTCAGCACCAATATTTCTTCCACTATCCGACACACCAAAACGAAAAAGAAACAAGCCAACTGATTTTTGATAAAAAATAGTCCGCGTTATTTTTTCTTGATCCGGTGCCTCAGCATTCCATAGTAACGGCAAATCATAGCCATGTTGTTGTTTCCAGTTATTTATAGACTGTTCAGTGACATGCTTTTGCCCCAACTGCATACGCGCCATGTCGTCTGGACTATTAACAATAAAAAACAAAACAAACGTTAAAATATTAATCCCCATCAACAAGGGCAATGCGTATAAAAATCGACGAATAATATAATGGATCATTACAAAGCTTCCTTGCTACGACGACGATAAGCTCTTATAGCTGGGGCAAGTAACACCATAAACAATAACAATCCAATCACCAATGGCCAAAGTACAGGATGATTCCATTCTTGTCTTTTTTCGAATCTGGTAGACGTTTCAATGCGTGTATATTTAAGTCGATTGTTCGCCATGGAATGTGGCTTTAGATTCTTATACCAGCTATGGAATAATGAAAAATTCTTTGGATGAAACCCAAAAACCCAAGGCGCATCATGACGTACAACTTCCTGTAACTGTTGAATTATCTGATACCTCTGCTCGTTATTATCCATGTTTCGCATTTTTTCAAACAAGCTATCAAACTCAGCATTCTGATAATTAACCGCATTTTCACCGCCATATTTAACCTTTGAATTAGCACCATACAATAAAAAAAATAAATTTTCAGGGTCAGGATAATCAGCATTCCAACCCCAAACAAAAATCTGCTCATTACCTGTACGCATTTTTTCCTGAAAACGGTTGTAATCCGTAGCGCGGATTACCAACTTTATACCCAGCTTTTCAAATTGTTTGCGATACCAATTCATAGTTGCCCGATCATCTACGCTGACGGATGTAGTATCAAAATAAAGTATTAGCGCCTCTTTAGTTTTAGGATCGATGCCATCAGGATAACCGGCTTCGATCATCAATTGCCGAGCCGTATTGATATCTTTTCGCTGTACCTTATCATTCACCAAATTATAACTGTAAGAATTAAACCCCTCTTTCCCCTCTCTATAACCGTAAATACCCGGAGGTATAACGCCTTGAGCGGCAATACCACGACCATTTCTGAAAATGGATATGAATTCCTCATAATCAACGGCAATTGAGATCGCCTGACGTAACTTCCGCGCTTTTTCAGTATCACCGCCAACGGTAGCATCTAGCATATTAAAACCCATGTAAAAAATAGATGTTTCTACCAAGGTTTGTAATTGAATACCGATGTGCTTCATCGAATCTGTTAAAGCAATGCCTCCACTACCAGTAAATTGTATCGCTTGATCAAAACTGTCAGATGCAATTCCCGATGCATCATAATAGCCTTGTAAAAACTTAGTCCAATAGGGAATGGTTTCTTTTTCCAGCATAAAAATGACTTTATCAATAAAGGGTAGTTTTTTTCCTGAATCTGTCAGCATGCCATTTTCTTTATCTTCCTGCTCACCTTCTACTGGATATTTCTCCAAATGAAATAACGGATTTTTAAGTAGAATCATCCGTCGATTGGGATTATTTTCCGATAGTAAATAAGGACCCGTGCCAATTGGAAACCAATCTAAGGTAATATTCTTATCAGCCAAGCCTCTTTGGTCATAAAACACATCAGCCTCCCAAGGCATTGCTGAGAAAAAAGGCATGGCCAGCCAAAATATAAATTGGGGATACTTACCTTTAATCCGAATACGATATTGATAACGATCACTGGTCTTTACTCCAGCCATAGATAAAGCATTAATATCAACTTTCTTTCTATCACTGACAAGCTTAGAAAAATCATCAAAACCGACAATGTAATTTTTCATAACCTCCGCAATAGGAGACTGTGTTCTTGGATATGCCAAGCGTTTAATTTGATAAACATAATCTTCAGCCGTAAGCTCACGCGATCCGGTATTATTAAAATCGTTTAATGTATTAAGTGATTGGATTTGTTCTTGGGTCAGATGATGATAGAGATATTCACCTTGCCTAGTTTTAGCTAATGCTGGATGGGGTTGAAATTGAATTTTTGGCTGTATAGTTATCACATAGTCAGTGAATGCAATCTCGCTATCCTTTACATCAGATGGAAGTTTTTCCCCTTGCTTATTCAAATAAATTATTTCCGGCATCTTACTTGCCGTCAATGGCGTTAATTGATAAGGTCTTTTTAAGTAATGATATTGAAACGGTGGCTCATAAATCTGTGAGATAAATGCATATTCATTTTCACTGTAGGCAACCGCCGGATCCAAATGCTTTGGACGCTCTGAAAATGATTGATATAAAACCGAGAGTTCACCTTCGCTCTCTGAGTAGGGATTATTAAGTTGTGATACATCACAAGCTGTCAATAATAAGACGAGCAAGAATATAATTCTGTAAGTTTGCATCTTCATAGACAAAAAACTGGACATCGCTAAACGGGTCGTAGATACTTGGATTATCATCCGTTAATTATAAATGGATGCAGATTGAAATCAGAATAGAATAAATACAATTCTATTGTATCAACAAAAATAACACGGGGAGATGAATAATGGGTTTTATGCAAGGCAAACGAGTCTTGATTGTGGGTTTAGCTAGTAATCGTTCTATTGCATGGGGCATTGCTCAAGCCATGCATCGTGAAGGCGCTGAATTAGCCTTTACTTTTCAAAATGAAAAGCTGCAAAGTCGTGTCGAAGAAATGGCTGACCAGTGTAACTCCAAAATCGTCATTGAATGTGATGTCAGTATTGATGAACATATTAACAATGTGTTTACAAAACTTGGCGACTATTGGGATGGTTTGGATTGTATTGTGCATTCAGTGGCTTTTGCACCTAGAGATGCACTAAATGGCGACTATGTTGAGGTTACGACCCGAGAAAACTTTAATATTGCTCATGACGTAAGTTCTTACAGCTTTACAGCATTAGCGAAAGCAGGTCGAACAATGATGCAAGGTCGCAATGGCTCCTTACTGACTTTATCTTATTTGGGCGCTGAAAGAGCTATACCTAATTACAATGTAATGGGTGTTGCCAAAGCCAGCCTTGAGGCTAATGTTCGTTACATGGCTGTAGCACTGGGCGCAGAAGGCACCCGTGTTAATGCCATTTCAGCGGGCCCCATCAGAACACTGGCTGCCTCAGGCATTAATGATTTCAAAGCGATGCTAAATAAAGCGCAAGATACTTCACCGCTTAAAAGAAACATTACCATTGAAGAGGTAGGCAATGCTGCAGCATTTATGTGCTCGGATTTGGCCTCAGGCATCACAGGTGAAATTACCTATGTCGATTGTGGCTATAACATTGCCGGTTTAGCTGCATCGTAAAATTTCACGCTCATAAAAAAAGGGAGCTTCTTGCTCCCTTTTTTCTTCTATATTATCAGCTCTATTGAGCTTGAGGCTTTATGTTAACTTCTATATCAGCTTCAGCTTGCAAACTATTCAATACTTGATTGAACTCAGTTTGACCAAACGCATTAGCAATATTTTTCTTCGCCAACTCCAATTGCTTTTTGTCATCCTCACTCATAATGCCAGGCGTAACTCTTGAGAGACTTACCACGACTTGCTCACCCGAAGACAAGGGTGCCACAAAAATACTTGGCTTGCCTGCAACTGGCTTGGCTGCTTTAAAAATAGCATCACTTAACTGCTCGGGCAGTTTATTTTTACTACGCACAAGCCCTTTAACTGACTGTATTTCAAGCTTACTTGCCAATGCTACCGCTTGAATAGTTTCTCCAGCCTCTAATCGCAACTGTATTTGTTTGGCTTTTTCAACTGTTAACTGCTGCGCTTTTTCTTTCGTTAATACTTCTGCTATAACTTGCTTTACCTCGTTCAGATCTTGCTTGGTTGCTGGCTTATGCTCTAAAAGTCGAAGCACCACTAAACGCTCAACACCCTGTTCTATAGGCGTACTATTATTACCTTGTAATATTTCTTCAGAAAACGCTACGTTACGTATTTTTTCATCAGAAGCAACACCATCACCTTTTTCTTTAGTAAATAACGCTGATTTCTTAACCACTAAACCCAATGCATCAGCAACCGTTTGCAAATTATCAGGATTCTCATAACTCATGGAGGTTAATTTCTCACCTGCTTCATAAAAGGAGTTTTCTGCCTGCGTTTTTTGATAAGCTTTAGTTACTTCATCTTTAACACTATCAAAAGACTTGATAGTGCCTGGCACAAGTTCAGTCACTTTTATTAAGTGATAACCAAATGCTGATTTTACTGGTTTTGAAACTTCACCTAGCTTTAAAGAACTCGCTGTTTCTTCAAATGCTTTTTCCATACTACCCAAGTTAAACAAGCCTAAATCACCACCTTTTTTTGCCGTCAATTTATCCTCTGAAACTTCAGCAGCCAATTCAGAAAAGTCTTTGTTAGCCAATTCCTGCTTTGCCTTCAACGCTTTTTCTAAAGCCACTTTTTCAGTAACCTTATCATTAACTAAAAACAGAATATGACTGATTTTTCTACGCTCTGGCGTAGTATATTGGGCTTTTTGATCATCATAAAATGTTTTTAACTTCTCATCAGTGACAACCACTTTATTTGCGATATCTGCCAGCAAGAGCTCAACATATTCAACAGAAACCTGTTCGGGCAGGCGATAATTATCTTGATGCTGTTGGTAATACGCTAAAACCTCTTCTGCGGTAGGCTTGTCAGTTGAAGACTGCAAGCCGACTGTCACATAATCTACATCACGCTGTTGGTTCTGGATTTTAAAGAAACTCTCCACATCATATTGCGTCGCAAAACTACTATCAACAATGCTATGCTGAAATTGCTCCATAGTCAGGGCATTTTTTATTCTACCCACAAATTCTTCAGAGGAAATTCTTTGCGAACTGAGCAATGATTTATATTGCTTATCACTGAATTTACCATCTATCTGGAAATAAGGTAGCGATTTGATAAAATCACGTGCTTCATTATCTGTTGCAACAAGACCTTCTGCATGAACGTATTGCAGTAAAACTTCATCTTTAATCAATTTTTGTAAAGCTTGTCTTTTTAATGACTGCTCATCAATACCCATTTCTTGGAGGTTCTGGCTAAATTGCTCATAGGCTTTATTGACATCACGTTGATAAAAATCCTTATCACCTACCGATGCAACTGGAGCTTCCCCACCAGTATCTAAGTAGTTGTTAATACCCCATAATGCAAAAGGTATACAAATTAACATCAAGATAACCCATGCAAGGGTGCCTTGTGATTTTTCTCTAATTTTTGTCAGCATAGCTCGGCCCTAATGAATCAATTTACGAAGCAAAAAAAAACCCCGAACCAGGTGGTTCGAGGTTTTAAATTTGGCGGAGTGGACGGGGCTCGAACCCGCGACCACCGGCGTGACAGGCCGGTATTCTAACCAACTGAACTACCACTCCAAAGTCTGGTGGGTGCTGAGGGGTTCGAACCCCCGACCCTCGCCTTGTAAGGGCGATGCTCTCCCAGCTGAGCTAAGCACCCGACTAAAATATTGTATTATTCAAACAAACTAAATAATATTTTCTTTTGAATTTAAACAACTCAACAAAGAAGAGCTAGTTTACAGCATCTTTTAACGATTTGCCAGCTTTAAATGAAGGAATTTTTGCAGCTTTAATAGTGATTTCTTCCCCAGATTGCGGATTACGTCCTTTACGTTCTGCTCTTTCTTTAACTGCGTAAGTACCAAAGCCAACCAAAGCAACTGAATCACCCTTGCTCAAAGCACTTGTTACCGCGCCAAGAAAACTATCTAAAGCACGCCCTGCATCTGCCTTAGTTAAACCAGATGAGTCTGCCATCGCATCAATAAGTTCCGATTTATTCATTATTCCTCCTAAGGAAGTTAATTTTTAAAATTATAATAGCTCTATGCTTATTTTTTAACGTAAAAAAATTGCTAAAATTCAAAACACGGGTATTTATATCAATAGCTACAACATAGTGTCAAGCTTTAAAACCGCTGAAGACCATGTTTTTTAAGGTTTTACGCACAAAACATCAAAAAACCTTGTATAGTTAATGAGCCATAACTCCCTGCTGTATTTTTTTAACTGCGTCAGTCTCAATTTTACCTTGATCTTTATCAGTTTCTTTTTCAACAGGAATAGGCATATATTGCAAAGCCACTGCCAATACTTCATCTATCCAGTGAACAGGTCTAATATCAAGATTTTGCTTTATATTTTCCGGTATTTCTGCCAAGTCCTTCTCATTCTCAGCAGGAATCAAAACGATTGTTATACCGCCACGATGAGCTGCCAAGAGCTTTTCTTTTAGTCCACCTATTGGGAGCACTTCTCCACGCAAAGTGATCTCGCCAGTCATAGCAACATTCGCTCGCACAGGAATTTTAGTTAAAGCTGAGATAATAGCAGTACACATTCCGATCCCTGCGCTAGGACCGTCTTTTGGCGTTGCTCCCTCAGGCACATGAATATGTATATCATTTTTTTGAAAAACTTCATTATCTATTCCCAATAACTCTGAACGACTTCTAACTACTGTCATCGCAGCCTCAATGGACTCTTTCATCACGTCACCAAGCTTTCCTGTTGCAGAATGCTTGCCTTTACCTGGAATCACCGCGGTTTCAATAGTTAATAATTCGCCACCGACTTCTGTCCAAGCCAGCCCAGTAACCTGACCAATTTGATCTTGTTCTTCAGCAAGTCCGTAACTAAAACGCCTAACACCTAAATAATCATTTAAATTCTCGGGACCAATCAATGTTTTAGTTTTCTCGGTTTTTAGCAACAGGCTTTTCACTACTTTACGACAAATTTTTGAAACATCTCTCTCAAGATTACGAACACCCGCTTCACGAGAGTAATATCGAATCATATCTCTAACTGCAGCTTCTGATATCTCTATTTCATGACTTTTAAGGCCATTATTTTTTATTTGCTTTGGAATTAAATAACGAATAGCAATATTTATTTTTTCATCTTCAGTGTAACCTGCAAGCCGAATAACCTCCATCCTATCCAGTAATGCAGAAGGAATATTCATGGTATTGGCAGTAGCGACAAACATTACATCAGACAGATCAAAGTCGACTTCAAGATAGTGATCTGAAAAAGTATGGTTCTGTTCAGGATCCAAGACTTCCAATAACGCTGATGCTGGATCACCACGAAAATCAGCGGCCATTTTATCGATCTCATCAAGTAAAAACATTGGATTTCTTGTTTTTACTTTAGCTAAGCTTTGCAGAATTTTACCAGGCATAGAGCCTATATAAGTGCGCCTATGGCCACGTATTTCTGCCTCATCCCTAACGCCACCTAAAGCCATGCGAACATAAATTCGATTAGTTGCTCTCGCAATAGATTCACCTAATGATGTTTTCCCAACACCCGGAGGTCCTACCAAGCATAAAATAGGCCCTTTTAGCTGCTTTACCCTTTGTTGTACAGCAAGATACTCAAGGATACGTTCCTTAACTTTCTCCAAACCATAATGTTCTGCTTCCAAGACTTGCTCGGCAATTTTCAGATCACGACTTACTTTTGTTTTCTTCTTCCAAGGTACATTAACCATCCAATCAATATAGTTACGCACCACTGTGGCTTCAGCCGACATTGCTGGCATTAACTTAAGTTTGTTGAGCTCAGCATCAGCTTTTTTCTTCGCTTCTTTTGACATGCCGGCATTAACAATCTTCTTTTCAAGTTCTTCAATTTCATTGGGCACATCATCCATATCTCCCAATTCTTTTTGAATTGCCTTCATTTGCTCATTTAGATAATATTCCCTTTGATTTTTCTCCATCTGTTGCTTAACACGAACACGAATCTTTTTCTCCATCTCCAGAAGGTCTACCTCCCCTTCCATTATTGCCATTAAATCTTCCAACCTTTTTTCAATATCAATAGTTTCAAGCACTGCTTGTTTATCGCTGACCTTTAAAGACATATGAGCTGCCATGGTATCTGCGAGTCGACTTGAATCTTCAATACCAGCCAATGCGTTAAGCACTTCTGGAGGAATTTTACTATTTAATTTAACGTATTGATCAAATGTATTTATCACGGTTCGCTGTAACACGTCTCGCTCTTTTACTGACAAACTGAAAATATCATCAATCTTTTCTACTGCTGCCGAAAAAAAACTGCCGGTATCTTTATAGAATAAAACCTTGGTTCGCTGACTTCCCTCAACAAGAACCTTGACAGTACCATCAGGCAATTTCAACAATTGTAAAATATTGGCCAATGTACCCATTTCATAAAGATCAGTAAACTCAGGCTCATCTACTTCAGCCTCTCTTTGTGCCACCAACAAAATTTGCTTATTGTCTTTCATGGCAACTTCAAGCGCATCAATAGAACGTTGTCTACCTACAAATAGGGGAATGACCATATGTGGATAGACGACGACATCCCTAAGTGGCAACACCGGAATCAAATTATCATTTTGATCTATATCATTCATTTCATACGTTTCCATCAACGGAACCTTTTAACTTTTTTGGATTTGGTAATTATGGGGGCGCTAATTTAAATAGCAAGAAGATATAATTCTGTAGAACTATAATGCCGAGCTAGAAAAGAACTATAAATTTACTAACATATTGTTTTTAAATACAATATCTAAAAACCTATCATTATACTTTCACAAAAAAAAAGGAGCTTTAATAAAGCTCCTTTTTGCTAGCCCATCAAAAACTAAGACTCTGAAACAGCTTTCTTATTTTCGGTTTCGTAAATCAAAAGTGGCTCAGACTGCCCCAAAATAACACTCTCGTCGACTACCACTTTGGCAATATTATCCGCCGATGGCAGTTCATACATAGTGTTTAGCAAGACATTTTCTACGATAGTTCTCAGACCTCTGGCACCCGTTTTTCTTTCCATGGCTTTACGAGCAATTGCATTTAAGGAATCTTCTCGGAACTCAAGTTCAGCACCTTCCATCTCAAATAGATGCTTATATTGTTTGGTTAATGCATTTTTCGGCTCAGTCAATATCTGCACCAAAGCTTGCTCATCAAGCTCCTCCAACGTAGCTATGATAGGTAAACGTCCAACAAACTCAGGAATTAAACCATATTTTATTAAATCTTCAGACTCAACTTCCGCAAACAGTTGACCAATATTTTTAGATTCATCTTTAGTTTTTACATCTGCTGAAAATCCTATACCGCCTTTTTCTGAACGAGCTTTAATAACTCGATCAAGACCAGCAAAAGCACCACCGACTATAAACAGAATGTTAGCTGTATTAACCTGTAAAAACTCGCCTTGGGGATGTTTACGACCACCTTGGGGGGGGACTGAAGCAATAGTCCCTTCAATTAATTTTAATAAAGCTTGCTGAACACCCTCACCTGATACATCACGAGTAATCGAAGGATTATCAGATTTTCTGGAAATCTTATCAATTTCATCGATATAAACAATGCCGGTTTCAGCCTTTGCGACATCATAATCGCATTTTTGCAAAATTTTCTGAATGATGTTTTCTACATCTTCGCCCACATAACCAGCCTCAGTCAATGTAGTGGCATCAGCGATGGTAAATGGAACATCCAACAAACGTGCCAAGGTCTCAGCTAGCAACGTCTTACCTGAGCCCGTAGGCCCTATCAATAAAATATTACTTTTAGCCAATTCAACAGAATCTTTTTTCGACTTACTGCGCAACCTTTTATAATGATTATAAACAGCCACTGCCAATATCTTTTTTGCGCGACTCTGGCCAATCACATAACCGTCAAGCTCTTCTTTTATTTCTTTTGGCTTAGGCAGTTTATTACTACCAAAAGAAGAAGAATCATCCTGTAACTCATCTTTTATAATATCGTTACAAAGTTCTACACATTCATCACAAACATAAACTGAAGGTCCGGCAATAAGCTTTCTTACTTCATGCTGGCTCTTACCGCAAAAGGAACAATAAAGTAATTTATCTCCATCTTTGTCGTTTTTATCATTACTCATAACTCAGCTCCTGCATACATCAAAATGATATTTTAACTTTTAAATACCCAGCATATCGAAACAACAAAACAATACCAAGCCCTTATAAATCAGAGCCCGAGGCTCTGGACGTTAATACTTTATCGATCAATCCATAGCTTACAGCATCATCAGAACTTAAAAAATTATCTCTATCCGTATCTTGCTGAACTTTTTCTAAAGGTTGACCGGTATGAAAAGCTAACACTTTATTAAGCTTGTCTCTTATCAACAAAATTTCTTTGGCGTGAATATCAAAATCAGAAGCTTGCCCCTGAAATCCCCCTAAGGGTTGATGAATCATCATTCTTGAATGTGGCAAACAAAACCGTTTATCTTTCGCTCCACCCGTTAGCAATAAAGCACCCATACTAGCGGCCTGCCCTATACATAAGGTACTTACATCAGGCTTTATAAACTGCATGGTGTCATAAATTGACATACCTGCAGTAACCGACCCACCGGGGGAATTAATATACAAATGAATATCTTTATCTGGATTTTCTGATTCTAAAAAAAGCAACTGAGCGACTACTAAATTAGCCATGTAATCTTCAACTTGACCTACTAAAAAAATCACCCTTTCTTTTAATAATCTTGAATAGATATCAAAAGAACGTTCACCTCTTGCGGTTTGTTCGATGACAATAGGAACTAACCCACCAGCGGCTTCCAGAGCCCTTGCTTGATTCATTACATGCTGTTTATACATTTAAAAACCTATCGCTGTTGCTTATCCATAACATCATTAAAATTAACTGCCTCATCCGATACTTTTGCTTGCGCGACTAACCAGTCAACCACCTGATTTTCTAGAACCATTTGCTGAACTTCATTCAGACGACTCTCATCAGAATAATACCAAGAAATTACATCATCAGGCCGCTCATAACTTTTCGCCATTTCTTCAATGGTTGAACGTACTTTATCATTATCTAATTTAATGGACTCTTTTTGAATAACTTCACCTAAAATCAAACCCAAAGCAACACGACGCCTTGCCTGTTCTTCAAAAGAATCTCTAGGTAATTTTAGATCTTCCAGCTTCATTTTCTGTCTTTTAGCCGTTTCTATATAAGGCTTCATCAAACTTTCAACTTCCACATCAACCAATGTATTGGGGACTGTTAATTGAATTTTTTCATATAATGCGTCCATTACTGAGCCTTTCAACTTGCTTCGCAATGCCTGCTCTAACTCTCGCTCCATATTATTCTTAACATCAGCGCGAAAAGACTCAACCGAGCCTTCCTCAATACCATAAGCTTTAATGAATGCCTCATCAACCTCAGCTAACACCGGCTCTTCAACTTTAACTACTTCAACTTCAAATTCAGCCGCTTTGCCTGCTAATTTTTCATTACCGTAATCTTCAGGGAAATTCAAAGTAAATGTTTTATTGGCACCTGCAGAAAGACCCAGTAGATTATCTTCAAACCCTGATATCATTTTTTTCTGACCACAAACGACCTGAAAATCATCCACTTTTCCATCTGTAAAGTTCTCGCCTTCAGATGTACCAGAAAAGCTGATAGTCACATTATCATTATTTTGAACGGGTCGATCAACAACAGACCAAGTTTGCTTTTGAACTCTTAATTTCTCAATCATATCGTCAACATCACTGTCACTGACAGTGGCAAGAGGACGAACTATTTCAAGCTCATCAAGACCTTTCAATGAAATTTCAGGGTAAACCTCAAATATTGCCGTATATTTAAATCCTTCGGATTCGTCTACCGGCTGAATATGTGGGTGTCCAGCAGGCTTTAAATCCTGACCTTCCAAGGCATCATAATAGGTATCTTTAATCAGGTCGCCGGCAATTTCACCACGCACTCGCTCGCCATACATTTTCTTAACAACTTCTTGTGGTACTTTACCAGGCCGAAAGCCATCAATTTTAATTTCGCGCGCTAACGATTTTAACCGCTCCGCCATTTTTTTCTGAACAACGGCTTCTGGGATACAAACAGTCATGGTTCTGCTTAATTCTGATGTCTTTTCGACAGAAACTTGCATTTCTTTACCTCACACATTTTATAGAAGAATTTATTATGAATACCGCTAGACGGTCTAATTTTAAAGCTGAAGATAGAGTATATATAGCTCTATTAATAGAATTTGGTGGTGCGAATGGAGAGACTCGAACTCTCACAGGATAACCTACTGGAACCTAAATCCAGCGCGTCTACCAGTTCCGCCACATTCGCACGATAATGAACGGTGCATTATAGTTACTAGACATCTAGATAACAAGCTAAAAATGTAAATCCTATTAATAATTATAAGTTCACAACCACATCAAATCCTAAAAGCCGAATATCCTCAGCTAAATCATTTAATATATCACCCATTATGGGCTTCAACCTTATCGCCTCTGGCTGCTGAGAAGGTCTTGCTATGGTATACAACATAATTGCCTTTACATCACACCCACTCTTTTTTATATCTTTTAAATAATCAAGATAAGCCTGCCTTTCTTTTTCAGAAAAACCACGCCCATCATAATCAAATAAGCACGTTTGTAGCTTTGTTGGACATAATTTTGAGGAAATCATCAAGTTTTTAAAGCTTGACGCGCAACTTTGTGCCGTGTTGTTCACAAAAGCCCTGCCTTCTTTGCTGGCACTATCAAGCTTAAACCAGACCTCTCCACCATAAGCCTGTAAAATCTTTAATCCGGCCTGAACTCGAGTCTGGTGCAGCAAACTTCCATTAGTAATTAGAATGTAATTACTCCGAGGAAAGACTCCCACTTCAGTAGCCACCTTCCCGATTAGCTCTACAGCGCCTGCAAACTCCTTTAAGCTGGTCGGCTCACCATTACCTGCAATAGCAATATCTTTTATGGATCGTTTATCTTCATCAACTTCAAAACGCTCATAAAAATCACCTTTCAACACATCATCTAGAAAAAACCTCAACTCATCTTCCAATAATTTAAAGTCCATATCAGGTGGCACTCCAATCTTTAAATCCGTCACTTGACAATAAATACAACGCCAATTACAAGCATTATTGGTATTAAAATTTATACCAATTGACAACCCCCCCATCCGCCTTGATATGACAGGATAAACATACTTTAATCCAACAATATCAGAACAATGATTCGTGGTGGTTAATTTTGATGCCATATTTAAATGCCGGAATAATTTTAATAAACCTATTCTACTTAGTTACATCGCTTTTATTTAAGTTTTTTAAGCACAACTCTCAATTGGATAAATCCTCCATTTCAAATACTTTGACACAAAATCTCTGCCGATGAACAGTGCCCATAAAACGGCATATCCAAAACTTTACCTGCTCAGCTTTAAGGTATCCCTAAATCTAAAAACCGCCAGCTTCCTTGTCACACATTGACCTATCTACTAATCTTCATTTAACCGCCTACTTTACCAAAAAATTACTGGACACCACTTAAGGTGATGGCTTAAGCCAGCCGCCTTATTAAATCGGACCTAAGGAAATATACTATGTTAAAAAAATCCAGCCTCATTATCCCTCTATGCCTAATAACTTCATTATGTGGCTGCAGCTCGACTTTCCGCTTTATTAAAACTCAATCCTACCTGAATACAGATTTAATCGAAGCCAGCTATGATGCATCAGAGATACTTGAAGATGAGCTTTCTGAGAAAATACCTAAGGGCTCATTAATTGTCGTCAGCACCTTACTTAATGTCAAAAAGAATCCCAATGAAACCTCCTCATTTGGTCGCATAATTTCAGATCAAATAGCCACATCTTTGCATAAAGCCGGTTATCAAATTATTGCCCTAAACCTACCTATTGATCTTTTTGAAATGGAAGAGAAAGGCGAACTTGAGCTTTCTGACGAAAACAAAGCTTTACTCAAAAAGTATAAAGCTGCTGTCATGGTCGGCGGAGTATATGCACCAGGAAAACAAACTGCTTATGTTTCACTTCGTGCAGTGGACAGATTCAGCAAACATGTTATTGCATCAACAGACTTTTCAGTAACACTAGGACCCGATGTAAAAAATCTATTAAAAACCAAAGATAATGAATTAAGCCAAATACCTGTAGGGTCAGCTGGATCTGTCGCTGAACCGGTCGTCGAAGAAACAATGACCGAGACAAAAAATAACGACACAACAACTAGCGAACAAAACTTCCCTACTCAAATGCAATAAATATCCCTTTAAGCAAAGAGCTGCCTATTATCAAAATCAAACCACTCAATATAGATAACTTTTTACACCCACTCATCAGCGAGATAATCCTTGCGCTTGAGCAAATAGACTCTATAATTTCAAACAATTGTTTAATACAAGTGTTAGAATTATGCTAAAAACCAATATAGAGCCAGTAATTGACCGTATACTCCATGTTGCCATAGAGGTTTTTGCAGAATATGGCTTCCGTGACACAACCGTTCGAGAAATATGTAATCGAGCCAATGTCAATGTAGCCTCGGTGAATTACTATTTTCGCAGCAAAGAGGGACTTTATACACAAGCACTAGCTTTTGCATTTCATGAAGCTAATCAACTCTACCCACAAGATAGCATTCTTAATAAAGCCTTAGCGCCTGAAAAAAGGCTTTCATTATTTATTGATAACTTTCTTCATAAATTAATGGATGATAGTCACTTAGGTCTCCACAGCAAACTGATTACTCGTGAAATTGCCGACCCCACGAATGCGTTACATGGGATTATTGCAACAGCCATTGCGCCTCAGATTGCACTTCTTAAAGAAATCATTCAACCGCTCTTAGGTACCATCACTGACGAAACAATAGCGCATCGCTGCCTGCTCAGTATTCTTGGCCAATGCTTAATGTTTAAACACTCTCGATCTATCATTGATCACTTATATCCCGAATTGATTGCTGATGATTTAGCCATAAAAAACTGCGCCGAACATATAACCCAATTTTCAATTATTGCGTTAACCCAAATAGCGCACCAACCTAAAAAAACCTCATGAATCATATTGCCTTAAAAATGCTAATGGGTGATAAAGGCAAATATATCGGCATTATAATGGGGCTAACTTTTGCCTCCTTAATCATGACGCAACAGCCTGCTATTTTCGTTGGATTAATGTCACGTTCTTATAGCTTTATTTCTGATGTCGGCTTACCCGATATTTGGGTAATGGATGCTAAAGTGCAATTCGTTGATGACATTAAACCCTTACAGGACACAGAACTTTATCGGGTACGAGGAATATCAGGTGTAGAATGGGCAACCCCCATGTATAAGGGCTTGTTGAAAGTAAGACTCACCGATGGCACCTTCCAGACCTGCATCGTTGTAGGTCTGGATGACTCTACCTTAATAGGCGGACCGCCTGTTATGATAGAAGGGAAATTGGATAACTTACGTAATAGCGACAGTGTGGTCGTCGATATCGATGGTGCTCGAGACAAACTGGGAAAGCCTTCTCCAACACCCGGCGCCGCACCAATTCCCCTTAAAATAGGTGATACTCTAGAAATAAACGACCGGCGCGCAATTGTCGCAGGCATCGCCAAAGTGACTCGCACCTTTCAATCTCAACCCGTCATCTACACAACCTATTCTCGCGCCAAGAGTTATGCCCCTAAAGAACGCAAGCTTTTATCTTTTGTTTTAGTAAAAGCCAAAAAAGGTCAGGATATTGCTGAACTGACTCGCCGTATAACCAAAACAACCGGATTAGCTGCTTATTCTCAAGCGGAATTTCAAGAGCTTACCTATGAATATTTTATGCATAACACCGGCATACCGATTAACTTCGGCATTTCGGTTTTGCTTGGTTTTATTGTGGGCGCAGCAATAGCTGGCCAGACTTTTTACAACTTTACCCTCGAAAACCTACGGCAATTTGGCGTACTGAAAGCAATGGGTGCCAGTAACCTTATACTCCTCCGAATGATTTTATTACAGGCCGTCTTGGTTGGCAGTATCGGCTACGGCTTGGGAGTGGGTCTAACCGCATTATTCGGTTTCGCCATGCGTAATACCATACTGGCATTTAAATTTCCTTGGCAACTTCTACTATTTAGCGGCACTGGCGTCAGTTTAATTTGCATCTTTGCCGCATTTATCAGCATTCTAAAAGTTATTCGTCTTGAACCTGCCATTGTTTTTAAAGGTTAAATCATGGAGCTAGCCGTAAGTTGCAAAAACGTCAGCAAAGTTTATGATACCGGCGGACAAAAAGTTACCGCACTTAACTGTATTGACCTAGACATTGTTATCGGTGAATTAATGATGCTGGTTGGGCCATCGGGATGTGGCAAAACTACACTCATTTCAGTAGTTGCAGGTATTCTTGATCAGGATAATGGTAGCTGTGAATTATTTGGTGAAAATTTGCAAGACATGTCCAGCAAAGACAAATTAAATTTCAGAGCACGTAATATTGGTTTTGTGTTTCAGTCATTTAATCTACTCCCTTCTCTCAATGCCGCAGAAAATGTTTCCATTCCACTTATACTTAATGGCATGAAACGTTTTGAAGCTGAACGTAAAGCCGTAACCGTTCTTGAACAAGTCGGCCTAGGCGATCGCTGGAAGTTTTTACCTTCCCAACTTTCTGGCGGACAACAACAGCGAGTTGCCATTGCCAGAGCCTTAGTGCACAACCCCAGACTCATCGTCTGCGACGAGCCAACCAGTGCTCTCGATCATGTAACCGGACAAAATGTAATGACTATGCTTAAAGATGTAGCGATGCACAAAGAACGTACACTGGTCATTGTCACCCACGATGCCCGTATTTTTGATTTTGCCGATCGCATCGCAGAAATGGATGATGGCCATATTGTTACTGTGGGAGGGATTAAAGCCAAAAAACTGTCCCTAAATTCTGCTTCTTAATACTTGCACCTTTTACCCTAAAATTATGCAAATAAAATATACTCTACCTCTGCTTGCCGTTGCCGGAATTGCCTTTGCTATTTTCACAGTAATCAACAGCAATCAACCGACACCCATTGCCTCGGCAGTTACGGAACCGGCCTCCGCACCCTTTAAAACATTTATTGCTGGCGCTGGGATAGTAGAGGCGCAGAGTCAAAATATTGCTATCGGCACACCTCTGCCCGGTATCATTAAGATAGTTACTGTCAGTGTGGGCGATAAAATCAAAAAGGGTAATCCACTTTTTTATATGGATGACCGAGAAACGCGTGCCACCCTCGCCATCAAACAGGCAGATCTCAGCAAAGCGAAAGCGGAAGTTGAAATTGCCAAAGCGACTTTCAACGATTCCAAATCCCTAAGTGATATGGCTGAAGCCGTTATAGATCGACGCGCTATCAGCTCCGAAGAATTACTCAGGCGCCACAACGCCATGCTCATTACCAAAGCCAGACTAGAAAGCTCACTTGCTTTAGTGCAACAAGCAGAAGCAAACGTGGCCGAAACTCAAACTACATTAAAGCGACTTGTTATTCTTGCTCCGGTTGATGGTGACGTTTTACAAGTCAACATCAGACCAGGAGAATTTGCCCAAGCCGGTTCTTTAAACACCCCGTTACTGGTAATAGGTAACTTGGAGCAAGTGCATGTCCGCGTTGACATAGATGAAAATGATGCTTGGCGATTCGACAAAAAGAACAAAGCCGTTGCTTTTCTCCGTGGCAATCGAAACTTCAGTGTTAATCTGCAACTGGAGTATGTTGAACCCTATGTTGTGCCTAAAAAATCACTGACTGGTGACAGTAGCGAAAGAGTTGATACTCGGGTTCTACAAGCCTTATACAGTTTTGATCGCAAACAACTCCCTATATATGTAGGTCAACAGATGGACGTATTTATCGAAGCGCCGGATTATTCAACACATGGAACTTCCCAAGAACCCCAGCCGGCTCAAGGCTCATCCTCATGATGCGTTGCTTTATCATCTTATTGATAACTTCCCTGCTATCAGGCTGTATCAATGTAGGCCCAGACTACAAAGCGCCGATTGTAAACGTTCCTAAAAAATGGACTGGCACACCAACTATTGAGCAAAAAAAATCACTGCAACCAGAGCAATGGTGGAAAGCCTTCAATGACCCCATACTCGACCAACTTATTACGGATGCCATCGCAGCCAATTTAGATTTAAAACAGGCTTTAGCAAGAGTCAGAGATGCACGAGCACAGCGCTGGATCACCATTACCGCCGGTTTACCGACGGTATCTGGCACATCTAATGCCACCAGACGTTTTAATAATTATTCCTCATCTAGTCAAGCAGGCCCTCAATCTACCGGTGGTGCTTTTGGTATCGGCGATCAAATTATCAATATTTTTCAACTTGGCTTTGATTCACAATGGGAAGTGGATATCTTTGGCGGTGAAAGACGCGCCATCGAAGCGGCTGATGCCAATATCGACAGTGAAATAGAAAACAGCCGTAACGTGCTCATTAGTCTGCTAGCCGAAGTTGCCGGCAATTACATCGAGTTACGTACCAATCAACAACTTATTGTCATCACCCGTAACAATGTAAACTCTCAACGGGATACTGTTAAACTTAACCAAATTCGGCAACAAGCCGGCTTTTCAAGCATGTTGGAAGTCGCCCAAGCAGAGTCTCAAGCTTCCACCACTGAAGCATTCATGCCAGTGTATGAAACCGTTGTTAAACAATCCATTCATGCACTCAGTATATTACTCAATCGAGAGCCCAATGCACTGAGCTCCCGACTTAACAATTTAGGCTCGATACCTGTGATGCCAACTGTCGCTATCACTGACTTGCCATCAGAACTACTGTTACGCAGACCCGATATTCGTCGGGCAGAACGTCAAATGGCCAAAGCCAACGCCGATATCGGTGTTGCAACAGCAGAGCTGTATCCTAGAGTCAACTTATCGGCTTTCGTCGGTTTACAGAATGCACAAATATCAGACTTCACACCCATGGGAAAGTCTTGGGATACTGCCTCATCATTAACCTTACCTATTTTTAATTGGGGACGCATTAAAGCCAACATAAAAAGTAAAAATGCGTTATTTGACCTAGCCTTCTTATCCTATCAGTCCGCTGTCTTAACCGCCTTTAAAGAAGTAGAAGATGCGCTGGTTGCTTATGCTAATGAACAACACCGCTACCGTTCCCTTGAGTTAGCTGTTAATGCCAGTCTACTATCAGTAAAAATGGCCAATGAACGTTATGACCACGGCTTAACTATGTTTCTTGACGTACTCCAAGCCCAAGAAAGTCTTTTTCAAGCACAACGTAATTTAGCAGACAGTAAAGCGCAACTTTCTACCGATCTGATTATTTTATACAAAGCGTTGGGTGGTGGTTGGCAAAACCAAGCCAGTGTGGCCGATGATACTGACATAAAACCACAAAGAGAGTTATGGCTGGATGGCGTCTTCACTGCGCCTAAACACAATGCGCCTTAAACAAAGGTCTTGTTAATAATAAACTTGCCTTGGCGAGATTACTTAGTATCCAAGCTAATATAAAAGCTTTATCATGTACTAAGATTATCTTCGCCAAGCGCAAAGAACCACTATTAATCATGACGCATCGCTACAACTTGGCCAATAGATATAACCCCATAAAATCCGGCAAACCCCAGTCATTATCCCTACGTGCCATACTGAGAAATAGCCTCCTTTTGTTTGCCGGACTTTCTGTTACAGCGGTCATGACCCTGCGTTTTTTGCCTGTGCCAACAACAAGCTTCATGTTATATCGACATTATGAAGATCTGATCGAAGAGCAAACGTTCAAGTCAATTGACTATTCTTGGGTCAGCGCAAAGAATATTTCTTCAAATGCCTCTGCCGCAGTAATTGCTTCAGAAGACCAACAATTTTATCAGCACTTTGGTTTTGATTTACTCTCCATTCGCTCATCCATTACAGCCTACCTACAGGGAGGCCGACGCTTGAGAGGCGCCAGTACCATTACCCAACAAGTCGCTAAAAATCTGTTCTTAACCCCTTCAAAAAGCTTTATTCGTAAAGGCTTGGAAGCTTGGTTTACTTTGCTTATCGAACTATTATGGAGCAAACAACGGATACTAACCGTTTACCTCAATGTTGCCGAATTTGGTGATCATTTATTTGGTATAGAGGCAGCAAGCCAACATTATTTTGGCATTCCTGCAAAAAACTTATCACGATCACAGTCTGCTATACTTGCTGCGACCCTACCTAACCCACTTCGACTTAAGGCCGCCAGCCCTTCAAATTATGTTCTTAGAAGACAGAGCTGGATACTTCGGCAAATGCACAATAAAGGAACCCCAACTGACTAATTAATCTCAAAGTTTATGGCTCTAGGTATATATAAATTAAGCACTTAAATCATCGTTAAAGAAGGCGTAGCAATTAATTTAACTATTGTCTTGATGGTTTTTTTTATTATAATAATCAATTTTTTGGTGGGAAACTATGTGTTTTAGTGCTGATATGTCGCTGGGTCTTGGTGTGATAGGAATGGCGGCCTCAGGAGTAACTTTTCTGGACAAAACTGAAACTTTTTGGGTACGGTTTGCCAGAGCCTATGCTATCTTTCACTTTTCGCTTATGGAGTTTATTCAATATTTTGCTTATCCCGTCGCTGATCAATGCGGCTATGGGTTTAATCTTTATTTAAGTGAAATGTCAACTTATCACATTGCCTTGCAAGCATTGGCTATTATGCCAGCATTGGCTACTTATTCTCCCGACAAAACAGCCCTTAAACGAGCCACCCTCATCGGTGCTTCATTAAGCTTTACTTTCCTGATTTGCTCTTTTCTACCGAATACATGGCAATTATTCGGTGCTACACCCAATTTTATCGGCAATATGGTGTCTTGTTTGTTTATGGGCACTTACCATATCGGCTACCATATCTCCAGTGCCTTCGGAACCTACGTAACCCACGGCTCCTTATTTGCATTAGCATTAAGTGGATTTCTTTGGAAAAATAACTGGAAAATTGCCAGCTACCATTGCTTTATGGCGCTGATGACTTTATTCATGCCGCAATGGGTCTTAGGCGTATCGACAGGGGAAGCAGCGGCCATCTACTGTTTCTATTC
>Ga0192647_100654_pt1 | contig 24144 bp, 24 predicted proteins | sample LauGreFa1BDMLBSN_2_FD_133046 | JGI IMG/M metagenome (GOLD analysis project Ga0192647, IMG submission 133046) | Freshwater lake microbial communities from Lake Michigan, USA - Fa13.BD.MLB.SN - reassembly | ecosystem: Environmental > Aquatic > Freshwater > Lake | place: Lake Michigan, USA...
GGACCAGGTGCTCCCACAATGGCGCTTGCTGATAGATATGAATCAACTCCAGAATCGTGCTTGAGTACCAGCACAACATCATCATCTGCAGCGCCGCGTATCTCACGAACGGAGGCATGTACTAGTTCCGCGGGGCCAAACCAATCTAGCGCCGTTGAAACCAAGTGCGTTTGAAGATCAAGTAGTAATCCTCCGCCAACTTCAAGTGAAGAATTCTCTCTCCATGCCTGCGGATTGAGCTCTGGTCTAAATCTCTCAAAGCGTGAATCACAGCGGAATACATTTCCAAGAACTCCTTCGCGCAGTGCTTTCTTTATCGTTAATGCATCTGAATCCCAGAGTCGATTAAGGAAGACGGTAATAGGAACACCACGCATATCTGCATGATCAAAGAGCGCAAGGGTTTCGTAATAATCACGCCCCATGGGCTTATCTACGACTGTTGCGATTCCCGCATCTATAGCAGCTTTTGCATGCTCGGCGTGAACATCATTAGTGGATGCAATGACAATGAGGTCGAGATCTTCCTCAACTAATTCATCGATGGAGTTGACCAAGATCGCCCCAGGAAAGTCTTGATGCGCTATTGCTTTCTTCTCGAGTGAACGAGTGCAGATTGCGGCAACATCAAAGCCGGCACTTACCAGCGTTGAAGCGTGGAAATATCGACCAGCTAAACCGTAACCGACAATTCCTGCGCGCATCAAAGAATTAGTTCTCTTGATGCTGCAGCTTTGATGGCCACCAGATCTTCGGACCGATTTCTCGTACCAGCGCTGGAACAAGGAGTGAGCGAACCACGATGGTGTCTAGCAGAACTCCAAAGGCAACGGCGAAACCGAGTTCGGCAAGAAATACGAGAGGAAGAACGCCTAAAACTCCGAATGTTGCGGCCAGAACGATTCCCGCAGAGGTAATAACGCCACCTGTGACAGTGAGCCCCTTGATGACTCCAGCTCGAGTACCAATCTTGAATGACTCTTCGCGAACTCGCGTCATCAAGAAGATGTTGTAATCGATACCGAGTGCAACGAGGAATACGAAGGCAAAGAGCGGGAATGAGGCATCAGTTCCAGCAAAGCCAAAGACATGTTCAAATACCAGCGCGCACACGCCCAAAGTTGCCGCAAAAGAAAGCACAACAGTGGTGAGCAGAAGCGCAGCCGCATAGATGCTTCGCAAGAGAAGTCCGAGAATGATTGCGATCAGGACAAGAACAATAGGAATGATGACGCGATTATCTCGACGAGAGGATTGATCCACGTCATAACCCACGGCAGTCTGGCCACCGACCAAGATGCTCTCATTGACCTTCTTTACGGCATCGCGCAGAACAGGGATAGTTTCCTTCGCTTCCACAGAGTCTGGAGCAACACTCAGCGTTGCATAAAGCAAAACTTTCCCATCAACGATCTTGATGTCAGCGGTGGGCTGTCGCGTTGCAGGATCCAATTGAGTTACCGGAACAACGTTTGCTACATTCTTAACGGTTTTGATTGCGGCGATAGCAGCAGCGAGATCTGCTTGATCAACTACGATTTCTACCGGTGTTCCTTCACCACTTGGGAAGTGTTCTCCCAATTTCTCCAGACCAATAACAGAGTCGGTGCGGGTTGTGAACGCATCGGTCTGTGCCAAGCCATCAGATTTCAGTGTTGTGGAAAATCCAGCAAAGATGAGAAGAACAAGCGCAGTGGTGACCCAGATTGCTCGTGGTTTGCGATCAACGAAGTTTCCAACTTTCGCCCACATACCTGAGAGCTTTTCATCTTCATCATCAAATTTGGGCACTTTGGGCCAGAAAATCCAACGACCAAAAACTATGAGAAGAGCTGGTAGCAATGTGAGAGCGGCCAACATAGCTGCCGCAATTCCAATTGATCCGACTGGACCAAGGCCACGGTTACTAGAAAGATCGCTTAAGAGCAGAACCATGAGACCTGCAATGACAGTGGAGCCAGAAGCCACAATCGGCTCTACGACGCCACGCAGCGCAATCCTCATCGCCTCATAACGAGATTCATGGTGGTGGAGTTCCTCGCGATAACGCGAGATCAAAAGAAGTGCGTAGTCAGTGGCAGCGCCGAGCACCAGAACATCAAGAATTCCTTGGGTTTGACCATTTAAGTCAATGATGTCGGCTTTTGCTAGGTAGTACACGACCATCGTCGCAAGACCTAACGCCGTTCCTGCGGTGAAGAGCGGAATAATCCACAAAATTGGCGAGCGGTAAACAACAATCAAAATGATGGCAACAACAATCAGAGTCGTGCGAAGTAAAGTGGTGTCGATAGATCCAAAAGCTCCAAAGAGGTCAGCGAAGATTCCACCTGGGCCGGTGACATGGGATTCGATACCGGCACCGAAATTCTTCTCCATATCTTCGCGGATAAAGTCAATGAGCATGGGAAGAACTGGTTCTTTATCAATGTTTTCGCTCGCTACCTTGGCATCAAGTTGTACATTGATCAGCACCGCCTTGCCATCAGCAGATGGAATAGCTTGCAGTGGCGCGCCAGGAACAAAATAGGTACTTAATGGCTTGCCTGATTCAGGCAGGACTTTTGCACCAAGAGTGTTGGCGTATTGATTGACGAGCGCGAAAGCTTCAGGATTTGTTGCGGGGTTGAGGTCACCGAGGAGCAAGAGAAGGGTCGGAAGTAAATTTTCTGATTGATCAGAGAATTTGACTGTGATTTTTCCAGCGATTGTTGACTCGGCATTCTCGGGTAAGAAAGCAGAGTTATCGTTCTCTTGAACTGTTGAGATCTTGGAAAATGCAGCTCCAGAGAATCCACCAATAGATAGCCAAGCGATGATCGATACGACCGCAATCCACAATGCGCGACGGCCCTTTGTACGTTTCTTACTTGGTGCGCTTTCAACACTCTGACTCACACAACACTCCTTATAACGTGGCTACTAGGTGATTTTGGCTACCTGCGAAGGCCGATTATTGCTCTGCTCATGCGCCCGACGCGCCTGGCGTAGATAGGTGAGTTTACCTTCCGTGGAGAGAGATAGCGGCACTGAAGTTAGGCTAGTGGCGTGACCGCAGCATTGGCGTCGATAGCCCTCAGTAAAGCTGGGCTTCTTGAGTACGAATCCGCCCTCGAATTGCAGCGCAGCATCCACTCAGAAGTCGCTGATTCTCTACGCAATAACACCTTGATTTTATTGGAGCACCCTCCTGTTTTCACTGCCGGCCGTCGCACACTTGAGAGTGAAAAACCAACCGATGGTTCACCCGTTATTGATGTTGATCGCGGCGGAAAGATCACATTCCATGGCCCGCGCCAATTAGTTGGCTATCCAATTGTTCGTCTAAAGAATCCGAATGATGTAGTCGGTTTTGTGCGCGAGATTGAGATGGCGCTAATCAATGTATGTAAAGAGTTTGGAATCAACGCCGAAAGATATTGTGAACGTTCCGGAGTTTGGTTGAGAGATGAGAGAGGCGATCGCAAAATTGCTGCGATTGGTATTCGTGTCGCGCGTGGCGTCACCATGCATGGGTTTGCGCTTAACGTTGATCCCGACTTGAGTTATTTCAATCGGATTGTCCCTTGCGGAATTGCTGATGCAGAAGTGACTTCCATGGCGCGCGAACTTGGACGTTCTATCGAGATTGCAGAAGTGGAACCGATCCTAGAGCGCCACATCTTCGAAGCTCTCATGAAAGTGAGCGCTGCATGATTGCCCCAGAAGGAAGAAAGTTGCTTCGTATAGAAGCTCGTAATGCTGCCGTACCTATTGAGCGCAAACCCGAGTGGATCAAAACTCGTGCACATATGGGACCTGAGTACACCGCACTTCGCTCCCTTGTCTCTCGAGAGGGTCTGCATACAGTCTGCCAAGAAGCTGCATGTCCAAATATCTTCGAATGTTGGGAAGATAAGGAGGCAACATTTCTTATTGGTGGTGAAGCATGTACGCGTCGCTGCGATTTTTGCAATATCGATACTGGAAAGCCAGAGCCCCTGGATCGTGATGAGCCGCGCCGCGTTGCAGAGTCAGTTAAAACTATGGGGTTGCGTTATGCCACTGTCACTGGTGTAGCACGTGATGACCTCGATGATGAAGGCGCTTGGCTATATGCAGAAACTATTGAGCAGATTCATGCCATGGTTCCTGGTTGCGGCGTTGAAATGCTCGCTCCTGATTTCTCTGGAAACCCCACATTATTGCGCCAAGTCTTTGATAGCCGTCCTGAAGTTTTTGCCCATAACCTCGAGACCGTTCCTAGAATTTTCAAGAGAATACGTCCTGCATTTAATTACGAACGCTCCCTTAATGTCATCACTCAAGCTCGTGAGTATGGACTCATCACTAAATCGAATTTAATTCTTGGCATGGGTGAAACTAAGGAAGAGATTTCACAGGCACTTAAAGATTTGCGAAGTGCAGGCTGTGATCTCATCACCATTACCCAGTATCTCCGCCCTTCAGCACTTCACCATCCTGTCGAGCGTTGGGTTAAGCCACAAGAATTCGTAGAGCTTGCCAAAGAAGCTGAAGATCTCGGATTCCTTGGCGTCATGAGCGGGCCACTGGTTCGCTCCAGCTATCGCGCTGGTCGACTTTACAAACAAGCTATGGAATCTCGATCGGGTGTAAGTAATGGCTGATGTGGTGTATCCCCCAATCATCGCCATCGTCAAAACTCTCTGGAAATATCTCGGGTTGCAATTCACCTTCTATGGTGAAGCGCATGTACCGAAAAAGGGTTCTGCAATCTTGGCGATGAACCATGTTGGCTACCTGGATTTTGCACTAGCAGGTACCGCGGTTTTGCCCTCAGGACGTTTGGTGCGATTTATGGCGAAGAAAGAGATTTTTGATAACCCCTTTGCTGGACCACTTATGCGCGGCATGAAACATATATCTGTGGATCGCAAAAATGGTGGGCCCTCATTCATCTCTGCGCTGCGCGCATTGAAAGCTGGTGAAATCGTAGGTGTCTTTCCCGAAGCCACAATCTCTCAAAGTTTCGAATTGAAAGAGATGAAGAATGGGGTTGTGCGCTTAGCAATGGAATCTGGTGCACCGATCCTTCCAACAATTGTCTGGGGTTCTCAGCGCATCTGGACCAAAAAGGTTCCGAGAAATTTCTCACGTCAGAACATCCCCATCTTTGTATCCATTGGTGAGCCAGTTTCCTTAAATCCCGATAGCGATATCGATGAATCAATGAAGCTTTTGAACGCTCGCATGTCTGAGTTATTAGCCCAAGTCCAAAACGATTATCCTGACTCCCCTATTGGACAACGATGGGCGCCAGCTCGTCTTGGAGGCACTGCTCCAACTCCACAAGAGATTGCTGCAGGTAAAGCGCAACGAAAGGAAATCTAGGCGAATGTTTGGACGTAAAAAGAAGGACCCTAACGCTCCCAAGAAAGTTCGCTTTAAGACTATTCGCGATGCCTACGAACTTGCTGCGAAACAATATTCATTTGTTCTGCTCCGCTGCCTCGCAGTCTTTGTTCCTCTTTGGCTCATCGGCATTCTGGTTGGAGCACAATTTGGCCGACCTGGTTACGCGGCATTCTTAACATTTCCGCTTGCATTCCTCGGAGCATTTTTCTACTTCACTAGACTTGCAAGCAGCGCAGCCTATGCATCTATTGAAGGACAACCTGGTGCTGGCGCTAGCGTTCTTATGTCTATTCGCAAAGGCTGGACAATCACTCCCGCTGTCAGCGTTAATAAGGCTCAAGACATGATTCATCGCGCAGTTGGTAAAGCTGGCATTGTTCTTGTTGCAGAGGGTGGCTACGCGGTCCGCGCTCTCCTCAACGATGAGAAGAAGAAGATGGAGCGATTTGCACCCGGTGTTCCAGTGCATGAATTGTTGGTAGGAAATGAAGAAGGCCAAGTGTCAGTTCGAAAGCTACAACGCCAGATGAAGAAATTCCCGAAGAAGCTCTCCACCGTTCAAGTTCGAGAATTGCGTGCCCGTCTCAAAGCAGTTGGTGGAATGAATATTGCACTTCCCAAGGGGCCAATGCCAAAAAATATGAGGATGCCAAAACCTCGTTAAACCGAACCTCGTTTCGGCAGGCGCATCACAACAGTTTTTGTAATGCGATCATGTAGACCTCGACCATCTTTATCAGTCACAACCGCGGGTATCACGAGAGCAATAAGAAAAGTTCGGATAAAAATCGCACCTGGTTTTACAAAAAGGTAGTCGGGCCAACTCAATACGCGAAGCTTCATCATCCTCTGCCCCGCCGAGGCGCCTCCCAACGAGGTAAGCAGAGCAACTTCGAGAACAAACACTCCAAGTCGAATTAGTGATGGCCCGAGTGAGCTACTTTGCAATGGGATGAAGAGCGCCGCCGAAAAGGTAGCGATTGCCCAATCAATGCAGAGCGCGATGAATCGACGCCCGTAACCGGCTTTTTCCACGCTGGCAACCTAGCGCATCGCCACATTTCCAGCCCCATGAAACATAGCCGTAACAGTCTGGTTATGGATATTTCACTGCCGAGCCCTAGGTTTCTCCCATCAGTTTCGGCTCAGTGACGAGCTATCAAAAACCACCTAACAGGAGAACCATGTTTAAGAATTCTGCAGAAGTTCTTAACTACATCAAGAAAGAGAATATCGCACTCATCGATGTGCGATTTATCGATCTCCCCGGTATTCAGCATCACTTCAATGTGCCTGCTTCACAATTTACCGAAGATGTATTTACAGAAGGCTTGATGTTTGACGGTTCCTCAATCCGAGGATTCCAATCAATTCACGAGTCAGATATGAAGTTGCTTCCCGCACCTGAGACCGCATTTCTTGATCCATTCCGCAAAGAGAAGACTCTTGTTCTTCACTTCTCAGTTGTAAATCCAGATGACAATTCACCATATAGCCGCGATCCACGACAGATTGTTGCCAAGGCCGTTGATTACATGCGTTCAACAGGTATCGCTGATACTGCGTACTTTGCGCCAGAAGCCGAGTTCTATGTGTTTGATCGCGTCAAGTTCCAGACCCGCATGAATACTGGTTTCTACGAAGTTGATTCATATGAAGGCGCATGGAATACCGGAATTGATAATGATCCAGATGGAACTCCTAACCGTGGTTATCGCACCCGCATTAAAGGTGGATATTTTCCAGTTTCGCCAACAGATCAATTTGCCGATCTTCGCGACCAAATGGTCGTGAACCTCGCCAAGGTTGGTCTTGATGTAGAGCGCGCGCACCATGAAGTTGGTACCGCAGGTCAGATGGAAATTAACTACCGCTTCAATGACATTCTCCATGCCGGTGATGATTTGATGAAGTTCAAGTACATCATCAAGAACACAGCGTGGGCTGCCGGCAAGACCGTAACATTTATGCCGAAGCCGCTCTTTGGAGATAACGGCTCAGGTATGCACGTCCATCAATCACTCTGGAAAGATGGGAAGCCTTTGATGTGGGGTGATGGATATGCAAACCTCTCTGATACTGCGCGTTGGTATATCGGTGGTCTACTGAAGCACGCTCCATCTCTTCTTGCATTCACTAACCCAACCGTGAACTCTTATAAGCGTTTGGTTCCAGGCTATGAAGCTCCAGTTAATCTTGTTTACTCCGCCCGTAACCGTTCAGCATGTATCCGTATCCCAATCACTGGTACGAGCCCGAAGGCAAAGCGCATTGAGTTCCGTTGCCCAGATCCATCATCGAATCCATATCTTGCATTCGCTGCAATTTTGATGGCAGGTCTTGATGGCATCACAAACAAGATAGAGCCACCAAAGCCTGTCGATAAGGATCTCTATGAATTGGAAGGAGCCGAAGCAAAAGCAATTGCGCAAGTTCCAGGATCCCTCGATGCAGTCATCGATAATCTCGAAAATGATCATGAGTTCCTAACTAAAGGTGGAGTCTTTACAAAGGATCTCATCGAAACTTGGATCGATTGGAAGCGTAAGTCAGAAATTGATTACGTACGTCTACGTCCACATCCAGCAGAGTTTGAGTTGTACTACGACATCTAAGAAGTACCTTCAAAAAGGGGCTCGCGCAAGCGGGCCCCTTTTTTTATTGGTCGAGATTATTGAGGCGTTGCAAGAGCGTCGGATGCGTGTAATTGAACGCTACATACAACGGATGTGGCGAAAGATTTGCCAAGCTATCCGTAGAGATCTTTTTCAGAGCTGAACGCATCGGCGCGACTTCATATGTCTCTTTTGCAAAGGTATCAGCCTGATATTCGTTATGCCGAGTCCAAGAATTGTTAATTAAACCGAGAACGATGTTCATGGGCGTGAAGAGAATGAAGAAAGCAAGAGCAGATAAGTGAAAGCTAGATATATCGGCGCCCAAGGCGGTGGAAAGCTCTGGATAGCCGAGGAGCCAACCTAAAAGTGCGAAGGTGGCAAAGGTTTGAATATTGGCAAAGATAAACATTGAGAGCGTGTGCTTCCTCTTGTAATGCCCAATCTCGTGAGCAAGCACAGCAACAATCTCCTTTGTGGAGAGCTTTTCAATCAAAGTATCAAAGAGCACGATGGTCTTGCTCTTTCCTAAACCACTAAAGAAGGCATTGGCCTTTGTGGAACGCTTCGATCCATCCATCACAAAAAGCCGGCCTAGTGAATAACCTTGCGAAGCGCAGTACTTCACAATCTCATTCTTTAGCTCCCCATCTTCAACAGGTTTAAGCTTGTTAAAAAGTGGCAAGATCAATGAGGTTCCGAACATAAACATCAGCAGTGAGAATCCGGAAACAAGCGCCCAAGCAAAGATCCAGAACGAACTCTCTAATCTTTCGTAAAGCCAGAGCACAGCAGCAAGAAGGGTTCCTCCAATGAGCGTTGCAAGAATTGAACCCTTGATAGTGTCACTGATGAAAGTCTTTGGGGTAATCTTGTTAAAACCGTACTTTGCTTCAATCCCAAAGATTGAGTAGAGGCGAAATGGAAGATCAAGCCACCAAGAAATCACACTGAGCAAGGCGATAAAGACAAGAGAAACAACGATCTGGTTATCGAACCTATCCCTAACCCAATTATCTATGGTGGCAAACCAACCGTAGGTGAGCGCTAAAATCATCACGATGGTTGAGAAAGTCGCTGAGTAAAATCCGAAGCGAGTTTTCTCAGCGCTGTATGCGATTGACCGCTCCCGCTCTTTAGAGTCATAGAGCCCTGCGATCTTGGGGTCCAGTGGGTTCTGTGCGGTGCTCTGGTTGAGATTATCCAACAGTGATTCAACTACATAGGCCAGGACTACGATGACAACCAATACAGTAAGAAGCATTAACGTAGTTTACCGATAGTCTTTCGGTATGTGCAGATTGATGGCTTTTTCAGCTCGTACTGAAACTACTCTGCCGTCATTCATGGGTAGCGCTTTTCAAGAATTTGTTGAGCTTTCTAAAGTTCATGATGACTCCTGGGGTCTGGCACTCTCTAACGGAAGTACGGCAACCGTCACCAAGAAAGCAGAAACTGCTGCGTTAAGTTCTAGTTTTCAGGAAACTGTTCAATCGGCGAATTCCTATGGTGGACTGCTTCATTTCCGCTGGGCCTCTCCCGGTTTACCTGTGACCGATGCCAATGCCCATCCGTTTACTTATCAAGATATTGCCTTCATTCACAATGGAGCTCTCAGCCCCTACGATGCCGTTAAATCTCTGGTCGCGCCAAAATTTGCAGAGCTACAACAAGGCGAGACCGACAGTGAACAGTTCTTCCTTTATCTGCTCACTGAAATTGAGCGCCTTGGATTTATTGATGGCGTGAAGACATGCATGCGAAACATTAAAACTAACTTCAAATATAGCTCTATCAACTCCATGATTATCAACTCGGAATACTTGATTGTCACTTCCGAGCATAATCCGAACAATAAACCCGACTGGGCTGATGAGATCTATTATGAGCTTCGCTATCGCCTCGATGATAATGGCATCGCCGTCGCATCATCGGGCTGGAATCAAGAAGGCTGGACTTTGATGAACAATCACCAAATGCTGATCGTCGATCGCAAAACTTTACAAGCTGAAGTTATTGACCTGTAATCTCTTTTGGTTTTCGACTTTCTGCCGAGACTACAACAAGAACTCCAAGTACGATAATCATGCCCCCAATTGCATAGCTTGTAGTGATTACTTCATCTAGGAATATGGCTCCCAAAGCAACTGCGATGACTGGGTTTACATATGCATATGTTGCAGTAAGTGAAACTGGAGCATTCTGTACTAACCAGAGATAAGCGCTGTAAGCGATGATTGAACCGAAAATAACGAGATAGACGAACCAGAGCCAGGACCACGACGACCCATCTAAAAAGTCTGAGAGCTTTTCACCCTTAATGAAGCCTGCCAGTGTTAGCGAGACTCCTCCTGCCATTAATTCGTAAGCTGTGAAGACCAACGCGTTTTTTGGCAACTGAAAACGCGGTGCGAGAAAAGTTCCTAGGGCCCAACCGATATTTCCAATCAACACCATAAACATATAAAAGACGACCGTAGATGCGCCTTCACCACTTACCGATTGCACACTTCCTGGCTTGAGCAAGAGAGCTACGCCAATAAAACCGATAGCCAGACCAGTCCAGCTACGCCCCGACGGCCGCTCCCCTGAAATAAAGCGAAAAATACCGATCCATAGTGGGAGCGCCGCAATGATGAGCGCAACAATTCCTGAGGGCACATGTTTCTCGGCAACTGCGACGTTACCTAAACCAAATCCAAGAAGTACAAATCCAAGAATCGATGATGTTGAGATTTCAACTCGTGGAACATTCATCTCATTAAATCCACGAGTGATGCCAATGATCAGAGTGAGAAGAATTCCGGCAATAAGAAAGCGAATGCCCATGCTGAGAAGCGGTGGCATCGTCTCAATTACGTATGCAATCGCAAAATAGGTGGAGCCCCAAATCACATAGACTGTCCAGAGCGCAATCCATGTAAGCGCAGATTTGCTCAGTGCTGGCATGTACCCAATCTACTAGCCAGACTGCTCTAGTAAGGTAAGCAGGTTATGTCACGCACGCCCTTTGATCACGTACCCGTTGAAGACCCAGGCGCTCCAAACCTTGCGAGCGTTCCTCGATTTTTACTCTGGGTTGGCTTGAAGCAACGTCGCATCATCGCAACAGGAGTCTTCTTTGGCGTTATAAATCTTCTATGTGTTGCAATCATGCCAGGCGTTCTTGGGCGAGGAATCCAAGCGATTGCAGATCAAAAAAACGATGAACTACAAAGATGGGTTCTCGTTGCACTCTTGATTGGAACCATTCAAGCTGCGGCAGGAATTCTTCGACATCGCCGAGCTGTCGGAAGTTGGATATCTGCAGCAACTCGACTACAGCAATTGGTGGCCCGCAAAGCTGTCGACTTAGGAGCAGATCTACCTCGCCTCGTTTCAACGGGTGAGGTTTCGGCGATTAACTCTAACGACGTTGAGCGCGTGGCCCGTGTTTACGATCTTATTCCTCGCTTAACAGGCGCAATCGTCTCTTTCATCTTCGTTTCAATCCTATTAATCACTTCTTCTCAAACTCTTGGACTCCTTGTTGTGATTGGCGTTCCACTTCTTGGTCTTGCCATTGGGCCCATTATCAAACCCTTACAGAACCGCGAATCAGCTCAACGTGAGAAACTTTCGAAGTCTTCAGAACTTGCCGCCGACACCGTTGCGGGGCTGCGCATATTGCGTGGAATTGGTGGTGAAGAGACATTCTTAAAAAGATTTAGTATCGCTTCTCAAGAAGTTCGGGCTGCAGCGGTTCGTACCGCGAGAATGCGCGCACTTCTTGATGGCTTGCAAGTTATTTTGCCAGGTACTCTCGTGGTAGGAGTTATCTGGATCGGTGGAAACCTTGTAAGCCGCGGCGAATTAAGGGTCGGGGAACTATTGGCTTTCTATGGTTATAGCGCTTTTCTCATGATTCCACTGCAAATTCTTACTGAATCTGCCCAGCGTCTCACCTCAGGAACTGTTGCTGCTCGAAGAGTTATGAAATTACTCAGCGTCGAGAAGTTGCAGAAATTAGGTAACGCTCAATTCCCCCATAACTTCGACAAAATCCACGATAACATTTCTGGACTCGCTGTTCGCAGTGGAATTTTCCTCGGTGTGGTCTGTGATAACTCACTTGATGCAGATGTCATTGTCGATCGCCTCGGCGGTTATATCGATGCGACTGAAGTCGAGGTAGACGGAATCGCATTCTCCACAATTGACCGTGAATCTCTTCGAACCAACATATATGCCCAAGAGAAAGAACCTGCGATTCTCTCCGGAACGATTGAATCGCTTTTCAGAGTTGCGCATTCGGAGCGATTAACAATCTCTGACGCCATTGAGGCAGCATCGGCGAGCGATATATTGGACTCACTTGATGGAGATGGCTATAGCGCGGAAGTTGTGGAGCGGGGACGAACTCTCTCGGGAGGTCAGCGCCAACGACTCGCTCTTGCCCGCACCCTCTTTGTCGATGCACCTATCGCTATCTTCGATGATCCAACAAGTGCCGTTGATGCTCATACCGAAGCTCGTATCGCGCAACGACTTAAATCAATTCGTGGAGCGAAAACTACTGTCGTTGTGAGCAACAGTCCTCTGATTCTTGATCACACTACCGAAGTCGCCCTCATCATCTCTGGCAAAGTCGCAACGGTTGGAACGCACGCTGAATTACTCAAAACGAGCGCTACTTATCGACAATTGGTGGTGCGTGGCGAATGAAGTTCTTCTTGCCGCTACGGCGCACCGACGAATCAGCACTTCCGAGCAATGCTTATCCAGCGCCTCCGACCGATACCAATCGCCTCGATAAATCTTTTGGGTTAGGTAAATCTGCCAACCGCCTTCCCATTGCCAGCGAAGCGACAGTCAATAAAGAAATGTGGTCGTTGCTGTGGAGCCATAAGCGAGGCTTTCTCCTTGTCGCGCTCTTTCAACTCTTTACAACCGCTGCAGCACTCATTCCACCACGCGCTTTCGGAAATCTCCTCGATACTTTGAAGCGCAGTCCTGAATCAGTAGATGTCAATCGAACTGTCTACATTGTTATTGGGGCTTTGGTTCTGCAATCTATCTTTGTTTACTTCACCAAAGTACGCGCATCGATTCTTGGAGAGTTCGTACTCTCGGCGCTCCGCGAAAGATTTGTCACGCGCGTTGTCGAATTACCGCCAAATGTCGTAGAGCGTGCTGGTGCAGGAGAACTTCTCACTCGAACCACGACGGATATTGATCACATCACGTGGGCAGTACGAGATGCCGTCCCCGTCATCACCATCTGCTTGGTTTCCATCTTTGGTATCTCCACAGCAATTGCTCTCACTGCTCCCCTCTTCCTCAGCGCTGTGTTCATTGGAATTCCCGTAGTTTTCGCTGCCACACGTTGGTATTTGCGCCGCTCCCCCCAGGCTTACCGCGTTGAATCCTCGTCCTACGCCATTGTTAATTCGGTTCTTGTAGAGAGCGCTGAATCAGGTCGCACTATCGATGCGCTCCGTCTTGGAGAACAACGCACCGCTCGCACCGATGCCGCAATTAGTCGATGGGTGGAATGGGAGCGCTACACACTCAGGCTTCGTACCCGATGGTTCCCCGTTGTTGAAATTAACTACATTGTGCCGGTTTCAGCTGCCTTGCTGATGGGTGCATATTTCTACGATAGAGGTTTAGCAACAATTGCCACAATAACTGCTGGAATTTTATATGCCCAGATGTTGGCAGGGCCCATTGAAGCGATGCTCTGGTGGATTGATGAATTACAAACTGGAAAAGCTTCTCTCTCGCGTTTACTTGGAATCCACGAAGTTGATGAGCGCGAGATTCGACATGCATCACCCGATGGCCGCGACATTTCAGGTGAGAAAGTTACCTATGGATATCGCGAAGGACGAGATGTACTAAAAGATTTAAGCTTCATGGTAACTCCTGGAACGAAACTTGCAATCGTCGGTCCATCGGGCGCCGGCAAATCAACTCTAGGTCGATTACTTGCTGGCGTGCAGCCACCCAACCAAGGACGAATCACTGTTGGTGGCGCCGAGATCGGATACCTTCCTGTTGAGCAAGCGCGACAGGAAGTTGCACTGGTGACTCAAGAGCATCATGTTTTTGTTGGAACCTTGCGCGAGAACATCACTCTTGCAAAACCTGACGCGACTGATGAAGAAGTCTGGCGCGCCCTTAAAGCTGTTGACGCAGCAACATGGGCGGAACAACTTGAGACTGGTCTTGATACCCTGGTTGGCAATGGTGGGCATCGATTACTTCCAGCACAAGCTCAACAACTCGCGCTCTCTCGATTAGTTCTGGCAGATCCACATACCTTGATTCTTGATGAAGCTACATCTCTGCTTGACCAGCAAGCAGCGAAACATCTTGAAGCATCGCTCGGCGCAGTTCTCGAAGGTCGTACGGTGATTGCTATTGCTCATCGATTACAGACTGCTCATGATGCTGATCTGATTGCTGTTATCGATGATGGTCGAATTACTGAGTGGGGTTCCCATGAAGCGCTCATTGCTGCAAATGGGGCATATGCCCGACTATGGAGATCCTGGCGCGACGAAAACTAGAGTTTTTTGCGAATATTCTGCAGATGCGAATGATTTGCAATAGACTCTCCCTATGCATATTCCTGATGGATTTATTGATCTTCCGACCTCGGCCGTCGTTGGCCTCCTGGCTGTAGGTGGAACCGCTATCGCATTGAAGAAGGCGAAGAACGAACTCGATGATCGAACAGCGCCTATGGCTGGGCTGACCGCAGTCTTTATCTTTGCGGTGCAGATGCTCAATTTCCCCGTAGCTGCAGGAACGAGTGGCCATCTTCTTGGCGGGGCGCTCGCGACGGTCCTTGTTGGGCCATATGCCGCATCGCTCGCTCTCACGGTGGTTTTGGGAATTCAAGCTCTGCTCTTTGCAGATGGAGGACTCTCTGCACTGGGCTTAAATATTTTCAATATGAGTATTTTGGGCGTGGCCACGAGTTATCTGGTTTTCATTATTGCAAGAAAGATTCTGCCCAAGGTACGTGGCTCTATTCCTTTGGCCGCGGGTATTGCAGCGTTTATCTCAGTGCCAGTTGCGGCTACGGGGTTTGCAATTCAATACGCAATCGGCGGAACTGGAACGGCCCCGGCATCAACAGTGTTTGCTGCCATGTTTAGTACTCACGTGTTAATAGGAATTGGTGAAGCTGTGATCACAGTACTTACTGTCTCTGCAATCATGGCAACCCGATCAGATTTAGTTTATGGATGGAGCGCGTCGGAAGTGAAGTTGGAGGTAAGGAACTCATGACTACCAAGGATAAGAAATTGACGAAGTTCTATCTGGCTTTCTTTTCTGTTGCAATTCTTCTTGCTGGAGTCGTTTCATTTTACGCTTCATCGCAACCTGATGGTCTAGAAAAAGTCGCAGAAGAGAAGGGTTTCCTCGATACCGCAAAGGACTCCGCCGTTTCGGGCTCTCCCCTTTCGGACTATGGTGTTTCAGGTATTGATAGCGAAAGAATGAGCGTTGGGCTTGCCGGAGTCATAGGAGTTGTAGCCACAGCGGTTGTCGCTTTCGGGCTTTTCATGATGATACGTAGAAAGCGTTAATCATCGAGACTAAGCAACATCACCACGGTCATGATGTAGGCGAGAGGCTTTATCTCCACCGTCACACCTTTATTCATCAATTGCCGCCGCATGTAAAGATTCTTTCTGGCCTCACCTTTATCTGCGTTGTTATAGCTACCCCGGTCACAAATGTGGCTGCTTATCTCTCGTACTTTGCCATCATCGGCCTAGCTATCACCGTCGCGCGTTTGCCCTGGAAGACCGTTCTCAAAAGATCCCTAATAGAGATTCCCTTTGTGCTTTTTGCTCTCCTCATGCCTTTTTTCGGAACAGGAGCGAGAGTCGAATTTTTGGGCCTATCCCTATATGAAGAAGGGCTAATTGCTGGCGCAGGGATTATCGCCAAGGGCACACTAGGAATTCTGACTGCGATTCTTCTTTCATCGAGCACTACTGCAAGGGAAATTCTGCGCGGGTTAGAAACTCTTCGTCTTCCTGCTCTCTTGATTCAGATTGCAACATTTATGCTCCGTTACATGAATGTTGTTAACGATGAAATGGAGCGTATGCGCATAGCTCGTGCCGCTCGCGGATTTGAAGCTACTGGAGTCAAGCATTGGAAAGTTATTGCAAACTCAGCTGGCGCGCTCTTTATTCGATCCTATGAGCGCGGTGAGCGCGTTCATTTAGCGATGATCTCTCGTGGCTACACTGGTCATATGCCGCGTGAAGAGCGAACTGCAACATCGACGAGAGATTTAATTCAGGGCTTTTCGCTTCCAGTACTCGCATGCATAGCTTTGATTTTTTCTTTACTGGTGTCACGATAATGAAGAATCCAAGTTTAGAGGTCGAAGAGTTAGCATTTGCCTATCCTGACGGAAATCAGGCGCTCTACGGAGTCAATCTCAACATCTCTCAAGGAGAGCGCGTCGCACTTCTTGGCCCAAATGGAGCCGGCAAAACAACTTTGGTTATGCACCTCAATGGAATCTTGCCGACCATGCAAGGTGCGGTGAAAGTTGCTGGACAACTCGTTGATTCAAAAGATGTTGCTTCCATCAAGGCGATACGACATAAAGTGGGAATTGTCTTTCAGGATCCTGACGATCAACTTTTCATGCCTACTGTTGGCGAAGATGTGGCTTTTGGTCCATTCAACGCTGGTTTGCGTGGCGAAGAGTTAAAGCACGCTGTTGATTCTGCGCTTGATCTCGTTGGTATGCGCGAATTTATCGATCGGCCACCACACCACCTCTCCTTTGGTCAACGTCGCCGCGTCGCAGTTGCCACGGTATTAGCAATGAAGCCTGAAATCCTTGTTATGGATGAACCTTCTTCCAATCTAGATCCGGCATCCCGCAGAGAACTAGCGGAAATTGTTCGTTCACTTGATATCACGCTATTGATGGTCACTCATGACCTGCCATTTGCCTTTGAATTATGCGAACGTTCAGTGATTCTCTCAGGCGGTGTCATCGTTGCAGACGGCCCCACCAGAGAGATCCTCTCTAATGCAGCGCTTCTAAGTGCGCATCGCCTCGAGTTGCCGCGCGGATTTAGTTTCTAATCTAAGAAGAAATCCAGCAAGAAATCTTTCGTTCCAGGAACTACAGCGTACTTATCCAAATCGGTAACGCCTACTGAAGCTAACACTTCATCATCCACGAAGAAGTTTCCAGTGCATTCAGCGCTGGGACGGTTAAGGATTACATGCGCTGCATCAGCGAGAATCTCAGGGGTGCGGCACGCTGCAGTATCGACGCCCGGGATCATTTGAAGCGCTGCAGTATCAATGGCGGTTCGAGGCCATAAAGCATTGATGGCGATTCCATCACGCTTAAATTCTTCTGACATACCAAGAACACACATACTCATTCCATACTTTGCCATTGTGTATGCCACATGATTCTTAAACCACTTCGCTTTCATCGAAAGTGGTGGCGAGAGAGTCAAAATATGCGGATTGCGGCCCTGCTTTGCGCTCTCTTTAAGGTGCGGAATAACCGCTTGAGAAGTGAGAAAAGTTCCACGGACATTCACATCGAACATGAGATCAAATCTCTTCGCTGGAGTGGCGAGAGTCGGGGTCAGATTGATGGCGCTAGCGTTATTGATAAGGATGTCTAATCCCCCGAATTCGGATACTGCTTTCTCGACAGATTCGGCAATTTGATTCTCATCGCGCAGATCGCATTGGATGGGAAGAGCCTTTCCGCCTGCTGCTTCAATCTCTTGGGCTGCAGAATGGATAGTGCCGGGCAATTTCGGGTGTGGATCGCTGGTTTTAGCAGCAATGGCAATCATGGCGCCATCTCGCGCCGCCTTGAGAGCGATCGCAAGTCCAATTCCGCGAGATCCTCCTGTGACAAAAATCTTCTTTCCGGCGAGTGACATTTACTTACCTTTCTTCGCTAAGAAGTTCATGAAAGCTTCTCTAGCTTCATCGGATTGGAGAGCCATTTGAAAGAGTTCACCTTCAGCGCGCATGACTGCAGAGACTTTGTCATGCAGTTCGCTCTTAAGCAAAGCTTTGGTTTGGATCACTGCGTTTGGTGGTTGTGAAGCAATCTTGGTGGCGTATTCGGTCGCCTTACTTCGTGGTTGATCGCTGATTTCTGCGATGAGTCCTATCTCTTTGGCAAGAGCAGAATCGAATGGCTCCCCCGTTAGAAAGATTTGCGAAGCTCGTTGGTAACCAGCAAGACGTGGGAAGAGAATGCTGGAGCCTGCTTCTGGAACCAGGCCAAGGTTTACAAATGGCATAGAGAATTTGGTGGTCGGGGATGAAACAACAACATCGCAATGCATCAACATCGTGGTGCCGATGCCTACAGCATTTCCTGAGACTGCAGCAACAAGTGGCTTGCTGAAGGTGTGAATCTGTTCGAGAAATTGCATGACAGGTGAACCAGGTTCAAGCGGCGGCGCATTAAGAAAATCGAAGAGATCATTTCCTGCCGTGAAGTGAGGCCCTTCATGAGTGATGAGTACCGCTCGCACTCCGAAGTCACCGTTAGCTTCTTTGAGTTGATCTGCCATGAATTGGTACATATCGCGAGTGATCGCATTTTGTTTCTCTGGGCGGTTAAGCGAGATGGTGAGAATGGAACTGTCTCGTGTGGCGAGCACCTCGGTCATTTGCGAATCTTATCGGGATATTGATCGAATTGTGAGGCTCTCTTCTAGCCCCTCGAGACTTACCCGCGAGGAGACTGCACTTAAGTTAAATCTCTACATTCTTACTCTCAGGAGATTGACGTGAAACGTAGAACAATTGATCGCATCGTAAGTCTTATTGGATTAGGGCTTTCGTTATTTCTATTTGTGGCGGCGGGGCTGCTTTATTGGGGTTTCACATTTGCCGACCAGAACGTCAAAGACCAACTCAGTGCGCAGAACATCACCTTTCCGACAGCGGACAGCGATAGTTTCAAAGCGTTGCCGAAGGACGACAAAGAAGCGATGGAGCCATTTGCTGGCGCGAAAATGACAACTGGCGAGCAAGCCTTGGCATATGCCCAGCATTACATTGGTGTGCACGTGAAAAATGTGGCTGGAGGCAAGACTTATTCAGAAGTTAGTGGCGCCGCTCTTGCGGCGAGCGCACAATCAAAAGCTGATCCAACAAATACGGAATTAGCTTCTCAAGCAGCAACGCTGATGGGGCAACGGCAAACTCTATTTATGGGAGAGACTTTGAAGGGCTTACTTGGAAATGCTTACGCGTTTTGGAAGATGGGCCAGATTGCTATGTATGCAGCGTGGGCTGCGGGCGCCAGCGCGATTGTGATGTTGATACTTTCAACTCTTGGCTTTATGCATCTCCGTCGCACCCCGGAGGGCACGACGGTCTAGCAAGGAATTGTTAGCGCTCTAACTTTCCGTCAATGAAGGCACGTGTGCGATTAAGCGCTTCTTCATCAGAGTACTGCTCTGGTGGAGATTTCATGAAGTAGCTTGATGGCGAAAGTAATGGTCCGCCAATCTTTCGATCAAGAGCTAATTTTGCACAACGAACTGCATCGATGATCACACCTGCTGAGTTTGGTGAATCCCATACTTCAAGTTTGTATTCGATTGTGAGTGGGACATCGCCAAAGGCGCGACCTTCGAGGCGAACGAATGCCCACTTGCGATCATCGAGCCATTGAACGTAATCAGATGGTCCGATATGAACATTGCCTGGACCCATGTCGTAATCAAGTTGTGAGGTTACCGATTGAGTCTTGGAAATTTTCTTTGATTCCAAACGATCGCGCTCCAACATATTCTTAAAATCCATATTTCCGCCAACATTGAGCTGATAGGTGCGATCCACCTTGACGCCACGATCCTGGAAAAGCTTGGTCAGGATGCGGTGGGTGATGGTTGCTCCAACCTGGGACTTAATGTCATCGCCCACGATGGGAAGACCGGCCTTGGTGAATTTATCGGCCCATTCTGGCGTGGAAGCGATGAAAACTGGGAGTGCGTTCACGAAAGCACATCCTGCATCAATCGCGCATTGGGCATAAAACTTCGTTGCAACTTCAGATCCCACGGGGAGATAGCAAACCAATACATCAACTTTGGCATCCTTTAGCGCCTGCACAACATTGACAGGAGTTGCAGTTGATTCAGTAATGGTCTCTTTGTAATAACGTCCAAGTCCGTCATGAGTTTCACCGCGTAGGACAGTGATACCTGACTTTGGAACTTCTGCAAATTTAATGGTGTTGTTTTCACTCGCCCACATTGCATCAACGAGGTCAAGGCCAACCTTCTTGGAGTCCACATCAAATGCAGCAACGAACTTCACATCCTTGACGTGATATCCCCCAACAACAACATTCATGAGTCCTGGGATCTCTTGATCAATCGGCGCATCTCTGTAGTAATGCACGCCTTGAATCAGAGAGTTTGCGCAGTTGCCGACTCCTACGATGGCAACGCGAATTTCTTTTGTTGAGGTCACGAAGTTTTCCTTTCAGACTTGATCATTTCTTCGAGCCAAGCGATCTCTCGCTCTGCGGTTTCAAGGGAGTGGCGACGCCATTCCACAAGGTATTTATCAAGGCCAACGGCAGACCTTTCGAGGTCGGCGCGAAGAATTTCGGCCTTCTCCTTGAGGCGGCGATGGCGCCCCTCAAGAATTCTTAATCTGCTTCGAGTAGATGTCGGGCTAAAGAAGGCGACATGTACTTCGAAGTTATCGTCATCCCAGGATTGTGGGCTAACGCTTTCAGTAAGCTCATCAAATTTCTCTTGACCATCTTTGGTGATGGAGTAAACGATGCGAACTCTTTTGGAACGTCCACCTTTGGGAATTTCAGCCTGAGCAATGAGTCCTGCATCAACCATGCGACGCAGTTGTGGGTAGAGCACCGAGAAAGAGAGCGCTCGGAATGGTCCAAAGATTGAAGTTAGGCGCTTACGCAGCTCGTATCCATGGAGCGGGTTCTGTGAGAGCAGCCCAAGGAGCGCAAACTCCAAGGATTCTGAACGGGATCTCACGTGAGTCTCTCCTTTGTGGCTATATATCGATTCGATATATCGAGTCGGTAGTTAACTCGATATATGGCTGACCTGCAACTTTTCTCCAATCGTGTCGTTATCGAATTCTCAGTTTCGGCGCGTCATACCGCTGCGTAGGTCATGTGCGGTCGTACCCTCTTTTTCTAGAGATTGCCCGCACCCTCTTGTCGTCTACGGATCTACAGGGCGCTCTAGAAATGAGGACCTCTACATGAGTCTCTTCTCTTGGAAGCTACACGGGACCGGAACCAGCATCGCGCCTGGTGCGGTCGTTTCCACAGATGAACGACTAAGTTGGCCACGCACTATCGGAGTTGGCCTACAGCACATTGCAGCAATGTTCGGCGCAACCTTCCTCGTGCCGATTCTTACCGGCTTGCCACCTACGACCACACTTTTCTTCTCTGGCGTAGGAACGATGCTCTTCCTCATCATCACGCAGAACAAGGTGCCGAGCTATCTCGGATCATCTTTCGCATTTCTTGCACCTATCGCTGCATCCGTAAAGAGCGACAGCATGGCTGTTGCACTCGGTGGCGTTGTAGCAACGGGCGTCATGTTGGCACTTGTTGGCTTAATCGCTCGCGCAGTTGGAACCGGTTGGATCAACTGGATGTTGCCACCTGTTGTTACAGGGACAATCGTCATGGTGATTGGTTTCAATCTTGCTGGCGCCGCTAAAGGTGGATTAGCAAGCGGCCCAATGCTGGGAACAATTACCCTCCTTGCAATTGCTGGGTTCGCAGCTTTCTCTCGCGGTTTCATCGGACGCATATCGATTTTCCTCGGAGTTGTCGTCGGATACGCGGTTGCCTTCGTTATGGGTGATGTGAAGACTGATGGAATTACTGCAGCGAAGTGGGTTGCAGCTCCAACCTTCACAACTCCAGAATTCAAAGTCAGCGCCATCATTCTCTTCATTCCAGTTGTACTTGTACTTATCGCCGAGAACGTAGGACACGTTAAAGCGGTATCCAATATGACCGGCAAAGATCTCGATGATCAGATGGGTAATGCTCTCTTTGCTGACGGCGTTGCTACTACTCTCGCTGGAGCTGGTGGCGGTTCAGGCACAACAACCTACGCTGAAAATATTGGCGTTATGGCCGCAACCCGCGTCTACTCAACAGCTGCATATTGGATCGCAGCTCTTGGAGCGATCATTCTCTCTATTTCACCGAAGTTCGGCGCAGTGTTGAGCGCTATCCCAGGTGGCGTACTTGGTGGCGCGCAAGTTGCGCTCTTCGGAATGATCGGAATCCTTGGAGCAAAGATTTGGATTGAATCACGCGTTAATTTTGCTGATTCAACAAATCTCATCGTTGCAGGATCTGCAATCATCATCGGTATCGCGGATATCTCATGGACCAACGGTGATTTCACTTTTAACGGAATCATCAATGCAACGGTCGTAGCCATTGTTGGCTATCGTGTATTCCACGGAATTTCAAAATCACGTGGAACAAGCGCTGCATAAATAGATCAGTAACCGAGAACGCCCGGCCATTTGGTCGGGCGTTCGTGCTTTTATAGCGAATACACTCTTCCTTATGGCGCTCGATTTTCCCGCTCGATATCCCGAATATCTCGTTGCTGCGATGGTAATCATTCTTGCTCCAGGACCCAGCGTTCTCTTCATCATCGCTCGAGCAATTGCGTGGGGTCGGGCAACAGCCGTTGCAACTGCTGCGGGAAATGTAACGGGCGCTTTTACGCTCTCACTCATGGTTGCTTTTGGCCTTGGACCAATTCTGCAAAGAAGTGAGGCAGCATTCATTGGCGTACAAGTTCTTGGTGGTTTCTATTTGATCTATCTAGGTATCGATGCAATTCGTCATTCCAAAATCCACGCCGAAGATATGGTGAATCAAGGAGAGATTAAACCGTCCGCCCTTAGATCTGCCAGAGATGGTTTCTGGGTGGGTGCTCTCAATCCAAAGGGGCTGGTTTTCTTCGCAGCGATATTGCCGCAATTCTTAGATCGAGATTCATCCAGTGTTACTTCACAACTGGTTCTCATGGGTGCAACATTTGCAGTCTTGGCTTTCTTCTCTGATGGCTCGTGGGGATTGCTTGCGGGCACGGTTCGAGACTGGATGGCAACTTCTCCAGGGCGACTGGTGACGATGCGCAAGATTGGTGGGCTCGTCATGATCACATTGGGGATTTTCACTCTGATTTCAGCGGTCTAATCAGCGGAAATGTCAGTGGTGCAGGGCAGAATCGCGCCATGAGTAAAGCCCGAGAATTCATTAGCCCTAGCGATCTGACCTTTTCATGGAATGGTTGCCATCGTTGTTTATGGCTTAATTACAACCATGGCTTGAAGGCTCCATCCTTTATGCCACTTGTCGGAGAACTCTCGGCGATGCAAGAAAATCACTTCAATGGCGCTATCTCTTCCCAACTCCATCCAGAGATTAAGGAAGGACGCGTTCTAGATCGTGGTGGCTGGGTGAAATCAGTACCTATTCCTTATAACGGCAAGCCATCTCCATACGCAATCCGCGGAAAATACGACTTACTTATGGAGTTCCAAGATGGAACTTTTGGAATTATTGACTGTAAGTTCCAAGGTAAAGATAACGATAAGAGTGATTTTTACGCTCCCCAACTTGAAGCCTATGCATACGCTCTAGAAAATCCAGTCTCAGGTGAAGCGCGAAAAGTATCAGTCATTGGTTTATTAGTCTGGTCCCCCAAAAAACCTATTGGTGATCCTCACTCTGGTTTCTCACTAGGGCTCAACAGCTCGTGGTTCCCCATCACTCGCAATCCAGATGGTCTACAGGAACGACTTCAGGATTTCATAGAAGTTATATCAGGCCCAACACCCGTAAGAGATACGGGATGTGAGACCTGTAAATTTATCTCCGAACGTCGTGAAATTTTTGGAGCCGAGTAAAACTATTCGTCGTCGGAATCTTCATCCTCTTTTTTTCGACGCTTCTCTTCTAGCATCGCTTCCTTAGCCTGCGATGCATATATATCCACATACTCTTGTCCTGACATCTCCTGAAGTTTCTTCATAAGCAAATCTGTCGCTTTGCGGAGCTCTTCTGGATCATTTGATTTATCAGGGGTCGGAAAGT
>Ga0192647_100655_pt1 | contig 24116 bp, 38 predicted proteins | sample LauGreFa1BDMLBSN_2_FD_133046 | JGI IMG/M metagenome (GOLD analysis project Ga0192647, IMG submission 133046) | Freshwater lake microbial communities from Lake Michigan, USA - Fa13.BD.MLB.SN - reassembly | ecosystem: Environmental > Aquatic > Freshwater > Lake | place: Lake Michigan, USA...
AGAAAAAGAGGCAATCATTTACATAGCAAATTAGTTATGGGAAAGGTAAGTGATAAGGTTATAGATTTTCTATACATAGCAATTATATGTTTTCCTGTCGCTATAAGTATGTGGTTGATATTTACTTTATCCTATGAAATATTTAGATTATTCAATTTTTTAATCAACATTAAATATGCAATTAGTAGAAAAATTAAAGAGCGACAAAACAATAAGAGTAGCAATAGTAGACCCAACTCACAACGCTTTGATTTGTTATAAAGATGGTAGAGTAAGTATAAAAATAAACACTGAGAATAGGGAGAGAAAGATAGGGGTGATACATGATGAGATGCTTTTTGTAGATAGGTCAATCGAAAAGCACTTGCTAAGAAAAACTAACTCGTATGGTTTCAATTACAACCTTCTAAAAAAGGCTAAATCTTTTAAGTGGGTTTGTATAAACGAGGATGATTGCGAAACCTATATAGTTCCTGTAAAAACCATACTAGATATGGGCAAGGTCATGTTTTTCAAGAATAGTGAGGATGGAAATAGTTTCGAGGTTCAAATTTTCTTAAATAGAGATATTATCAAAACCTTTAAAAAATAGGATATGAGTGAAAAAAACCCAGTAACAGTAGCGGAGTTGAGCGAAAAGATAGTAAGGTCGTATGGTTTCTTTTGCCTAGTGAACGAAGGGAAAAAGATTTCTGTAATTACAGACCATGAAAGAAGCATGGATATGATTGTAGATTATTTGATGGCACATCCTCATGTAATTGAGGAGGTTTTGCAAAAGATTGCTTCTTACAACGCAAGTTTGAATTAATGGAAAGAAAATATACGATTAAACTATTTGTAAATCATAAACTTACGACTCAAAGGACAGTAAATGTTAGTGAGGTTAAGAAAGTGGTTGAGCAATGGAAAAGAAGGTACGCATTGAAAAACCATAATTATGAAATTTACATATACACACCTTCAAAAATGAACGCATAAAAATATATTTTTGTAATCCTTCATAATTACAAGTATGGCAGACAACATTAAAAAAGAATACCTAGAAAATTCATACTTACTAGATATTCACGAGGCTTCACTTTACACTAAACTTTCAACTTCTTATCTGTATAAGTTGGTTGCTAGGAAAGGTATACCTCACAATCGATTAGGTTATAAAATCCTTTTCAACAAGTTTGACTTAGACAAATGGTTAGAAGAAAAAAGTGTAGCGGTAAATTGATATGCCTAAAAAGAAATCGACATCAAAAAAACTTACTCTATATCAAAAGGTAAGTAAAAAGTTCACGGCGCTTAACAATAAGTTGCCAGAGGAACAAAAACTGTCGATTCAAAGGAGAAGGCAATTAATCAAACAAGGAATCCTTCCTGCTCTCTCCACTACTCCAAAATCCAAAATTAGGGTCAAGCAAATTGATGAAATCATCAAAGGGCAAATAGCCTTAATCCCTACTCGTGACCCTAATCTTTGTAACCTTAACTACATATCACCAAGCCAATATCAAGAGATTGAGTGGTTTGAGATTGATGAGTTCTTACAAAGGAGATTACCTGATTGTATTTATGTAAAGGTTAATGCTGGTAGATTTGGTAGCACCAAGATTTTCAACACTCGCAATTACAACTATTACTTTAATGGTGTTCAACAAATAACAGAGAATATAAGAAAGGAAGTAGGCAACGAAAGTGGTAGTGCATTTTATAGCGGTAGACAAATGCTACGACCCAAAATGAAAAACGATGGCAAGGCTGATAGTTACTACTTAGATTTAATTTTATATATACAGCCAAAAAGAGGAACCGCTACACCACAATCAACATTAGGTAAGATAACTAGGTATCAAGGACAAGATGAGGTAGAAACTAAGAACATAAAAAAAACTGCTACTAAGGTTAATAATAAATTAGACAAAATTTTAAGCAAACTCACAAAAGAGAAGGAGGCAAAAGGTCGAGCATTTAGACAAATCAAGAAGGATGATAAGAAGATTACTAAGATTGTAAATAAGAAAGTTACTCCTAGAAACGAGTTTAAGATTATTGAGGATTTCGCTAAGAACTACGAGAGAGCAAAAAAGAAATTAGATAATTACCTATCCAAAGGTCTTATATCAAAAGCAAAGTATGATAAGGCTATGGCTAGTTTGAAAGAAAATTACGACAAGTTCAATGAAAATTAAAACTAGAAAGGTCTGCTTTGGTAGAAGTGACAAACCTATGCTAGAAATGTTGGGCGAATTAAAAGAGGATGCCTACATAAAGCGTGGTACTTTTAGCACAGAGATTATTTGGGGAAACAAATCATTTATCTATCCATCGATAGGTAAAAAAGATTATGGAGTTTTTCGTGCAGGTTTGTTTTTATTTGGTAAGGTGCGTAAGGAGGCTCAAGATTTTTTGAGAAAGAACCCAACTATAAAATTACCTAGAGAAGAAAGGTCAATATTATATAATGATGATGTTCCTAATTCAAATGTGAAGGTTTGTGCCACAGACTTAAATCATGCGTATTGGCGTATTGCTTATAATCTAGGAATTATTACCCTCGCTACTTATAAAAGAGGATTGCCAAAGAAGTTCAAGAATGTAAGACTCGCTTCTCTCTCTACGCTAGGTATGGGTAGAACATTTAGGCAAATAAATGGTGGGAAAATTAGTAATTCAACAGTAACCTTTGGGGATGATGTGGATTTGCAGAGAGTTTACAAGTTGATTCGATTTACTTGCTTCAAACACATGGCGAAGGTTAAAAAGTTACTTGGAAATGATTTTATTGCTTATAAAACAGATTGTATCTATTATGTAGACACAACCGAGAATAGAGAACTTGTAAATCAATATTTTGACAAAAATAGTTTGACATATAAGCAATTAAGTTAAATTTGAGTTGAGGGAAAAAATAAACCCCTTGCATAAGGGGTTCACTATTTTTGACAATCACACCTTCAAAGGGGAGTTCTAAACCACTCCAAATGTAGGAAAAAAAATGAAAACTTACAGAAATATCAATGGTAAACCAATCATAAGGTCTTGCTTTAACTGTAAGCATTTTCAACCTATTGATGGAATGGATAAGATGGGATATTGCCAATTCAAGCGATTATACTTTGCTTATACCCTTAAAAAGACAGTTTTTGCAATAGTAAAATCATTCTACTTATGTGATAATCATAGACTTATTAATGAAGATGAGTTGGCTAAATCACAAATAGCAGTTGATTTGAGGGATGTAATTAAACAAAAGGGGGATTTTGAGGTATGAATTTCTCCTTCGAGAAGCCTACCATAAGGCTATATAGGTTCTATTTTTTGGGTATTTCGACCCCAATAACCATCCAAGCCTACAATGAAAAGGAGGCTAGAGCCACTATGGATAGGATTTGGGGAAATCTAGCCAAGCCTTACCAATCAAGTAGAATTATAGGACAAACAGTTAGCGTACCCATATTTGGGGTTTCTAAGCGTAAGGAGGGTGATAAGACCCTAGTTTGGGTAGGAAAGGGGTTTTCCAAGACAGGTTGGATGGATATAGAAGTTTTCAAAAAAAAGTATGAAAGTCTTTGAACTTAGCATGATTTGGCATAGTTTAGCACTATAAACTAATCCTTAACAAAAAATCATGCAATCATGACAAAGAAAAGAATCAACATGAAGAACATTTATCGTGAGGGTAATTCATTTCGTGTTCGATTTAGTAGAAAGGGTAAAACCCATAGCAAAAGTTTCTTAAAGAAAGAAGATGCTCTTGCTTATAGATTAAAGAAGATTGGATTTTAGTAAGTCATCGAAGTGATGTTCTCACTAGATGGCTCGATGGCGAGTTAGTTGGCGAAAGTTTGTAGGAATAACCTACACATGGAAAACGCTGATATGGTGCACCATAGTAAGAGGATTAGCAGAATTGCCCTCATGTGGGTTCGACCCCCACACTAACTCCAAAATAATTAAATTTATATCATGAGAAAATTACTATTACTTGTTGGCTTACTTGTTTCCATATTTTCTTATTCTCAAGAGGAAACAACATTTGTAATGACAACCGCTAAGAATGAGATTTGTAAGCGTACTTCAACAAAGTGGATTACAATCAATAGAACATACGATGATATTGAGATTGAGGTGCGTAATGGAATAATATACTTGGACAACAATAGTGCTGCAACTTATACCCCAATCGAAAAAAGCAAGGTAGAATACAAAGATGGCTATGAAGTATTCACTGTTTTATGTAAGGACAAAAAATATAATAAGTGCATTTTTGGTATGTATAAAGATGAAGATGGAGTTTTCCTATGCACAGTTGAATATGAGGATTTAAAATACTTTTACTATAAATACAAATGATACACCTTATAGCCATATTACTTATATGCTCTATTTATGTAGCGACCTACATTATACAAAAGGGATTATACTTAAGAGATGAGTTATTTATAAGAATGATTTTATTTATAAAAAACACTTCATTAATCAACAAGATTATTGTTTGCTCTTTAGGATTATCAACATTTATTTTATTATCACCTATTAATTTCTTACTTATTCTTTTTATACAAATTAAATACTATGGTAAAAATTAGTCAAAGTTTAATGAAGGCTTATGTAGATTATCTAAATGGAAAATTGTGTGGAGTTTATTTTAAAGCCAATTACATAGATAAAGACCCAGAGGCACAATCCCCTCCTAGTGATTCAATGAAGGCGGGAATTTATTTTGAGTACCTATGCACAGGTGCATTACCCAAAAGTGGAGAGATTCCTCAAGCGGAGGTTTCATACAAGGGAACGAATCGTGAAAAGATAGCAGCCCCCTATGAGAGAGCAATAGAGAGTTCAAAGATGTTTCATAAGATAATGGAACATTATAACATTAAGATACTTAACAAAGGATTACTACTTGAAACAAAAGATTGCAATGGGGTAGTAGATATACACGCTGATTGGGATGGAGAGGAAGTATTTATTGACCTTAAGTATAGTGGATTAATTGATGACAAGTGGAATGAGATGGGATGGGATTTAGAGAGTTTACACATGAAGGATTCTCTAATGATTCAAGGAGTACACTATAAAATGTTAGCGAATGATTGTCTAGGCATCCACGATATACCATTCTATTACTTTGTTTTTAGCACACAAGACCCAAACAATGTAAAAATTATTAGGCAAGAAGTTGATGAGAGTAGAAGGCAATCGCACATAGTTGCCATCAATAATGTATTAGGAAAACTATCTAAAGATATTGAGAAAGGTTTTACACCCTATCCATCCCTTGTAAAATGTAATAGTTGCCCTATCAATCACAAGTGCAAATACAAGGTCGATTTCCCCTTAGTTGAGGAAGTATTCTATTAATAAAACATACATTTATGATTATTCAAACTATTCACGAAATCGTGAACCCATTTGATGTTGAAGTAAAGCATCTAGGTCATGGGGTAGCATTATTTATGATTGCTGGAAGTATTCACTCTAATCCCCAATTTGTTGTTCGATTTTATCACACAGGCGAGGTAAGAACTGTTGACCAAAACGATTTACAAATTTATGGCAATCCCACAGCGGGAGAATCTTTAATACCTAAAAATTAATTATGCTTAATCGTTACATAACTAAATTGGTAGTATCTATACTACGAAACAATGAAATTGCTAGAGATGATATAATGGTAGTAATTAAAACAATCCATGACTTTGAATTAGGGGTACTAAAGAAAACAAAAGAGGATTACTACGATATGTTTTTCTCTAATACACTTTCTAATGTGCGAACTATCTCTAGGGTATGGAGAAAGGTTCAAGAAAATATGCCTGAGTTGAGAGGTAGAGAATGGGAGTTAAGACAAATAAAAGCAGGAGAAATAAGCATGGAGATGATTGAGAACCAACTAAAATTATTCTAATGAAAGAAATTATCAACGAGTTTAAGACATCATTATATAAATATAAAAACATTCACTTACCATTATTACTAAGCAAACATGGTATAGATACTAATCAATTTGTAGAGGTTGTATTAAGTGAGGTTAAAAAGAACGAAAAACTTATTCAATCATTCATAGATAATCCATCATCCTTATTCGCATCAATATTAGCGGGGGCAGAGATAGGACTCATACCTAGTGATATGATTGGGGAGTTCTTTCTAATACCTAAATCAATTAGGCAAAGTGATGGTAGATATAAAATGACTGTATTTCCAACAATAGGGTACAAGGGATTAGTAAGTATTCTTTTGAGGAGTGGTGATATAACTAGAATCCACACAGAGGTCGTTTATAAGGGCGATAAGTTTCAACCTGTTTATGGGTTAGAACCAAATATTGTTCATAAGCCAAATTTCAAAGTAGATAGAACGAGTGATACTATAACTCATGCGTATGCTGTTGCTAAGAATAAACAAGGAGAATATCAATTTGCAGTAGTTTCTAGAAAAGAGATTGAGGCGATTAGAGATATGAGCAAAATTCCTAATGAACTATACTTTAACGATAAGAATAATCCAAATAGATGGATGGAAAGAAAATGTGCCCTTATTCAACTTAGTAAGATGCTACCCAAAGATTACTACTCTAAAAAGGCAATAGGCATGGATTCACTCATTGAAAGTGGGTCTTTAATTACACTAGATGAAAATAATGGCGTTAAGATTATAGAGAATGGACATCCCAAGCAAAGTAGATATAGGAATATTTATGGAACACTTAATTCTAGTGAGGAGCAATCCTAATCAAAAATCATAAATATCAATTAGGTATGCGTTACCATAGATTGCGTTAAATGAATAGGAATACGCAACACCAGACCCAAGTCCTGTGTTTAGTATAAAGGTACTAGTGGTAAGATTTATAATTTTAATCTTCGTTGTAGGTTGATTTGATGTTACACCAGTAATATCTACTTGTTGCCCATCGAAAGTTGTGGGTATTGGCGTACTAGCGGTGTATGGATTAGGTTGGGATATAAATAAGAATCCTACTTGAATATCGTTGTTTCCTGTTGTTCCTATACAATTCACATTCCATGTAACACTAGTTCCACTTGAATCAAATACATCTAATTGCCCAAAGACATAATCATTATCATAGTTCTTAATATAGGTATTACCACCACTAGTAGTAGAAAAGAACGAACCTATACCTAATGTATTTAGGGCATCTAAAACCCCTTGCAAAGAGGGAGTTAAAAGTGGGGTACTATAAGAAGTAAAATCTACTAAGCCATTAGGTCTATATTCTATAATCACAGTATTTTCAGTTGTTATTGAAAGTGAAGTTACATCCCAACTGTATTCTGTAGTTTGATTTGAAATATCAGTTAAATTAGAAGGGTTGCTCATAATACTCATGGGTATGTTCCCATTTGTATTATTCTTGATATTTATAGAAATATATTCTTTAGCCATTTAAATAAATTATAATTGAGTTTCCCAATCCTCAAAAAAAGAGAATTTGCCCATTGAACTCTCAAGAGTCTTAAAATTGTTAGGAGTAAGTATGTCAAGAGCATCTCTCTTAGCCAATCTATTGGTAAAAAACTCTAATTTAATTTGTGCATTTGGTAATAAATCAAAATTCAAACTACTTTGCCCATCTAAAATTACATCAAACTTTTTTGTATCATAGAATAACGATTTTTGAGTTTGATATGGGTCGATGGTAGGGGTAAGGTTCTCAACATTTATATTACCATTCACATAGTAATGTCGGTATTTAACAACACCATTTATTTGTTGAAAACTATTGCTAAATAGGTAAACCCTCTCTACTAGGTACACATAATCACCTAATGACCTACGAATTTCATCATAGGTAACATTACTAGCAGTTACTGCTACCGCTGGTGTGGTTGTGATTGTTATGGTTACTGCAAATGATGGCATCTATTACTAAAATGTTTTCATTATATCTTCTGCAATTATGTTTTGCCCTATACCATTTGGATGAGTTCCATCACTAGTGTTTGACCCTAGTTGGAATTTAGGTACAAAAATAGCATCCTTTACACTTAAGTATTTTGACTGCAATTCTTTATATCTAGCGATTAATGGTATATACCCTTCTTTAGTTCCCACATACCTAGTAGTAGGCATCTTTTTATATTCCATAAAGCCATTAGGCTCATATCCTAAAACAACATAAGCACTAGCACCATTACTATTTGCAAGGTCTACCATCTTTTGAACATTAGATACAACACTATTAAGGTTTACAGGACTAAAAGCATCGTTTACCCCACCATATATATAAACCCTATCATAACCATTAGCGATTTTGCTAGGTAGATTCTCAAGCATCCACTTTGTAGTTTTACCACCTATCGCTAGTACATCTATGGTTAAGTCGGGTCTTTTTCTACCAATAATTAATGGGTAAGTACCAGTTGGCTTACCTTGATAGGTTGTTGCAGTAATTGAATCGCCAACAAATAAAATTTTCTTAGGAGGCTTATCTTTTTTCTTGCTTCTAAAAGCCAAAAACAAACCTACTGCTACTGCCGTGGAAACCCATACATATATCCAAGTAGGTATTTTTTTCATTATTTATTCTCCAAAATGACATTTCCTTGAAGGTCTGTTGCAACAATTACGCCATCCTTACTTCTACGATACACACGAACTTTTAACTCTTTGGCAAATTCACGATTGAGTTCATCAAGTGCTTTCTCGTTCTCTCTATTGTTGATAGCATCTATGTATGCCTTCACTGCTACAAATGCGTTAGCCTTTCTTTTGTTCTTTAATTCTTTTGGGTCGATGTTTGGCTCATCTTCTTTCTTGGTTTTTTTCTTTTCCTTACCCATGATTCCAAAATCCTTTACAAGCCAAAAAAGGAGTACACCTCCTCCAATTACAACAATCGCCTTTTTTATGTTATCGTTCATTTCATTTCTTTTTTGAAAGTAAATAATATGTAGCAATTATTCCTACACCAATTAGAGCAAACATTACTAGCCTTCTCTTAGCCTTTTTACTAAGGTCAAGCAATTCCTTTTCCTCTTGCCCTCTAATTAGATTATAAGATTTGTTATAGTCCTCCTCTGTAATTATTCCACCCTTCTTTAATATATTATCAATTTGCTTTTGTAGTAAATCTTTTTTCTCATCTAGAACTTCTACTGTTGCTCCAACAATCTTTTTTTCTTTGATTAGGGCATCCAATCTTTTGATTTCTTTCTTTATGTCATCAAGGACTATTTGACCCTCTCCCCTAGTTAATGTTTCTTTTCCCATTTTAATCTTTTGAACGAGTTAATAAAAATACAGCGACTAGTAGAACTAGAGAGCCTCCTATAACTATGATAGCAGTAGTAGTTTCCTTCTTTCTTTTTTCTTTTAGTTGCTCGATTTGAACTTTAGTAATCTCCTCTGCAAGTATATTCAATCTTTCGTTTTGGCTTTGAACCCTAGCGATTTTTTGATTTAACTTCCTTTGGTCGTCAGCACTAAGTCGAGATATAGCCATTTCTATATCCCTACGCTTATTCATATCCTTAATACCCGCTACGGTACTCGCTATTTGAGTACCTGCACTTACTACGGCTAATGATGCACTTACTGGCATATATCATATTTTAAGTAAATAGTATCATGTGATGGTTTATTAATAGGGTCAATTTCAAAGCCACAATTTTGTAGCCATTTGATTGCCCTAGTGTTGTATACATACATAACACTATAAAATTCATAATCTAGTTTAGCCTTAATATAATTGAATATAGAACTAAGTATTTCTTTTTTTCTATACTCTACATTAACACCAAAACTATAAAGCATCGAAAGTTTTTCGCTTAATACGATAAAACCTATCGATTTGTTTTCAAATTCAATTCCTAGTAGTGATAGTTTTTCATCAAGTTCCATCATATCACGAATCTTTCGACTCGTATCTCTAACCATACCTTCTAGGTTTCTCTTTTGTAATGACCTGTCATAGAACTTTTCTAAATCGCTATCACCCTCCCATGCACCTCTAATATACTCCTCTAGTTTAAGTGTGTTAACCTCTCGATACTTCATTAATTTTATTTAATACCATAAGTTAATCCACCTCCATAACTAGGTAACTTAATAGGTTTAACTCCAAACTTTGCTTCAAATTCTTTATCTCTCTCGTTTTGCATAATCCTTGCTCCAATTTTAGCCATGTTTTCCCTAGCAGCAATATCATCTTGAGTTTTAACCATGTTGATGATATTGTCGGACAAACCTGATGCCTTCATGTTAGCATACTTTTGCTCTTTTGTTACGGGAGCCTTTAAGATGTTCATTACCTTGTCCAAATCAATCTTAAATTTACTAGGGTCAATCTTAACATCACCATATTGAATCTTACCAGTAGGGTCAATCTCTGGTTCAAGTTTATCATCTATTGCATTTTTGTTCTTACCTTTTTTATTTGGATTCCTTAAAACAAAAAAAAGAACAACTCCTACAACGAGTACACTACCTACTCCAACCCATAAAAGTGTATTATCTTTTTTCATGACTATATTTTTATTTTACTTCAAAATCGTATGGTGAAATATTATATTTCCAATCATTACCACTCTCTTTAGTCCAAATCGTAACAAACCCTGACGCATCCATTGTTTGACTCACAATGTTAGAGCATTTATTCCACGGCTTTGCTCTATCACCAGTTTCGTATTTCCAACTTCTAGTTTCTATTTCACGAGTTTTTGTTGAGTCGTATCTATATCCAAAAATTTGTGCACTCTTAACCGCATATAATTCTTTGCCATTTTTACAAAGACCATCTACAATTAATTTGCCATAGAATCTTCTATTAGCATCTCCCGTTGCTACCTGTTGTGCTACTCCTCTTGTTACTTTAAGACCTATGATTTTAATAATGTCTGCTTGGGAATCTATTGTAGTTTTACCTAAAAGTGCTTTTACTGCCTTCTCTGTGCCAGTACCAAATTGACCATCAGTAGGATTTTTACCCAATAAAGCAACCACATTAGGTTGTCCATCATCAACTATTGCTTGTTGTAATTCCTTTACCTTAGAACCACGACTTCCAATTCCAATAGGAAAATCAGGCTTCACTGTAGTATTAGTCCGAGTAACACCACCACCTCCTCCTCCACTAGTAGTAGTGGTTTGAGTTGTGATTTGGGGTGTCGTACCTTGTTCTTTTGCCTTTTTTTTCGCTAATCTTTTTTCTTTAGTCAATGTACGATAAACGATAAATCCTCCTACTAATATGGGTAGGCTTACAAGTGCCCATTTTAAACCGTTATTCATTTTTTATTTTTTTGTTATGTATTGAGATGAAACAAATCCAACTATTTTTTTACCATCATCACTTACTTCATGCCATCCTTCCTTTTCGCTAGGTCTAGCAAGTATTTCAGTTCCTTTGGGTAATGATTGTCTTATATTACCACTTGTAGAAGGAATATCTCTCATATTAAGATTTCCTTTCTGTGTGGTTATTGTATACTTTTCAAATTTCTTACTATCATCATCTTTATCATCATCCTTATCATCTTTATCATCATCCTTATCATCTTTATCATCATCCTTATCATCTAACAAGTCATCTTTCTTTGGTTTGAAAATAAAATATGCACCTGCCCCTAATGCAAGTACTCCAAAAATTATTAGTGCGATTTTTATTCCTTGATTTTTCATATTACTTATTTAGTTGCAAACCATTTTAAAAATATTGTCCATAACATACCTACTACGCCAAGACCTCCGACAATTTTAGCATTTCTAATCTTGTCGTTCTCAACATATTTATTAAGTTTGGAAACTTCAGACACTAATCCCTTGTGACCAAACTTTTCATCTCCAATTACTGTTGTGGAAATTTTAGTTAGGTGTGTATCAATATCATTAAGCCTGTCATTCATACTATCCTGTTTCTCTGATAGTTGAACGAGCATTTGCTTTATATACAATAAATCTGCAACTCCTGCTTCCATATTTTTTTATTTAGCACGAAGTCGCATAACCGTATCAAAAATACATATTTTAATCAAAAAAACATTACTGTTCTTTCTTTAATCCAAATTTTATATACCTATACCAAACCCTCTCATGGATGTAATATTGAATCGGTTTGTAAACAAGTTCAGCAATAGAGAAAATTGCTCCTGCTTTTATGCTTCCTGTGGCGAAAAACATAACTACGAATCCTATGGCAGAACTTATGACCCTATAACTTATAGTTTTGGCTATGTGCCTCTTTTTTTCAACTATCATATATTGGTTTTTTTGTCCTCTTGTTCTTTTAATTGTTGCCTAATCTTAGTTCCACTAATCTCTGCAATTTCTTGTGGTGGTATTAATTGCTCTACCTTATACCCTACATCTCTACCGTAGTATACTCCCTCTATATCTGGTATTATCATGAGTTTTACACGACCCGCGGCTATAAAGTGCTCAAAATGAATCTGTAACACCTGTATAACCGTATCAGCACTTCTAGGATTATTTTCATCAACTTGCACATCTCTAATCATAATTATGATAGGTAATCCCTCTTTTAATTTTTGATTAAATAGCCAAAGATGACCCTCATGTAAGTTTTGCCATCTACCAATAAAAAGTGCGTGTTTCTTTAAACTCATAGTATCGATTTAATTTTAGAAATACAGGAATCTAGCGTAAGGTCGCTAGTTCTTAAATGTAAGAAATTTTCCTCTTTTGACAAAGGTATATCGAAATCCTCCACATGATAGTTTTCCCTACCTCTCTCCCCTTGATAGTCTAAGTATATCATTCTAACATCCCCTAAAGTTTCCCTTATCTCATCTCTCATGCTTTTATAAGGAGTAACAAATGAACAAATTACAGTAAACCCACAATGCTCCATGTATTTAGCAACAATTACTGCTTTTCTTATATTATCAATCCTACCCTCTCTCCCATACTTTTTGTTTTGGAATATTTCTCTAAACTCATCTCCATCTATCAAATGAGGTCGCCCAATAATTTCTCTCTTGTCTTTTAATACTTGAGCGATTGTAGTTTTTCCACTACAAGGTTGTCCAAAAAGCCAAATTATCATTGAAACGAATTTTAATTTTCACTATCTTAGCCTCATCAAAATTAAAGACTTTTAGAGATAATTACAATGAATATTAGGATTCCTGTTTCCATAGGTGAATTATTTGATAAAATCTCTATACTAGAGAACAAGTTAAAGTATATCCAAGAGCCATCTAAACATATAAACATTCACAAGGAGTGGACTATGTTGGTTAAGATTGCAAAGAAAATTGACTCTAATTATCACAAGACAAAATACTTCAAGGAACTATCTAATGTTAATGAGGATTTGTGGCATATAGAAGATGGTAAAAGAGAATGTGAGCGAAAGAAAAACTTTGATTCCTCTTTCATTGAACTTGCTCGTAGCGTGTATAAGAAAAATGATTTGAGAGCAAAGATTAAGAGAAAAATTAATGAGAAGTATGGTTCATCAATAGTAGAGGAAAAGTCACATAAAAAATACTAACCTATGCCTTATAGTTACACCCTTTACAAAGAGGAAGTAAAAGAACATTTCTTAAAGAATCTAGTAAAGCGTATTCGCATTTTGGATGTTGGTCCAGGTTGTGGTACATACTCGCATTTACTAAAGGAGCATTTTCCCAATATGGATGCGATTGAAATATTTGCAAACTACATAGAACAATTTGATTTAAATAGTAAGTATAACAAAGTTATTTTAGGAGATATTCGTGAGTTTGATTTTAGATATTATGATTACATAATCATGGGTGATGTACTTGAGCATTTAAGTGTGAAGGATGCCCAACAAGTAATCAAGAGGATTCAAGACCTAGATATTCTTTGTTTGATTGCTGTTCCCTATAACTATGAGCAAGGTACTTATATGGATAATGTTCACGAAACACATTTACAACCCGACCTTACGCCAGAGATATTTTTGGAAAGATACCCTATGATGAAACTACTTGTAGGGGATGATAAGTATGGTTATTATATAAACTATTGATATGGTAGAAAAGATATTTTTTCAATCTAGCCTTCCTAGAAGCGGGTCAACCCTTTTACAAAATATTATGGGTCAAAACCCTGATATTTATGCTACTCCCACTAGTGGATTAATGGAATTGCTTTATGGTGCAAAACATAATTTCACTAATGTAGATGATTACAAATTTAGCCTTACGCCTGAGTTACACGACAAAGCATTTTCTGCTCTATGCAATGCTGGTATACACGCTTATGCGAATGTGCTTACCGATAAGAAATACTTTTTAGATAAAGGGCGTTCATGGTCTTTTTACATAAGATGGGTCGAGCATTTCTTAGCATACAAACCTAAAATGATTTGTATGATTAGAGATTTAAGAGATGTTTATTGTAGCATGGAAAAGGCTTTTAGAAAAAACCCCAACAAAGAAACTTTAATTGAGTGGCATGAATTAAAGAATAACACCGTGCCAAAAAGGATAGATTTTTGGGCAAAAGGTATTCCAGTAGGAATTGCAATAGAACGACTAGAAGCAATTATACAATCTAAGGATGACCATAAAATACTTTTTGTAAAGTATGAAGATTTTTGTTTAAACCCAGAGCAACAAATTGCTAGGATTTATAATTACTTAGAGATACCCTACTTTCAACACAATTTTGATTTTATTCCTCAAATCACACATGAGAATGATGCTGTAAATATGGGATATGGCGACCACATCATTAGAAACTCTTTAGAGATGAAACAATCCGATGCACAAGATATATTAGGAAAAGGTGTGTGTGAATGGGTCGTTAATAGATACAAATGGTTTTACGATTATTTTAGATACTAATGAAGCCAATAGCATTAAACTTAGAAGATTGTAATGGGTTAGGCGACCTTATATGTGCTACTCCTACAATAAAGAAACTACATGATTACTACGAGAGAAAGGTAACTATCATTTCTCGAATGGCAGAGGTATTTAAGATGAACCCTTATGTGGAGGCTAGTTACAAATTTAGTAGCGTAGACATGGGTTATTTCAATCAAAACTACATAGTACATAACTCATTTTATAATGTAGGAAAGAAAAATGAAAGGGGTATTGAGTACAAGCATAACATGATTGATATAAGGCAATTCCATGCTATCCATTTAGGATTCATGTTGGCTAAAGATGAGATGGAGTGTTATTATAGACCCATAGAGGAACTAAATATTGAAATCCCAAAAGAGTATGTGTTAATTCATCCAGTGAGCACATGGGCGACAAGAACATGGCAATCAATTAATTGGATGAATTTGACTCAAATGTTAAACGATATAGGTTTAAATGTTATCTCCATAGGGAAGGATTCAAGTGAAACTGGTTTCTTTAATGTAAAAAAGCCTGTATTTAACTTTCATATAGAGAAGGGGTTAAACCTAATGAACAAGACCTCTATAAGCCAATGTTGGCATTTGATTAATAAGGCTAGGTGTTTTATAACTATGGATAGTGGATTATTGCATTTAGCAGGTACGACAGAAACTCCAATAGTTCATTTAGGTTCTTCTATTAAGCCTGAGTTTCGTATTCCTTATAGAAATGGCTCTCAAGATTATAGGTATAAATATGTTCGTGGGGGGTGTGGATTGGAGTGTGGGTCTAATGCCAAGCATGGTATTAAAGAATGGGGAAACATACAAGGCGTTGCTCCTCTTATTAAGTGCTTAGAAAACAAGCCAACATTTGAATGTCACCCTAGTGTAGAACAAGTTTTTGAAAGCATTAAATCTTTGATATGAAAAAACTTTTAATAGTAACTCCTCACTTAAGTACTGGTGGTGCTCCTCAAGTAACTGCCAATAAAGTCGAACTACTAAAGAATGAATTTGATGTTCTTGTAGTTGAGCACTCATTCGTTGCGTGGAAGTTTGTAGTTCAAAGGAATAAAATTATTGAACTAGTTGGTAATGATAAATTCAAATCACTAGGAGAAAATAAAACGAGTGAGTTTCAAGAAATAGTAACCTCCTTCTCCCCTGATGTTATATCTATGGAGGAGTTCCCAGAGATGTTCATGAGTAATGAATTAAGCGATTGGGTATATAGAAACGATAGACCTTATACAATAATAGAAACTACGCATGATAGTAGTTTTAATCCATTGAGCAAGATTTATATGCCTGACAAATTTGTATTTGTTAGTCCATACAATGCCCTTAAGTACTTGCACCTAAATGTTCCTTACGAAGTAATAGAATACCCAGTAGACATAAAACCCCAAGATAAGGGTGCGTATAGAAAGAAATTGGGTCTACAAAATGATTATAAGCACATAGTGATAGTAGGCTTATTTACTCCTAGAAAGAACCAAAAGTATGCTTTTGAACTATGCGATAAATTACATGAGTATAAGTTAAAGTTTCATTTTTTGGGTAATCAAGCAGAGAACTTTCAATCATATTGGAAACCATTGATGGATTGGAAGGAGGAGAATGAAAGGCTAAATAATTGTGTAGTGTGGGGAGAGAGAAGTGATATTAACGACTTCATGATGGCTGCAGACCTATTTTTGTTTCCATCAAAAGGCGATAGTGGTAATAAAGAATTAAACCCTATTGTAATTAAAGAGGCTTTACAATACCCTACTTTACCAAAGTTGATGTATAACCTAGATGTTTATTTGAATAGGTATGATGGCATTGAAGGAATGAATTACCTAACTGGTAATGTGGATGAGGATGCAAAAATGATACTTGAACTCACTAATCCTAAAAAAGAGCAAAACAAGGAGGAGGTCATAGTAATTGGAACATACCCTAATCTAAAAAGTAGAGTTCAACTAACTAAAGAAACTATACAAAGTTTAAAAATTTTAGGTAGGAAGATTGTTCTCATCTCTCACTACCCTGTGGATGCTGATATTCAAAGGATGGTTGATTACTACATATTCGATGCTTATAATCCCTTGACTCACCATTCTTATTACACTAGATTTTATCGCCATACTAATGAATACCATGTAGATGTAAATATAAATGGATTAAAGCATAGCAACCAATCACTAACTGTACTAGTAAACCTATTTACAGCAACTAAGTTTGCAAAGGATTTAGGTTACAAGCGTTTCTTTTATACTACATACGATGTAATCCTAAACGAATTAGATGCTCCTACTATTGAGGCATCTTTTCAAAGTGTAGAGCAATCAAACACTGCATATTTAGGTAGTTTGAAAACACCTTTTGGTAGGGGTATTCAAACGAATGGTATGACCTTTGATGTTGATTTCTTTTTGAACCTATTTGATGATGTAAGGACAAGTGATGATTATAATAGAGTGTGTTATAACATAGGTGCTCAAAATTTCCTAGAGGATTACCTAGTTAAGAAAATAAACACTAGAATTAATGATGTAGTATTGATAGATAACCCTCAAGAAACACTATTGGTTAATAGTGGTTTGGGGGTCGCCTCTAATAGTGAATACTACTCTATTGTTCCAATAGATAAGCACCCCAATCAATATATGTTCTATTTCTATACCTACAATGTAGATGATAGGAAGGTGCAAGTTACTATGAAGGAAGGTGGGGGTGAGTTTTATAATGGTAGTTTCCAAATAAGCAAAAGTCGTGAGTTTAGAAAGGAGTTTACCTACAATGGTAAGCCTATTGATATATCGATTGATTTCTTTGATGGCGATTCAATATATAAAAATGAAAAATATTCACTAAATTCAAAGAACTTAAACACCTATAATGGAACTGGCTCATTTAAATGGGTCAATAAAAAGCCAAAGGTTAAATTAGTTCACATACAGACAACGATAAACGATGAGAGAGAAAAAGCGAGTAGGGAATCGCTCCAAAGGGTCACGCAACACGGAATCGAGTACATCCTCCACACTAACGAACCCTATAAGGATTTACCACCAAAATTCAACTGTCAACGACCTCAATGCGTTTCAATGGAACTCTTTGATGACAATACTGTACATAAACTCGGAACAGCCCTCACCCCACCCCACTACGGATGCTACGAAGCGTTCAAAAACGCAGTGTTGAGTGAATTTAATGATTGTGACTTTCTTATAGTATGCGAAGGGGATTGCATTATAGAAGTTCCTATTGATGAGTTTGCCAATAAGGTTTTTGAGGCTTGTAGAATCATTGATGATAATAATATAGGCTACTTTAGTTTTGGTGACACTAGAACATTAGAACATGGATGGTTACAATCTCCTATGATTCAAGAGGTCGCTAATCAAAACCTATTATTTATCACTAACCACATTATAGGTTTACAATGTATCATGTTCCCCAAGTTTGTTGAAAAGTGGCTCAAGGAGAAATTTAGAAAAGAAAAATGGGATGCAAGTGATATGTATTTCAACTTGATATTTAAGAATAGTCCTTATAAGATGGGTATTGTCAAGCAAAGACTTACTTCTCAAGTAAATGGATATTCTCTTATTGATAAACAAGATAAAAGGTTCTTATGAAAATATGTCAAGTAGCAACAGGAATGATACCTATTAAACCTATTGGTCAAATGGGATGGGGTGCTGTTGAAAAGATTACTAGAGAGTATAGGAATTGTCTAGAAACATTTGGTAACGATGTAGATATTAAGTTTTTGAGCGAGGTCGAGCCAAATCAATATGATTTTGTTCATGTACACATGGGTAATCTAGCCTTAGAATTACATAGGAAGGGAGTACCCTATGTGTTTTCTTTACATGACCATCACACTGAGCACTATGGTAAGGATAGTTATTGCTTTAAGCATAACCTTGATGCTATGAAAAAATCTATTTTCTCAATAACTCACGCTGAACATTTATTAAACTACTTCGATGAAACGGATAAACTTTTTTACCTACCTCATGGGGTCAATACCTCATATTTCATACCTAATACAACTAGACCTCTTAACCATAGGTTGCTTATGGTTGCAAACAATGGATTGGCGGGGGATTATGGCTTCGATAGAAAAGGCTTTAGGTTTGGTGTAGAGGCAGCGAGGGAATTAGGTTTGCCTATTACCATAGTTGGAACTGATGCCAATCAAAAGTTCTTTGATATACACAAGGACTTGTTATCCTATGAAAAATTAAATCTAGTTGCTACTAACCCTAGTGAAGATGAGTTATTAAAGATATATCATAGCCACACTATTTTCTTACATCCTTCAATGCTTGAGGCAGGGCATCCAAATTTAACCTTGATGGAGGCTGCTAGTTGTTGCATCCCTATGGCTGCTACCTACAATGGCTCTATGGAAATCGTAGGATTATTTAAATTAAATCAAATAACTACTAGTGAGGTCGTTTCAAGGGTTAAGGAGATTATTGATGGTTATGATGAAACTATAAATCGCATGATGTTTGTTCGTGAGAAATATGATTGGATGAATGTATCAAAGAGGCTTAACGATATGTACAAAGCAGTAACTAAATTTCATAATCTAGATAGCGAAACGATTAAGAATCGCTATGTAAATGTTTATACAAATACAGAGAAATGTTAACATATATCCTACATCATGTAAAGGGTCTATACTTTGAATTAACTGGGGATGAGGGAAAAAATAGGGAATACGAAGTATCTTTCTTAGATAGGCAAACGAAGGAAACTCTCTTTAAAACACAAATGAAAAAGGGAGGATGGGCAAGACTCGATAGAAAATATTTATCGGATATTTCCATCATAATTAGATACGAGGGTAGAACGATTGAACAAATCAACTTCCTTGATAGGATAAAAGGCAAAAGGGTTTTTATTTCATTTGAGAGCAAAGCACTAGGTGATACACTTGCTTGGATTCCTTATTGCCTTGAATTTGCAAAACACTATGAGTGTAAAGTGATACTTTCAACATTTAAAAACTTCTTGTTTAAGAATAGTTACCCAGAGTTAGAGTTCGTAGAAAGAGGTGAGGTAGTTAGCGACCTTATTGGTATGTTCGAGATAGGTTGGTATTGGGATAAAAATAGAGAGCCTGTAAACCCAGTTTTAATACCCCTTCAACAAAGTGCTTCAAACATATTGCATATTCCTCATAGGGAGATTGTTCCCATAATTGATTTTGTACCCAAGCCAAGACCCATAGAGGAAAAGTATGTGTGTATCTCTATATACTCTACTTCTCAATGCAAGTTGTGGTACTATTGGCAAGATGTTATTGATTTCTTAATAGGTAAAGGATATAAGGTGCTAGAAATTTCTAAGGAAGATGAGATGATGTATCAAAAAACTAGCGACCTTAAGGGATTAACTCCATTTGTAGACAAATCTTTGGAAAACACTATGAATACGATTTACCATAGTGAGTTTTTCATAGGCTTATCTAGTGGACTATCGTGGCTATCTTATGCCTTGCGTAAAAAGGTATACTTAATATCAAACTTCACTAATAAAGAGCATGAGTTTTCTATAAATACAGTTAGGATATATGATGAGTCAATTTGTAATTCATGTTGGAATGACCCTAAGTTTAGATTTAATAAAGGTGATTGGCGTTGGTGTCCTGAGCATGAAGATACCCCTCGCCATTTTGAGTGCCATAAATTAATCACAGGAGATAGAGTAATAGAAAAGATAAAAGAAAATGAAAAACTATAAGATTCTTGGTTTTATCGCTGGTGCTCATAGTTGTGGAGCATCCTACATTGTGGATGGAAAAGTGGTTGCTGTAATTGAGGAGGAAAGATTGACTCGTATAAAACCTTATGTGGATTACGAGAATGATTTTGAGAGATACCCAAACGAAAGTATCAAATGTTTGATTGAAAGGTATGGATTAAAGTTTGATGAGGTTGATTATTTCACTTCATTCTTTCCAATAGATACCGCTCTCTCTATTTTTAAGGCTATGTTTAATTATAACATACCTAGAGATAAGTACATTCAAATTGACCATCATGAAAGTCATGCTATACTATCTTACTATTTAAGCAATTTCCAAGAAGATACACTTGTCTTTTGTGCTGATGCGAGTGGTGGTACAAATGGTCATAGTTCTAAAACTTATCTAGGTAGTGGAGGTAAGATGTATTACTTAGATGGAATTAATACTAAAAGAAAATCGTTGGGTCATTTTTATGCAGCACTTACAGAGTTTTTAGGGTACAAGAGATTAAAAGATGAAGGAAAGGTCGTTGGTTTAAGTGGGCATGGAGCGATTTGGTGGGATTTGTATAGGGCATGGGATAGTGTTATTACGATAGAAGGAACAAAAACTAGCGAGGATAACCACCATATAGAGTTGGGGGGAGTTTATTACGACTTGTATAGTAAGTTCTATGAGTTTGTGGGTTCTAAGTATTGGAAAAACAAAAATGCAGTACACAATATAGCATATACAGGACAAAGGTTATTCGAGGACAAAGTAATTGAGTTAATTCAAAATCTACATAAAAAAGCACCTCACACTAAAAAACTAGCATTGAGTGGAGGAATTTTTGCCAATGTGAAACTCAATAAACGAATAAACGAACTTGATGAGTTTGATGAGATTTTTGTCTTACCACCTATGGGGGATGAAGGTCTAGCCTTTGGATGTGCTATGGGCGTTATGGCTCGATTAGAGGAGGGTTTTAAGCCATTTAAGGCTAACGATATGTTTTTGGGTAATGAGTACTCAAAAGAGGAAGTATTAGCCTCTAGTAAGGGTTTTGGTAGGGTAGATTTAGATGTTGACCTTGTGGCTACCTTATTGCAACAAAAGAAAATACTTGGACTATATCAAGGTAGGAGTGAGCATGGACCGAGAGCGTTAGGAAATCGTAGTATTATTTGCGATTGTACATACGAGGAAACTTACGGCATTTTGAATAGCAAATTACAGAGAAATGATTATATGCCATTTGCTCCTGCTATTTTAGATGAAGATGTAGATTTTTTATTTCATCTACCAAAATCAAGATATAGTGCGGAGTTTATGACCCTACTCGTAGATACCAAAGAGGAGTGGAAAGGCAAAATACCAACCGTTGTTCACCCCATAGACAAGACAGCAAGAATACAGATAGTAACAAGTAGTTCTAATCCCTTGTTCTACAATATTCTTAAGGCTTATAAGAAAAACACAGGAGTTGGTATTCTAGTAAATACTTCGTTTAATGTTCACAACGAACCAATCGTTGAGTCGCCAGATAACGCATTTAACCACTTGAGAAATGGAATCATAGATTATTTAGTAACTCCCTATGGCATTTTTACTAAAGGAAAATCTATTGATTGATTAATGATGCAATTATTGAATCTATATTGAAAATATCCTTTTCATTTTGATAAGGAAATTCAATTAGTGCTCCACCAATATTATATTTGGTAAACAAAGAATGGCGAAGGTCTGGTGTTTTATTTTCTTGATTGGCTAAAATATTATCGTGTAGTTCATATCCAAAAACTTTAGGACTATTTGCAATCCACAATACTGTTGATTTTAATCCTAAAGCCATTGCTGTGTGTTGGCAAAAACTATCTATAAAAAGCCTTTTTTTACTTCGAGCAATTAGTGTTGCAATTCCTTTGTATGTTTCGTGAACAGGAATAGTATTTTCAAAAGATAGTTGTTCCTCCTTCCTTATGTGGTATATAGTATACCTACTAGCAAACTCATTAATTATTGATTGACCAATCGAGTATGGCATATCTCTTGCCCATGAGTATTTTACATCACATTGACCTCCTCCATTGGTCTGTATGACCATAATTTCTTTATTACTAGTGTACTTGTTATTATAGTAGAGAAATTCTCTTTCATTAATATCAATCTCAGGCATCTCTCCATTGTATGCTACACCATTCATTTTACACCATGTTTCTATAAGGTGTTCTTGACCCAATATATGCTCTGTGACCATATAAGGTTCATTAGCAAATATCTTTAATTCTTTACCCTCTACATACTTAGAATAAAAGTAATGCTCTTGCCCATGAGCAAAAGTCATATCTACACTAGAAATATTGGAAAAAACATCAGGGTAGCCTGTTATTACATATAGTTTGCAAGTAGGATAGTTGTTTCTTATTGCTCTACATATCGCTGTTGCCATTACGGACTTTCCCATGCCCCCGTTAATGGATAATATAATATTCATGAATCTTTAATTTTCTCTACCTCGAAGATAATAATTTATTACAAAGGTTTCAAGACCTCCACGCCTCTCCATCTCTCTATCGCTAATATATCCTTTCTAGTACCCATTATTAAAACATTGTACTTACCATCTTGATTTGCGGTAAAGTTTACAAATTCCATGTTTGAGTCTAATGTTCCTAATGCAATCCCAAAGTGATTTTTAGGAGATATTTTCATTTGAACATTCTTATTTAACCACTTGAAATATGAAGGTAATTCAAGAGTAGCAACACCATTTACCACTTCTATTTCGTATCTATATAGATTATCTCCCTCTGTGGGTGATTCTACGAAAGTATGTACTAATCTATGTGTTGCATTTTTATTAGGGTCAGGGTGAGCAATGTTAAAACTACCTCCAGTTTTATTTATCGTATCGAAGTATGAATAGTGTGTTGTAGAAGCAACAGAACCATTATTACCCATACTTGAGCCAACAGAGGCGGTAACGCCAGCATTTACAGCACCAGCAATTAGGGAGTAATGTGCACCATTATTTATATAACTACCACCTGACCCAATTATATGGCTATACAATGAGTTAATTCTATTATCAAAACCACCTAATATTGTACTACCACTTCCATTACAGATAATACGATTACAACACCCTCCTATTATACCTCCTGTGTTTGTATTAGTCGCACAACAACAAGTGCAATTACAAACACCACCAAAAATGAATGTGTTATCGCTATCTGTAATAATATGAGAGTTTCCTCCCATTACTCCATTACAGTCACCATTAGTATAAGTTACGGTTGCACAAGTTGGATATATGTTACAAACTCCATTACTTGAGTACCTCATAGCAGGTGGGGTCGCTGTGCCACTTACTCCACTAGAACCACTAGTACCACTAGAACCACTTGTTCCGCTAGAGCCAGTTCCTCCATTTACACCACTTGTTCCACTAGAACCACTAGTACCATTCGCCCCCGCTGCTCCAGTTGTTCCACTACTACCACTAGACCCTCTAGCACCCGCTGCCCCACTAGAACCACTCGTTCCACTAGAACCACTTGTTCC
>Ga0192647_100656_pt1 | contig 24101 bp, 50 predicted proteins | sample LauGreFa1BDMLBSN_2_FD_133046 | JGI IMG/M metagenome (GOLD analysis project Ga0192647, IMG submission 133046) | Freshwater lake microbial communities from Lake Michigan, USA - Fa13.BD.MLB.SN - reassembly | ecosystem: Environmental > Aquatic > Freshwater > Lake | place: Lake Michigan, USA...
ATTTGGCGCTCCAACAATTGAAACTATTCTTTCGTTCAATTTTTGAGCTGTTTTAACTTGAACTGAAGGATTTGTTACTTGATTAAGAGAGTATTGGGTTCCCGCAGCCAACATGGAGACTTGACTTTTTTGAGTTTCTTCATTTTTATTTATTTCTTCAGCTGTAGAAATAATTTTCTTTTCTTGTTTATTTATCGCTGCTTGAGAAGTGTTTATTTGTTTTGTGGGAGATAATGTAGAAAAACAACCTGTTGCAAGTATTCCTAAACAAAACAATGGAATTAAAACTCTCAATCTCATAACAATCATTACACTCAGCGTGTAAAAATAAATATGAACGAGAAAACCCCTGAGTATTATGGATATAAAATTGGAGAAAACATAGCTCCATATATAAATAAATGTATTTACTATCATGGCGAATGTTACATAAGCGAGGGAGTTCATGTTTTAGGCAGAAATGATAGAAGCTGGGAACTTGGAAATGTTTGGACAGATAGCGCGATTGTTTGGGGGTGGAATCGGACCTCTAACGTTAAATTAATAGGAGCAGGAAAAGATAAGACAATTCTAAAATGGATAGACAACTGTCACGCAGCTTATCTTCATGATATTGCTAAAGATCTCGTAGTGATGGTAACTACAAATTGGGATTTAAGTTGTGACAATAATTTAATAGAGGGAATAACTTTCGACGGTAATTACGAAAACAATAGAAATACAGCTACTCAATTAGGGATTAGAATAAGGGGAGAAAATAACACTGTTAGGAATTGTAAGTTTATAAATTTTGGAGTTGGATCTCGCGAAACTCATGAATGTTTCCAAATAATAATTGGACCAAAAGACAGCTCTGGCAAAGGGACACAAGTAATAGATAATTACTTTTCTTTACCCGGAAAAAAAATAAACAGCACAGACAATCATGTCCCAGAAATAACAGTTGTTGCTGTTGGCGGTGACGGAGCTTCTGTTAAAGGAAATGTTTTTGAAAACATGGAATTTGATATCGACAAACAACAAAGCCCACTTCACGCCATATCTCTAGGAATATCCAAAAACGCAGAAATATCAGAGAATAAATTTATAAATTTTCAAGGGGCTTGTATTTATATGGATAGTTGGGCAAATGAAAATTTTGTTATTAAAAACAATATAGCAAAAAATGTATGGCAATTTTTACAATTAACATGTCAAAACTGGGATAACCCACAACAGATTAGTTTCAATAAAGATGCTTTAATAATTAATAATGACGTAGAGTTAAGCATTGGAAACTGTTATTATCATTGGAGCAAACCAGCATTTGTTTCCAATTTCTGCGGTTATGTTAACGCACCTAATGTAGATCACGATAAATATCCCGGATTTAAAAATATATTAATAACAAAAAACAATATTAAATTGGGATATAGAAAAATAAGAGACTCAATTTACGAAGAAAGCACCAAACTATTTTGTTATTGGGGAAATAGCGTTGGGGAAGATAAAATAAAAATGGCAGACAATATATTTATATCTTGCCTGCCACAACCACCGAAATCATTTTTTAGGAAAATACTTGATTTCTTTATTGGTTTATTTAAATGAAATGTTATTTGTTGGGTGTTTTTTCTCTGGGTTGACGATGTTCCTTTCGCTTCTCTTTTGAGTGGTGAGGCTTTTTATCCTTGTTGGGGTGTCTGTGGTGTCTAAAATGTTCCTTTCGAGGCTCATTTTTTTCTTGACCAAGGTTGGTTTTTGAGCCATCGTTAGCTGATAAGGACAAACAAGTGGCTATCGCTAGTAAATAAAATATTATTTTCATATTCAGTAGCTTAGACTTCTTTTCTCTGTGGGCGGTCACAACTTTTACAATTCCTTAACAAAATTTTGATGAGAAAATTTACGAAAGAAGAAAAAGCTCTGATTGAAGAAGCCCGGATAAAAATAAAAAACCTAGAAAAAGAACAAGAAGTCGTTTTTCATCGACTTACTTCTACTTTAAAACTAAACTCAAAAGCAGAAGAAATTTTATCCGAATTAATATTTAATGATTTAGGTTCTTTAGAAAAAGTAGAAAAGCAAAGGTAAAAATGATTAAATTTAGAGTCTGGGACAAGAAAAAAAATATTTACTTAAATAATAGTTACGCCCAAGCTATTACAAATAACGGTAAATTAATTATTGGCGACAGTGATTATTATGATTCATTTACAAATACAAATGAAGATGACTATATTGTAGAATATTGTACTGGATATAAGTCTATAAATAATGAATATATTTATGTTAATGACTATGTTGAATACAAATTAGGTTTGAAAATGGTTCGAGGTAGAGTTGTTTATGATAATTTTGGGTACTGGATTTATGAAATACGTGGCGGTTGTATGGTATTCAATCAACAACAGTATACAATAATTGGCAATCAAAACACTAATCCTATTAATTCATAAAATATGAAAGCTAAATTAGAGTATAATTTACCCGAGGATCAATCCCTTTTCGATGCTGCTTGCAAAGCAACTGAAATGCGAAGCGCCATTTCTGATTTTGACTACGAGCTTAGAAATTGGCTAAAACACGGCCACGATTTCAAAAATGCAGATGATGCTTTAGAGAGAGTTCGCGAGTCTCTGCATGTTTATTTGAATAGTCATGGTATAAATATACATGAGTAATATAAAAACCTTAGTCGTTATAACTTGTTACGTCAATAGTCAGGCTAAGCTTAATTACTTAAAACTCGCAATTGAATCTTTTAAGAAATTAAATTTTGATATTTTACTATGTTCTCATGCATCGTTACCTGAGGATGTGATAAAATCTGTAAATTATTATATATTTGATGCTGATAATACTTTTAATGAAATAAATTTTTATACCAGTTGTTGGTGGGCGAATAGCAAATTTAAAATAGAAATACTATCAACACCAGAGGATAAATTAAAAGATCATGGATTTTTGATAGTAAAAAACCTACGAACATCTTTTGCTTTAGCGTCTTATTTGAATTATGATTATGTAGTTGCTTCTGATTTCGACAATCACTATGACGACGAAGACTTAGAAAAAATTAAAAAAATTTACAATTTTGTTACCGAAAACAAAAAAAAGTTCTTTGCTTTTTTTCCAGAAAGAGAAATCCCTTGGCTGGATATGTACTTTTTTATAATAGAACCTAAATTTTTATTAAATTTAATAGATAGTTTTTTTCCTAAAACAATAGAGGAATATAATAGAATTTTAACTTATGAATACCCATACGCGCTTGAGCATTTTTTCGCTAATTTAGTCAAGCCATATGTCAAATACGGATACATAATAAACGATTACGCTAAAGGATTTTTCAAACCTTACAATATAGACAAATCAAAAGTTGTAGGAGTAACGAGTCATATAGTAGCAGATGAAAAAGAAAATTTTTATTTAGTTATAATAGCAGATCAAAAAGAAAGTTTTAAAATACAAATAAAGAAAAATGGAGAAATAATAAATCACTTTTTTGTTTATGACGACTATGTAATATGTTATGTTTTCACGGAGTCTTGCCAATTAAATATTGATATTTTTAATAGCGAAGGAATATTAGAAAAAACACAAGATATTATTTTCGATGCAGATAACAAAAGTAAATATTTAAAAAACAAAATAACTTTTGCTTAATAATAAGTCAACATGGTCATAGTTTTTCTTCACTACAACATAAATGAAGCTGGCCTATATCATTTCAATTTAATTAAAGAGCACAACAAAAACAATAAAATTTTTTCTATTGGTTTTGAGTCTAATCAGCTAATAAAAAACTCCTACAAAACCTCCAAAAATAAATACCCAAAGAATAATAAATTTAACAACGAGTGGACAGAAGCAGATCTATTAATTTATGATTTTTATTTAAAACGCCCAGATGAAGAATCTTATTTTTTTATAGAATGGGACACTTATAGCAATTGTTCTGTAGAAGATTACTATAAAAAATTTCTCGATAAGGATGTGTTTGCTCCTAAAGTATTTAATAACAACAATTTAGAAAAGTGGGATTGGTACTCTCGTCTTTCTGACGAACAAAAGAAAATAGAAAAAATAGGCGGTCTCAGCCCAACTACTTGTTTATACTTCAAAAATAACGCCTTAAAGAGAATAACAAATCTTCTAATTAAAAATCCCTCCAGTTATAATGATATGTTTTCAGAATTACGATTAGGAACTTTAGCGCAGCAATGTGGGTTTGAATTATTCGAATCTGGAGATCAAAATATAAGCTGGAAAACTTCTGATATTAAAGTAGATAAAAATAAACAAGGTTTTTATCACCCAGTCAAACATATTATTTAATACTTATTTATAATATGAGTAATTATATATTCCGAATCTGGGATAAACAAGCTCAAAAATATGTGATGACCGGCGCACTTTACGGATGTGAAGGTGTTGCCGGTTTATCCACTTATTTCAATCGTCAAACACATATTGTACAACAATTTAGTGGCTTGACTGATGTAAATGGCGAGAAGATTTTCGAAGGCGATGTATTAAAATATGGAATGAAATTGGGCATTGTTAATTTTACTTATGGATGTTTTTATGTTGACAATCTTGCATTGAATGAGTTCATTTGTAATGAAATTTCTGCTTCAATGGACTATCCATATATTGAAATAGAAAAGTATGGTAATATATTAGAACATCCTCAATTAATTAAATGAACAATAATAACAAAAAATGGCAAGACTGGGCATCTGTAATATTGTTAATGATAGGTGCTAGTTTACTTGCATTAAATATTCCTGAAACAAAATGGGCGTTTCCAATTTTGTGTGTCGGCAGAGGATGGTTATCTTATTTAATGTATATTAGAAAAGATTGGCCGCTCTTTGCTAGTAATTTTTCTTTCTTTGTAATTGATGTATTTGGAATTTTTAGATGGTTCTAAAATGAATAAAGATCAAAAATTCATAATGTGCGACTGTCATAGTCACGCTCTTGTTGTTGAAAGATTTGATGACGAAGAAGAAGTTTATATTGCATTATTTGAGCGCGGATTAAATGGCAGAAAACTGTCATTAATAGAACGAATCAAATGGTGTTGGCAGATTCTTAGATATGGTAATCCTTGGAATGATTTGATTGTTCTAGATAAAGAAAAACAAAAAGAACTTGCTGAATTTTTAAATCATTAACATGAGTGATCGATTTAAATTTCGTATTTATTCTTTTTTAGAAAAGTCGTTCTATCACTTCTCTATTGGAGATGGTGAAGATGGTTATCCTCAAGGACTTGCTGGTGGTGTAAGCGAAATACAACAATATACAGGCTTAAATGATAAAAACAATAATCCTATTTTTGAAGGAGATATAATTACTGCATTACATGATTTTGGACCTGCTGGATTTGCTGAAAGAACTGCGATTATTAATTGGGATAATATAAATGGTTATCAGTGGCAATATTGGGATTTAGATTATATTGAAGTAATTGGTAATATTTTTAATCCGCCTTGTAATTTTGATGTTAATGGTGAATGTATTTATTGTGATAGTATTATTGATGATTGTCAATTTAAAAGTAAATAACTATGAGTTCATTTAAATATAAAAAAGTAAAAGATTATAAAGTTGAAGTAAGAACTAAAAATGATATTCTAGTTGCAACGATGGAAGAAGATGCTGATGGATTTTTTTATTTGTGGATGAATCATAACTTGAATGCAGCTTGGCATTCACAAGCTTTGCGCGAACTTGCAGATAAGCTTGACAAACTCAACAGAGAGTGGGATATTAAGATCCAACAAGACATTGGAAAGTAATCATGACTGATTCAGAAATCAATAAAACTATTGCTGAATATATTCAATGGAAGCCAGCAATCATTCCAAGAGACATGACTGGCAAGCCATTTGAAGGTTGGGATATTCCGCCTGATTATTGTCGTGATTTAAATGCGATGCGCGAAGCAGAAAAGATTTTGTTTACAACGAACAATTGGGATGCTTGCGCGTATGAAGCCGCTTTACAAAAAGAAACAACATCATGGGCATGGCATTCTACCGCTAAACAACGTGCAGAAGCATTTCTAAAAACTATTGGTAAATGGAAAGATTGATATGAGTGAATCTGAACTACTATCTATACTTCGCGACTCTAAATTTAAAAAAGAGTTGACGGCTAAAAAAACCGCCGAATTAATTGAGGATAAAAAATATGTTGTTACTGGTTTTGTAGTAACAGATAAAAATGGTGATGTTGGTATAGTTGATAAATCTGCTGTTAGATGGCTTGACAAGCATGATTTTTTTAGTATGATGCATGAATATGAGCAAGAATAATAAAGACATAGAATATAATGCCGAATTTCTAGTTGAAAGTGTTCGATCTTTTGCAAAAGATTTAGTAAGTTTAAATAATCAAAACTACTACATGGAAAAAGAGATAAATGAATTACAAAAATACAAATCATTTGTAAAATCATTATTGAATCCTGATGAATATGGTCACGCTGTAACTGCTGAAGTGCGCGATCAAGCACGAATTTTGCTAGGTATAAAGCCAGTTGAAAGTAAATTAAAGAAATAATATGACCCCCGAACGCCAACAATATCTAATCAAAACTTTTCCTAAGATTTATACAGATACCGGCGAAAATACGCCATTTAATCTGTTTCATTTTGAATGTGATGATGGTTGGTTTCTAACTCTAGTTAGACTTAGCCAATACATTCAAAAATATATTGATCAAAATAATGAATGGGCAGTTAAATATCCAGATCAATATAAAATAATTCCCCAAGTTAAAGCTTTACAGATTAAAGAAAAGTTTGGCACATTAAGATATTATTTTACTGGTGGTGATGAACATATTTCTGCTGTTGTAAGTTTTGTCGAATATAGTAGCAGTTTTACTTGTGAAATTACTGGTAAAACAGAAGATGTTGGTTATAATAAAAAAGGCTGGATTAAAACTCATCATGTCAGTCTAGCTCGCGGCAATGATTTTAATTTTATTGATGATGAAGAACTTCGCAAGTTATATCTTTCCAAATAAAAAGTTTTTGACTTCCCACCAAACTAAACGATAATAATATATATCCACGATGAACGCCGTCATTATTATTGTTACTTTGACATTTTCAGTCTTGTATTATCTTACAGAGCTTGAAAGCGAAAACTTTCTTCGTGATGTGGATCGTTTAATAATTGTATTCTAAACTAATATGAAAAACAAAGCATTTATAACACCCGAAATTTTAATTTACTTGGGCATTATTGTTATTGCTGTTATTATAATTGTGATGATAAGTCCTAATAAGATTAAAGTCATAGATGGTTGCCAATATATTCAAACTTTTAATGGTCAAGGTGGTTGGACTTTAACTCATAAAGGTAATTGTACTAATAAAATACATTATACAAAATAAAAAACCAATATGACTACCATTAAATTCAAAAAACTTCGTTGGTCTCCGCATAGTCAATATGGATATGCTTCTGGAAAAATGATGACCATTTGTTTTGATTCTAAAAAAGAATGTGATGAATGGGTTAAAGAAGCTAACAACTCTTATAAAGGTTGCACTCAATACATTTCATTACCTTATATTATACAAAAAGATTTACTTGATGCAGAAGTAATCGAAGAATAATATGAATAGAAAATCTTTTTTAGCAACTCTAGTTGGTAGTATATTTGGCGGCAAAATATTAGCGAATACTGAGTCGCCGAAACCAAAACAAATAACCGCCAATTCACTTGTATTAACAAACAGTACAGGTGAATCTTTTACTTTAACTGTTAATGAAGCTGGTAATTTAACAATCGGCGAAACAAATAGCAAAATTGATCGCATGACAATTATACATTCAAAGAACGAAATAAAATTTAATCAACTTTTGAATATAAAAACTGATGGCTTTCTTGGTTTAGATAGTAAAACTTCTTATCCGTTAGATGTTCAATATGATAAATCTAATTATTAATAAAATTCTTAAAAAAGAACAGAAGCAATTATCTACTCCAAAAACGCATTATGTAAAAATCATATTAGAAGTAGAATATGTAACTGGTAAATCAGTCATGATATATTCAAATAGTTATGAAATAACACATGATAATCATCCAGTATTTATTAAACTAAGAGAAGAAAAAACTAAAGAATATACTGACGCAATTAAAGCTATACATATCAATTTAGATGATAAATCTAGCGAATTTATTAATATAAATAATAGTATTTTGATTAAAAAATCAGATTTTACTAATGCTAGAATACTTTATAAGTATGAGTGAAACTCCAAGAACAGACACTTTTTTAGTTGCGTGGGATGTGACACCAGATCCAAAGATGCTTATTGAGCATTTTCGCCAATTTGAAATAGAACTTAATGCCGCCAATCAACATATTAAAAGATTAAAAGAAGCTGGAACTTACGCAATCAATACACTTCAACCTAAAGATCCATCTAATTTATCTTTTCTGCAATCGCAAGCTATTAAAGAATGGAATGATGTAAAGGAGAATAAAGTATGAACACAGTCAAATTAACAGACAATCATTTGCGAGTAATTAATACCGCACTTGAAACTTATTTTCGTTTAAAGACTGGGCAGATTGATATTGCATTAGATTATGCATATGATTTTAAAATAGATCGTCAACAAGTTGATGCTATTGGCGCACTTATTAAATCTATTGTAATGCCTGAAATTGCAAGTCGCGGTTCAAGTTATGGTTTTAACGCACCACAAATTGGTAATGGCCGCATAGCATATGAGATTAAAAAAACTTTTGAAGAAGTATTAGCTGTTAAAAATAATGATGGTTATTATGGTTATACAGTTGATTTTCATGGACCGCTAAAAGCTAGTGACGAACCTTTGCCTGAAGTTGTGGGTTTTAAAAACTATATAGACTATCATCTTGATAAAAAACAATCAAAGAAAGTAAATAAATTTTTTGCTACAAAGGATTTTGATGCGATGTGGGAGTACATTGATTCTTTGAAATTAGACTTGCCAAAAGGTGACAAGCTGGAAATAATACCTTCGTTTGAATGCGTGACTATTAGAGTTACAAAGCCTAGAAAACCTGAGAAGGAAATTGAGCAAAATAGTTAAAGACTGTTTTTAATGCGCGGTGAAGTAGGTGCATTTAGTAAAATTAAATATTTATGAAGAGATATCATTTCAGTATAGATAATATTGAACGTGGCTGTAACAAAAAAATATATATTACAATCACTGACTCTTCATTAAAAGGCGCGAAGAAACAAATCAAAAAAGTATTTGGTGAAATAATAGCAAATTATATACATGAATGAAGTAGATTTATATAATATACATACAAAAATTGACAACTCTAGTCAACGCGCAAAAGATACAAAAGACTATTTTCTTTCTGTTATGATCAAGCATTTTCGTAATGATCATAAAATGTCTATACGAGAAATAGCTAAAACGTGCGATATTAAAATGATAGATGTACAGAAGTATTTAAAGTAATATGGAAAATATAGACATTATAGAGCTTATAAGATTAATTCGAGTAAAGTATGAACAATTACTGCTCGAAAATCAAGAACTCAAACTTAAACTCGCTGCGTTAGAAAAAGAAAACAGTTCAAGCCATGCTTGATTAATTTCTTCTAGATTATGCAACTATACAGATGGCAAGAAAAAGACAAACCTTATAACTGTTTTCAAATATCTTTAATGTTGCCGGTCATTAAAAGAGTTTATTTCTTTGATGACTTTTCGCAATCTTATTATAAAGGATTCAATATTTCGTTTGACACGACATTTGATTTTCGGTATACTCACGATCATTGGATGTTTATGTTCGCTGTCCTTGGTTTTGGTATCTCAGCTTCGCGGCAAACTGATTATTAATATGACTAAATACCAATTAGAAGTAAAACTACCTGTTTCAATAAATAGAGAAGAAGCGGAAAAAATACAGCAACATTTAATTGAATATTTGCGCCAAAAGTATGATGATAAGATTGACGTTAAGTTTGTAACAGTTATCACTAATTAATATGAATGTTAAATGTATTTGGAATTATATCATTGATGTAATAGAGGATCGATATCTTTTAACTAAGAGATTCTTTATTAGTACATATCAGAAATTAAGATATGGAGCAAGCGATGAGGAGTGCTGGAACTTGTACCGGACAATCGCTAAATATAATTTAAAGAAGTTGCAGTATTTCAAAAATATGCAGCGCATGAGTCGCCCGGTAGAAATGACTGAAAGCGACTGGCAAAAACAAATTGATGAAGTAATTTTTGCGTTTGATTATATTTTACATGATGAAAAATACAACCCTATTCCAGACTGCGGAAAAATCAAATTTGTAGATCAAGAAGAAGGAATTAAAAGAACAGTCTTCGAGAAAGACGAAGCTTGCGAAAAGCTATTTCAAGAGTATCAACATAAAGCTCAAGATTTAGAAAACAGGAAGCGTAAGGCTTTAGTTTGGTTTGCTGAACATTTTGAAACATTTTGGGATTAAAAATGATCGAAGTAGTTCCAAATGCAGACCAAATAAAATTAGCAGAAGAAAAATCTGAAAATTTAGGCATATTAAATAATTCCATCAGGAAGGGAGATGGAAATGTATTTGGTTTCTTAGGGGAAATTTTAATGGCCGATCATTGGGGAGTAGATCTTGCTAACACTTACGACTATGATTTAATTGTTAAAAATTACAAGGTAGATGTCAAAACCAAAAGTTGCACATCAAAACCGAAATCCGAATATTTTTGTACAGTAGCAGATTATAATCCCTATCAGAAATGTGATATTTATTGTTTTGTAAGAATATTAGAAGATTTTAAAGCAGCTTGGCTATTAGGGTATTGCTCAAAAGAGTATTTTTTTAATAATGCTAAATTTTACAAAATGGGAGATTTAGATCCATCTTCTCATCTAGGATGGAAATTTAAAGCAGACTGCTACAATTTACCCATACAAGAACTTAAAGAATTAAAACAAAAAGTTTCTTGACAAAAGCAAGGAAACAGCATATATTTCTAAGAGCTTTGAAAATATGCCTTACGAATACAAATTCATCTGTAAAAAAGTAATCGATGGTGATACTGTTATCGGAGACATCGATCTTGGATTTAATATTGTTTTTTCTAATCAATATATAAGATTAATTGGAATCGATACTCCAGAAAGCAAAAGTAAAGACAAGGTTGAAAAAGCATTTGGACTTCTTAGCAAAAAAGCTGTTGAAGAATTTATGAAATTGGAAGACCAATTAGTAATTCAGACATTTTTAAACGACGATAATGAAGATAAATATGGAAGAATACTCGGCAAAATAATTACTTCTAGTAAAGTCTGTTTGAATGATTGGCTGATTAATAATAATTTTGCTGTGAAATATAATGGTGAAAACAAAGATTCGATTAAAAAAGCTCACCTAAATAACCGCAAAATTTTAATAGATAATAAGAGCATCAATTTTACTTATGCTGAAGCGGGCATAGCTTAAATAATCTTATGTTGAAAATTAATATTTATGTTCGTTCAACGAACGAATACAGCCGTTATTGTATTGATGTTGATCCAAGTCTTACTCAAGAAGAGTTTGAGGAAAAGCATAGAGAAAGTGATGACTGCTTCATGGGAGATGTTTACGAAACATGCCCATATTTTTCTGAAAGTTCAAACTATATAAATGTTTATCTTAATGGCGATGACTCTTATATAAAATATGGAGAAAAAGCAATCTTCACCGCTGAAAGTTTTGAAGATTTCGCTTTAGAAGAAGGAGGAAGTTTAAACTATATTCCAGAGGAGCCAGAGGAAATAAATATAGCTCATGTCTGGTACTCTCACGACATGAAGCATAATCAAACATTTTTCTGGAGTAATGTTGACTCTTTTGATCCTAAAAAATTAAAAGTTATATATGGTCAGGATCAAGACGGCAGAAAGTTTTTTCAAAATTTTGAATACGACGGTGTTAGCCCAGACGATTATCATGACCAAGGAGATACTGGTTACGGATATGATGGGCCTTATTTTATTTACCATCCTGAACAAAAATTTAAAGAAGAAGTAGAATAAATTATGATCAACAAAAAGAATAACAATAAAGTAGAGTTGCTACGTAAATACATTTTCATAAATACAGAATGTAAGTGTAATTCTTTAAATGAAAAGAATTACTTATAAATGTTCGATTTGTAACGAAGAGCAAGAAACTACCGAATGGAGATTTAAAAGAAAAAAAACTCCATTTTGTAAAAATTGCGTAACCACTGGAACTCAAAAAGGAATTAAAAAACCTCAATGCAGCGGTGAGAAAAGCGGCAGATGGGGAGGTGGAGAATATGTGTCTTCTGATGGATACAAAATGATTAAAGCGGAAGGCGAATTTCACCCCTCAGGAAGACAGAAATATAAAAGAGAGCACGTACTCATTTACGAAAAATATTTAGGCAGAAGATTAAAAACAACTAGAGGTTATAATGGAGAACAAATTCATCATATCGATGGAGACAAATTAAATAATAGTATTGAAAATTTATTGTTGTGTGCTAATCTTACTGAACATCAACTAGTTCACGCCCAATTAGAAGAAATAGCTTATCAGTTAGTTAGAGAAGGGAAAATAATTTTTGATAAAGAAGAAAAAAAATATAAATTAAATGAATAATCATATAAATACTGTAGAATTGATTGGCTACTATGGAAACGATCAGATTCACGCTTGTTCCGCTTGGACATCTACAAGCAGAGATTTAACTCCAGAAAAAATTGAAAGAATTCCTAAACTTCTTAAAATGCTTGCTGATGCTGGACATCACACGCCTTTTGAAAAATCAAGTTTACATTTTCTTGTAAATAGTGACATAGCTTCGCACATTCATAAACTAAAACATCGAGTTGCTGTTTCTATTAATGGAGAATCTGCTCGTTATAAAGAAATAAAAGAAGACAAGTATTTGATCCCTGATGATTGGAAAGGTATTAAATGTTCTCAAACAGCAAATCTTTCAACTGGTATTGGTGGATTATATGATAATAATTATGAAGGAATTGATTGGTCAATAATTCTTAATGAATATACAAAGCTTGGTAATTTACTTTATCATGCTTCCCTGAAGGATCTCGAACCTGCTTTAGGGCGTAAGCGAGCCAAGGAATCTGCTCGTTATTTCAAAAATTATAATTCTCAAATTCAAGCTGATGTCATGTTTAATTGGCGCAGCTTTTATCATTTCTTGAGTCTTCGAAACAAAGAGGACGCTCAAAAAGAAATTAGAGAAATTGCCGCGCACATGCTCTATCTAGTTAAAAATATTGATGGTAATCCTTTTCAACATACAATTGATGCTTTTGGTTTATGACGATAGACGAAATAAAAGAATCTTATGACTCTGAGCTATTAGTAATGGACGGTTATGACGATTGTATTGAAGGCGTTGTAACCAGAGCCAATCAAACTCCATTCGTTGTTTATAATTACGATAAAGTAATTAATAAATTAATGAAACAAGGAATGTCTTATCATGAAGCTGTAGATTTTCATGAGTTTAATCAGGCATGCGCTTGGATAGGAGAATCAACACCAGCTTTTTTACATAAACATGATTAAATATATACCAGAACAAAAACACGCACTCAAGCAACTTGATATTTTTTCTGCATGGGGAGATATTCCAACAATCCTCAAACAGTTAATTCAAGATTTCCATATAGATACAAAAAAAGCTTTAGAGTTTGGAGTTGAATATGGATACTCAACCTATGCTCTTGCTAATTATTTTGAAAATGTAATTGGAGTTGATACTTTTTTGGGAGATATTCATTCTGGTCTTAAGCAAAATCATTTTGAGGAAACCCGAAATAACCTGAAAAATTGTTCTAATATAAAATTAATTCAATCAGATTATAGAGATTTCATAAAAAATTGCTTTGAAAGGTTTGATTTAATACACATAGATATTGTTCATAATTATGAAGATACATATAGATGCGGCGAATGGGCAATCGAACACGCAGATTTAACAATTTTTCATGATACTGAATCATTTTTAGATGTAAGAAGGGCGTGTGTTGATTTAAGCAATAAATTTAAAATACCATTTTTAAATTATGAGCCTTCTTACGGACTAGGTATTCTTTATAACAAAAAAAATAAATAATAAATGAAAGAGATTTTGGTTTTTTGTCATAATTTTATAGCTCATAATTGGTTTCCTATAGTCTCTGAGCAGCTAGAGCTTTTGCACAAAAGCGAATTATATCAAAACACTTCTAAAATATATTATTGCTATTACGCTGAAGAAGAAACAGAGGCTTTTAAATTTTTCAGCTTAGTCAAAAAATTTGATAAAGATAATAAAATTACCATAGTTAATCACTCGATTAACGATTGCGAACGCCAAACTCTTTGGTTCATGCAAGAAATTTGTAGAAATTATTCAGATGCGTATTTATTGTATTATCATACCAAAGGAGTATCGACTAAAGCGAGAAATGAAGATGTAGTCCAAAAAAATGTTGAATCTTGGCGAAAAATAATGGAGTATTTTAATATTGAAAAATGGAAAAACAACATCGAAAAACTTCAAGAATCAATTGATGTATGTGGTATTTTTTATGGATGGTGGACTTCTGCATCATATAGCGGGGAATATTTTGCTGGTAATTTTTGGTGGACAAAGTCAAGTTATTTCAATAGATTACCTAGCATGAAAGATAGAGACAATCGTATGGGCTGCGAAACTCTAGTGACTTCTATACCCCATGTATGGCATAATTTTTACCAACACAATATTCCATGCTCGTCTCTTTATGAGGTTTATTATGATCCTTCAAATTACAGGGACAATAAAATTCTTAAAATAAAATGAATGAACAATTAACTAAAAATTTAATCCAAAAACACAATAAAATATTTAATGAAAAATTCAATTTTGAATGCGGTGATGGCTGGCATGAATTAATTGATAATTTATGTTCTAAAATACAAAAATTGTGTGATAACAGAAAAAGTTCTCAGGTTAAAGCTACTAAAGTTAAAGAAAAGTTTGGGACTCTTAGATTTCACATAGAAAATGGATCTAATGAAATTTTCAATTTGATATATGAAACAGAAGCTAAGTCGGCTAAGATTTGTGAAATAACTGGCAAAGCAGGAAAAACCCATGTAAAAGAACATCTTTATAAAACTATTTGCCCAGAAAAAGCTAAAGAATTAGGATTTAAACCAATAAAATAATATGGGACTTTATGATACATTAAAATGCAAATATCCACTTCCTACACCAGATAACCCTAAAGGTTATTCTGGTTCTGAATATTTTCAAACTAAAGATTTAGATTGTTCTCTTGGATATTATGAAATCCGAGAAGACGGTAATTTATGGGCGGAACATCGAGAAGCTGAGTATATCGCAGGCGATCCTAAAGGGAAAACTTTAATTGAAAAATTAGGACGAATGGAGACCAAAAAGAGATGGTTTGAGCTTGATTATTTTCATGGAACTATTGAGATATACGATTATCAAGACTGGGACAACAGTAAAGACTTTGATTACTTTATATCTTACGAAATTCAATTTGACAAAGGAACAGTAAAGAATATCAGGCTGCTAAATTTTGAAGCCACTGCTAATCAAAAAAGAAAAGAAAGAGATAAAATTTTTAATGAAAACCTGCGTAAAGATTACGAGTTTCGACAGACTAAAAAATACAAGTATATTTATGCGCCATATAATAAAGCAGTAAGATATATATTTAGAAAGATATATAATATAAGTAATAAAATATCTTCTTTAATATTGAATTTAGAAAAGAAAATATCATTATGAATCCTAGCGAATTCGAAAGAACAAAACCAACCATCACAATGAAGAAGATTAATGACTTAATTCTTCTTATTGAGCAAGAAGAAGCAAAGACTGAAATACTATATAAAGATAGAGTGCGAAGTTTGAAAGTTATTGGAGAATTGCTTAAAGATATGAAGATAAGTTTTAAAAAGGGCGAATAAAAAATTATAAAATTTGAAATTCTGTTTTATAATTAACAGAAGACATTCAAGTTTATGATTAAAGATTTGTACATGCCTACAAAAGGCGAAAAAGTAGTTATACAAAATGACGACTTAAAATTTGATGGTAAAAATTTAATTATTCCATCTTATTATTCTGAAATCATATATGATTACATTCAAAACTGGAATGTCAAAAATCAAAAGGAAGCTGACATAGAAGATTACGAGCAATTCAAAAGTTTCCTTTTTGATGTAAATGAATACACCAATCAAGGAAATTAAATGAAAAAGCACAAGATCAACAAATTCAAAAATTTTAAAGATTCTGATTTTGATGGAATTGATTTAAATAGAAGAAGAAAAGCTAACAAGCCTAGTAGAGAAACGCAACTTCGCGACAAGAAAGTGTAATTATAGTCGTGGGCAAATATGTTGTATCTTCAGGGAATTGGAGAAAAAAGTTCGAAGTAGAAGATCAAACTACTTACGAACAAACTCTATTTGAATTAGCCACAAGAGCGGTCGAATGGGCTCTTAAGAGTGGCAAAGAGATCGGCATCTTAATCCAAATAGAAGATCCTGAAGTAGAAAACAAAAGTTTTTCTGTTCTTGCCTATAAAGCTCTTAACAATGCTGGTTATTTTAAATTAGCTGAAGAGCAAAGGGGACTAGTAAAAGAAGACTATGGAATAGATCTTGCTAACGACGAGCCACTACACAAGTTAATAAATAAATTACAGAAAGCATCTCTTAGAAAAGCTTTTTGTATTGCAAAAATAGTTTTAGTTAAGGGCGAAGATAGAACAGCAAAAATTCCAATAGTTTGTATAAATTTAGGTCTTTTCGAAGAGGAAATAGAAGCTAAGCAGAAATGCAAAGAGCTAAACGCTTCGGTGAAAAGTAAGGTTTTCACAGTCAGAAAAATGCACTTCAACATGTAATTCTGCTTGACTTTGCAGATTTACGAGCCACGCTCAAGTGCGTGAATCTTGGACTGTGTTGCATTTCCCTTAGCCTTCAAGAGCAAGGTCATAAATTCCAAACGATGACCTTTTCTAGGTTTTCATCGCTACCTAGAATCGAGGGCTTAAACATTCTTTCTTCAAGAATATTAAATAACTTTCAAGTAACAGAAAAGATAATTTACTTTTGCAAAGCTAATGGTATTAATAGCTATAGATTATCTTCTGATTTAACTCCTGTTCTTAATCATCCATCTGTTAACTTAAATCTTTCTGATCTTCCAAATGCTGATTTAATATTCAAAGCATTAGGTAATATCAAAGAAGCAATACAACAAACTAAACTAAAAGTTTCTGCTCACCCATCAGAGTTTATTAGTTTAACTAGCGAAAACCCGGCTGTAGTTCAAAACAGTATTCGAGATTTATCAAGTCATGCAGAATTATTTGACTTAATAGGTCTACCGGAATCTTACGAGGCTCCACTAAACATTCACTGTCGCCAAGACGGTGTGCCAGAAGAAATATCAAGTAGATTTTTAAAAAACTTTGACATTTTACCAAATAACATCAAGAATAGATTAGTTCTTGAAGTTAATGACAATAAGGAAGGAACTTGGACAATTAGCAACCTCTGCCGCTTCTTCAATAAAACAGCAGGGATTCCAATCACTTTTGATAACTTACATCACTCTTTTTGCCACGGTAATTTATCTGAGCAAGAAGCTTTTGACTTGGCTTACTCAACTTGGAAAACAACTCCAGTTTTTCATTACAGCGAAGGTGTTAACAATACCAGAAAGCATGCAGAATTTGCTACTAGTTTGCCTAACGAGTATAATAAACAAGTTTTCTGGGATGTTGAATTAAAGGGTAAGGACTTGGCTATCTTTAAAATGCTCAAAAATATATGAATAAAAAACTCTTCATTCCAATCATTTGTTACAATCATTCAGCTAACACTGAATATATGATGAGCTTGATTAAGCTGAGCCATCATTTAAGGGATGTAGAGATAGAATATGAGCTTTTCCCAATTGTTTTTGATAGCTTAGTTTCTAGGGCAAGAAATGCTGCTGTGGCACATTTTTTAGCTTCCGACTGTTCTCATTTAATGTTTATAGATGCAGACATTGAATTTGAACCAGAAAGTGTTGTTAAACTGCTAAATCACAATAAAGAAGTAATAGCAGGAGTTTACCCTAAGAAATATTTTGTTTTTGAAAGATTTCATACAGGGGAAGAAGTAGTTGATTTTCCAGTTTCAGGAGAGGTTAGCTTAAATGAAGATGGTTTAGTTGAGTCTACTTATTTGCCAACAGGCTTTTTGATGATATCAAGAGGAGCTTTTGATAAATTAATTAAAAATTATCCTCAGCTTAAATATAGAAATGACATAGATGGATATGGAACATCAGATACATTTTATGATTTTTTCAGAGTATCTGTAAATAAAGGCATTTTAGAAAGTGAAGATTGGGGATTTTGCTCTTTATGGAGAGATATTGGAGGACAAGTTTTATTAGATACAACTATTCAGCTAGCACATATTGGATATACTAGATATTACGGAAATCCTTGGAAGTGGTGTCAAGAATCTATTAGAAGGCATAACAGCTAATGAAAAAAATAGAAAAAGAATTCTGCCAAAAAGACTTCTATCATAAACAAATTCATAGAGAGCAGGATTATGCTATTTATGAGAGATGGTGGAAAGACTCGCCTGAGAAAAAACATTATGAAGTAATAAAAATTCAATCTCATAATGGATATGCAATCGCTGGACAAAAGTATCCTCCAAGCGAATTTTATCCCGGATCTAACAGTTGGGGCTTGCATGGATTCACATCTGTTTCCAAAGAAGATGCGTATAAAAGATTAGACAAATTGATGGCTGAAGATAAAATAAGAGAAGAAGAACGAAAAAAGAAAGAAGAGAAGAAAAAGAAATAAAAGCGATCATGATGTAAAGGTAGCCTGTCACTCTTCCAAAGTGAACGTGCGAGTTCGATTCTCGCTGGTCGCTCCAATTTTATTTTCTTGATTTTTAATTGGGGCATTGCATAATGGTAGTGCGGAGGTCTTTGGAGCCTCTTGTGGGGGTTCGATTCCCTCTGCCCCTGCCATTTTAAAATGAAAACTAAAATCAGATTTGTAAATTTCAAGAATTCGTCACCAATACTTGTTTTAAGTTCCAAATCTCTTAAAAGAGTAGACGATTTAATTAAAGGATTCAAATTTAACAGTTCAAATCCTTGTAAAGTTATGATTGATTTTATCGCCTACTGCGCTCAAAATAACGATAAGGTTATTTGCGAAGAAATATATGAGAAGTCAGGATTTGGGCCAAGTGAATTAGAAAATATTAAAAATATAAGTGTAAGAGAACCTAGAATAGTAGAATTTGTTTACAAGAAAGAGAATGGCGAAACAGACTGGAGAAAAGTAGATATCGTAGAAGAAAATAGTCAATATATCAAAGGTAATGATATTAATGACGATAATAAGTTTAAATCTTTTAAAAAGAATTGTATTGTTGGCAATAGAGTAATTAAGCAGTAATTTCGGGCCTCTATAACCCTAATTGGTAAGGGCCTCGATTTGTAATCGAGTTACGGAGTAAAATCCAGTGCTAGTTCAAATCTAGCTAGAGGCTCCATTTTTATCAAGTTTAATTAAATTTGCGTGTATTTCCACATGGCAATTAGCACAAACTAATATACATTTTTTAATTTCAGCTTCTATTTCTTCGATTGGATAAGTCTTCCTAGCGAAAGCATCTGAGATAGTAAACTTTTTTGTTTTTGGATCTAAATGATGAAAATGTAGAGCATTCTGACATTTATCATATCCACAAATAACACATTTAGCCCCCAGAGTTTTTCGGCACTCTTCTTTTAGTAAATTTCTATTTTTTTGTTTTCTTCTTATGTGATTGTTTCTTTCTTGAGGACTTAAATAATAATAAACCATACTCAAAGAGCAATTTAATTGCGTTTTTATTTCTTTAGGAGATTTGCCTTCTGATCTAAGTTTTTTAATTAGATCGCTCTTATTTTCCATTTAGATGTTATAAATAATAAGAGTGAAGATTCAAAAAATTTTTCAATCTCGATTTGACTTCTCAAAAAGGCTTACCATACTACCAGCAGCAGGTTGGAGAAGAGGCCCATCTCGTCACGCTCATAACGTGAAGATCGCTAGTTCGAATCTAGCACCTGCTCCCAAATTTTTCTTGACTTTTGACTTTAGCTAGTCATAGTTGAGCAGTTCTTTAAAATGCAACCGTGGCGCAATGGTAGCGCAGTAGACTTTTAATCTATTGGCTGTGAGTTCGAGTCTCACCGGTTGCACCATTTTTCGGGCCTTTAGCTTAATTTGGTTAAAGCAGCAAACTCATAATTTGTTGACTGAAGGTTCAAGTCCTTCAAGGCCCACCAATGGTCTCATAGCTCAATTTCAGAGCAAACTCTTTATAAGGGTTAGGTTGCGAGTGAGAGTCTCGCTGAGACCACCAATTTTTGTTCTTTTAAAATATTAAAACGCAAGAGAAAATTACTTGAACGTCTTCCATTTTAGTGTATAATATTATGTGAGAAATTACAGAAATTATACTGATCAAGAAGTAGTTAATGCTGCTAAAAATGTATTTAGTATTGCTGGTCTTTTAAAAAGTTTAGGATTAAAACCTGCTGGTGGTAACTATGCCAATGTAAAAAGAACAATTCAAAGATTAAATATCGACACTGCACATTGGACTGGACAAGGTTGGAATAATGGTAAACAATTAAAAGATTGGAAAGATTATACAAGAGTAGCAAAAATAAAGCCGCATTTAATTAAATTGAGATCACATAAATGTGAGATTTGCAAAAATTCTAAGTGGCTTGATAATTTGATTCCATTAGAAGTACATCATATAGATGGTGATAGAACCAATAATGAATTAAAAAATTTACAGTTATTATGCTGTAATTGTCATGCAACAACAGATTTTTGGAGAAATAAGAAGAAAGTAGTTGACAAACAAGTAATTTCAAGTTAGAGTATATATGTTATTTAAATGGCGCGATGACGTAATTGCAAGCCGTAGCGGACTTAAAATCCGCTGGTCGAAAGACCGTGAGGGTTGGAGTCCCTCTCGCGCCACCATTTTTTCCATAAATAATACATCCGGTCTCCAAGGACTAACCCATGATAATAAGACTTGAGATCTTATTACGGACGGTATTTGAGGAAAATTATGATTTGGGAGTAGCTACCTAAATCATAATAAATTTTGCAGCAATGAGGGCAGTCGTCACTAAGACGTAGCTTAAGGTAGCCAGTGAAAAGCCTCTCGGAAAGGATCTGGTAGAAATCAGGACATTTAATTAGTATAAAGTAGATGATGCTTTTCGAATCATCCGAGCTAAAGTATGTCGATATCTGATTGGGAACACATTAAGCACTGAACAACCTGATCTGCAATTTTTGCAGCAATGACGGGAGTCGGGAACTGGCCGTAGTTTGGGGAGCTGGAAATTCCGGCCACCAGACAACTCAGCGACGTGATCTGCAAAAAACATACAGTGCGCCCAAGCGATCTTGATTTGAGTCGCTTTACACTGAGACAAAAATGGGTATTTAGTTCTTTTATAATAATTTCTTGCTAGGAGGAAAAAGAGGCTCATGCCTCTGTCCTGTAAGTTTTTAAATAAACGAGAAAGGCACTTTTAGCAAGATTAACGCCCCTATGGTGAAACGGATATCACATCGCTCTTCTAAAGCGAGTTTCCTAGTTCGAATCTAGGTAGGGGCACCAATTTCAACTCCAGATTAGCGCAATGGTAGCGCAGCGCACTGTTAATGCGTTGGTTCTTGGTTCGAGTCCAAGATCTGGAGCCATTTTTCTTTTATGAAATCATCTACAGCTACATTAATTAAAGCATTAGAAATATTATCTAAAGAAATTGAATCACAAGATGGCGTTGCAAATGCTGCATTAGCTGAAGCGGCAGACAGATTAAAAGAATTAAATAGCAGAGCAATAGAGTTAACAAATATTATTCTTGATATCAAAGAGCAGTTGAATAAAGTTTGACTTTAACAACATTGATAAATATATGACTGTTCAAGAATTAATTGACAGACTAAATAAAATAGAAAATAAAGACTTGCAAGTCTATCTAAGAAGTAAATACTCTGGTGACACTAGTTACTGGAGCGAGTATGCAATAAATCCCGGCGGTATTTCTGAGATGGAAAATGAAGAAGGGAATATAGATAGAGTTGTATTTTTATATTAATAATGTAGCGTTAGACGCTACAATATGTAAATGAGCAAACATTTATTTGTAGATACAAAACTTTCACCTTCTGATGTCACTTGGGCATGGTTGCCTAAGCATGATTATAAGATTATTAGAACTTTTGAAGAATTTGTAAAAACGATAGAAAACTCTGGTCTCCCAGAGTTTTTTTGTTTAGACCATGCTCTTGGCATGGACTGTGCTAAATGGATTTCAGAGCACTGCACAAAATTAGATGTTGACATGCCTTCGCATATCGTCCATACTAAAAAAAGAGTGGAGGGTAAAAAGATAGCTAATGTTTTAGCTTTCTATATTTTTCATAGAAATGACAATAAATATTTAAAAAAGAAACATGAATAATTGGATCAAATCTTTAATTTTTGCTTGTTGTATTAACGAATGCTACGGGCAAAGAAATTATGTCGAGATTAGTAATTTTAAAAAATGGAATTATGACTCTGAAATTGAAGCTAGCACCCTTGGTTCGTTAGGCACTCAACTTCCAAATTATTTTGACGCATACACGACGAGTGGAACGAAAGTTATTTTCTCTGCTAACGGCCCGATGTTTAGAACTGAAGACGGACTTCTTTATTCGCTAGACAATGAAAAAATTACTATTGATCCCGAAAGTTTAGTAAAGGGAATTGTTGTAGATGTTTACGCTCAACTTCCCGGCAAGTATTATTTAGATTTTACTGCATTAGGAACTAATGATTCTGTAATTGCAAAAGTTAATAAAGAAAAGACTTTTTCAAGAGCCGCTTTCCAGCCTTCTTCTAATGCTATAGCTAGAACTTTTAATTTTGGCATTGAAAGCATAGATGTCAATATTGATAAATTTATTGTTAGTTTAGAAAATATCACTAATAGAATTAAAACATTTTCTTTAAATAATATTAGGTTCATTGAAAAAGTAACAACATCCACAAATAATATCACAATAATAGAAGGATTTCCTTTCGCTCTTCAGTCAAATATTTCAGGAAGAGTATTCACTTGGTACAAGGAAGGCCAATTATTAACTAGCGAAGCCAATAGTTCTTTAAAAATGGATTTCGCTGTAGAAGGAGATGCTGGACAATATACAGTCCAATCAGGAGGTTCATCTGTTGTTTTCAATGTATCTTTTAAGAGAACAATTAAAATACTTATTAATGATCAAGAATTAGAAAACTATTATGACGCGGATGGCAGACCGGAAGTTGCTGCGTCTTCCAAAGTTACGCTTGTTCCTTTCGTCTCTGGATTGCCAATTAGATATACTCTTGATGGCTCTGAGCCCACAGAAAAATCTGCTCTTTATGTAGGCCCATTTAATGTAGACAAAACAGTCTATCTTAGAGCTAAAATCGAAATACCAGAAACAGACTCAACTAGAATTAAAGTATCGGGAGGAAGCAATTAAATGAAAAAATTAATAATTGCCGTATCTTTATTACTTATTTTATTTTTAACGTCTTCAGCAAGAAGCCAAATTATATTTCATCAATATAATGTAGTGTGGTCTGGAAGTGGAATAACAGCTAGTGGAGTTGTAACTTTTAATTCAGATTTTCCTAACTATAACCCAAGTTCAGCAGGAAATAATGAATATATTGGACCAGTATCTGGATTGATTGATAATTTAAATATAACAGTAGCTGGGAATTCTAATCCATCTCATAATAGAACATTTACAATTTCAGATTATGAAGATGTTCAGTGGAATACAGGCGGAGCAACTTTAGATTTTCAAAATAATAATATCTTGTCCCAGTTAGGTGTTGGAGCAGATTTTGCTCTAATAGCTAAAAATGGATCTCTTGCCCCTTCAGCAGATTGGTCAGATCCACTCTTG
>Ga0192647_100658_pt1 | contig 24032 bp, 42 predicted proteins | sample LauGreFa1BDMLBSN_2_FD_133046 | JGI IMG/M metagenome (GOLD analysis project Ga0192647, IMG submission 133046) | Freshwater lake microbial communities from Lake Michigan, USA - Fa13.BD.MLB.SN - reassembly | ecosystem: Environmental > Aquatic > Freshwater > Lake | place: Lake Michigan, USA...
AATATGGCTTGTGCATTAACTCAGAACTATACCCTAGATTGCAAAGATTCAATCGGTGGTATTAAGACGTTGTGGTTTGCAGCCGTAGAAGATATTGCATCTTGGACTGGTTCAGGTGGCACTTACACAGGTGTTACCATGGACAGCGGAAAGTATTTTTGGAAGTATGATCTTGTAAAAGAATCTTCCAACTTTGCTGAGGCTGTAAATACCAATGTTCAGAATGGCACTGTATTCTATGCTCAGACTTTGGAGATTATCCTTAATAAATTGCAAGTAAATACCCGTAATGAGATCCTCCTTTTGGCTAAGAATAGACTTGTTGCTATTGTAGTAGACAATAATGATAAGGCATGGGTTCTTGGTGAGGCAAATGGCCTTGACTTTACAAGTGGCGGATCAGGAACAGGTACTACTTTTGGTGATCGTAACGGATACACATTGACCTTCACAGGCAATGAGAAAGAACTAGCACCACTATTCACAGGAACTCCTCCTGTAGACTAAACATTTGGTTTGTAGTTTATGTGAAAAGCACCTTCCTAGTGAAGGTGTTTTTTTTTGTGTACATGGGTCACCTATTTTGTATTTATGGTTATGGTTATTATTGAAAAAGGAGAAGCAAGTACTATCTACATAGCCCTATTTGATAAAAGGGAAACAAGCAGCGATACCTATACCTTTCTATTTCAGCACGAGGTGACAAAGGAAGAGGTGACCTTGAGCCTTGCGGATGTCAGTCAATCAAAGGAAAGATACTCAGAATTCAGTATCCTAGAGGCATCCTTTCAGAATAGCACTGTAGGCTTTTGGCGGTACTATGTAACCCAAACGGGAAGCGGTGCTGATATCATAGCCACAGGAAAGATGGAATTGATAGCAACAAACCTAAGCACTGCGGGAGTGGTCAGATACAATGGCTACAACGGAAACTACAAAACTTACACAGTATGATAAAGTTCTTTAAATTTGACCAAGTACCCCTACCCATCTACAAAGAAGTGAAGGGAAAGGATTGGATTTACTACGGGGAGCGGAATGACTACCCTAACTACCTGCTTCGGATCTACAACAATTCTGCAAAGCACAATGCAATTGTGACAGGTAAGGTAGATTACATCTGTGGCAATGGGTGGAATGTAAAGGCTGATGATCCTATGGATAAAGCCAAGGCATACGGCATGATCAATAAAGTCAATTCATCTGAAGAATCCTTGGATGAGTTGACAAAGAAGATCACTACTGACATGACCATCTTTGGAGGCTACTATCTCCAGGTGATTTGGACAAAGGCCACAGGGGAGATCGCAGAACTTTACCATGTAGACTATTACAAGGTCAGAACTAATGCAGACAATAGTGAATTCTATGTTTCTGACAATTGGATTAAGAACGATAATGTAAACCCAAGGCCTGACTATGAGGCCTTCCCTGCATTTGATCCTAACAATAGAACAGGATCACAGATTCTATACTTCAAGGAATACAGAGCAGGAGCAAATACCTATTCCCTACCTGACTACAGAGGTGCAATCTCCTACATTGAACTAGATATTTCTATCGGTGAATACCACCTGAACACCATAAACAACGGAATGTTCTCAAGCAAGTTGATCAACTTGAATGGTGGTAAGGTATCGCAAGAAGAAGAAGATCGGATTGAAAGACAATTCAAGGACAAATTCTCAGGAAGCAAAAATGCAGGAAAATTCATGCTTGCATTCAATGACAGCAAAGAGAATGAGCCTTCAATAGTAGACCTTTCAGGCACTGAATTGGATAAGCATTTTGACTTGCTAAATAAGACAGTACAGCAGGAAATCTTCTCAGGTCACAAGGTGACAAGTCCTATGCTTTTTGGTGTAAAGACTGAAGGTCAACTAGGTGGTAGAGCGGAACTGAGAGAAGCCTCTGAATTATTCCAGAACACCTATGTAAATGCCAAGCAAAGAAGCCTGGAAGAGACTATTAACTACCTATATAAATTCAATGATCTGACAGCCCTTCTTGAATTGAGAAAGACTGAGCCTATAAACTTTGAATTTAGCGAAGCGATTATCTCTGCTAACATGACGCAGGAAGAGATCAGAGAAAAACTAGGGCTTTCTCCTATCGAAAAGAAAGAGACAGCAGGATCTCAGGACATCATCAATTCCCTGAACAGCCTTTCTCCTTTGATCGCTACCAAGGTAGTAGAATCAATGGATGTGAACGAATTGCGTGGCCTTATTGGGTTACCAATTAGAACAGAAATAGTAACACCTACAGCAATCAATGAAGCACCTGTAGGGCAGCCTGATGCCTTTGCTGATTATAAGCATTTGAACTGCTCAATCTCTGAAAAAGATGCCGAGATCCTCAAGAAGTTTGAAGGCAAAGGATTCAGCAGAGACAGGTTCAAAATCCTAGAATCAAATAAAATGTTTTTTAGCAGCATGGAGGAATTTGTGAAGGAAGAACTCTTTGCAGAATACATCTTGAATGAGGTGCAGAGAAATATAATCAAGCAGATTCAAAGCAATCCTGCTGCTACTGTTCCGGATATTGCAAAGGCTACAGGAATAGATGAGGCTTCTGTGATTGGTCGAATCAATACCTTGATAGATGACAATGTGATCGAAGAGAAGATTGACCGAGTAGGTCAGGTGACTAGAAAGATCACTAGATCAGGGGAAGCAGCGATCAAAAGACTTGAGCCTGTGACTTCGTTCAGAGTGCTATATTCCTATGAGTTAAGACCTAATATTCCTGCATTGACAAACCCTGAAAATAAGAGTAGACCTTTGTGCGATAAATTGTACAATGCTGAAGGCCCAGGAAAAAGCCTATTATTTACCCGTGAAGAAATTCAAAATATTTCTAATCAGTTAGGTTACTCTGTATTTCAACTTTGTGGTGGATGGTATAGAAGACCAGGTACAAACATTGTGACTCCTTATTGCCGTCACGAATGGAAAAGAAACGTAGTAATTGAAAAGACATCAAGATGAGTGCAAATGTTCTAATGATTTCGGAGCAGTCCTTTAAGGACTTCACAGTAGCAAGTGCAAATATTGACTTGAAGAACGTGACACAGGTCATCAAGATGACTCAGGACAGGTACATTCATCCCATTCTAGGGACTGCTTTGTACGATAAAATCCTGACTTTGATTGTGGCAAATACCATAGGTCAGGGAGGCAATGCTGTCTACAAAACTTTGCTTGATTCCTACATTACCGATACACTTTTCAACTATGTACTAGGTGAATTGCCTATGGCTTTGCAGTACAAGTTTGTGAATAAAGGGGTAGTGAAGCGGAAAAGTGAGAACATTGAAGAGCCTACATTCGCAGAATTGATGTCCATTTCTCAGTACTACAAAGGATATGCTGAGTGGTATGCAGAAAGGACTATCAATTATCTATGTGCAAACAGCACTTTGTACCCTGAGTACTTGAATCCAGGTAGCGATGTGACTACTATCCAGCCTGTGAGCAATCAGTACAAGGTAGCAATCAATCTAGGACGTGGTGACTATGAAGATCCGCGACCATACAGCGAAAGATACCAAGGCAACCGATACAAAAAACCTTTCTAAAAATGGCCTATTCCAAGAACGAAAAAAAACTCAAGGAATTTCTAAGCAAACAAGATGACTCTATCAGAACTAGTAGCAAAGTTAAAAGCAATCCAGGAAGCCCATCCAATGATCCGAACCTTCGGGGAAGGTGATATCTATGACTATGTAGATAATGGCGGAGAGATTCAATACCCTGTCCTTTGGACTGTGATCAGACCTTCTCAGTATGCTACTTCTGTAGTTAGATACAGGGCAGTTCTTCTATTTGCTGACTTGCTAACTGAAGACAAATCAAACAGGCTACAGGTTCAATCGGATCAGATGCTTGTGGCTTTGGATGTACTAGCCAAATTAAAACTAGATACAGCCTATTCCTTCAACCCTTCGACAAACGCAAACATGGAATTTTTCCAGGAGCGATTTGATGACTTTACAGCAGGTGTTTCTATCGATATAGAAATCAGCAGCCCTGTCCCTTTGAACCTTTGTGCAATTCCTACAACTTAACTCAAATGAACATCTTCCAAAAGGATGAAATAGGACTTCCCTCTACACTAGTAGCAATCATTGCCAACATCTTCCAGGCTGTTGACTTGATGAATGTCAATATATTCTTGACCATCATCATCTCTCTGCTGTCAATCGTGTGGCTAGTATTCAAAATCAAGAACGAAAAGGCAATCTTTGAAAATAGAAAGAAAGATGAAGAAGGGAAATAGTGTTCAGAAGGCATCATCATTCGGGAAGAGAAGAAACGGAAAGGCAAAGAAGGCCTACTCAAAGGCATTGAATAAACCTAAAAAATACAGAGGTCAAGGCAGATGAAAAGGCCTATTAAATATATAGCGATTCACTGCACAGCAACCCCACAGAATGCTACTGTGATGGCTATCCAAAGATATTGGAAGGATTCGCTAAAATGGAAGTCACCAGGATATCACTTGCTGATAGAGGCAAATGGCACGATCCACAGGCTTCTTGATTTTAACGGGGTAGCAAACGGGGTAAAGGGCTTTAATAAGGAAAGCATTCACATCTCCTACATTGGTGGGGTAGATAAGCAGGGCAAGCCCTTAGACAATAGAACTGCTGTGCAAAAAGAAGCGATTTTGAAGTGCATAAATGAGGTGCTTGAATGGAGTGAAAACAAGTGCCTGATTATCCAGGGACATAGAGACTTTCCAAACGTAAATAAAGCCTGCCCTTGTTTTGATGCAAAGGCAGAATATCGGGGTATAGTATGAAGGCAAAACTAGAATTCAATCTACCTGAAGAGAATCACGAGTTCACAAATGCTGTGAATGGAGCAAAGATGAAGTCAGTACTTTGGGAGATGCGTGAATACCTACGGCATAGGCTCAAATATGATGACTACAATCATGATGAATTTGAGGTACTAGATGCCTGTAAAAATAAACTGACAGACCTTCTCTTTGAAGAGAATATCGACCTAGATCAATGAAGATAAAGAACGTGAAAGAATGGAAGACTACAAGCCTAGGAATCATCCTGATTGCTGCTTCTATTGCTTCCGTTTTTGTGAAGGGCTTATCTTGGTCTGATGCTTCCTTCGGGATCGGTATAGGCCTAGTTTTAATCTTCAGCCCTGATACTATCTTGAGCAGGTTTGAAAAGTTTGTGAAATAACTGCAACCAAATCCATCTACATGGAACTACATAAGATCGCACGGAATGTGCATTCCCTTTCACTAAGCAAAGAGGAAAACCGAGTAGCCCTTCTTTCGGATATCCATTGGGACAATCCTAAATGCGACAGGGTGATGCTCAAAAGACACCTTGACTACTGCCTTGAAAATCAGATACCTGTATTCATAAACGGGGATATGTACTGTTTAATGCAGGGGCGTGGAGATCGTAGGGGAAACAAAAGCGACATCCTTCCTGAGCATAACAATGCCAAGTACTTGGATAGCATAGTAGAAACTGCTGTGGAATGGTGGTCACCTTATGCATCTATCTTGACTGTGATCGGATACGGCAACCATGAGACTGCGATTATCAAGTACCAGGAGACTGACATCCTTCAAAGATTTGTAGACCTATTCAACTACAAGAATAAAAGCAATGTCTACACTGGTGGCTACGGGGGTTGGATGGTTCTTAAATATGAGGTGAAATCAAATACTTTCATGACTAAGAACCTGAAGTACTTTCATGGATCAGGTGGAGGTGGAATAGTCACCAAGGGTGCTATCAATTTGACACGAGCCTTGGAGACCTATGAAAATATGGATGTCTTTGTGATGGGTCACATTCATGAAAACGCTAGTAGAAACGATGTAAGGGACTGCCTACACTATAACCAAGGGAAAAGGGTTTATGAATTACAGCAGAAGCAGATTCACCTTGCTATCACAGGATCGTACAAAGAAGAATACGGGGATGGCTCACATGGGTGGCACGTTGAAAGAGGCGCACCTGTCAAGCCTGTAGGTGGTCGAATCCTTACCCTTCACGGCAGAAGATTGGTCAGGGAAGGCTCAGAGAATTACGAAATTTTAGTAGACTCACACAAGTTTCCATTATGATAGACAGCGAGAAGACCAAGATAGCAGCAGTCTCTTTTTTGATCGGTGCAATTGTGGCTATTATCCTATTCCCAAAGAAGGAGATTGAGACAGTCTACAAGACCGAAATCAAGAAAGAAAGTGATACGATCTATGTGGCCTCCACAGATACGATCTACATCCCAAAGACTAGGATTAAAACCCAAGTTTTAAGGGATACAATCCTCATTGATTTTAAGCCTAAAATAAAGGCTTTTGAGACTACTTTCCCTTTTGACTATGGAAGTACTAAGGTGAGCGGAGAAGTCCTTGGAGAAGTCCTTAAAATGACTGCTGTGAATGATTACACTTTACCTGTGGTGACTAACACAATCACGGAAACAAAAACGGAAACAATAATAAAGAAGAGCAAAGGGATATATCTAGGCGCAGGAGTTAATTCCATGTTAAAACCGAGTGCAAAAGTTTCCTATTTGGACAACAAATATCTTTTTGAATATCAGTACAGCCCTATGGATGGTGTTCATCATGTAGGTGTATCTAAAAAACTATTCTAATGTGGCTTGAGATTGATGTAATGCTGTCGGGTAGCACTATGGATTGGAAGGAGTTAGGCCTTGATGTCAAGCATGAATTTGTTAGGCGGATGGTAAGGCTTGATGACATTGCCTATGTGCAGGAATTAGTTCACGATATCCAGGTCATGTACTTCTATGACAAAACTTCTGTTTTGATCAGGGGTGAATACCAAAGGATACGGGATGAGATCCTCCACTTAGAAGATGAGGAAGATTAACGAGGGTAAAAAGTTGTAAAATTTACCCTTGTTATTCGGGTAACTTCCGAATAGATGCATGAATTTTTACTAGAATACCCGATAGGGTACAGGTCTAAATGAAGCCTGTATTTTTATACCTTATAGGGTATCAAATCCCATCAAGGTGAATGTCATCATAGAACCACTTTCTACCTTCATCATTCATGATCTTATTCAGAAGTTCCTTCTGCCTTGCTTTTTTTTGATCGTACTTTGCCTTCTCCTCTTTTTGTAGAATCTTCAGGATCACTAGGTATCCTATCAGGTCATTGATCACATCTTCATCATCCCGATCTAGTGAGCCATTCTTGATTCTCTTCAGTTTGTCATCTATCCTAACCTTCAGCCCTTCTTCAGGGGAAAGGTCAGAGAAGATACCTAGAGGTTCAATGGCTGAGTTCCCGTACTTCTGATTTTTAGCAATCAGCATTTCTGTTATCTCTGAAAGCACTTTGTAGACTTCATCTTGAAAGTTCATAGACAATAAGTATAGAGTGAAATAACTAGGATGGCAAATAGGATAGCACCACCTACTACAATTAAAAATTCTTTAAAGCCTTTCATAAGTTTGCCTGAATGATTTAAACCGATCCCCTAGTAGGTACTGCGATGATCGAAACTTTGATCTGCCCTTCTTGACTAGTGATCCATTTCGGAAAAGGACATAGAATTCATTCTCTACTACTTCAAGATTAATCTCCAAGAATTCAGTCCACCAATCTGCAGGCTTTCTGTTCTCATCTATTACCCTAGATGCATTCCCGTAACCGAAGGGGTTAATGATTTGCCTTTCTTCCATAAGAAATTTTCCGCATTGATACGGCTAAAAATCGACTTTTTTAAAAAATGTGAGAATTTGTTTAAAATATTTTCACTAATGTTTTGGATTCTAATTTTTTCCTTCGATATTTAGGTATTGATTTTAACAAAACCCCTAAAAGACATGAAATACAATTCAGAAAATTACTACGATCAAGAAATCATTTTTACCTACGAAGGCAAGGACTACATCTGGATAGGAGACTACTCAATTGATCACACCTATGAGGAGGAAAGTGAATTTGCTCCTGCTTACGGTGAGATGGAGGTCACCATAGATTACACATCTAGCCTTTCATGTTATGATGAGGCAAATGTTATACCTACCCGATCTATACTGATGGCAGTAGAACTAGAAATTGAAAGAAATTATTAACCAAATAAATACAAACAAAATGAAAGAACTAATTAAGATTCAGACCGAATTGAAAGCACCTAAGAATCAATTCAATTCCTTCGGGAAGTACAAGTATAGATCTGTGGAGGATATCCTAGAAGCGGTGAAGCCTTTACTAGCAAAGTATGAATGCACCTTGACCATTCATGATGAAGTTAAAGAGGTCGAAGGGATTACCTTTATAGAGGCTACTGCTTCTATTCAGAAGGACATGGAAGGCAGAACAGTAACTGCTCAGGCAGGGATAGACATCAATCGCAAAGGGATGGACATTGCTCAGTCATTCGGTTCATCTTCATCCTATGCTAGGAAGTATGCTTTGAATGGTCTCTTTCTGATTGACGATACCAAAGATCCTGATGCGACAAATGACCATCAGCCAAAAGCACCTACTAAGGTAGCGCCTACAGAAGAGCAGTTTGCCTATATAGTTAGATACTTGAATGGCACAGATGCACAAAAGAAGCAGGCAAAGGAAGCCATGAGCAAGTACACATTTAATCAAGATCAACAAGATACCCTTGACGGATTGATATGAACCTATACGAGATAACACAGGAGGCGCAGTATTTGGCTGTGCTTCTTGAAACGGAAGAACTGACAGCAGAACTAGAAAAAGCCCTAATCATTAATCAGGATCAACTCCAAGCAAAGGCTGTGAACTATGCTAAAGTGATAGCCAACTATCAAGCAGAATCAGATGCCATAGATCAGGAGATCAAGCGACTCAAATCAATGAAAGATAGCAGAGAAAAAAAAATTGAATGGCTGAAAGAATCAGTCAAGAAGGCCATGCTAGTAAGCGGAATTGAGAAGGTAGAATCACCAATATTCAAGTTGGCTTTGAGAAGATCGGAAGCGGTGGAGGTGGATCTAGTAGAAGCCCTACCAAATGCTTTTCAGAATGTTAAAAATGTAGTAACTGCTGACAAGGTAGCAATTAAGGAAGCCATCAAAAGAGGTGAGAATATCACAGGTGCAAGGCTTGTAGAAAATTTCAACTTACAGATCAAATGAGATACCTAGGAAACGAAATAAAGAGACCTGGAGACCTAGCCCCAAAGGGGGTGAAGTCTACCTACCAAACAGAAAAACTATCCTTCAATGAAACCTTTGAAAGACTATGGCTGCTGCAAAATTCCAAGAGGTAAAAGAGACAGTACTTGACCTGTATCTTAACGGATACACCAAGGCAAAGGTGGCAGAGGCTATGGGCATGAAGCATAGTCAAGTAGCCTACATCCTTTACTCTATCCTTAAGGTGCATGAGAAGCAACCTAGGAAGATGTCAAGTACTAACCTAGTGGAATCAATGCCAAAGGAACAGGTGAATAGAGTGATCACCCTAGCCTCCTGGGGATACAATGCATCAGAGATAGCAGAAGATATTTGCTTACCCTACAACAGGATTCAGGTACTGATCAAAGAGGCTACTGAAAAAAATCTAATTAAAAAAATGATTTAACCTTTGTTTTTTAATTTAAAGTTTAGATATTTCGAAAACAAAACAAAATCGCCATGAAAAAAGCAATTCAAATTATAGGCAAAATCCTTTACTTCATTATTGCCCTATCTCCCATTTTTGCCCTAGGCTATATGCTAGGCATGAAACTCTAATCAATCACACCTATGGAAAATTTCAAAATCAAAATCACGCAGACTCAGGAAGTAGAAAGCGAAGTCTCTATCCCAAAGTACTTTACCATCAATAAGTACTATCACTACAAACTGCTTTCAGATTCGGCAGTGATAGCAGTGAACTACTTTACGGATAAACTTGACAACATGGTAGCCCTAGAATTGTGGCCATCTATCAAGGTAGAACACATCAGGTATGTGACCTACATCTTGAAGGCTGATAACCTAGAAGAGATCACAGAAGAGGAATTCAATTCACATCTAAATGCTGCTAAAAAATTAATCTGCTCACTATGAAACCTGAATCTCAAAACGCACTGATTAAGGGATGGCTATTGAATGGCCATTCCATTACAGCCCTAGATGCCTTGAATATGTTCGGCTGCTTTCGCCTATCTGCTAGGATCTCCAACTTGAAAGAGCAGGGAATGAACATCACTACAGAGATGGTAGAAATCAATGACAAACGGATCGCTAAATACAGCATGAATCATGGCCAAAAAAATAAGTGAAGAGAAGATTGATAAGATGATTGACCTTTGGAAAGATAGATGGTCAACCAAGGCAATCGCAATAGAATTAGGGGTTTCCTATACTTCAGTCTATCAGCAATTAAAAAAACGCTACTTAGTAGGATAATTGAAAAGAATTGTTATCTTTGAAAATCGAATCATTCCTGTGTGGTAGCAAGAATGATTCCATAGGTTAACTTCAACCTGGCCCGACAGTCTACCACCTGTTGGGCTTTTTTATTTTCAATCATGGAAGGAAAAAAATCCTTTGTACTCTACACGGATCAAAGAGAAGTCTTTGATGAATTATCAGATCAAGATGCAGGCCGATTAATCAAACACATTTTTTCTTATGTGAATGATGAAAACCCTATCACAGAAGACCTTCTTTTAAAGGTGGCATTCTTACCCATTAAGACTCAACTGAAAAGAGACTTGAAGATGTGGGATGAAAAGAAGCAGCAAAGAGCGGAGGCAGGTAGAAAGGGTGGTGTAGCAAAGGCTAGCAATGCTAAGCAAAACCTAGCAAATCCTAGCAATGCTACAAATGATGTAGCAAACCTGGCTGTAAATGTAAATGGTAATGTAAATGTAAATGGTAATGTAAATGAAATATCTTCTATTTCTATTTTTACTACTAGGAGGCTAGGTGGTAAAACTCTTTTTGAAGAGATGATGCACATCTACGATCTAAGTGATGATCAGGTTCAGAAGTTGTATAAGGAATGGAGTATTACTCATGATGATCAAAAATTTGAAAGTGAAAAGCATTTAAAAAATAGTTTTATCTTGTTTGTAAAAAATAATTCAAGCAGATTTAAAGTTCAGCAGAGAAGTTTCCACCATAAGCAGGAGAAAAAATCAGGTAATGTTTTTTCTCTGCTACTTGAAAAGGAATTGGAAAAAGAAAAAAATAAGGATCAATGAAAAAGACAATTTTAACACACCTAGAAAAGATGGAATTTGTCTGTGGATTAAAGCAGTTCAAAGAATATAAGATTGAGGAAGCAGAGCAGTTACTTGATTGTTTAAATAAGTTATTCTCTTCCTTTGGATGGATGACAGAAACAAGGGTAGACTACATTCTACACGCAGGGCTTCGAGGTCAATATGGGGATTTTTATCATGTAAATGAGAAGACCGTGAATGGATGGATATCACAGTACTATCAGCACCACCAAAGCCAAATAGTTCAGGAAGTTCAGGCGGCAAATAATAAAGAGAAAGAGGCGACAGATGAGGAAATAGCCTATTGGATAGAGATAGGTAAGCAGATCTTTAGAGATAACTACGAATATGCAAAAGAGACAGGTCACTGCAAGGATCTAGCAGAATGGGGCATCAATTGGTTTAACAAATTCCAAGAGAAAGGAATTTTAAAACCCTGGAAGTTTCCTGTAGATCAGATTGAATCAGATGTAAGGAGAGAAATGAGAATAAATTCTAAATGGATAGATGAATCATCTGTATCAGCAAAAGCAAAGAACAGGATTTGGAAGATGTTTATCCTTCAGTCAATCCAAGAAAAAAGAAACCTAGATAAATTGATATGAAAAAAGCAGACCTATTTAGTACTTCATCTACCTTACTTGCTATCTTTGGTTTGATGCAGGTGAACATCTCAAACCTATTCCTGTTTGTTATCCTAGTAGCCTTGTATACTATCGGCATGGACTTCATCTACAAGGCCTGCAAATGATTCAATTCAAGATCAATGAGAAGCCTTTAAGCGTAAACCAAGCCTGGCAGGGGAAGCGATTCAAGACACCTATCTACAAGGACTATGAAAAGGCAATGCTTTTGATGATGCCCAAGGCTAAGATAGACACGGAAGAAATGCTTCGGGTAGAATTCTTTTTTGGGTTCAGCAATCGAGCCTCAGACCTAGATAATCCTGTCAAGTTGCTTATGGACATAGCACAAAAGAAGTACGGCTTTAATGACAAGAATGTATTTGAACTTAACATCCGCAAATGCTTGGTAAAGAAGGGTCAAGAATTTATACAGATGGGTATCTATAAACTGCTACCTTTTTAAACAAATTCACCTGTATTGATTGGATATTAATTTATTTTTTATATTTGACAAAACACAAAGCAAATGAGCCTAGAAGAAGGAAGATTAATAAGACAAGCAAGAAAGAAAAGCGGATTCACGCAATTAGAACTATGCAAGAAATTAGGCCTATCCCATGCACCTATCAATCAGGTAGAGAATGGGTGGGAGTCTATCAGCCTGTTCAATCTTAGAATGATCTGTGAGGCTATCGGTCTTGAAGTAGTGATCAAAGAGAAAAGGAAAGATGCCTAGAATGCTCCCTGCATCCAAGCCTGACTACTCACTCGAAATCAGATTTAAGAATTCGAGCGGGGAATGGTCACAATGGATCAACAAGGGCAAAGGACTTTTCCAAACTATCGAAATAGTACAGCATCAGATAAGGCTTATTTCAGCACCCCATAGAGGCAAAGAAATAGAAGTCAGGTTTGAATGGAACGGATGGCTTTGTGATTATTCAGGGCAGCCTACAGGCGAAGTGATCAGGTTCAAATGAAGGCGATTGAATGGATATATGACAAGGAATTCGAATATGTATTCAAGAACATAGGTAAGGACTTATGGGAAGATTTGAGGCAGGAAGTAGCAGTCATAGTACTAGAATATGATAGTATCAAACTAGGTGAACTGCAAAGCAAAGGAAAGCAGGTTTTCAAATTTTGGATAGTCAGAATATGCTGCAATCAAACCAATAGTAAATATGGCAAATTCGGCAGGATGTATGCAGCCCTAGTACCTGTGGAGGATGTCATGAAGTTTGTCAAGGAAGAGGAAGAGATTGATAACAGTCAAGAGGTAGCGAATAGCATTTCAAAGATCATCCCTTCCCTGTATTGGTATGATCAAGAGATCTTGAAGATGTACATTGAACTAGGATCAGTCAGAAAGGTAAGCAAGCAGACAGGCATTCCTCACACATCCATATTTATCACAATTAAAAACATAAGAAAATGCATACTGCAGCAATTGGTATACTAGGATCGGTGGGGATCACCCTGATCTACTTCTACATATTAAATATCCCTAGGGTATTCAAGAATATCACAGGCAGGAATTTGGTCAAGCCTTTCTCCTGTTCTTTCTGTATGTCATTTTGGATCAGCCTGTTCTTTCTAATCTTAAAAACGGATTTGCTAAATGCGATATTTATAGGTAGTTGCACTCCATTTGTGTACCTACTTATCGAGGATTATTTCACCAATAAATTTGAGTTATGACACCTGAAGATTTAGAACTATTTAAAAAGCACTTTGAACTTTACGAATGCTACAAGAAACACGCTTTCATTCGTAACTACAGTAAAGAAGTATATACTGAATTGATATATCTCTACACCAAGTATGTAAATGAGAAGCATCAATTTTCCCATTGGTGCAGTTCTTGTAGAGCAGAACTAGTGCAGTACCTTTATGGATGGTTTACTAATGAGACTCACACCACCTGGTACAAGCATGATGATATTCAGGAGGAGGTAGTGCCTGATATGATTGAAGAGCCTGTGATCGAAAACAAGCCGATCAAAAGAAGAAGAAAAACCAAATAAAATACACATGGACAACAAACCAAAAGTAAGACTCGGAAACGGGAAAAAGAGAAGTGCCTCCTGGCTAACAGCAGCAATCTGCATAAGTGATGCAGAAGCCCATGCATACACCTACAACGGCAAGAAGTATGTGAATGTAAACGTAAATATCTACGATGCTCCAAATGAGTACGGCAAAGATGTAGCAATCACATTGAATGAATACAAGAAGGATGAGGCTATCCCAAAGGCAAACGCTTTTACTCCTGGACCTGTCGGGGATTTACCTTTTTAATTATGGCAAAGTTCAGGTTAATAGTACAGGAAGGTGAGTATGAAGCAGACTCCTTTTCTACCTTGATCCTTGAAGTTCTGAAGCACCGCTTTTGGCATCTAAGAACTCATGGCAAATGGATGGACTAAAAAATACAAATCAATTTTAAACCAATAAACAAAAAAAAAGATGGCATCATTTGAATTACACTTCAACAGCCCTGAGAAGCAGGTCACTATTTCCCTTCAAGATCCAAATGGAATCTTTCAACTTGCAGATCTATTTAAGAAACTACTTGATGAGGCAGGGATCGAAAACACCTTGACTGAGAAGTTAGCAGAACCTGTGGCAGCGGTAGAGGCTACAGAAGAAAATTAAAAAAAAATCTTTTGCCTGTTGTTTTTGTTATTTATTCCTTAGATATTTACAGAAACAAAACAAACAAACCCATGCAAAACACATCATTCGCTTACCTAGAAGCAAAAGGAAAATCAAAAGTTTGGATGGCATACGCAAATCACTGCGCAGGCGAAGAAATAATGGAGGAGGGATTTAATCCCTACAGCGGATACGTTTACCTAGCATTGGAAAACGGGATTCAGATTGCAAGTATGTTAGGTCAGGATGTCGAATTTATTGGCTTTGATAGGCATACTGATGAAGAAGTTTTCTTCGATTCCTATGACGAGTTGATTGAACATCTCAATCAGGATTGGGAAGAGGAGGTAGAGAATTAACTAAATTAGGAGGGACAAATCCCTCCTTTTTATTTTAAAAAAAATGAAAACACAAAAGGTAAAAATATCAGAAATAAAAATGAATCCTAATAATCCAAGGGTAATTAAGGATGAAAAATTCGGTAAATTGGTTCGATCTATTCAGGAGTTCCCAAAGATGCTTGAGATCAGGCCGATTGTGGTAAACTTAGACATGATAGTTCTAGGTGGCAACATGAGACTTAAAGCCTGTAAAGAAGCAGGGCTTAAAGAAGTTCCTATCATTATGGCTGACAGCCTTACCGAAGATGAGCAAAAGCAATTCATTATCAAAGACAATGTAGGCTTTGGTGAATGGGATTGGGAAATGTTAGCAAATGAATGGGAAGAGCATCTACTCGAAGAATGGGGTTTATCACTTCCTATTGTTTATGATGGAAAAGATATTAATCTAGATGACTTCTTTGAAGAAGATAACAGCCAAAAAGAACAAAAAAATAAAATTATACTTGAATACACTGATGAAGAATACGAACTTGTGATACAAGCATTTTCAAATCATATAGGATCTAAAGAACAGATTGTTTTTAAATTGCTTAATTTATGATAGTTTATTTGGCGGGATTTAAAACTATAGAGAAAGATTGGCAAAAACCTACTCAAGATATTTATTTACTATCTTCTTTTTGGGAACATAAGAATGGCAAGTATGGTAACTATGTTACTCAAGATCGACATATTTTAGATAGTGGTGCATTTACATTTTTAAATAATAAAAAAGGAAAAAGTATTAATTGGGAGCAATATGTTATTAGTTATGGTAATTTTATAAAGCAAAATAATATAAAACTTTTTTTTGAATTAGATATAGATCCAATTGTTGGTATTAAAGAAGTAGAAAGACTTAGGGATATTTTAGAAAATACTGCAGGTAGAAAATGTATACCTGTGTGGCATAAAAGTAGAGGTTTAAACTATTGGAAGAAAATGTGTGATGAATATGAATATATAGCAATAGGGGGTATAGTTACAAGAGAAATAAAAAAAAGTGAATATGATATATTTTTACCTTTATTAAAAATAGCAAGAGAATATAAAACTAAAGTTCATGGCTTAGGATTTACTAATCTTAATGGATTAAAAAAATATAAGTTTTATTCAGTAGATAGCACAAACTGGTTATCTGCTAGATTTGGAAGTACAGGGCTTTATTATTTTACAGGTGATAATCTAAAGAATATTAATAAGCCAGCCAATACAAAAAAAATTGATTTACAGGCTATGAATATGTTTAATTTTATCGAATGGATAAAATTTTCAAAATACGCAGAACAAAATTTATAAAAAAATATGAAAGCAGTTATTCTATTAAGTGGAGGTCAAGACTCAACCACTTGCCTTTATTGGGCAAAAGAAAAATTTAAAGAAGTTTTTGCTATTGGCTTTGACTATGGACAGATGCATGTTCAAGAATTAAACCAAGCAAAAAAAATAACTCAAGATGCAGGAGTACCATATAAGATTTTTGATGTAAAAAATTTACTTGCAAAAAGCAGTTTGATAGATAAAACTAATCACAATAAAAAAAGTGAAATAAACCCTGATCTTCCTGCTTCTTTTACTTCGGGTAGAAATATCTTGTTTCTAACAATTGCAGGATCTTACGCTGCTGAGATAGGGGCAAAAGATATTGTAACAGGGGTTTGTCAAACAGATTATTCAGGATATCCAGATTGTAGAAGAAATACAATAGATGCAATGCAATTAACATTGAGTCTAGGTCTAGGAATAGATGATGTAAGAGTTCACACTCCTTTAATGTATTTAAATAAAGCAGAGACCTGGAAGATGGCAAAAGACTTAGGATGTCTTGAAGTTGTAATTCAGGATACTTTAACTGATTACAATGGAGATATGACACTAAATGAATGGGGAAGAGGAGTAAATAACAATCCTGCAACTGAACTAAGAGTAAAAGGATTTTACGAGGCAAGACAAAAAGGATGGATATGATCATACAAAAGAATTATCACTTTTATGCAGCACATAGAAATCCTGCTGGAGGTGAAAAATGTGGAAGGATTCACGGCCATACTTATGACGTGATTTGTTATTTTAATTTTAATTCAATGAATGAAGGTGGTATCACTTGCTTGTTTTCAGATCTAGATAAAATGGTTGAGCCAATTATCAAAGAGCATTGTCATTGGTTTCTTCTTTATGAGAAAGATCCTTTGTGTGAGGTACTAGATCTAGCAAATGAGCCCTATTTGAAACTCCCTTTTGTAACCTCTGCAGAAAATATGGCTATTTGGTTATTAACTAGAATTAAAAATGAAACAAGCCTTCCTATTTACAAAATTGAATTAAGAGAAACAAAATCATCAAACGTAATTTATGAAATTGAAAATCGCTGAAATATTTTATTCGCTACAGGGTGAAGGTGCTAGAATCGGAACTCCTACTGTCTTTATTAGAACCACAGGATGCAAGGCAAAGAATGCTTGTTACTCATTAGGTATTAAATGTGATACTGAGTTTGAAAGCGGAAAAGAAATGTCAATTGAAGATATTTTAAAGTGGTTAAAAATAAATGCTCCTCAATGCAAAGAAATTACCTGGACAGGAGGTGAGCCATTGGATCAACTTACAAATGAGATAACTTTATATTTCAAGAATGAAGGTTATTTTCAGGCTATTGAAACAAGTGGACTTCATCCTTGTGTAGACCACATTGATTTTATTTGTGTATCTCCAAAGGTAGCAGAGCATGTAGTGAAAAAGAACTTTCCAAATGGAGTATCAGAATTAAGATATGTAAGACACAAAGGTCAGGAAGTACCCAACCCTAGCGTAACTGCTCAACACTATTGGCTAAGTCCGCACTCAGATGGATTTACTATTAACTCAGAGAATTTAATCCATTGTATTGATTTATGTATCAATAATGGAAAATGGAAACTATCACTACAGAATCATAAAATATGGAACGTTTTATAACTTGGGCAGAAGTAAAAGAAAGGGTCAGTAAATTAGATAAGAATTTAAAATACTTCGGAGTTCCAAGAGGAGGTCAACCAATTGCCGCAATGCTTAACCCTGTAGATACTCCTGAAGAGGCTGATGTAATTATCGATGACCTTATTGACAGCGGATCTACAAGGGTTAAATACCTAGCATACAACAAACCATTTATCGGGCTGTTTGATAAGCAAACAGAAGAAGAGTTTAAAGATAAGTGGCTTGTATTTCCTTGGGAGAAAAAAGATGAAAATGTAGAAGATAACTTTGTGCGGATTCTTCAATACTTAGGAGAAGATCCAAACAGAGAAGGATTAAAAGAAACTCCTAAGAGGTATATAAAATTTTTAAAAGAATTCTTAGAGCCAAAGGAATTTAACTTTACAACCTTTGATGCTGAAGGGACAGATGAAATGATCATTCAAACTAACATTCCTTTTTATTCGTTATGTGAGCATCATGTAGCCCCTTTCTTTGGCACAGCAAATGTAGCCTATATTCCAAATGGAAAAATAGTAGGACTTTCAAAGTTAGCAAGGACTGTAGACCTTTACGCAAATAGGTTTCAAAATCAAGAAAGGATCACTACCCAAATTGCTAATAAGATTCACGAGGAACTTAATCCAAAAGGTGTCGCTGTAACCTTGAAGGCTCAACACCTTTGCATGTGCATGAGAGGGGTAAAGAAGCACGATACATGGACACAGACTAGCAAAATGATTGGAGTTTTTAAAACGGATCAAAAGGCTAGAAATGAATTTTTGAATTTGATAAAATAAACAAAAGTCAACATTATGAAAAAGCCTGATAGATCTGTAATTGAAAAAGCAATTATAAAAGCATTTGGCAACCTTTCCTTGGCTTCAAAAGCACTAGGTGTAGATAGGGTAACCCTTTACAAATGGATTGAACAGGAGGCCTTAGAACAGGCTGTAGTAGAAGGTAGGAATACAAGGCTTGATTTTGTTGAAAGTAAACTAGATCAGAAGATTGATAGCGGTGATACCACTGCTATTATCTTTTTTTTGAAAACTCAAGGAAAGTCTAGGGGGTATATTGAAAGGCAGGAAGTCACAGGCCTGAACGGACAAAAATTATTTGAAGTAACCATAGTAGATGGTGATAGCGAAACTGAAAACAAATAAAGTATTTCGCCACCTTGAGGAAAGCAAAACTAAAATAGTAGTTCAGCAAGGTGGCACTCGATCAGGAAAGACCTACAATATTTTATTGTGGGTCATTTTTTCATTTTGCCAAAAGAATCAAGGGAAGATCATAACGATCTGTAGAAAGTCATTCCCCGCCTTGAGGGGTACGGTATTGCGAGACTTCTTTCAAATCCTCAAGGACTTTGATCTTTACTACGAGGATCAACACAGCAAGACAGCAAATGAATACAGGCTTAATGGCAATGTGATTGAGTTCATATCCCTTGACATGCCTCAAAAGATCAGGGGCAGAAAGCGAGATCTCCTTTTTGCAAATGAGGCAAACGAGTTGACCTTTGAAGATTGGCAGCAGTTGCTTTTCCGTACAAATGAGAAAGTGATCCTTGACTACAACCCATCTGAAGAATTTCATTGGATTTATGATCAGGTGCTGAATAGATCGGATGTAGAATTCTATCAAACCACCTACAAGGATAACCCCTTCCTAGGGGATGTAATCAAGCAAGAGATCGAAAGACTCAAGGAGATAGATGAGAACTATTGGAGGGTCTACGGGCTTGGTGAAAGGGGGCAAAGCAGGTCATTGGTGTACACCTTCCAAACTTGCAAGGAGATTCCCAAGGAGGCAAAACTAGTTTCCTATGGGCTTGACTTTGGATTCTCAAATGATCCTACTTCCCTAGTCAGAACCTACCTGCTTGGGGATGATATGTACACGGAAGAACTGATCTACAGAACAGGCATGACCAATCAGGACATAGCAAATGAGATGAAGGTGCTAGGACTTGACAGGGCCACAGAGATCTTTGCCGATTCATCAGAGCCTAAGTCAATAGAAGAGATCTACCGAATGGGGTGGAATGTAAAGCCCACCATAAAGGGGTCAATCAATCTAGGGATAGACACGATCAGGAGGCACAGGCTTCATGTAATGGAAGGGAGTTTCAACATGATCAAGGAACTAAGGAACTACAAGTATATAGAAGATAAAAACGGGCAGATCACGAATAAGCCTGTAGACAATTTCAATCACGCTTTGGACGCACTCAGGTATTCGGTAGTGAATAAGATCACTAACAGCCACCTAGGGAAGTACTCCTTCAGATAAATACACAAAACCAAATAAATATATTTCTAGTCATGTGGGATAAATTAACTGTCGGCCAATTCATCAGCCTCTACGATATTGAGATCAATGCGAATCTTAACATCATTGAGAAGCAGCAGAAAATGCTTTCCATTGTGGAGGGTAAGCCTGAATCGTACTATGATACTTTCAAGTATCGGGACCTAATCACCGAATACGGGGAGAAGTTATCTTTCTTTGATAACATCCCTGAGACTAAGCCTGTGGACTTCTTGCAGGTAGGGGGTAAGCGGTACAAGTTTGTGCATGAATTGAATGAAATCACGGCAGGTCAGTACATAGATATCCTGGCTTTCTCCGGGGAGATCATGCAACTCAATAAGATTGCAGCCTGCTTCTTTCTACCTATGGACGGGAAGAGATATCAGCCCTATGGGAAGATCCCTCACGATGTGGTAGCGGATGAATTGCTAGATGCAAAATTCCTAGATGTGTACGGGTGTATGCTTTTTTTTTGTCAATTATTCAACGAATTAATAGCCGATACCATAATCTCCTCAGTAATGAATCAGGATCTGGCGAAGAGGGCAGTGGATTTATGGCAAGGTGGGGGTGGGTATACAGCACTAAGCAGGTTGCAGACTTCCAAAACATTAGCGTAAACGCAGCCTTTGAATTGAGTGTAGTAGAGTACCTGAATACATTGGCATACTTAAAGGATTATAACAAGGACAAAGAAAATCAGTACAAGAAATGGCAGTTGCAAGCAAGGCTCAAGTAGCGAATCTAAACATAGGAGGAAGGAAACTTTCAGGCGGTGAATACATTGCTGCTGTTGATGATATCCTTGTAACCAATGTCAAGACTGCTATGGAGAAACTAGGAATCAAACTAGTTTCCAACCTTGCAAAGAATTCTCCTGCTGATAGTGGTCAACTTGCATCCTCCTATTCTGTGCTTGGTGTAAGCGAAACTAAGACAGGCTACAGGCTTGAAATCAAAGTAGGAGTTGACTATGCCGACTACATAGATAAGGGCGTGAGGGGTATCCAAAACAGGCGGAAGACCTACCCAAATGCAGAAGGTAAATTCTATCAATTTAAGACCTACGGAATGCCACCTGAAGCCTTGCAGCAGTTACAGGGCTGGATGCAAAGAAAGAACATGGAGATAGATGCTACTAACTTGATAGAAGGTAGACAGGTACTTCCTCAGATTTCTTCTTCAGCCAAAAGACTAGCCTACTATATCAAGAAGTATGGTATTGAAGGCAGGCAGTTCATCAAGAAATCCATAGATGAAGCAACACCCGATTTTCAAGTAGACCTTCGCACACTAGGTCAAGATACACTCATTCTAAAAGTAAGTAAATGATAACTCTCACACAGCCATCCATCAGCATCCTTCCTGCTTTCAATAGGATCAACTATTCAATAGTATCTACCAATGCAAATGAGGTAGGCTTTAAGTATGTGGTCAAGGTCTATGATTCAAATGATGACCTTATAACTACGGCCTACTATGACAGCCCTGCTGATCCTTCGGATGCTGTGGAGTTTGATGTCTCTAAATTTGTCAGCACTCAGTTTTCCTATGATAAGGGATTCTATGAAACGGCAACTTCTTCAAATAGTGCCAATATTATCAAGGGCTTTTACCTTAAGTGCTATGAGTACTATGAGGTAGATGGGGAATTTGTGATAGTTCTAGCAAGTGAGGTAGTATCCTCCACCAAATATGCTTTGGCTGCTTCATTTCCTTTGCTTGAATTGGATGATTGGTATGATGATGTGAACCTATACAACGGGGTAAGCAATACCACCTACAAGCCATTGACGGCATGGGACACAATCAAGGTAAGAGAGACGGATGCTCAGGTGTTCGGCTTTATCAATACAGGCTACCTGACAAATGTAGAACTGCTTGTGACCTACACCAATGCGACCACCCAAACCTACTACATTGCAAAGTCAGGGACTACCTACCCGAATGTCAATTACTTTCAGATCACCCCTTTGACCTATGGCGGTAGTGTAGCCTCGATTCAATTGTTTGTGAACTGGAATAACGGCACTTCAAGAAGGTACAAATTCGCTACCCTATTCACTCAGGCTTGCGGTAAGTTTGATCCTATGCGAATTGCCTACCTTAACAAGTACGGGGCTTTTGATTTCTTCAATTTTGACCTAGTGAATAAGACCACTTTTAGCATTGAAAAGAAGGGCTATCAAAGAGACTACAACGGAAGCATTTATGAAGCAGGTGGGGTGATAGTAAAGAATGTGAACCCTGTCTACTTTACCAAAGAAACGCAATCTTGGAAGGTGATCTCTGACTACTTGAATGATGCACAAAGCGAATTGATTCGTGAACTATACTCTTCACCTTTGGTCTACTTGAATGTAGTGAATGATAACTACATCAGGCCTTCATGGATACCTGTCAAGCCAAATGCGACCACCTACGAGGTTAAGAAGACAGCATCGGATAAACTATTCAACTTGGAAATAGACCTTGAATTTGGGCTTGATAACAATCGACAGGTGATATGAGTGCAAGACTATTTGTAGAAGGTATCGAGGTAGATACCCTAGGAAACATTGATGTAGAGTTCACCTATTCGGTGGCGGATGTTACTGACATTGAAAGGAGAAATACTTCCTATTCAAAGACTATCACGCTACCTTCCACTTCAAAGAACCAAGTTCTATTCGGGAACATCTTTGATATTTCGGTAAGCAATGACTACTATGTGGAGGATGTGAATATCAATGCAAACTTCAACCCTGCCAAACAGGCGAAGGCTCAAATCTTCCTAGATAATGTCAAGATTTTTGACGGGGTTCTGAGGATGATGAAGATCAATAACCTAGGAGGGAATATCATGTACGAGGTGAATGTCTTTGGAAGGCTTCGGGACATCCTCCATTCTTTGGGTGACAAAACCCTTGCTGATCTAAAATTCTCTGATCCTGAATTAATCTCTTATGACCACACATACAATCGGGCAAACATTGAAGCATCATGGGCTAGGACTGAATGGGTGGAGGGGGCTCAGAATTATGTCTATCCTTTGGTGGATTACGGCATCAGCACTGACTCAATCACCTACCCTATTAACAACTTCAAGCCTGCTGTATTTGTATCTGAGATCCTCACAAGAATCTTCAAGGAGGCGGGCTTCCAAATCAATGCACCTATATTCTCTTCCTTCTATTTCAGGAAGTTGATCCTAGTAACGGCTGAGAAGACTATCACAAGGGAATCGACTACCCTACTTTCTCAGACTACTAACCTATTCACGCAGGAGGTCACTACAGATTCCACTTTCTCACACCTGCTTTCCTTCACAAATGTGGAGGCTTCAGGCTTTACTATTCAGAACTCAGGAACTAGATTCAGATGGAATAAAACTCAAGGACTAAGCACAGGATTGAACCTAAATTTCAAGATATTCTTTGAAGCATTGCAGGGGTACACTGATAACGTGTGGACTGTCTCTGTTTTAAAGAACGGATCTGAGGTGCTTTATGATAGTGTGCTAGTTCCTTTCATTTCGGCAGGTCAAATCTTTGGTTGGGATGTAGAAATCACAGGGGGAATTTCCCTTGCTTTGAATGACTACTTTGAGATCCGATTGACGGGTGAGATCGCAGGATCAGGAACGAATACCCAACTGCAGACCGAGGTAGTGATTCAGCCAGGAGGCACATTCAAGATCGGCAATACTGTACCCGTGGCAGTGGAATTGGAAGAGGGTGACACAATGAAAATCGGATACACCCTACCAAAAAGCATGAAGCAAAGGGATTTCTTGAAGTCTATCATTTCAATGTACAACCTGTATATAACACAGGACAGGCTTCGGACAAATGTCCTTGAGATCATCCCCTACAATGAGTTCTACCAAAC
>Ga0192647_100659_pt1 | contig 24025 bp, 22 predicted proteins | sample LauGreFa1BDMLBSN_2_FD_133046 | JGI IMG/M metagenome (GOLD analysis project Ga0192647, IMG submission 133046) | Freshwater lake microbial communities from Lake Michigan, USA - Fa13.BD.MLB.SN - reassembly | ecosystem: Environmental > Aquatic > Freshwater > Lake | place: Lake Michigan, USA...
GGAGCCGTGCCCGCTACACTGCTTGCATGCTGATCTTGGGCATCGAATCTTCCTGCGACGAAACCGGGGTGGCCCTGGTGGCGTGGGACGAGACCGCGCCTGCGGGCCAAGTGCCTCAATTGCTGTCGCATGCGCTGTACAGCCAGGTGGCCATGCACGAGGCCTATGGCGGGGTGGTGCCCGAGTTGGCGAGCCGCGACCATATTCGGCGGGTCTTGCCACTCACCGAGGACGTGCTGCAGCAAGCCCAACGATCACTGCAGGACATTGATGTGGTGGCCTTTACACGCGGGCCAGGCCTGGCGGGGGCCTTGCTGGTGGGGGCGGGGGTGGCCTGTGCCCTGGGAGCGGCGTTGCAACGACCCGTGCTCGGGGTGCATCACCTCGAGGGGCATTTGCTGTCGCCGTTTCTCAGCCAGGATCCGCCGCAATTTCCGTTTGTGGCCCTGTTGGTGTCGGGGGGACATTCACAGCTGATGCAGGTCAACGCCGTGGGCGACTACCGACTGCTGGGGGAAACCATTGACGATGCCGCCGGTGAGGCGTTTGACAAGAGCGCCAAACTGCTGGGCCTGGGCTATCCGGGGGGGCCGGCCCTGGCACGGTTGGCCGAGAGTGGCAACCCGGCAGCGTTCAAATTGCCGCGACCGCTGTTGCACAGTGGAGACCTGGATTTTTCGTTTGCTGGCCTCAAGACGGCGGTGATGACGCAGGCGCGCAAGCTGGGTGAAGAACTGTCCGCACGCAGCGCGGATCTGGCGGCTTCGACGCAAGCGGCGATTGTGGACGTGCTGGTGCGCAAATCTGTGCAGGCCCTGGATGCAACCGGCTTGCATCGTCTGGTGGTGGCAGGCGGCGTGGGCGCCAACCGGGCCTTGCGCGAGCAACTCAATGCCGCGTGCCAACCGCGTGGTGTGCGGGTGCACTACCCGGAGTTGAGTCTGTGCACGGACAACGGCGCCATGATTGCGTTGGCAGCGGCCATGCGCCTGCAATCGGGGCGATCGCAGGCGCAATGGAGTTACGCGTTTGATGTGCGGCCGCGTTGGCCACTCGATCAACTCGAGGAGGAGCTCACTGCACGCTGAGGGTGACGGCCCGGCTCACGGGTTGCAGTTTCACCAGGTGCAGGGTCAGCACGCCGTTTTCCAAGGTGGCGGTGCTGCTGGCCGCATCGATGGCCTGGGGCATTTCATACGCACCGCGGTACTGACGTGATGCCTCGGCCACCGTGTCGATGCGCACCACGGCGTCTTCGATCTGGACCTTGAGTTGCTCGCGTGAAATGCCGGGCATGTCAAAACGCAAGGTGTAGGCCTTCTCGTCTTGTTGCAACGACTGACCGCTTTGGGAGGGTACGCGCATCACCTCGTCCAGAAAACGTTCAAACGAATGCAGGGATGGTCGGCGTGAACCGTGGCGTGCGTAAGAGCCGATGGGCGCGAGAGGGGCAAACAACATGATGAACTCCTGAGGTTAAACTGCGCGGCTCTGGTGGGTGCCGCATGTCTTGGAGTTAGACCCTGGCTTGCAGGTTTTCAAGAGATGGTGTGCTGTTGATGCGTGTTTTTATTTTGATCGTGCAGCCCTTGAATGGGTGCAAGCGCGCCCTATATCGCCGCGCGCTGGCGTGTGTGGCAGGCGTCTTGTGTGGGGTGGTGGGGGCGTCGTCTTCATCGGCGTCGGTGGCTAATGCGGCGCCCATCACGCTGGCTTTTGTGGAAAGTTTGAGTGGACCTTTTGCCAACACCGGTGAAGCGGTGCACCGCAATCTGGTGTGGGCCATCGAGCGCGTGAACCAACGCGGGGGTGTTCGTTTGGCCAGCGGGGCGCGGCCCTTGGCTTTGCAGCGCATCGACAACAAGGGCAGTCTGGAAGAGTCGCTGTCGGCCTTGAAGGTGGCGCTTGATGGGGGCTCGCGCTTTGTGTTGCAAGGCAACAGTTCCTCCATTGCACTGGCCCTGGTGGATGCCCTGAGCAAACACAACGAACGCGAACCCGAGCGACGCGCCCTCTTTCTCAATTACTCGGCGGTAGAGCCTTCGCTCACCAATGAGCGTTGCAGCTTCTGGCATTTTCGCTTCGATGCGCATGCCGACATGCGCTTGTCAGCCCTGATGTCGGTGTTGCGCGAAGACCGTGCCTTGCAACGTGTGTACCTCATCGGCCAGGACTACAGCTTTGGTCAGTCGGTGGTGAAACAAGCGCGGGTGCAGTTGAACGAATTGCGTCCGGACATACAGATCGTCGGCGAAGAGTTGCACCCGGTGGGGCGTGTGAAAGATTTTTTGCCCTACCTCACCAAGATCAAGGCCAGCGGTGCCCAAGCGGTGATCACCGGCAACTGGGGGCAAGACCTGACACTGTTGGTCAAGGCCGCACGCGAAGTGGGTTTTGAAGGTCGCTTCTACACCTTCTATGGCAATGCCCTGGGAGCACCCGCTGCCATGGGCGACGCGGGGGTGGACCGTGTGGTGGCCGTGGCGGACTGGATGAGCAACGCGGTCAACCCCGAGTCACGCAAGGTCTACCAGGCCTTTCGCCAACGCTTTCCTGCCCCGGCAGACGACTACCTGCACCTGCGCATGCAACTCATGATCGAGGCCTTGGTGCAGGCGATGGAAACCGCGGGTAGCACGGACGCCGTGGCAGTGGCCCGAGCCCTGGAGACTGCGCGCGTGCAGTGGGGCGGACAGGCCGGGCAGATGCGCGCGCAGGACCATCAGTTCCAGCAACCCTTGATGGTGGGGGTGATGCAACGCCAGGGTTCGCCGGGCGTGCCATTTGATGTGGAAGGCTCGGGGTACGGCTTCAAGGTGGTGAGAACCTTGAGCGCCAAACAGGCCGAGCAGCCCAGCACCTGCCGCATGTCACGGCCCTGAGTGCTCATGCCCCCAGTGGGCGCACCAGGCCATGGCACGCGACACACGACACATGGCACGCGACACGCGGCACACGACACGTCAGGCCCGATACACTGTTTCCATGAGACAAGCCATTCTGGACCTGGAGGCCTCGAAGATCCGCGAGGTGGCCAACGCCGGCCTGGGCCGAACCGATGTGTTGGCCTTTTGGTTTGGCGAGAGCGACGAGGTGACGCCGTCGTTTGTGCGTCAGGCCGCGATCGACTCGTTGCAGCAGGGCGAGACGTTTTATGCGCACAACCTGGGCCTGCCCGCCTTGCGCGCAGCCATTGCACACACCATGACCCAGCGCCATGCCGCCCATGAGCCTGCGCGTGCCATCGATGTGCCTCGCGTGGCCGTGACCTCGGGCGGTGTGAACGCCCTGATGCTGGCCATGCAGGCGCTGCTCGACGCGGGTGACGAGGTGGTGGCGGTCACGCCGGTGTGGCCCAATCTGACGGCGCAGCCCGGCATTCTGGGCGCGCAGGTGCGCACGGTCTCGCTGCGGCCCCGCCAGGGGGCCTGGTCGCTGGACCTGTCTGAACTCCTGGAGGCCATCACCCCGCGCACCCGTTTGCTGGTGGTCAACGCGCCCAACAACCCCACCGGCTGGACCCTGACCCGGGAAGAGCAGGGCGCCTTGCTGGCGCACTGCCGTCGCACCGGCACCTGGATCCTGGCCGACGAGGTGTATGAAAACCTCTACTACGGTCCCACCCCCAATGGCTGTGCCCCCAGCTTTCTGGACGTGGCCGAACCGGACGACCGCCTGGTGGTGGCCCACAGCTTCTCCAAGAGTTTTCTGATGACCGGCTGGCGACTGGGCTGGCTGGTGATGCCGCCGGCCATGATCGAGCCGATGGGCAAACTGATCGAATACAACACCTCCTGTGCCCCGGTCTTCACCCAACGGGCCGGGGTGGTGGCGCTGGAGCGTGCGGCGGAGATCACCCCACGCGTGGTCGAGCATCTGCGGGCCTGCCGCGACACGCTGGTGCCGGCCCTGGCGCAATTGCCGGGCGTGGAGGTGGCCAGCCCCTTGGGCGGCATGTACGCCTTTTTCAGGCTGGCCCAGGCGCAGGATTCGCTGGCGGTGGCCAAGCGCCTGGTGGCCGAAGCGGGGCTGGGCCTGGCCCCTGGCAACGCCTTTGCCCCCGAGGCGCAAGGGTGGCTGCGCTGGTGTTTTGCCTCGCACGACCTGGACCGTTTGCGCCAGGGCGTGGGGCGGCTGGCGGGGTGGTTGCGGCAGGGGGGGCCGGGCAAGCTATAATGCGAGGTTGCATCGAAAGATGACAACCAAAGACTGCATGCAGTCTGGCTGGGGCCCCAGGGTGCTTGTGAGGCATTCCAGGTCGCAGCCAAACAGCAAGCGGTGCACGGCGGTCGTAGTTCCAGCGGCCGTTCGCAAGTCAACACTTTACAGGACACACACCATGAGTATCAACAAAGCCGAGGTCGTCAAGGCCAACGCTCGCGCTGCGAGCGACACGGGTAGCCCCGAAGTGCAGGTCGCGCTGCTGACCGCCCGTATCAACGATCTGACCCCTCACTTCAAGACCCACATGAAGGACCACCATGGCCGCCGCGGTTTGCTGCGCATGGTGAGCCGCCGCCGCAAGCTGCTGGACTACCTCAAGTCCAAGGATGCGGACCGTTACACCGCGCTGATCGCCAAACTCGGCTTGCGCAAGTAAACGCACGATAGATCAAGAGCGCCTGGGTTATCACCTCGATAGCCGGGCGCTTTTGTCCATCAGCAATCCGGTCTGCGCAGGTTGCGCTGACCATGTCGGAGAAAGCCCAGCACAGAGCGAAGCTGTGTCATTCCACCAGAGGTCGTGAGCGATCTCACCCGCACGCCTCTCGTGGAATGGCATCGTGTTCTGTCCCAGCCAACTCCGGGCTTCGGTGAAGTGGCCTGCACTTCCCACCTCAACCAGGAGTACACATGTCTCTGTTTAACAAAGTCACCAAAACATTCCAGTGGGGCCAGCACACGGTCACCATGGAAACCGGCGAAATCGCTCGCCAGGCCACCGGCGCCGTGCTGGTCAATATCGACGACACCGTGGTGTTGGCCACGGTGGTCGCCTCCAAGTCGGCCAAGCCCGGTCAGGACTTCTTCCCCCTGACGGTGGACTACATCGAGAAAACCTACGCCGCCGGCAAGATCCCGGGCAGCTTCTTCAAGCGTGAAGCCAAGCCCAGCGAACTCGAAACCCTGACCAGCCGCCTGATCGACCGTCCGATCCGTCCGCTGTTCCCCGAGGGATTCTTCAACGAAGTGCACGTGGTCATCCACACCGTGTCCTTGAACCCCGAGGTCGATGCTGACATTGCCGCCATGATCGCCACCAGCGCCGCGCTGGGGGTGTCGGGCATTCCGTTCAACGGCCCCATTGGCGCTGCTCGCGTCGGCTACATCAACGGCGAATACGTCCTCAACCCGGGCCAGACCCAGCGCAAGGACAGCCAGATGGACCTGGTGGTGGCCGGTACCGAAGCCGCTGTGCTGATGGTCGAGTCCGAGGCGCTGCAACTGCCGGAAGAGGTGATGCTGGGTGCCGTGGTGTTTGGCCACGACCAGGGCAAGGTTGCCATCAACGCCATCCACGAACTGGTGCGCGATGCCGGCAAGCCGGTGTGGGACTGGACCCCGCCCGCCAAGGACGAGGCCCTGATCGCTCAGGTGGCCGCGTTGGGCGAAGGCCCGCTGCGCGCCGCCTACCAAATTCGCAACAAGCAAAGCCGCACCCAGGCCTGCCGTGAAGCCTACGCGGCGGTCATGGATGGCCTCAAGGCCCAGGGCGTCGAGTTTGACGGCGTCAAGGTGGAAGGCATGCTGTTTGATATCGAGGCTCGCATCGTGCGCAGCCAGATTCTGTCGGGCGAGCCGCGTATCGACGGTCGCGACACCCGCACCGTGCGCCCCATCGAAATCCGCAACAGCGTGCTGCCCCGTACCCACGGTTCGGCCCTGTTCACCCGTGGCGAAACCCAGGCGCTGGTGATCACCACCCTGGGCACCGAGCGCGACGCGCAGCGCATTGACGCGCTGGCCGGCGAGTTCGAAGACCGCTTCCTGTTCCACTACAACATGCCTCCCTTTGCCACCGGTGAAGTGGGACGCATGGGCAGCACCAAGCGCCGCGAAGTGGGTCACGGCCGTCTGGCCAAGCGCGCCCTGGCGGCCTGCTTGCCCAGCAAGGAAGAGTTTCCCTACACCGTGCGTGTGGTCTCCGAGATCACCGAGTCCAACGGGTCGTCCTCCATGGCCTCCGTGTGCGGTGGCTGCCTGTCCATGATGGACGCGGGTGTTCCCATGAAGGCGCACGTGGCGGGTATCGCCATGGGCCTGATCAAGGAAGACAACCGCTTTGCCGTGCTGACCGACATCCTGGGTGACGAGGACCACCTCGGCGACATGGACTTCAAGGTGGCCGGTACCACCAACGGTATCACGGCGCTGCAGATGGACATCAAGATCCAGGGCATCACCAAAGAGATCATGCAAGTGGCGCTGGCCCAGGCCAAGGAAGCTCGCATGCACATCCTGGGCAAGATGCAAGACGCCATGGGCGAAGCCAAGACCGAAGTGTCCAACTTCGCCCCCAAGCTCTTCACCATGAAGATCAACCCCGAGAAGATCCGTGACGTGATCGGCAAGGGCGGCGCCACCATCCGTGCGCTGACCGACGAAACCGGTTGCCAGATCAACATCGAGGAAGATGGCACCATCACCATCGCCGCGACCGACAGCGCCAAGGCCGACATCGCCCGCGAGCGTATCGAGCAGATCACCGCGGAAGTCGAAATTGGCAAGGTCTACGAAGGCCCGATCACCAAGATTCTCGACTTCGGCGCCCTGGTCAACCTGCTGCCCGGCAAGGACGGTCTGCTGCACATCAGCCAGATCAGCCACGAGCGCATCGCCAAGGTCACCGACGTGCTGGCCGAAGGTCAGATCGTGCGCGTGAAGGTGCTCGAGACCGACGACAAGGGCCGCGTCAAGCTGTCCATGAAGGCGCTGACCGAGCGTCCGGCTCAACCGGAACACAGCGACGAGCAGCATCCCCCGGCGGCTCACTGAACCACCGGGTGTTCACCGAAGGGGCGTGCCCCTTCGGGTTCTCAGAGGTCTTCCATGCAAGCGATTGAAATCTCCGAATTCGGCGCACCCGAGGTGCTGCGTGTGGTCGAGCGCGACCAACCCGTGCCGGGTGCCGGCGAGTTGCTCATTCGTGTCGCGGCCAGCGGTGTCAACCGACCCGATGTGTTGCAGCGCAAGGGCAACTACCCGGTACCGCCCGGTGCCAGTGATCTGCCTGGCCTGGAAGTGGCCGGGGTGATCGAGTCGGGCGACGCCGCTGCCATGGCCGCTGCAGGGCTCAAGGTGGGCGACCGCGTCTGTGCCTTGATTGCCGGTGGCGGCTATGCGCAATGGTGTGTGGCACCGGTGGGGCAATGTCTGCCCAGCCCCGCCGGCCTGAGCGACACCGAGGCGGCCTCACTGCCCGAGACTTTTTTCACCGTGTGGTCCAACGTGTTCGACCGCGCGCGCCTGAAGGCCGGTGAAACCCTGCTGATTCAGGGGGGCACCAGCGGCATTGGTGTCACCGCGATCCAGATGGCCAAGGCCCTGGGCGCGAAGGTGATTGCCACGGCCGGCAGCGACGAGAAGTGCCAGGCCTGCCTGAAACTCGGCGCCGACCACGCCATCAACTACAAGACCCACGACTTCCAGGCCGAGTGCCAGCGCATCACCGAGGGCCGTGGCGTGGACGTGATCCTCGACATGGTGGCGGGCGACTATGTGGCACGCGAAGTGGAATCACTGGCCGAAGAGGGACGCCTGGTCATCATCGCGGTGCAAGGCGGCATCCAGGCGAACTTCAACGCCGGCCTCGTGCTGCGTCGGCGTTTGCAAATCACCGGCTCCACCCTGCGACCCCGCCCCGTGGCGTTCAAGACCGCCATCGCCAACAACCTGCGCCAGCACGTGTGGCCGCTCATCGAGCAGGGCAAGATCAAGCCCGTGATTTACGCGACCTACGCGGCGTCGTCTGCCGATGGCGCGGCGCAAGCCCATCGTCTGATGGAAACCAATCAGCACATTGGCAAGATCGTTCTCACGTGGTGAACCCATGACCCAACGACGCGCACTCATTGCGGGCAACTGGAAAATGAATGGCGGCCTGGCCTCCAACGAGGCCCTGGTCAAAGCCATCCTCGCGGGCATGCCCACGCAAGGAGCCGATGCGGCCGTGTGTGTGCCTTCGGCGTACCTGGCCCAGGTGCAATCGCTGGTGGCGGGCTCGCGCCTGGCCCTGGGTTCGCAAGACGTGTCCTCGCATGAGCAAGGGGCTTACACCGGTGAAATTTCGGCGGGCATGCTGCGCGAATTCAGCGTTCGCTATGCCATCGTCGGCCACTCCGAGCGGCGTCAGTACCACGCTGAAACCGATGAGCACGTGGCGGTGAAGGCGCAACGTGCGCTGTCGGCGGGCATCACCCCTATTGTGTGTGTGGGTGAAACCCTGGCACAACGCGAGGCCGGGCAGACCGAGCAGGTCGTCAAGCGCCAACTCGCCGCGGTGATCCACCTCAATGGCCATTGCATCAGCGAAATTGTGGTGGCCTACGAACCCGTCTGGGCCATTGGCACGGGCAAGACCGCCACGCCCGATCAAGCCCAGGCGGTGCATGCGGTGTTGCGGGCCCAGCTCCAAGCCGCCAGCGAGCACGCCGAGCGCATTCGACTGCTGTACGGCGGCAGCATGAATGCCGCCAACGCCGCCGACTTGCTGGCGCAACCCGACATCGACGGCGGCCTGATTGGCGGTGCGTCGCTCAAGGCCCCTGATTTTCTGACCATCATTGCAGCCGCGTCTCATTGAGCGCGACCGGAGTTCCTATGACCATTCTCAACAACATTCTTCTCATCGTTCAGGTGCTGTCCGCGTTGGCCATGATCGGCCTGGTGCTGGTACAACACGGCAAGGGCGCCGACATGGGCGCAGCCTTTGGCAGTGGCAGCTCGGGCAGCCTCTTTGGCGCCAGTGGCGGGGCCAACTTTTTGTCACGCAGCACGGGTGTTCTGGCGGCGGTGTTTTTTGTGAGCACCCTGGGGCTGGCCTACGTGGGCAACCAGCGTCCGGCTGAAAGTAGCACAGGTGGCAGCGTGCTGGAGCGCACCGCAACGCCTGATGCGTCCATCCCGACGCCCAGTTCAATCCCGGCACCGGCAACCGCACCGGCACCGGCACCTGGTGTTCCCCCTGCGTCCAGCAGCGGCGCCGCGCAAATCCCCACCAAGTGATTTCACCCCTGGGGTTCGTCAAAATCGCCATCCTACTCTGTTGGATGCGAGGTTTTTCAGGGTAAACTCAGAGGCTGTTTGCGAGCGCGCATGCAATCCTCTGAGCGCTTGCCAACACAAGCCTGCCGTCGTGGTGAAATTGGTAGACACGCTATCTTGAGGGGGTAGTGGCGAAAGCTGTGCGAGTTCGAGTCTCGCCGACGGCACCAAACTCGGTCTGTTGTAACTTTGGTGTCAACCAAATGCTGCAGACTCCTGCCCATAGCAGACCGGCCATTCGTGAGTCTCTGATGAACCTAGAACAGTATCTTCCCGTCCTTTTGTTCATCCTGGTGGGGCTAGGTGTTGGAGTTGCCCCCCAAGTCCTCGGCTATTTGCTCGGGCCTCAGCGTCCCGACGAGGCCAAGAATTCCCCCTATGAGTGCGGCTTCGACGCCTTCGAAGATGCCCGCATGAAGTTCGATGTGCGCTACTACCTGGTGGCCATTCTCTTCATTCTGTTCGACCTTGAAATCGCGTTTCTGTTCCCCTGGGCGGTATCGCTCAAGGAAATTGGTCCTGCCGGTTTCTGGGCCATGATGGTTTTCCTGGGCATTCTGGTCGTGGGCTTCATCTACGAGTGGAAAAAGGGTGCCCTCGACTGGGAATGATCTATGTCACTTGACGGTGTTTTCAAAGAAGGCTTCATCACCACGTCGTACGACTCGGTGGTCAACTGGGCTAAAACCGGCTCGCTGTGGCCCATGACCTTTGGTCTGGCCTGTTGCGCGGTGGAGATGATGCATGCGGGCGCTGCCCGCTATGACATCGACCGTTTTGGCATGTTGTTTCGCCCCAGCCCGCGACAGTCCGACTTGATGATCGTGGCAGGCACGCTGTGCAACAAGATGGCGCCTGCCTTGCGCAAGGTCTACGATCAGATGTCCGAACCGCGCTGGGTGCTCTCCATGGGGTCGTGCGCCAACGGCGGCGGCTACTACCACTACAGCTACTCGGTGGTGCGCGGTTGCGACCGCGTGGTGCCGGTCGATGTTTACGTACCGGGCTGTCCGCCCACCGCTGAAGCACTGCTGTACGGCATTTTGCAGTTGCAGTCCAAGATCCGCCGCGAAAACACCATCGCTCGCTGACGCACCAGCCCACCACAAGGCATTTCATGAGCAATTCCCTCGATACCCTGCAGGCCGCGCTCGAGGCTGCGTTGGGTGATCGCATCCAGCAGTTGCAGAGCGCCCTGGGCGAGTTGACCCTCACCGTCAAGGCCTCGGACTACGCCGCGGTGGCGTTGCAGTTGCGAGACGACCCCACCCTGGCCTTTGAGCAGTTGATGGACCTGTGTGGCATGGACTACTCGGCCTACAAGGACGGAGCACCCAGTGCGTTTTCCGAGGGGCCGCGTTTTGCCGTGGTGTCCCATCTGCTGTCGGTGCGTCACAACTGGCGGGTACGCCTGCGCGTGTTCGCTCCGGGCGACGACCTGCCGGTGGTGGCTTCGGTCACGCCGCTGTGGAGTTCGGCCAACTGGTTCGAGCGCGAAGCCTTCGACCTGTATGGCATTGTCTTTGAGGGTCACGATGACCTGCGTCGCCTGCTCACCGACTACGGCTTCATCGGCCATCCTTTCCGCAAGGACTTTCCCACCCAGGGCCATGTCGAGATGCGCTACGACGCCGAGCAAAAGCGTGTCATCTACCAGCCCGTCACCATTGAGCCGCGCGAGAACACCCCGCGCATCATCCGTGAAGAGACCTACGGCGGCTTGCACTGAGAACACAGCATGGCTGACATCAAGAACTACACCCTGAACCTGGGCCCGCAGCACCCGGCCGCGCACGGCGTGCTGCGTCTGGTGCTCGAACTTGACGGCGAGGTGGTGCAGCGTGCCGACCCGCACATCGGGCTGTTGCACCGCGCCACCGAAAAACTGGCCGAGAGCAAAACTTTCATCCAGTCGTTGCCCTATATGGACCGTCTTGACTACGTGTCCATGATGAGCAACGAGCACGCCTATTGCCTGGCCATCGAAAAGCTCATGGGCATCGAGGTGCCCGAGCGCGCGCAGTACATCCGTGTGATGTTCTCTGAGATCACCCGCTTGCTCAACCACCTGCTGTGGCTGGGCTGCCATGGGTTTGATTGCGGCGCGATGAACATTCTCATCTACTGCTTTCGCGAGCGGGAAGACCTCTTCGACATGTACGAAGCCGTCTCCGGGGCGCGCATGCATGCGGCCTACTTCCGCCCGGGCGGTGTCTACCGCGACCTGCCGGACACCATGCCGCAGTACCAGGTCAGCAAGATCAAGAACGCCAAGACCATTGCACGGCTGAACGAAAACCGCCAAGGCTCGTTGCTCGACTTCATCGACGACTTCACCCGTCGATTCCCGGCCCTGGTGGACGAGTACGAAACCCTGCTCACCGACAACCGCATTTGGAAGCAGCGCACCGTGGGCATTGGCGTGGTCACCCCCGAGCGCGCCAAAAACCTCGGCTTCACCGGCGCCATGCTGCGCGGTTCGGGCATCGCCTGGGACTTGCGCAAGCAACAGCCCTACGACGTGTACGACCGCATGGACTTCGACATCCCGGTGGGCAAGACCGGCGACTGTTACGACCGTTACCTGGTGCGCGTCGAGGAGATGCGCCAGTCCAACCGCATCATCCAGCAATGCGTGCAATGGTTGCGGGCCAACCCCGGTCCGGTCATCACTGACAACCACAAGGTGGCGCCGCCCAGTCGCGAGTCCATGAAGTCCAGCATGGAAGAGTTGATTCACCACTTCAAGCTCTTCACCGAAGGTTTCCATGTACCCGAGGGCGAGGCCTACGCGGCGGTCGAGCACCCCAAGGGTGAGTTTGGCATTTACCTGGTGAGTGACGGTGCCAACAAGCCGTACCGCCTCAAGATCCGCGCGCCGGGCTTTGCCCACTTGGCCGCCATGGATGAAATGGCCCGTGGCCACATGATTGCCGACACCGTGGCGGTGATCGGCACCATGGACATTGTGTTCGGGGAAATTGACCGATGAGCTCCCACGCTTCTCATTCCGCATCCGGCGCAGCACCGCAACCCCTGGTGTTGTCCGACGCCACCCGCGCACGTTTTGCGCGCGAGGTGGCCAAGTACCCTGCCGCCCAACAGCAATCGGCGGTGATGGCCTGCTTGTCCATCCTGCAGCAGGAGCAGGGCTATGTGAGCGCCGAAGGCGAACTCGCCGTGGCCGAGTACCTGGGCATGGCCCCGATGGCCGTGCACGAGGTCTCCACCTTCTACAACATGTACAACCTCAAGCCGGTGGGGCGCTTCAAGATCAACGTCTGCACCAACCTGCCGTGCACGCTGCGCGGCGGCGGCCAGGCGTTGGAGCGTCTGTGCCAGCGCCTGGGCGTGGAAGTGGGGGGCACCACCGCGGACGGACTGTTCACGCTGCAACCGGGCGAGTGCATGGGCGCTTGTGCGGACGCGCCGGTGTTGCTGGTCAATGACCGCAACATGTGCAGTTATATGAGCGACGACAAGCTCGACCAGCTGATCGAAGGCTTGCGTCAAGCCGAGGGGCAGTCATGAACGTTCAACACATCCTCTCGCAGTTCCAGTCCCGTGGGGTCGAGACCTGCTTCCATGGCCGACACATCAACCCGCAGATCTATGCGGGGCTGGATGGCCACAACTGGCGCCTGCAAGACTACATCGCGCGTGGCGGCTACCAGGCGCTGCGCAAGGTGCTGGGCGTGGATGGGGGAGAAGCGCTCACCCAGGACCAGGTGATTGCCACCGTCAAGGAGTCTGGCTTGCGTGGCCGTGGCGGCGCAGGATTTCCCACCGGCCTGAAGTGGAGCTTCATGCCGCGTCAGTTCCCCGGGCAGAAGCACCTGGTGTGCAACTCCGACGAGGGCGAGCCGGGCACCTGCAAGGACCGCGACATCCTCCACTACAACCCCCACATCGTGATCGAAGGCATGGCGATTGCCGCTTACGCCATGGGCATCAACGTGGGCTACAACTACATCCACGGCGAAATCTTCCAGACCTACGAGCGCTTTGAAGCCGCGCTGGAAGAGGCGCGTGCCGCCGGGTTGCTGGGCGACAAGATTCTGGGCAGCAACTTCAGCTTCCAGTTGCATGCTACCCACGGCTTTGGCGCCTACATTTGCGGCGAGGAAACCGCGCTGCTCGAATCGCTGGAAGGCAAGAAGGGGCAGCCGCGTTTCAAGCCGCCGTTCCCGGCGAGTTTTGGTCTGTACGGCAAGCCCACCACCATCAACAACACCGAGACCTTTGCGGCGGTGCCCTGGATCATCCGCAACGGTGGCCAGGCCTACCTCGAGTGCGGCAAGCCCAACAACGGCGGCACCAAGATCTTCTCGGTGAGCGGCGATGTCGAGCGTCCGGGCAACTACGAAGTGCCCATGGGAACGCCGTTTGCCCAGTTGCTGGAGCTTGCTGGTGGTGTGCGTGCCGGTCGTCAGTTGAAGGCGGTCATCCCGGGTGGCTCGTCCGCCCCGGTGCTGCCGGCCAACATCATGATGGACATCACGATGGACTACGACGCCATCGCCAAAGCCGGCTCCATGCTGGGCTCGGGCGCGGTGATCGTGATGGACGACACCCGTTGCATGGTCAAGAGCCTGCAACGACTGAGCTACTTCTACATGCACGAGTCGTGCGGCCAGTGCACACCGTGTCGTGAGGGCACGGGTTGGTTGTGGCGCATGGTCGACCGCATCGAGAACGGGCAGGGCCGCCCCAGCGACATGCAGTTGCTGGACAACGTGGCCGAGAACATCATGGGGCGCACCATCTGCGCCCTGGGCGACGCGGCAGCCATGCCAGTGCGCGGCATGCTCAAGCATTTCCGCCCCGAATTTGAACATCACATCACGCACAAGACCTGCATGGTCCCGGCGTACGTCTGACCGGAAAGCATCATGGTTGAAATCGAGCTCGATGGCAAGAAGGTGGAGGTCCTGGAAGGCAGCATGGTCATGCATGCAGCCGAGAAGGCCGGCACTTTCATTCCCCATTTCTGCTACCACAAGAAACTGAGCATCGCGGCCAATTGCCGCATGTGCCTGGTGGATGTGGAGAAGGCACCCAAGCCCATGCCGGCCTGTGCCACCCCGGTCACCCAGGGCATGATCGTGCGCACCCACACCGACAAGGCCGTCAAGGCGCAAAAGTCGGTCATGGAGTTCTTGCTGATCAACCACCCGCTTGACTGCCCCATCTGCGACCAGGGCGGTGAGTGCCAGTTGCAAGACCTCGCTGTGGGCTACGGCGGTTCGGCCTCACGCTACGACGAAGAAAAGCGTGTGGTGTTCCACAAGGATGTGGGCCCGCTGATCTCCATGGAAGAGATGAGCCGCTGCATCCACTGCACCCGCTGCGTGCGCTTTGGTCAGGAAATTGCCGGCGTGATGGAGTTGGGCATGTCTCACCGCGGTGAGCACTCCGAGATTGAAACCTTTGTCGGGGCCACGGTGGATTCCGAGCTCTCGGGCAACATGATCGACATCTGCCCGGTGGGGGCACTCACCAGCAAACCGTTCCGCTACAGCGCCCGCACCTGGGAACTGAGCCGTCGCAAGTCGGTCAGCCCGCACGACGCCACTGGCGCCAACCTGATTGTGCAAGTGAAGAACCACCGCGTGATGCGCGTGGTGCCGATGGAAAACGAATCCGTCAACGAGTGCTGGATTGCTGACCGCGACCGTTTCTCGTATGAAGCCCTCAATGGCGACGACCGCCTGACCCAGCCCATGCTCAAGCAGGGGGGTGAGTGGAAGACCGTGGACTGGACCACGGCGCTCGAGTACGTGGCCAACGGGCTCAAGCAGGTCAAGACCGAACACGGCGCACACGCCATCGGCACACTCGCCAGCCCGCACAGCACCGCTGAAGAGTTGTTCCTGGCGGCGTCGCTCATGCGAGGCCTGGGCAGTGGCAACATCGATGCGCGTTTGCGCGCGGCCGACTTCCACCACGAGGGGGGAGTGCGCTGGCTGGGTACCTCCGTCGCGTCACTCACCGAGTTGCAACGCGCCTTGGTGATCGGTGGCAACCCCCGCAAGGATCAACCTCTGTTGGGTCAGCGTTTGCGTCAAGCCGCTCGCCGTGGCGCCCACATCCTGTCGCTCAACGAACAACGCGTGGACTGGGCCATGCCGGTGCACACCGTCTACCAGGCATCGGCCTCGGTGTGGGTGCAGGCCCTGGCCGATGTGGCCGCGGCTGTGGCGCAGGCCAAAGGGGTGTTGCCGTTGGTGGTGGGCAATGCCACGCAACCGCAGGCCCTGGCCATCGCGCAGTCGCTGTTGAGCGGTGAGCGCAAGGCAGTGTTGCTGGGCAATGCGGCCGCGAACCATCCCCAGGCTTCGGGCCTGTTGGCTCTGGCCAACTGGATCGGCGAGCACACGGGGGCGAGTGTGGGCTTCCTGGGTGAAGCGGCCAATACCGTGGGCGCCCAACTGGTGGGCGCGCTGCCCTCTAACGGCGGGCTCAATGCCGCTCAGATGTCGCAGGTGGGCGCCTTGAAAGCTGTGCTGCTGCTCAACACCGAACCGCACGCCGACAGCGCACACGGCGCCGAGGGCTTGGCCACGAGCGACATGGTGGTGACCTTGTCGCCCTTCAAAACCAACCTCGACATCAGCGACGTGCTGCTGCCGATTTCCCCCTTCACCGAAACCGCGGGCACCTTTGTGAACACCGAAGGTCGTGCGCAATCCTTCCACGGTGTGGTGCGTCCCCTGGGTGAGACGCGCCCGGGCTGGAAAGTCTTGCGCGTGCTGGGCACGATGCTGGGCTTGCCGGGTTTTGCTTACGAGACCATTGAAGAAGTACGCGCGGCGGCACTGCCAACCGACATCGCGTCCCGACTGTCCAACGCGTCGACAGCCCATGTGGAGGTCGCACCTGCCGCAGCGCCGGTGACGGCCTCGATCTACCAACTCGATGGCCTGGTGCGCCGCGCCCCGTCGCTGCAAGCCACGGCGGATGCCGCAGGAGGACACTGATCATGGTCGATGCCCTCTACAACGCCGGCCTGCACCTGCTCACCGCGCCCTGGTGGACCTCGGTGGCCTGGCCGGTGCTCTGGACCCTGCTCAAAATTGTGGTGGTGTTGCTGCCCCTGATGGGCTGCGTGGCGTACCTCACCTTGTGGGAGCGCAAGGCGATTGGCTTCACCCAGGTTCGCTTGGGCCCCAACCGCACCGGGCCAGGCGGTCTGCTGCAACCCATCGCGGACGCGCTGAAACTGCTGACCAAGGAAATCATCGTCCCGACCAAAGCCTCGACGGGCTTGTTTTTGTTGGGCCCGATCATGACCATCATGCCCGCGCTGGCCGCCTGGGCGGTGGTGCCCTTTGGTCCCGAGGTGGCGCTGGCCAATGTGAATGCCGGCCTGTTGTTTTTGATGGCCATCACCTCGCTCGAGGTCTACGGCGTGATCATTGCCGGCTGGGCGTCCAACTCCAAGTACGCCTTTCTGGGTGCGATGCGAGCCTCGGCGCAGATGGTGAGCTACGAAATTGCCATGGGCTTTTGCCTGGTGGTGGTGCTGATGGTGTCGGGCAGCCTCAACATGACCGACATCGTGATGGGGCAGGGGCAGGGCATGATGGCCGAACAGGGGCTGGGCTTCCTGTCGTGGAACTGGTTGCCGCTGCTGCCCATCTTCCTGGTGTATTTCATCTCCGGTCTGGCTGAAACCAACCGCCACCCGTTTGACGTGGTCGAAGGCGAATCGGAAATCGTGGCCGGTCACATGATCGAGTACTCGGGCATGTCCTTCGCCATGTTCTTCCTGGCCGAATACGCCAACATGATCCTGGTGTCCATGCTGGCCGTGCTGATGTTCCTGGGCGGCTGGTTGCCCCCGCTGAACAACGACCTCTTCAACCTGGTGCCGGGTTGGATCTGGTTGGCCATCAAAACCTTTGTCGTCGTCACCATGTTCCTGTGGGTACGTGCGACTTTCCCGCGCTTCCGTTACGACCAGATCATGCGTCTGGGCTGGAAGATTTTCATTCCGGTCACCCTGGTGTGGCTGGTGGTGGTGGGCCTGTGGATGCAGACCCCCTGGAACATTTGGCCTTGACCCGGAGCCTGACATGACCACGATGGCAACCCGAGCCCCTTTCTCCTGGCGAGATTTCCTCTCCAGCTTCATGTTGACCGAGCTGTTCAAGGGCATGGCCCTGACGGGTCGCTACATGTTTGCCCGCAAGATCACCATCCAGTTTCCGGAAGAAAAGACGCCGCAAAGCCCGCGTTTCCGGGGTCTGCATGCGCTGCGCCGTTATGCCAATGGCGAAGAGCGCTGCATTGCCTGCAAACTGTGCGAAGCGGTGTGCCCCGCGATGGCCATCACCATCGAATCGGACGTGCGTGACGACGGCAGCCGTCGCACCACCCGCTACGACATCGACCTCACCAAGTGCATCTTCTGCGGTTTTTGCGAAGAGAGCTGCCCGGTCGATTCGATTGTCGAAACCCATATCTTTGAATACCACGGCGAGAAGCGCGGCGACCTTTACTTCACCAAGGAGATGTTGCTGGCGGTGGGCGACCGTTACGAACCCCAGATCGCCGCCAGCAAGGCAGCGGATGCCAAATACCGCTGAAGCGAGCCCGGATCATGGATATCAAATCAGCCCTTTTCTACCTCTTCTCGGCGGTGTTGCTGCTGGCGGCCTTTCGCGTCATCACCGCACGCAACCCGGTTCACGCCGCGCTGTTTCTGGTGCTGGCCTTCTTCCAGGCCTCTGGCGTGTGGATGCTCTTGCATGCCGAATTCCTGTCCATCACCCTGGTGCTCGTGTACGTGGGGGCGGTGATGGTGTTGTTCCTCTTTGTGGTGATGATGCTGGACATCAACCTGGACACCTTGCGGCAAGGGTTTTGGCGGCACTTCCCGCTGGCGGCCACGGTGGGTGCTGTGGTGGCCCTCGAGCTGGCCGCCGTGCTGATGGGGGGCTTTCGGGTCAGTGAAGCGCCTGTGGTGGCGCAGGCTGCCCCGGCTTCTGCCGGTGGGTTGCCCGGTCAGATTTCCAACACCCGTGACCTGGGTGTGGCGCTCTACACCCATTACCTCTACCCGCTGCAAATTGCCGCGGCCATCCTGTTGGTGGCCATGGTGGCAGCGATCGCCCTGACCCTGCGCGAGCGCAAGGACAGCAAATACCAGAACCCGTCCGAGCAGGTGCGCGTGCGCGCCAAGGACCGGGTGGAACTCATCAAGATGGATCCGGTGCGCCCCGCGCCCCCCGCACCCGTCGAGGAGAAGCAAGCATGAGCGTGACCCTGGGCCACTACCTGTCACTGGGCGCGATTCTGTTCGCGTTGTCGGTCACGGGCATCTTCCTCAACCGCAAGAACCTCATCGTGCTGCTGATGGCCATCGAACTGATGCTGCTGGCGGTCAACATGAACTTCGTGGCTTTCTCGCATTACCTCGGTGATATGCAAGGCCAGATCTTCGTGTTCTTCATTCTGACCGTGGCCGCTGCCGAATCAGCGATCGGCCTGGCCATTCTGGTGCTGCTGTTCCGCAACCGCGCGAGCATCAACGTCGACGAACTCAATTCACTCAAAGGCTGATCGCGCAGCTCCCACAGTCATGAGTCAAACCTTACAAGCTTCCACCCTGCTGGCTGTGCCGCTCGCCCCCCTGGTGGGCTCGGCGCTGGCCGGTATCCTGGGCACCCGACTGGGTGGCAACTGGATCGGCCGCACCCTCAGCCACTCGCTCACCATTCTGGGCGTGCTGGTGGCGTTCGTGCTGTCGGCCATGACGCTCTACAGCGTGGCCGTTGACGGTGCACGTTTCAATGAAACCCTCTACACCTGGATGGTGGTGGGGGGTCTCAAGATGGAAGTGGGCTTCCTGATCGACGGCCTCACCGCCATGATGATGTGTGTGGTGACCTTCGTCTCGCTGATGGTGCACCTCTACACCATTGGGTACATGGAAGAGGACGACGGCTACAACCGTTTCTTCGCCTATATCTCGCTCTTCACTTTCTCCATGCTGATGCTCGTCATGAGCAACAACATGCTGCAACTGTTTTTCGGTTGGGAAGCGGTGGGCCTGGTGTCCTACCTGCTGATCGGGTTCTGGTTTAACAAGCCCAGCGCCGTGTTCGCCAACATGAAGGCGTTTCTGGTCAACCGGGTGGGCGACTTTGGCTTCATCCTGGGCATTGGACTCATTGCCGCTTACGCCGGCACCCTCAACTACGCCGAGGCGTTTGCCAAGGCGGGCGAGTTGGGTTCGCAAACCTTCCCCGGCACCGACTGGATGCTGGTGACGGTGATCTGTATTTGCCTCTTCATCGGCGCCATGGGCAAATCGGCCCAGTTTCCGTTGCATGTGTGGTTGCCCGACTCGATGGAGGGCCCGACCCCCATCTCCGCGCTGATCCACGCCGCCACCATGGTGACGGCTGGCATCTTCATGGTGGCGCGCATGTCGCCGCTGTTTGAGTTGAGTGACACCGCGCTCAACGTCATTCTGGTGATCGGGGCCATCACCGCGCTCTTCATGGGTTTTCTGGGCATCATCCAGAACGACATCAAGCGGGTGGTGGCGTATTCCACGCTGTCGCAACTGGGTTACATGACGGTGGCGCTGGGTGCCTCTGCCTACTCGGTGGCGGTGTTCCACCTGATGACGCACGCCTTCTTCAAGGCACTGCTGTTCCTTGGCGCGGGTTCGGTCATCATGGGCATGCACCACAACCAGGATATCCGCTGGATGGGCGGTGTGCGCAAGTACATGCCCATCACCTGGATCACTTCGCTGCTGGGTTCGCTGGCCTTGATTGGCACGCCCTTGTTCGCTGGCTTCTATTCCAAGGACAGCATCATCGAGGCGGTGGCCGAGAGCCATCTGCCTGGCGCGGGTTTTGCCCACTTCGCCGTCCTGGCCGGTGTGTTTGTAACCGCCTTCTATTCGTTTCGCATGTACTTCCTGGTCTTTCACGGCCAGGAACGTTACGACCAAAACCCGGACGCCCACCACGATGCTCACCACGATGACCACCAGGGTCACGCCGAGCACCACGACCCGCACGAATCGCCCTGGGTGGTGACGGTGCCCTTGCTGCTCTTGGCCATTCCGTCGGTGGTGATCGGGTATCTGACGATCGAGCCCATGCTGTATGGTGACTTCTTCAAAGACGCCATCGTGGTCGACGCCGACAAGCACCACGTCATGAAGGAACTCGCCGAGGCCTTCCACGGACCGCTGGCCATGGCCGCGCACGCGTTCAGCACGCTGCCGTTCTGGCTGGCCCTGAGCGGTGTGGTGGTGTCGTACTACATGTACATGATCAACCCGGCTGTTCCGGCGGCCATCAAGCGTGCCTGCCAGCCGCTGTACACGCTGCTGGAGAACAAGTACTACATGGACTGGATCAACGAGAACATCCTGGCGCGCGGGGCGCGTGCCCTGGGCACCGGCCTGTGGCGCGGGGGCGACCAGGCCTTGATTGATGGCGCCGTGGTCAATGGTTCCTGGAAGATCGTGGGGTGGGTCTCCTCCGTGGCGCGCCGCTTGCAGTCCGGCTACCTCTACCACTATGCCCTGGTGATGATCCTGGGCGTGTTCGTGCTGATGACCTGGTTTGTCTGGCTCAAGCCCTGATGCCGCCTGAAGACCCGCACGATCCAACCCTGAGCAAAGAGAAATACACATCATGGGACTTCTGAGCCTTGCCATCTGGACACCGATTGTTGTCGGTGTCGTGCTGCTGGCCCTTGGACGCGACGAACACGCCGGCGCCGTGCGCTGGATCGCGTTGATCGGCGCGCTGGTCAGTTTTGCGGTGACGATTCCGCTGTACAACCAGTTTGAACTGGGCACCGCGGCCATGCAGTTTGTTGAACAAGCGTCCTGGATCGAGCGCTTCAATGTCAACTACCACCTGGGCGTGGATGGCTTGTCGGTCTGGTTTGTGTTGCTGACTGCGTTCATGACCGTGATCGTGGTGATCGCCGGTTGGGAAGTCATCACCGAGCGTGTCAACCAGTACATGGGCGCCTTCCTCATTTTGAGCGGCCTCATGGTGGGCGTGTTCTGCGCCCTGGATGGCATGCTGTTTTACGTGTTCTTTGAAGCGACGCTGATCCCGATGTACCTCATCATCGGCATCTGGGGCGGGCCGAACAAAATTTATGCCGCGTTCAAGTTCTTCCTCTACACCTTGCTCGGTTCGCTGCTGATGCTGGTGGCGCTGATTTACCTCTACACCCAGTCAGCCGGCAGTTTTGACCTGGCTGCCTGGCACAAGCTGCCGTTGCCGATGTCGGCGCAGACCCTGCTGTTCTTTGCCTTCTTCGCGGCCTTCGCGGTCAAGGTGCCCATGTGGCCGGTGCACACCTGGTTGCCCGACGTGCACGTGGAAGCGCCCACGGGCGGCTCTGCAGTGCTGGCGGCCATCATGCTGAAACTGGGGGCCTATGGTTTCCTGCGTTTTTCCATGCCCATCACCCCGGACGCCACACAGGAGTGGGCGGGCTTTGTGCTCGCGCTCTCCCTCATTGCCGTGATTTATGTCGGTCTGGTGGCCATGGTGCAACAGGACATGAAAAAGCTGGTGGCCTATTCGTCAGTGGCCCACATGGGCTTTGTCACCTTGGGCTTCTTCATCTTCAATGAGCTGGGCGTCGCCGGCGGCTTGGTGCAGATGATTGCGCACGGGTTTGTCTCGGGCGCGATGTTCCTGTGCATTGGCGTGCTGTACGACCGCGTGCACTCGCGTGAAATTGCCAGCTATGGCGGTGTGGTCAACACCATGCCCAAGTTCTCGGCGTTTGCGCTGCTGTTTGCCATGGCCAACTGTGGGTTGCCGGGCACAGCGGGTTTTGTGGGCGAATGGATGGTGATTCTGGGCGCCGTGCAAGTCAACTTCTGGCTGGGACTGGCTGCTGCCACGGCGCTGATCTTTGGCGCTGCCTACACGCTGTGGATGGTCAAGCGGGTGTACCTGGGCCCCGTCACCAACGATGACGTGCGCAACCTGGAGGACATCAACAGCCGCGAATTCCTGATGCTGACCCTGCTGGCGCTGGCCGTGCTTGGCATGGGCCTCTATCCGAAACCCTTCACCGATGTGATGGACGCCTCGGTGGTGGAGTTGCTCAGGCACGTGGCCCAATCCAAGCTGCCGAACTGAGGCGGAGAAGAACATGATGGACAACCTCAACTGGGTCGTGCTGTACCCTGAAATCATCCTGCTGACGATGACCTGTGTCATCGCGCTCTACGACCTGAGCGTGACCAGCCCGCGTCGCACGGGCACCTATGTGCTGTCGCTCCTCACCTTGGCCGGTGTGGCCGTGATGGAAGCCCTGTACGCCGGCACCGGTAGCACGGTTTACGCCTTTGACAACATGGTGGTGTCGGATGCCATGGGCCATTGGCTCAAGTGCTTTGCGGCCATCGCCATGATGGTGACCTTTGTGTATGGCCGCCCCTACGCGGCAGACCGCGACATGATGCGCGGGGGCGAACTGTTCATCCTGGGCTTGTTTGCGCTGCTGGGCATGTTCATCATGATTTCCGGCAACAACTTCCTGGTGTTGTATCTCGGCCTGGAGTTGTTGACGCTCTCGAGTTATGCACTGGTGGCGCTGCGGCGTGACCACGGCGTGGCCACCGAGGCGGCCATGAAATATTTCGTGCTGGGCGCACTGGCCAGCGGCTTCCTGCTGTATGGCCTCTCCATGTTGTATGGCGCAACCGGGTCGCTGGATATCGGCACCGTCTTCAAGGTGATTGTGTCCGGCCAGGTGAAACACCAGGTGCTGGTGTTGGGCTTGGTGTTTGTGATGTGTGGCCTGGCCTTCAAGCTGGGTGTGGTGCCATTCCACATGTGGATTCCGGACGTCTACCAAGGCGCGCCGACCGCGGTGACCTTGATGATTGGTGGTGCCCCCAAGCTGGCTGCGTTTGCGATGACCATGCGTCTGCTGGTGGACGGTCTCATGCCGTTGGCCATGGACTGGCAGCAGATGCTGATGGTGCTGGCGGTGTCCTCCTTGCTGGTGGGCAACCTCGCTGCCATTGCACAGACCAACCTGAAACGCATGCTGGCCTTCTCCACCATTGCTCAAATGGGCTTTGTGCTGATTGGCTTGCTGTCGGGGGTGGTGCAGGGCAGCACGGTCTCGGCGGCCAACGCCTACAGCTCGGCCATGTTTTATGTGGTGACCTATGTGCTGACCACGTTGGCATCCTTCGGTGTCATTTTGCTGCTGGCGCGCGAAGGCTTTGAGAGCGAAGAGATCTCCGACCTGGCGGGTCTGAACCAGCGCAGTCCTCTGTACGCGGGGGTGATGGCCGTGTGTCTGTTCTCCTTGGCGGGTATTCCGCCCTTGGTCGGTTTCTATGCCAAGCTCTCGGTGCTGCAAGCGCTGATTGCGTCGGGTCAGGTGGGTGGTCTGCCGCTGGCGATTTTCGCTGTCATCATGTCGCTCATTGGCGCCTTTTACTACCTGCGCGTCATCAAGGTCATGTACTTTGATCCACCGCTCACCGCCACTACTGTGTCCGCCGGCGCCGATGTGCGCGTGGTGCTGTCCCTCAATGGGGCACTCATCCTGGGGCTGGGTCTGTTGCCCGGCGGCCTGATGGCGCTGTGCGCGCAGGCCATTGTCAAGTCCCTGGGCACTTGAACCTGCCCGTCGTACCCTCCATGGATGACGACGCGCTGATCGAGCGCCGCCTCGACAGCACCGAGCTCCTCAAGGGGCATTTCCTCCACGCCTTTCGTGACACGGTTGCGTTGCC